>ERZ650308.507-NODE-507-length-21000-cov-12.046264_pt1 | contig 21000 bp, 14 predicted proteins | sample MGYA00376244_ERZ650308 | MGnify/ENA primary metagenome ERZ650308 (study PRJEB26733, sample SAMN07839295) | wastewater metagenome | biome: small river; feature: stream; material: water | place: USA: North Carolina | collected 2016-04-26 ... | reverse complement strand
TATATGATGCAGATCCAGAGAAAAATCCAAATGCAAAAAAATTCGAGACCATCAGCTTCCAAGAATGTATTTCTAAGAATTTGAAAGTGATGGATATGACTGCATTCACTTTATGTATGGAGAATAAATTGCCGATCATTGTATTCGATATGAATCAAGCAGGTAATTTAATGAAGATCGTACAGGGAGAGTCAGTAGGTACATTAGTAAAATAGGCTTAAGGTCATAAAGGATTCGCCGTTGATGTAAAAATGACGCATAAATCGTAGTTTTTAGCATCCCTGGTTTAAATTTATACTATGCAAAAAAAGAGTTTCATCGCCTTCTTATTGTTGCTTGCTTTTTCACAAGAAAAATTAGCAGCACAAAATAACTTAAGTTTAAAAGAGGCAGTCACTATCGCGATTCAAAATAGTTACGACATTAAATTGGTAGAAAACAATCTGTCTATTGCTAAGAACAATAACAACTATGGTGTAGCGGGTGGTTTGCCAACGGTTACAGCAACTGGTACCAACAACAATACACTTACAACGATTCACCAAACATTTCCAGATCCATCAAGAAACACAACGCGTAGTGGTGTTGACGGAACAACATTAAATGGAGGTTTAACAGCAACCATGATTTTGTTCAATGGATATAGAGTGGCTGCAACAAAAGATCGTTTGGCGAGTATCGAAAAACAAACCACAGCTGCATTACAAACACAGATGTTGAATACGAGTTCAACTGTGATGCAACAGTATTATAATGTGATTCGACAAGCAGCTTTTTTAAAAACAATTGAAAAGTCTATCGAAGCTTCAGAAGAGCGTGTGGCAATTGTAAAAACAAGACAAGCAGTGGGCGTGGCGAATCAAGCAGATTTATTACAATCAAGTTTGGATTTGAATGCATTGTTACAAGCAAAGCAAAATCAATTAGTGGTGCTTGATCAAGTGAAGGCAGACTTATATAATAGTATGGTCGTGCCAGCGAATTCAAATTATATTTTTACAGATAGCATACAGGTAGATCAAAAAATAAGTTTGTCAGAAGTAGAGTCAAAGATGAAAGAACATCCATTATTACAATCTGCACAACAGTTGATCAATGTAAATCAGTTTTTAGAAAAAGAAACAAAGGCCCTGACCTATCCTACATTGAGAGCTAACGGAGGATACAACTATAATAGCAATAAGTCTGCAGCAGGATTTATCTTGTTAAACGAAAGCTATGGTCCATTTTTAGGATTGAACTTAAGCATTCCAATTTATGCAGGAAGCACAAGTAAGAGAGCATATAAAAATGCACAGATCAATACAGTAAGTGCTAAGATTCAATATGACAATACACAACAAGACTTAGCAACTGAATTATTTAAGACCTATCAGAACTACCAGAATAGTTTAAAGCAAACTCCAATCGAAGTACAAAACTATCAAATGTCAGAAGCTTTGTTGGCCTTGGTGATGGAGAAGTTTAAATTAGGACAGGCAACTATTGTAGATGTAAAACAAGCACAACAAAGTTTTGAAACAGCAGGATTTAGATTAACTAGTTTAAAGTTTTCTGCAAAAATTGCAGAGATCGAATTAAAACGTTTATCAAATCAATTAAGTTTTTAATCGAACAATCATATTTAACAAAAAGGGCGCATCATTGATGCGCCCTTTTTTATTCGTTCATTGAATGTATTATTTCCATCCGTCGCCGTCTAAGATATTACCGATACCTCCAAGAATACTGCCCTCCTCTTTACGTTTATAAGTTCCGTATGCAAGAATACGACCTGCTAAACGACTGATAGGCAAGGTTTGTATCCATACTTTACCCGGGCCAGTAAGGGTTGCAAAGAACAATCCCTCTCCTCCAAATAAAGTGTTTTTGATGCCTCCAACAAATTGAATATCGTAATTCACATTAGAAGTAAATCCAACAATACAACCAGTATCTACTTTCAACACTTCGCCTGGTTGTAAATCTTTTTCAATCACATGACCGCAGGCATGTAAGAACGCCATGCCATCCCCTTCCAATTTTTCCATGATAAAGCCTTCACCACCAAATAAGCCTGTGCCCAATTTGCGTTGAAATTCAATACCAATACTTACGCCCTTTGCGGCACATAAGAAGGCGTCTTTCTGACAAATTACTTTACCGCCTAAGTTAGGCAAGAACATTGGAATGATTTTTCCAGGATAAGGAGATGCAAAACTTACTTTTTTCTTACCGCCATAAATATTGGTATAGGCTGTCATAAATAAACTCTCACCAACTAAAGCACGCTTGCCAGCTTGAAACAATTTATTTAAGATGCTCGTATTTTGTTGTGTGCCATCTCCAAAAATGGTTTCCATTTGAATCCCATCTTCCATCATCATAAAAGCACCAGGCTCGGCAATCGCTGTTTCTTGAGGGTCAAGTTCAATTGACACATATTGCATTTCTTCTCCAAAAATTTCATAATCAATTTCGTGTACAGGCATACATTCTATTTTAAGTATAAATTTAAGTTGTTTAAAAAAGAGGTTGATTAAGCTCTTTCTTGTAGCAAAGCTACAACACCTCAATAAAAAACCCCTCGAAATATTCGAGGGGTTGAAATTTAATTTAAAAGCCTAGGCTTCAATGATGCGTGGTGTTTAGAACCAAGAGCCATTGAATATTTGATCGCCGTTGGCGTTGTTTTTAGCAACCCTTCTTTTCACTTGTTTGTTATGAATCCAGGTGCTGATCACCATCAATGGGATGAATACAAAAGTTAAAGGAGGAATTCCTAACATGCTAATCCACTTGCCACCAAACTGACGGCGCATTGGACGACGCAATCTTTCTGCAATTAAATACATTGCTGGAACAATAAACAAAGTCATAAAGAAAGCAAAAGCCAATCCAAAGATAATGGTCCAGCTCAATGGCTTCCAAAAAGACACGTTATCACCACCAAAGAAGATATGTGGATTCAATTCACTGAATAAAGTAATAAAGTTGATATTGAAACCAACTGCAATTGGAATGAATCCAAGAATTGCAGCCAATGCAGTTAACAATACCGGAATGATTCTAGTCTTACCAGCTTGAATCACAGCTTCTCTAGTTTTATAACCACGGCTTCTTAATTCGTCCGCGAATTCAATCACTAGGATACCGTTTTTAACTACGATACCAGCTAATCCAACAATACCAAGGCCGGTCATGATACCAGACACTTTCATGCCCGTTAATGCAAAACCTAATAATACACCAATGATACTGAATAGAATTTCTGTTAAGATAATCACAGACTTAGAGATTGAGTTGAACTGTAATACTAAAGTGAACAAGATCAACATCAATGCAATGATCAATGCTTTTCCTAAGAATGCCACTGTTTCTAGTTGCTGTTCGTTCTCACCTGTTTGTTTTACAGTCACGCCATCTGCAATGCCTTTATAGTTTTCAATGTATTGTGCAATCACCGCATTCACTGCAGTAGGATTGTAACCTTCGTTCATCAACACATTTGAACGCAATTGAATTTGTCTTTTTTGATTCTTTCTTTTTACGCTACCTAATGTACTAGTTGGTTCTACTCTTACTAAAGAGCTTATTGGAATATTCTTCACCATACCACCAGCGGCCATATCACGGAAAGACAAACGCATATTTAATAGGTCTACTAAATTTTTACGTTGCATCTCTTCGTTACGTAATTGAATTTTATATTCATCCTTACCATCTTTTATTTTTGATACTTCTCTACCAAATAAAGCAGTACGAATTTGCATACCTACTTGAGCAGAAGATACACCTTCACTTAAAGCACGCTCTCTGTCAATGGTTAAAGTTAATTCTGGGTTTTGTAAATCAACATCCATCTTTAACTCTTCGATACCAGGAATCTGCGCTGCATCTAAATAGTTCTTTAATCCAACAGAAGTTTTGATCAATTTATCAAAATCATCACCTTGAATTTCAATATTTACAGGAGGTTCAGTTGGCGGACCACTTGATTCTTGCGTTACTGTAATTTCTGCTCCAGGGATACCTTTCATCTCTTTGCGTACTGCTTCAAGATAAGGTTTGGTAGAAACGCCATGACGTTTTTCGAATTCAACAAAGTTCACTTGAATACGACCTAGTTCAGATCTAGTACTTCTATCACCTGTCATTGGATCGCCAGCGCCCACTGCGATATTGGCAATAGTAGATTCCACCACAGGATTCTTTTTACCATTTTCGGTGCCTAAAACTTTATTCACTTTCGCTTCTAATACTTTCGTAATAGAATCAGTGTGTTTTACTTCGGTACCCACTGGTAATTTAATATACACATACAATTGGTTTGGATCTGCTTGAGGGAAAAATTCAATACCAGTTCTTCCTGTACCCACGCTAATGCCAAATACAATAAAGGAGAATACCAATAAGCCAAAAGTGGCAAATAATAATTTTACTGGTCTCCATCCGCTCAATGCCCTTCTTAAAATACGCTCATACAAATCCATCATATTTGGCAAAGTCGTTTCTTGGAAATGCTTGATTGCAGCAGCAATGAAATATTTATTGGCAACAACTAAAAGCATAAAGAAGATCAATAAGTTACCTAAGAAGGTAGCACCCATTAAATCTAAAACCAATCCAAAACCAACAGGAATCCAAAATGTCTTTTTCTTAAAGATGGCAGACTTTGGTTCTGTGCTATCTTGCTCCTCGTGGTTCATAAAGTCCACCGCAAAAACTGGGTTCATGATAAATGCAACAATCAAAGAAGCTGCTAAAGTAAAGATCAACATTGCTGGTAAGTATACCATGAATTTACCAATGATACCAGGCCAGAACAACAATGGGAAGAATGGGGCTAGGGTTGTCACCGTTCCTGCTAATACAGGAATGAATACTTCACCTGCAGCCATTTTTGCCGATGTCGTTGCTGTTAATTTACCCTTTCCTTGAACAAATATTCTGTGGGTGTTTTCAATCACCACAATGGCGTCATCCACAATGATACCTAGTCCAAACAATAAGGCAAACAATACCATGAAGTTCAAAGTGATATTGCTACCAATTAAAACATTGCCTGCTGGTAAGAATACAAATGCAACAAACATACTCAATGGCACCGATAAGGCCACAAAGAAGGCATTGGTTACACCCATAAAGAACATCAATACAATCAATACCAACACAAATCCAATCACAATAGAATTCACTAATTCAGTGAAAGAAGATCTTGTTTTAATACTTTGATCTCCGGTGATGACAGTGCTAAGGTCTTTGGGTAAGCTTGTCAATTTAGCTTCTTCTACAATTTTCTTTACTGCATCAGAAGTTTCAATTAAGTTTTCACCACTACGCTTGATGATATTTAAAGTCAATACATTCTTGCCATCTAAACGAGCATAGCTTTCATTTTTCTTCACCGTGTCAATAATTGTAGCCACGTCTTTTAAATAGATGGGTGCGCCACTTGTATTACGAACAATAATATTCGCAATGTCATTGGCATTTTTAAGTTGGCCTTTTAATTGAAGGTTACGTTGCATCGTGCCCACTTCTAAAAGCCCACCAGACAAGTCTAGGTTTTCTCTTTGAATCGCATAGGTGATATCATCAAATGTGATACCAGAGCTTTGCATTCTATAATTGTCTACATTAATTTGAAACTCACGTTCAGGAGCACCTACTAAGTCAACGCGGTTCACTTGTGTGATGTTTTCTAATTTATCTTTTAAATCGTCCGCGTATTTCTTTAATTGAACCGAGCTATAATTACCGCTAATATTAACATACATAATCGGTTGCTCACTAAAGTTCACTTCAATCACGCGAGGCTCTTGTGTTAGGTCATTAGGTAGGTCACCCTTTGCTTTGTCCACGGCGTCTTTTACTTTTTGCAAAGCAATATCAGGTTTCACACTCGTGTTGAACTCAACAGTAATTGCAGAGAAGTCTTGTTGAGATACAGAAGTGAATTTATTGATCTTCACACCAGTAATGCCCTTGATTTGTTTTTCGATAGGACGCGTTACTAAGTTTTCAATATCCTTAGGAGAATTACCTACATAGATCGTTTGTACGTACATAGTAGGAATCACAATCTCAGGAAATTGTTCTTTAGGTAAGGTCAAGAATTGGTAGATACCACCAAGACTAATAAACAACATCACTAAGTAGATGGATGTTTTGTTGGTGATACTCCAAGAAGTAGGTTTAAATTCTTTAAACTTTTCTTTTATATTATTTAGTGTCGACATAAGGATCGATTGAGCTTTTTATGAATTATTTAATGGTAGTAGTGATCAATTGACCATCATAGATAGACTGATACCCTTCTGTGATCAATACCTCGCCAGCAGCCAAACCGCCAAGCACTTCGATGTTGTTACCATAGAATTCACCAGTTGCAACCATTTTCTTACGAGCAATCATTTTGCCAGCTTCCACTACAGCCACATAAACGAATTTTCCTTTTTCGTCGTTTTGTAATAAGTTCACAGGGATGCTGATGGCGTCTTTCTTTTCGTAATCTTTGATCTTCACTTGCGCCAATAAGTTTGGTCTAAAATTTTTGTCAATAGGCAATTTAGATTCAATAAAGAAGCTTCTGCTCAACGGATCAATCACATTGCCTAATACATTTACTTTATTGTTGATTGTCTTTTGAATATCAGGGAAAGTCAATGTTAAGTCTGTACCTACTTTTACTTTACCAGCATAGTTTTCAGGAACCTGTGCAGTTAATTTAAGTTTAGTTGTATTTACAATTTTGATTTGACCAGGGCCCATGAACAACTCGCCTACTTTTACATTGACTTCTTCTGCAACACCATCCACATCGCTATAGATACTCGTAAAAGCCAATTGGTCTTTTACCATACCTAATTGCTCATAGGCTGCTTTTAATTGGCTAGCCAATGCATCTGCATTTGTTTTAGCAGTCATCAATTGAATTTCGCTTCCAATGTTTTGTTCCCAAAGATTCTTCTGTTTTTCATAAACAGATTTTGCTAAAGCAGCTTGAGATTTTAAAGTCTCAATATTTTGAGCAGCAGCTGCAGCACTTTGCTTAATTAAAGTGTTGTCTAATTGCAATAACAATTGACCTTTTCTTACGTTGTCACCTCTTTTAACATAGATGGCTCTCACTTGGCCACCACCAGCACGAGGAGTGATGAATGAAACGCTTTCTGATTCTACTTTACCTTGTAATTCAATAAAGTGTGTGAAGGTTTCAGTTTGGATTGTATCAGTTGCTACTAAAATTGCTTTTGCTGCAGCAGCGCCACCAGCTTTTTCCAAGTCTTTTTCTAACGCTACAATTTGTGCATTTAAGTCAAGTACTTGTTTTTTTAAACTAGCTAAGGTTTTTTGTTTTCCTTCAACTGTATTATTTCCGCCGCCGCAAGCAGTTGCAAAAACAAGTAAGCTTAAGGTTAAAAATGTTGCTATTGATTTCATTGTATCTATTTTAAAATGATTGATGTATTGATTAAGATTTTTATATTATAATTTACCACTTGCTTTTAATAAGTCCACTTTAGCAATTAAAGCAGTATAAAGTGCGTTCATAAAATTATTTTGTGCTGCAACTAAATCTGCTTGAGCAGCAGAAATTTCGGTGTTAGATCCAGTGCCAGCTTCAAATTTCTTTTTAGTTTGACTGTACACGTTTTCAGCTAATTGCATATTCTTCTTTTGGAAGTTCACGGTAGCAACAGAAGACATATAGTTCAATTTAGCTTGACTCAATTCGTTGTCAATATTGTTCTTCATTGCAGTCAACTGATTCTCCACTTGCTCTAATTCTAATTTTGCACGCTTGATTTTAGCGACAGTAGATAAACCGTTGAAAATTGGCAGGTTGATGTTTAAGCCAATTAAAGATGTCTTAAACCAGTTGCCATTGTTGTTATCAAAGAAGTCGAATTTGGTTCTTTGTGCATTCTTGGTATAAGAACCATTGATACTGATGGTAGGTAAATAACTTAATTGGTAACGCTTTACATTGAACTTGCTCATTTTTTGTACTGTCGTTAAGTATTGAAAATCTTTACGTACGCTATACTGAAAATCATTTTCAACAAGGACGTCTGTACTTAAGCTAGATTCATTGATGACATCAGTTAAAACTAAGCTATCTTTTATCGGCATACCCATCAACATCTTTAAGCCCATGAATCCAATGGTTACACTGTTGTTGGCTTTTAATTTTTCCGTTTGAAGGTTATTCAATTGTACATTGACTTTGTCTACATCTAATTTTTCTGCGAAGCCATTCTTGTACATTGCAGCAGCGTCATTTGCTAATTTTTGTAAACGCTCAATGTTGGCGTCTAAAATATTCAACTGTGTTTTACTAGCTGAAAGTTGATAGTAAATTTTATAAATATTTGCCTTGATATTTTCTTCAGTTAATGCAGCATTTTTCTTTTTCCAATCTAAAGAAGTTGCTCTTGCTTGTAGGGCAATAAACACTTGACCGTCAAAAAGTAGTTGGTTAAAATTAGCGCCATAAGTACTGTTGTACTTTGTACCGAACTGAACCGGAATAAAGGTTCCAGCAGCACCACCGAAAATTTGACCAGGCAACAAAGAAGTTGGAATAGTCAAAAAATTAGTACCACTCAAACTCGTATTCACAGTAGGCAAAGCGGCTGCTGCAATTTCTCTGTTGGTTTGTGTTTGGATGTCAATGTCTAGTAAAGCATTTTTAACTTGGACATTATTTTTTTGTGCATAACCCACTGCATCGGCAAGTGAAAATGCATGAACAGTTGGTTGCTCCTGCGCGTTCGCTGCAGTTACAATAAAAGCTGTTACAATAACGATGATTTTTTTCATTGGTATATTTTAGATTGCTTGTTTACTTAATTGTTTATAATTCTCCATAATTTCATAACCCTTCACGGTCATTAGTCCGTACACAAAATGTTCCATCAATTGCGAGTGCACTGTGATGGAATCGAATTTTGTAAGTGGAAAAATGTGTAGATTAAATGGAATAAAAATGGTTTCTAAACGAAACTTAGAAATAATGTCTACATCAATATTGTTTCGGTAAACGCCTTGTTCCATTCCCTTGATTAAATTTTGTTTAATCAATGAAAGAAAATAATCTTCTTTGTGGTTTTTAATGATGTCGAATGCAGAAGGAAAATATCTTTCCAACTCCATCATGCTTCCAGGGTTCATGGTTTTAGCCATTTCCTTCATAGTTTCCATCATTAGGAACATTTCGTGCACTGCGTTGTCTGCATTGGACTTACATTTTTGGCAGGATAGTTCATGGCTTTTCAGTTCAAAACTTACCACCGCCTTTACCAAATCGTCTTTGTCCTTATAATATTGGTAAATGGTTTTTTTGCTAATGCCCAGTTGAGTAGCCAAATCATCCATGGTCACCTGCCTTAAACCGGACTGGAGCATTAAATCTCTTGCTTTTAATAATATTCTGTCTTGCATACCTTCAATTGAGGGCGCAAAACTATGGAAACTTTTATCGTTTTCAAAGTTTCCTGCTTTAAATATTTAATAATTTATGATTAATGGCAAAATAATGTGAAATTTGAAGCTAAATCAGTACAAAATGCCCAGTTTAAGGCAAAAATTAAGGAGAAAACAGATTTTGGGCTTTTTGGCTCAACTATTTTTTCAAGGGGTTGTGGTCTTGGCACCAATCGGAGTGACTGTTTGGGTGGTGGTAAGTTTATTTAATTGGGTAGACAATTTCTTGCCCAACTTATTAAATGCATTGTTCCCGATTCAGTTTGCCGAGGTGAATGGACAAATTCCAAAAGTAACCGGACTTGGATTTTTAGTTGCCATCACATTGGTATTAATAGTGGGATGGTTGTCATCATTATTTTTTGTAGAAAGATTGGTGTCCATTTTTGATAAAGTATTGGAGAAGACACCAGGTATAAAAATTATCTACTCTTCTGTCAAAGATTTTTTAGAGGCATTCGCAGGGAACAAGAAAAAATTTGATGAACCAGTGTTGGTGAATGTAGATGCAACAGATGTGTGGAGGATAGGATTCATCACACAAAAAGATAGTGTGCATTTTGGATTAGCAGATTTTGTGACGGTGTATGTCCCACACTCTTATGCGATTTCTGGCATCACGTATATTGTTGCACCAACAAGAATAAAAAAATTACCAAAAGGCATCGCTGCTGCAGAAGCTATGAAGTATGTGGTTTCTGGAGGAGTGACAACAATGGAAGAAGAGAAGGATGCGGTGCATCCTTAGATGAATATAGAAGACTAATTTTTCAAAAAATAATACATGCAATTACATAATTTCAATTCTGGTCCTGCTATATTACCCAAAGAAGTGTTGGATCAAGCAGCAGCTGCGATTCATAATTTTAATGGAACAGGCTTGTCTATTTTAGAAATAGGACACAGAACGGAACATTTTGTAGCTGTGGTAGAAGAAGCAAAACAAATTGTAAAAAGATTGATGGGATTGGGAGACGAATATGAAGTTTTGTTTTTACAAGGCGGCGCAACGATGCAGTTTATGCAAGTGCCCATGAATTTATTAGATGAAAATGGATTGGCGGCAATTTGTGACAATGGTGTTTGGGGGCATAAAGCAGTTAAAGAAGCGCAATTGTTTGGTCCAGTTAAAGTGGTTTCAGATACGACTTCAGACAAGCACACTTATATTAATAAGGCCCTGGAACTGCCAGCGGGCACTAGTTATTTACATATTACTACTAATAATACGGTAGAGGGAACCCAATGGCATCAATACCCACAGGTGGATGTACCCTTGGTGGGCGATATGAGTTCAGATATATTTTGCAGACCCACTCCGTTTAATCAGTTTGATTTAATTTATGCAGGTGCACAAAAAAACATGGGTGCTGCAGGTGTGACGATGGTTGTGGTGAAGCGATCCATCTTAGGAAAAACGAATAGACAAATTCCAGCGATACTAGATTACGAAAAACATATAGATGCAGGCTCTTTATTAAATACACCTCCGGTATTTTCGATCTATGTTAGTTTATTGACCTTAAGGTGGATAGAAAAAGAAGGTGGATTGATAGAGATGGAAAAAAGAAATACAGCTAAGGCAAATTTGTTATATCAAACGATAGATGCTTCTGAACATTTTTATTGTCCAATTGCAAAAGAAGATAGAAGTATCATGAATGCAGTTTTCTTTTTAAAAGATCAAACAAAAGAAGCTGCATTTTTAGCATTATGTAAAGAAAAAGGAATGATTGGTGTTAAAGGATACAGAACAGTGGGCGGTATCAGAGTCAGCATGTACAATGCGATGCCAATGTCAAGTGTAGAAGCGTTTTGCGATTTAATGAAATCTTTTGCATAAGCAACTAAGCAGAAAAAAAATAATTTATTTTTAACGAATCAGTTGAATTCAAGTCGATTATATTCGACAAAATGAACGATATTTGCCCTCATGGCAAAAATTAGTCCCTTTGAAGCATTGCGTCCTCAGCCACAATTAGCGAAGCAAGTTGCAAGTAAACCTTACGATGTTTTAAATAGTGCAGAAGCAAAAGCTGAAGCTGTTGGAAACGCATATTCATTTTTACATATCACCAAGAGTGAAATAGATTTACCAGAAACGGTAGACATACATAGTCAACAAGTGTATGACATTGCATTAGAGAATTTAAATGCATTCATGCAAAGAGATGTGTTGTTTAAAGAATCCAAACCTTGTTATTATATCTATCAATTAATTATGGACGGACGAGCGCAAACCGGTTTGGTATGTGTGAGTAGCGTAGATGATTATGAAAATGGCATTATTAAAAAACATGAGTTCACTCGTCCAGAGAAAGAACAAGATAGAATCAATCATATCAAGACTACTGGGGCACAAACGGGTAATGTTTTCTTAGCATACCGTAACCAAGCAGCCATTGATACTTTGATCGAAAAATGGAAGACCACTAAAAATGCAGTCTATGATTTTACTGCAGAAGATGGCATACAACATACGGTTTGGGCAGTGAGCGATACAGACACCATTGCGCAAATCACAAATCTATTTGCAACAGAAGTGCCATGCACTTATATCGCTGACGGACATCACCGAGCAGCATCAGCAGCAAAAGTGAGAACAGCAATTGGTAAAGAAAATACAAAGGCAGATTATTTTTTGACGACTTTGTTTCCTTCTAATCAATTGGCCATCATGGATTACAACAGGGTTGTAAAAGACTTGAATGGACATGAAGCAGCAGCATTTTTAACAGCACTAGAAGCAGATTTTGAAATTCAAAAAGTGGAAGCTGCTTTTAAACCAGACGCATTACACCGTTTTGGATTGTATATGAATAATCAATGGTATGCAATGACAGCAAAACCAGGTACTTATAATGATGCAGATCCAATTGGTGTTTTAGATGTGACCATTTTATCGAACAATATCTTAAACAAATTATTGGGCATCAAAGACCAGCGCGTAGATAAAAGAATTGATTTCGTAGGTGGAATCAGAGGTATGGAAGCTTTGGAAGCAAGAGTGGATAGTGGAGAAATGGCATTGGCGATTAGTTTATATCCAGTGACGATTGACCAGTTATTTAATATTGCAGATGCGGGCGAAGTAATGCCGCCAAAAAGCACTTGGTTTGAACCTAAATTAAGAGATGGATTGTTGACCCATTTGATTTACGAATCAAAGGACTAGTTGCAGTTTCATCAAAGTTAAAAACGATATTTCCTATCTAAAACCAGTCGAAAGACTGGTTTTTTTTGTACTTTGTTGCACAATTTGCTTGCTATATGGAATCTAAAAGACTCTTTGATTGTATTGAACATCAATTAAAACATTTTCCGAAAGAAGTGATGTTGGCGGGAAAGGAACAAGGTGGATGGAGAAAGTACTCCACAGCCGAAGTTGCTTCAACTGTTAACGCATTAAGTGCTGGTTTATTAAGCTTGGGTTTGTCGGGCCATGATTTCACGCCAGAGGGTTCCGATAAAATTGCCATCATTAGTAACAATCGCCCAGAGTGGTTGATGGCGGATATGGCAACACAACAAATAGGTGTAATCTGGGTACCGGTCTATCCTACTACCAATCCTTTAGAATTGACTTTTATCTTGAATGATGCATCTGTAAAATACATGTTTGCAAGCAATCAAGAATTGTACAATAAAGTAATGTCTATAAAGGACAAAGTGCCTTGCTTGAAAGAAGTGTATACTTTTGATCAAATAGAAGGTGCAAAGCATTGGACAGAATTGTGTTTGCAGGATGAAGACTTATTACAACAAGTCAAAGTCGTAAAGCAAACCATACCGGTAGAACAAGTTGCTACTTTTATATATACATCAGGAACAACAGGAACACCAAAGGGTGTGATGTTAACGCATCATAATATATATTTCAATTTACAAATGGGAAAAAGAAGTTTTCCTTTCCCGGATGCGCCAGAACAAAAAGTGTTGAGCTTCTTGCCATTGAATCATATTTTCGAAAAAGTAGCATCTTATATTTATATGTATAGTGGCATGAGTATCTACTATGCAGAATCAATGGATACGATCGGAGAAAATTTAAAAGAAGTAGCCCCAGACGGATTCTCAACGGTGCCAAGGTTATTAGAGAAAGTTTTTGAAAAAATCATGCTTAAAGGCGAAGAGCTAACAGGCATCAAAAGAAAATTATTTTTCTGGGCAGTCGCATTAGCAGAGCAATACGATAATTTAATTCCAGGTTCAGCATGGTATCAATTGCAATTGAAAATTGCTAATAAATTAATTTTCAGTAAGTGGAGAGAAGGCTTAGGAGGCAATGTAAAATTTATTGTTACAGGAGGTGCGGCATGTCAAGTAAAATTATTGCGCATATTTAATGCTGCTCAAATACCTGTATATGAAGGCTATGGCCCAACAGAGAATAGTCCAATTATAAGTATCAATTTTCAAACACCAGGCAATATGAAATTTGGCACAGCTGGATTGCCAATTGAAGGTGTACAATTAAAGATAGAGGAAGATGGAGAGATTTGTGTAGCTGGCCCAAGCGTCATGAAGGGCTATTATAAATTACCAGAGCTTACAGCAGAAACGATTATCGATGGCTGGTTGCATACGGGCGATATTGGTGTGTTAGAAGATGGAAAGTTCATCAAGATAACTGATCGTAAAAAAGAGTTATTCAAAACCAGCGGTGGAAAATATGTCGCACCACAACCTATCGAAAACAAAATGAAGGAAAGTCCATTCATTGAGCAGATCGTATTGGTGGGAGACAACAAGAAATTTGTAAGTGCGTTGATTGTACCGGGTTTCTCTAAGTTAAGAGAGTGGGCAAAGCAACATGGCATTGAATATACAAGTAATGAGGCTATCATTCAAAACTCAATGGTGCTTGCTGTATTCGAATCTATTGTAGCAGAATACAATCAACTATTCAATCAAGTAGAACAAGTCAAGAAGTTTACTTTATTGTCTAGAGAGTTCACAATTGACAAAGGCGAGATGACACCAAAATTGAGTATTCGTAGAAAACAAGTGCTAGCGAATTTTGAAAAAGAAGTAGACACTATGTATCAATAACTTATGTATGCCACATTGAAAAAGCGACTTCAGATATGAAGTCGCTTTTTTGTTTTTATTAAAAAATATTTTTTTCTATCAGAATTTAATCTATGTTTGTGTCAACAAGTACAAGCAGAAATGCTATATAACTTGAAACCTCCCCGGTTTGTAATGCCTGAAACCTTTGCTGGCATTGTATTCTACCTCCCCACAATAAAGTTTTGATTTAACAGTCACACCTCCCCGTGTTGATTCACTACGCGTGTTTTTTTTCCTCCCCGAAAAAAAGATTTTATTATTTAATCTATAACACATGAGAATTTTCAAAATTCTAGTGGTGGCGGTCCTTTGCGTGACAACTACTGCGGTATTCAATCCAATCAATGCGCAAGATAAAAAAACCAGTCCTGTTTATGGATGGGGCTTAACAAGCGGTGTGTCAGTTAACAACTTCACTTATGAACAACCTCATACAGGAATCAATATTGGATATACTGTAGGCGGATTTGTAGATCAAAGTGTAGGCAAGCATTTTAAAGCTAGAGTCAATCTAGCATATACAGGTGCGGGCGGACAGTTGACAACTTTTAAAGACGATACTAGATACGGCTTTGATCCAATGTTTACATTCAAAAATGTAAAACAAAGCAGTTATATGTTACACAGTATTGGTACTTCTGTTAATGTATTATACCAACATCAAACTGCTGCAGCATGGTCTTACTATGTTGGAACAGGATTTGGCATGGAAAATAAATTTGCAGAACACGAGACTTATCAAAAGACGGGAGAGTTTATTACAGGAGTATATGGCACTGTAGCAGGAAAACAATTCACCAACCGTTTTCAAAATAATTGGTTCAATACCAATTTGACAGCAGGTGTAGAGTTGCCTACTAAGAAAATGAATGTCATTGTTGAAGCAAAGTACATACTAGGCATTTCTAGTGTGAGACCAAATTATTCTTATATCGAGTTTGCTGGTGTAACTGGACAGATTCGTACTAATGCATTTCAATTAACTGTAGGTGTAAGAAACTTGTTTAAGCAAGCTAAGAAATAATCATACAAAAAACTGGACCAGTTGGTCGATCAAATAAAACAAACAAACCAAAATCAAAAAAAAGGAATACTATGAAACATTTAAAATTCATACTTCTTTGTGCTGTCATCTCTGCATTTGGAGTAAGCTGTACAAAAAGTGTCTATGATGAAAAACAAGCTTTAGAAGCACAACAAGGATTGTTACAATTTAAGTACGATCAAGAAATTAAATTAGAATTATTAAGACAAACAGGCGCAAGCGCGTTGGCTCAATTGCAAGCATCTTTTGCTACAAGAGCGACTTTGTTTTCTGACAGTCTTTCAAAAGCAAATGATGTTACTTATTATAACAACCTTTATAACAAGAGAGATATTACTGTAAAAGTATTGGATCTTGTTTCAACTAAACCTGTTGTTGGGGCTGTTGTTACTATTCCAACTTCAGTAGGAACAGTATTGACTGCAACTTCTGATTCATCAGGCATTGCATTTTTCCCTGCCGAAAAGAACGGAAATGTGCCAAATCCAGCATCCGCAATGGCAAGCAAAAATGGTTTTGCATCAGGATCAATTATTGGAACAATTGCAGGAAATAAACAATCAGGAGCAGTGTCTACAGTGTATGTTTGGAATCAAACAAGTGTGCCAAATACCTTAAATGGTGTGGTATATGTTGAGAATGATTTAACAAATGACCAACCAGAATTGGCAAAAAATGCCTTTGTGAATGTATTCACTTTAATCAATATAAAAGGGTTTGATCAAAGAATTGACTGGTCTGTGTTGACAAATTCAAACGGAGAATATTCATTTAAATTACCTGACCTTTCAAATAATTTACAGGTTGCTCATAGTTCATATGATGGTACAATTAAAATGTTTGTGAATGGAGAAGTACCAGGATATGATTCGGTTCCAAAAATAATGAATGTGCCAGCTTCTTTCTATCTAGGAACAGCTGCAAATATCAATTTTCAAAAGAATTCATCCTATGCAATCACTTCAATTGAAACCGCAACCAATTCTTTGTACTCATTACCTAATGGTGTGAGTAGATTTAGTGCTGCTGCTCCTGCTGACAGCAATGGTAGAGGACATTATTTAACTAGTATATCATTTAATAGAATTGTGATGAATGGTTCTACTGAATCTGATAGTGCTTCAGCAAGTGGCTTTCCTTTTGTACTTTCTGCAGGGACTGGTTCATCTGCAGGGTATTATAGTACTAACACAACTACTATGTCTACACCATATTCAAGTGTATATTTAGCGGGTACTACAATAAAAGATACAGTTGCTGGAAAATTCTATGATGTGATAGACAATGCGGATGGTTATTGGAAGTCTATGCCAGAAATTAAATTTGTATTGACTCAGGCAACGAACGTGTTTGGCAATAAATACAAGTATATCTCTGAAATCATACAAACAAAAGGAGGAAGAATCGCAAAAGTTGATCCAAATGTAACTTATTCTACTTTTATGCAAAACAGGGTGAAGGCCTTAAGTAGTAATAATTCAACTACGTTTAAGGATAAAATTATAAACGAAGGTTTCTTACAGTTGGGAACATTTAGAAGATTAACGAATGGTAACACTTACACTCAGAACTTAAGTTATGGTGCAGGTAAATTATTAACTGCAGTAAGATAAGCTCATTATAAAGGAATTTCATTCCCCTAATAAAAATGCCTTCTCTATTTTTAGAGAAGGCATTTTTTATTTAAAAAAGATATCAATGAATCATTTGAAAGCAAATTTGATGACTCCGTTACTGCTATTTTGCACTAAATTTTTCTTTAATAATACTTTGCACCTCTTTGTCTTGGATGCGACTCTCTAACCAAGAGATAATGTCTAAGTACATGAAAGCACGGCTCTCTAATTTGTTTTGCTCTAGTGGACGCAATACTTTTAATAAGTCCTCAAAAGCTAATTTAAGATCCTCCTTATTCATTCCTGCCACACCAGCGCGGCCGTACTTTTGAATAGATTGTTTTAAGAAATTAAATAAGACTTCCTCTACCGTGCTTAAGTTGTCCATCTTACCCATAAAGCGGTACACCGATTTAGATAAGTAGTTGACCACTTCCATATTACCCAATTCAAAATGCGCAATCAAATGCAATAAGCGCGCGTAACATTGCAAGTCGTCTCGGAGGTTTAATTTCCAGTTGATGATTTTATTTAAATAATCAATTGCTTTTGCAGACGCCCCTGCGCCAAAATACAAACAAGCAATTTTATAGTAGAACACCAGCACACGATGGCTGTCAATAAAAGGTTCAATTTCTTTTAACTGCGCTTCCATCTTAGGTATCATGTCAAGGCCTTCGCTAAAACTACCTTCTAAAAAGTGTTGATTAATTTTAGCAATATAGATATAGACAAAACACTGAATTTGGTTGTTCTTATTGTTCAATACAATTGGTTCTTCACTAAACTTTTCTAATAAAGCAATGGTGTCTTTTAGTTTTTGAATATTGCGTAAATCAAAATGCGCACTAATTAAATTATGCAATGCTTTAATATACTGAGCCGTCTCAATGATTTTCATGTTCTCATTGGCATCATATAAGTCCACCCATTTCTGGCTGTAACGATAATGCAATAAAAAATCTTGATTGATAAAGCCATACCAGCACTTGCATTGATAGCGGTACATCTTTTCATAAAAACCAGTAGAGGACTTGATTTCCTCTAATACAGGATCCTTCATCATGGCATCTAATGCAGCTCGATCTTCGTCGTTGCGCGCATGCCCATGTTGTATATACCAACCATATAATTGTAAAGAAAGATTAGACGACTTTGCAATTAAATAAAGCCTTTGATTCACTTCGTCAATTTCTTCGCTCAATTGTTTAGCACGATCCTGCATGCTACGAGTAATATGTAAAGACTCAATTTTCTTTTCTAAAAACAACACTTGCAACAAATAAGTCACTTGGTTATTTTGTTTGGTCAATGATTTGATTTTTTCAAGCAAACGCAAACTTTGTAAATAGAGTCCCTTGTTGTATAAAATTTTAGCATGGTCCAATTGCTCATGAATCTGCAAGTCGATATTCTCGTGTTGCTTCAAAATGCGGAGGCTGGCTAAAATCTGATCGTATAAATGCGCCTTCAGGTTGGAGAGTTGTTGCTTCTGAATGGACGCGTTTTTACGGAGCAATTCCTCCTCGTCATATTCCTTCATCTTGTCCAAGGCATCAAAAAGCTGGATGATCTTTAAATCAGTAGACGCAGAGTTACGGGTAACGTACAATTTGAAATTGCGTTTTTCGGCCCTTTCCAGGGATTTTAACAAAATAAATAGCGCATCTGTACTCAGGTTGGGCATCGTAACTGAATTTGACTCAAAATATTGATTATCAACGTATTATCCAAATTAAGGAGCTCTTACACAGTGTAAAATAGGCATAAAAATGATCCAAAATACAGGGTCTTAATCGATAAATTTGAACAATAAACGGGCATTTAGCCCGTTTTGTATCTATAATATACTCAAAATCAATGAGATGAGCCAAAAAGTCTACATATTCGACACTACCCTAAGAGATGGGGAACAGGTACCAGGCTGTAAATTGAATACCAAGGAAAAACTAGCCCTAGCTGTCAAGTTAGAGGAGTTGGGCGTGGATATTTTAGAAGCAGGATTTCCTGTTTCAAGTCCAGGTGATTTTGACTCGGTGAACCAAATTGCCAAGACCTTAAAAAATACCGTGGTTTGCGGATTGACAAGGGCCGTACAAAAAGATATCGAAGTGGCTGCAGAAGCATTGAAGCCAGCTGCGCGATTTAGGATCCATACAGGCATCGGTACATCCGACTTGCATATCAAATACAAATTCAATAGTACAAGAGAAGCCATCATTGAGCGCGCAGTGCAAGCAGTGAAAATGGCGAGAAACTTTACAGACGATGTAGAGTTTTACGCAGAAGATGCAGGAAGAACAGACAACGAATATTTAGCACAAGTGATAGAAGCGGTCGTGAAGGCGGGAGCAACCACTTTAAATATTCCAGACACAACAGGTTATTGTTTGCCGTATCAGTACCAAGAGAAGATGGCTTATTTATGGAACAATGTTCCCAATATTGATAAAGCAGTTTTGTCTTGTCATTGTCATAACGATCTAGGGTTGGCTACTGCAAATTCAATTGCAGGAGTGATGGGTGGTGCAAGACAAATTGAATGTACGATCAATGGATTAGGCGAGCGTGCTGGTAATACTGCATTAGAAGAAGTCGTGATGATTTTAAACCAACACAAAGACTTAGGTTTTTATACCAATATCAATCCAAAATTATTGAATCCAATCAGCCGCGAAGTGTCCGACGTTATGCGAATGGCTGTGCAACCAAATAAAGCGATTGTTGGAGCCAATGCATTTTCACATTCATCAGGTATACACCAAGATGGATTTTTGAAAGAAGCACAAACTTATGAGATCATCAATCCTGCAGAAGTAGGTGCAGAAGATAGTAAGATTGTGTTGACAGCAAGAAGCGGAAGATCTGCACTGGCACACCGTTTGCACAAATTAGGATTTGAATATACAAGAAACGATATCGATGTCTTGTATGCGATGTTCGTGGACGTGGCAGATAAGAAGAAAGAAGTTTTAGAAGCAGATTTACAAGCAATGGCAGCAGCCTACAATAAATAATTTTCGACAAAAAATCGAACTATGGGAAATACATTATTCGGAAAAATTTGGGACAAACACGTTGTCAAGCAAATAGAAGACGGTCCATCGGTATTGTATATCGACAAGCATTTTATTCATGAGGTAACAAGTCCGCAAGCATTTAGTGGCATAGAAAAAAGAGGCGCAAAATTATTTCGTCCAAATCAAATTGTAGCAACGGCAGATCATAACGTGCCAACTATGAATCAGCATCTACCAATTGCAGATCAGCTATCACGTTTTCAGGTAGACACATTGATCGACAATTGTAAAAAACATGGTGTTACATTATACGGACTAGGACATGAGCATCAAGGCATTGTGCACGTGATAGGTCCAGAATTAGGGATCACACAACCAGGTATGACGATTGTTTGTGGAGACAGTCATACGTCTACACATGGTGCATTTGGTTCAGTGGCATTTGGTATTGGAACAAGTGAGGTAGAAATGGTTTTTGCATCACAATGTATTATGCAGACAAAACCAAAAGCAATGCGTATTAATATTGAAGGGGCATTGAATAAAGGTGTGGTGTCAAAGGATATCATTTTGTACATTATTGCAAAAATATCTGCAAGTGGAGCAACAGGTTATTTTGTAGAATATGCAGGCTCGGCGATTCGTGCATTGAGTATGGAAGCAAGAATGACCATTTGTAATATGAGTATCGAGATGGGTGCACGTGGTGGATTGATTGCGCCAGACCAAACGACATTTGATTATATCCAAGGAAGAATGTTTGCACCAAAGGGCG
>ERZ650308.506-NODE-506-length-21005-cov-4.217470_pt1 | contig 21005 bp, 18 predicted proteins | sample MGYA00376244_ERZ650308 | MGnify/ENA primary metagenome ERZ650308 (study PRJEB26733, sample SAMN07839295) | wastewater metagenome | biome: small river; feature: stream; material: water | place: USA: North Carolina | collected 2016-04-26 ... | reverse complement strand
GTGCTCTTCCGATCTGAGCAGGATTTCCAACACATTGGGCAATTCCTCCATTCGAAGCAACAGCCCAATGCTTACCCGCCGGGCAGTCCGCAGCCTTAACCGCCGGCAGCCATGTGTAGAAACTGTTCACGCTTTCACGAAATTTTTCGTTATCAGATGAGCGCTCGATGCCATCGGCTTTGGCAACACCACTCAACAAAAGCAATGGCACTGCCAATGTGATTGCGGATAAAGGGAACGCCTTTTTAATAGGACTCTCAGGGTTCACTGGCATCTTCTTGGATGCCTTTAAATGATCATTCATGATTAACTCCTTTTGACGAATTCATACGAAAGAACTGCTTATGCAGGGTAGGTGCAATATACCTTGTACAAAGCAGAAATGGAAAGGTTATTTCCGCTTTGCGTTGCGCCATTAGGAGCCACCAACGTTATGCGTGGAACCCAATAGGAGCCATAGTCATCACTGGTGTACTTGACTGCTGAATATGGTGGCGCGGTCGTAAGATCCATTGATACAGACTGTGGAGTCATGTCGTAAGTTGTAGTGCCACCAGAAGAACATGATGGTTTCACAATTGTTTGACTAGCATCAGTGACGATGTAACGCGCCATTTCAACTGCAAAAGGACTCAGCATCGCTTGCGAAATCCAATAGCCGCCACGGCATAGATAAGACACTCCACTCGAATCCAAGCCCAGCAAGCCGCTCTGAGTGCAAGATGAGCCAGGCGTAATTCCGGTCGCGCTGAGACCAGCTGCATTTTTATAAACGCCGCCCTGACATGACATCAGAATTCCGCTTGCATCACGTCCAACTTGACCAGCAACGCAGGCTGCACCAGCCGACACTATTTGATCAATGCCCGAAACGTTCTGCCACTTACCAGACTGACAAATCATGAGAACGCCATTTGAGGTTTTTCCCATGAGTCCTGCGGTTGGGCATGCTCCTCCAAAGGTTGCCGCACCGCCAAGCCCCAAATATGCAGCTGATGTAATGTTGCCTTGGACAGTCAAGTTACCCTGTAAATTCGGATCTCTTGTATCGCGAATCCTGACGTAGTTGCTGTCAACTGAACTTCCATATCCATTAACCGCAAGCACAGCACCTGCCGTAGAAGAAAGAGGGTTGGGCAATGTCCATCCAGAACCCCGAATTACAGATGGCGATTGCGGGTCTGAGAAACCAGCGTTCCCTCCGAGCACTGCGACCAGCTCACCAATCCGTTTTATGTCTGGCTTTCGAGTGAACGTGTCAAGTACACGGGTTGTCATCCACAATCTTGATGCAACATTGCACGCAGTAGAAATGCACCCACTAGGAAGCAACACAATTTGAGTCGCATAACTTCCTCCGTGTGCAGGAACCGTACTTGTCGTTGCATTAAGGTATCCAAGCCCTTGTAGTTCTGAAACAGTGGGCGCCATTGGATTTGCAACACCAGGTATCGTCCCGCCAGTTTGCAAGGCAATTAGGTTCGTACTATTTGTAATGTAGGAACCCAAGGCCTTATTTATATTGAGAAGCGATTGACCTTGCGCAGTTCCTGCCTGACCGTTTGCGCGATCTATAGCAATTTTGATCGCACCGATCATGAGCACGGCCATGACTAGCAATGCAATGACAACACCTAGCTGCATGTTGCCACGTTGACGTATTACACGCGCAGTATGCTGAGGATTTCGACCAAAGCCAACATGAGAATTTTGGTGTTGCATTGCGACCCTTGCTAATTTAACGAGATAGTGTGTAAGCCATGGTTGCGTTATCAGCCCCTGCATTGCATTGAGCGATGGCATTTGTCAAATTCAAAACACCACCATTTGCTTTAACCACAGTGCCCCCGATAGAAATTGCTACTGCAACGTTAGCGAGAGGTGTTGCTAAAGATTTGCATGCGTAAGTGGGCACGCCCGAGTAGCTGAAAGTGATTGAGTCGTTGGTGCTAATGGTGGTCGTTGGTGCCACAGTAATCACACCCTTCCACTGGTTCAAAACAACAGTAGAGGCCCCTGTACCAGAAACACGTGCGTTGGGAAAGAAATTCAAACCAGCAAGTGTGGCCAAGTCGATGCCAGTGAAATCAGTTCCACGACCTTGCGCCAATAAAATTGTTGAAGCACGCAAACTCGCGATTTCTGAAATTTCATTATCTACCTTCGCGTCTTCTACGTACTTAAAACCCAGATATCCAGCCGTTGTGACAATTGCAGAAATGATTAACGCAATGATTGCATTGAGCATCATGTTTCCACGTTGTGCATTCAGACGTGATTGACGCGAGTTTTTGTTGGTGATTTTTTTCATGGTGAGTTCCTTGGAGTGGAGGTGGTTAAATAAATTAGCGGCTAACAGTGACGGATGCACCTGTTTTCACTTCACGCATAAAGCGATCAGCAGCTTGTTGAGCGCCAATAACTTGGACTGCGGTGTAGTAACTGATAAGTAGCCCAATGAACACGAACAATAAATTCGCACCAATTTCGGCTGACTTTTTTACTGTCTTCGTAACTTGATCAATGGCATCTGTTCCAATGTGCTGTACTGTTTCTGCCAATTGACGTGAAGCTGAAGCGTTTGCGATGCGATCCAAGATGCTGTCGCTAAAAATTCCGGTCCCCAGCATCTTTGCAGGCTCTCCAGCGAAGAGAATTAATCGTCTCTGCATAGAGCGCGTATGCCACCGCAGATATGGCGTTCCTTGTCGCGCAATGTGTCCAAGCGTTTGATCAATGGTTTTCCCCGCCCGCAACAAACCACTCATAACAATTAAGAGGGAGGCTGCTTGACGATCTCGGTATGAGGCGTAGGGTGGAAATACTGATTCAGCGAATTGCCGTGATTGACCGGTCCAACGAGGCAATGACCACTTGTAAATTAAATAAAAGAAGCACGCAGTGAATCCGAAAAACCAATTTTCAGTCATCAATAACTGCATGTTGATCATGAACATAGCCCACCCATCCCAATATTTCTCAGGCAATGCTTGCAACATGCTTGGCCAAACTGCTAAGCCACTAAAGATAGATAGCGCAATAAAACTGAGCAACGCAACCATTGGATCTTTGTAAGCAGCACGAGTTGACTCATCCATGTCTCGTGTAGCTTCTACACTTCGAATGAGGGATTCAAATGTGATGTTGAGCTTTCCAGACGCCTCACCGGCATCAATGATCATCACTTCTTCAATTGGAATGAATGGTGCAAGTGATTGAGCCAGTCCACGGCCAGCAGAAAGCCTGCGCTGAATCTCTGCATGCGCCTTTCCTATTGATTGCTCTCGACTGCGTGCGCGCTGAGCCCACGCACCAAACTGAGCGGCAAATGTTGGAGTCTTTGAGCTAGCTCCAGCATTAAGCATATTCACAAGCCCTTCATACACAACCAGCCGTGAACTCATGAAGGCTGACCGCGCGACAAATCTGGTGTACCACAAGCGAAAGTTTTCAAACATTTGAACCGCCTTCGCTAGATGCGTAAATTTCGTAGTTAATGAGAGGTTCGAAATCACGTTCGATGTCGTTGATATCGATTAACCCGCGTGACATTTTGAAGACTGCATGTTCAAAGGCCGTCTTCCCTGTCATGTTTTCATCACCAAAATCACTGCACCTTTGTGAGCGCCACAAATCACGTGCAGCTGGCCAGTTTTGACTACGAATGTGTTCCAGCATTTCACGACTAGGAGTCATTACCTCGGCAACAACAGTTAAGCCTTTTGTCCCCGTCGGTTCAATTCCGTCTAAACGACAGTTATCACAGCCTTGCTCATCTGCAACAAATAATGTGCCGTGATCTAAACCGAATCTGCGGACACCTTCCAATTGGTCAGGAGTTAGAAAACCTTTCGCTGGCTTTCTGCAAGAAGGGCATAAAAGAGGCAAAAGTTTTTGATACATGCAAGCAAGTAAAAACTTCCCGCTACCCAAAGTCGATGGAGCAACTGCAAGTTTCTTGCCTGTTAGCCGATCGAGTACATCAATATTTCCATTGCCGTGAACAGTAGTTAGAACTCGGTGGCCCGTATTCACCATTTCAGTTGTCAAATTCGCTGTTTCTTCATCGCGAATTTCACCAATCATCACGGCATCAGGATCCATACGCATAAGATCGCGTAATGCTGCGGTAAATTGCAAACGAGTTGTTTCTTCAGAGGAATCTGATGAGCGTTGAATTGACAACTGCACAACACCAGGCAAAACGTATTCAACTGGATCTTCTACTGAATATCGCTCAAGACGTTCCTTATCAGGCAACTGATGCATGAACGTACGTAGAGTTGTAGATTTACCGGACCCAGTTCCGCCTGCAATCAAAATCGCGCCTTCATTTTTCCGAAGTGCCGGTAGCAGTTGATCGTTGATATGGCTAGGTGCGTAGCCGAGTTCTTGCAGTGTTGGAATGCGTACATCACGAACATCTGTATCCAACAAACGAATGCTAACTTTGCAACCACCATCAACTGTGGGACGACTGGTAAAACGTCCACTCACCCCACGTTTACGACGTAATGAATCTTCTATTTCATGCTTGGTTATGGTTGAACAAGGCTTCGTTACTGTCCAGTCTGGTTCGCTATTTGTGCCAGGAACGCTTTTCGATGAATAGCCTGCTGCTAGAGCCGCTTTTATATGAGCGGTAGGCAATGTTTTCCACGAAGACATGCGGCCGTAAATGCGCAAACGAACGAAGCTCAATTGAGAGGCATCGCCACTAACAGTAAAGTGGATGTCGGTAGCACCAAGCTGATAGGCACCCGTTACAAGGTCATTAAACAAAACCAAATTTCGAGTCTCTTCCGACATGGATGACTGAATTGTTTGGGCAGCTCGGCTTGTTAGTTTTTGGACCTCAAGGAACAAGTCTTGAAATAACTCATGCGTGACAGTTCGCTCATATGCGATTGTCATTGAGCGCGATTGAGTCAATGTTTGCTTTACGGTTTCGTATAAACCAGTATTCGTAAATTCGGGAACAGCGATCAATGCAGCAGCATTGAATCCAAGATCCAAAACTAAACACTTATCTTTCGCACTTCGAGTCACGACTCCTAAGACTTCGGCTCGGTAATTTAAAATTTCATCGCCTAATTTTTTTCGGTCTGAAACCGGATCGATCTCTGCACTCGTTAGCGCCGTAAGACTTTCTTCTCGATGTGCTCCTGTAATTGCTAATCGAGCAACTGGAAATTGCACAACATGATCGTGACTATATTCACTACTGCCTGCACTCTTAACCTGTGAAGCTGAACTTGAGCGAATTGCTTGAGGACGAGCCGATGGTTTTAAAGTAGGTGTAGGAGTTTTCCGGCTTGCAGAAGACCCGATGAATAAGTCACGAATTCCCATTATCGAACTCCTGATGCTGCTTGTGGCAATTGAACGGTAAGCGCTGGCGGCTGAGTCGCACCGTAGCCCATTACTGGTGATGACTGAGTGGGAACTGGAGGCAATTGGGCTGCCCCACCAGTCACCATTACTGGAGTTGGTGTTGAATTGTTCCAACTAACGCTCATTCGTTTGAAAGTTCGTTGATCTACATCGGGTGATGCATCTTTTTTTATTTTTTTATTTTTATTTGATGGAGTTTCTTTGCGCAAAGTAATGGTGGATGGAGATATTTTTTCAATCTCCCAACCTGATGATGTGAAATCACCAGCGCGCATACGAACATTCCTTGTCCCGCCATCATTAAGAATGGCAATCAATGCATCTGGACGTTGACCATAAATTGCCACAATGTCCGGTAGTCGATCTTTTGAAACTTCTTTTGTTGCAGGAATTTGACTTCGGCTGGAATTCAGCAAATCCCTGGACGAGTCAGCCTTCGCTGCATCAACTTGTTTTCGCAATTCAGCAACTACTTTTTGTTTGTTCAAATCAGTAATTTCTTCAATTGTTTGCGAATGAACAACACCGAATACGGCTGCACCGACTAATAGTGTTGAAATTTTTTTGTAGTTAACTTTTTCGAACATAAACTTTTCCTTCTGCTGAGAACGAGAATTCTTTACCGTTGTTTTGCAAAATCAAACGATCAAGAGTCATGTATTTGGGGGCGGAATCAAGAACTTCAGATAACCACCATGGCCGACCTGTTAATGCCCACTGTGACGCGTGTATGACCGATGGATGCACCTCTGCCGCAGCTGCAGGCAAATTTGATACAAGTGCTTGCGGCGTTGGCTCTTTAACTTCAATCGCAAAACCTAATGAAACAGCTTTCTGCCAATTACTTGCAACAGCTTTCAAAAATTCTTGGCTAGAGACCCACGTTGATTTTTCAGGCAGTGAGGAACGTGGGATTTCAATTTGTGCAACGCTGGAAATCTTGCCAATTGACGGTCCAAGTGTGTGCTTCCATTTTTGAGGCATTGAGGGGACTTCATTCATGAAATCCGCATAGGTACCGATTTTTGATTGATCCAATGACCATTCAGCGACGCATTGCGATTGTGCGATTTCACACGCAATTTTTTCCAGTCTCCACCCTCCCCGTGTCATAGGTAGCTGGCCTAGCTCGGCCCGCAGTGTCAATAACGATGCTCCTAATGGTGCAATCGCTTTGGGATCACTAAGAACCTTCTGGATGGCTTCCTCGTACAAGCGATGAGGATCATTTGCTGCAGCAACTGCATCAATCTGGCGTTGACGTTCTTGATTACTCAAATATGTGCTGAAAGCCGACGCAGCAAAACCAAGCGCAATCAAAGTAAGAAAACCAATGAGCAACCATGCACTACGATCAGATTTGAATTTATCTAATTTGGCTTTAGTAGAAACAGCCGTGAATGGCGACATAGAAACGATGTCATCCCATTCAATATGGTGATCAAGGTTCCCAAGCTCTTGTGAGCTTTCTAGCAATCCAAACGTTTCAAAGGTTTTGCCAGACTCTGTACACCTTTGTGCAAACGCATTTCGTTGGCTAACAACTTCGTCATGGTGAACGCAAACATCAATAACGACGCATCCTTCAATAATTCCAACAACGCACACTTCATCAGTGGCCTCTAGCAAAATTAATGAAGTTCTTCCTATCAGGCGTTTATGTTTTGCAATCAGTGCGGCACCTGAATACAAAGCACCCTTAGATGGACGTTCAAAATTTTCATCGCAGAGACCAACATATGTGTCGGTACCCAGGCTATAACTTGATGACCAGGTAAAGCCTTGCTGTTGCCATTCCGTAATTTGACGATGACGTGACTCGTACGGGTCGTATGCCCGCCATGCCAGCCCAAAAATCAAGGCACTTTTTGGGTTGATTTGAAGCGTTTGCATTTTCATCTGACCTTATGTACCTGATTGAATGCGTGGAGTAATCACAATGACCTGCATTGTTTGATTACGCTTGTTAGACAAGCTACCTCCAGTTAATCCAACTTGGTTTTGACCGTTGATCTGATCAGCATTCATGCCAACCAATACCAGCGTGTCACCAGAGCGCATCGTGACGTTGTGGTCGCTCTTGTAGCCTGATACGTTTGGATATTGAATTTGCTGGAAAGTTGCACCATTTCCTGTACTTGTCGAATCGATTGACAGCAATGAACTTGAATCAATTGATAGACGCACCAACATACTGTTGTTGTCCAAAATTGTTGGAAGTGCAGAAAGAAACAAGCCTGTTGTGACACTGCCCGGTGTTAGACCTGGCACACCAGTACCGGCAGTAGTTCCACCACCAGTTGCTGCTGTGGTACTAGCAAGGTACCCTTTAGTTGCAAATTGAGCCAATGGAACTGGTATACGGTTTGTCGTAATCAGGGTAGTACTTGTATTCGCAACAACCCGACCGATTCCATCAAGGGCTTTGGCATTAACTGTCGAACCTGAACCTTTGCCGCTCAATACGCTATAGCTAAAGCTGCTGGCGTCTGCAGTTGCTAAGTTGCTTGCAGAGGTAAATGCGGTGCTTGAATTACCTGAGAGGGTTTTGTAAACAATGTTTGCATCAAGTGACAGCTGAGTGGTGTCATTCACTTGCAATGTAATGATTTCAATCTGAAGCGCCATCTGACGCGTCATCATGCTGTTCTCGTGCTCAATCAGTTTTCCGACTTGATCAACCACCATTCGAGTATCTGTAACGACTATTGAACCGGTTGCTTGGTTAATGCTGACTTTGCCAATCGAGGGCGTCAACATACCTCTGATTGCTGTCATCAGATCATTTAGGGGTGATAAGTCTTTGACTTCAACGCCAGTTTCAGAACTACCCGAAAAACTGCCGTTTGAGGTACTGTTCACCCCACCAGCTGAACCAGTTGAAGCAGTGCTACCTTTACTAACCTTGGTGCCATAGTTGATGTTTCCTGGACTTGCCGCCAATTGGAAAGATCGAGTTACATACTTCGAGATATTGATCGTGCCATTTGTGTAAGTCCAACCTAGGCCTAAACGAGCACAAACGGTGTCTAAATAATCAGCTAAATTCCCTCGGAAGTCCATAGCAATGGGCGTGTTACCCGTGCTTATCTGTGACTGCCCTTGTGTAGGAAAAATGGATGGCGCACCAGCCGATTGACCAAGTGCTGGAATATTCGCGCTCCCAGCAGTCGTATTGATAAAAAAGACATCTGGGCTGATATCGACTGGAATGCGAGTTGCTTCAGTGATGCGCTCTCCCATCACTCGAATGCCGGGCGCATCAGGATATCGCAAAGTCACATCGCGAAATGCCGAGGGCAGCCGTGCTTTATAGCCTAGCTCAATAGGTGCCCCACCAATGAAGTTACCTTTCACGCGCACGAACGTTGGTTCTAATGTGCGTTGCTTAGCAAGTCGTTCTTCATTTTCTGCCTGAGTTGATTTAGCGTTATCTACGCGCTTGTGGACGTCCCCATTTGAGACTGCACAACCTTGAAGAAAGCTTCCACCGATGAGTGCGCAAATGAGTGCTGCAACTGGCTTGGTTTTTATATTCGTATTCATCATGGATTACTTTCCGCAACTTTGTGTAATGTGAAGGATTCGCACGACTTTGTTGTCATAGAGGCAAGCGTGAAGTGGGTAGCCGCTATGTACTGTGTCGTTCATAAGCGATTCGATTACCGCTTCAAATCCACCTGAATAAACAGCTCCAAATGCTGGCAAATCCTTTTCAGCCTGCCAAACAACTTGGTATCCAGCCTGTGAACCCCAACGTGTGAGTGCGGCAGAAATTGTGTTGTCAGTTGGTGTGATTCGCCAATCGAGACCAGGGGTTGACGTTCCAGCCTGCTGCAAAATTTGAGGAGGAACGATCTTCTGGTCGCTCACTTGCATTGCTGGTACAGCGGTTTTAGGCTTTTCAATTGGAAGCTTAGGAATCGCAATGTATTCCTGTGATTTCATTTCTATCGATTGGGCATTAGCTTGGTGGACTGAACCCAGAGCTACCGTCAACATGAGCAAAGCCTTCACGGCTTTAACATTAGTGTTCATCATTTAGTTTCATCCTCAGAAATTACAAGAATCTTGTTGCTGTAAGCTGTCGCCTTAATTCGATATCCAGCAACACGTGCTTGAGAAATCACAATATCTGCAGCCTTTAAGAAATCGGGCTTTATCAATTCAGCCTCGCCATTGATCTTGATCTCCGGCGCATCTTTCGAAATTACTTGCCAGCCATATTCGGCACCCCATCGACGCAGCAATGCATCTACTGTTGTGTCCGTTGTATTTACCGTGAATTTTTTTGGAAGTTGTGGGGCATCAACTTGACGGACGGAACCTCGTTTCTCGATTTCCATCAAACGTTCTGCGGCAACACCAGCCGTGATCTCGCCGTTTGCAAGTTGGCGCGCGATCTCAGTCTGAGCATTTGGATTTTGAGCATTCCGACTCGGTGCCTCATACCATTTGATAAACGATGGTGTGTAAATCTGGGCGCCTTTTTTAACCAAATCTGCATCTGAAGGAGTTGTCGTTTTCAGGCTAATCAGAGTTGCATTCACGCCTGCTTTAACCAACGCATCTTTGAGCACTTTCGAACGCGATTCACCTAGATCCTCTTTGAAAGAATCATCGTCACTACCAACGACTGAGATTGCACTGGCTCTATCAAGTCTTTTTGCCAAATCTGAAATGGACTTAACACCATCCTTGGTTAATTTCGATGTACCCTTAGCGAAAAGAACTTTTTGTACATTCTGAATATTTGAGTTTCCTTCAGCCCATTGAACATGATCCCCTTTTTTGGGAGCTGCATATGAGTTGTCTTGCCAACTATTTGCTGGCGTTGCTCGTTCCGATTGAAACCCCGTGGCATCTGACTGCGCCGATTTAATTGGCGCCAGTTGGCCAGCCTTGGAATACTGAGCGGCATTTGAAGTCAAAGTTGAATGGACAATTCGAGTTTTTGAAACACCAAATTGAGCCACGATATCGCGCGGTATCCCCTTGATTACTGCATATGGGCCATCGAGTTCATAGTTAAATTTTCGATCTCCATTTCCACTCATAAGCGCAGGGATATCAGCTCCAGCCTTAAATTGCAAATATGTATTGACGCCGTCGTCAAACACTTGCACAGGACGGCTCTTTCCCTCACCGAACACGGAATAGTCAAAGTTGTATTGGCCATTCGCGCTTGATGGGGTGCCAAAGGACAGAACGTTAGATGCCAACGCAATCAGAAGCGTTGCAGTAAATGTTTGAGTTGCTTTTATTTGCATGATCTTTGTGCTTGGTTTTGAAACACCATGTCTCGTTTAACTTCTACATTTATCAATGACCCACGTTCGTAGGTGATCGTTGGCGAAATATTCCTATTTCGATTCAAAATATTTTTTGTTGTCTCGACCATGATCTGACCAGTGGCGCTAGGTTGCGCGTAGGTTCCTTGAGGGACGGCAGATGTCTTTGTCACCTGATCTGCTAGCACCCCAATTGCTAATGACGTTCCATATATTTTCAAAAAGTGGTTGTTAACGTCACCCTCGACACCAGCACTACCTGCCATATCACTACCATCGAAACCCGTCAATGCAAATGATTGGCCATCCGTCAGAATCAATCGCGTGAATGCAAACTGAAGCCTCGACTGGCCAACTTGCACATCGTTGTTGTAGCGACCAACAAATTTAGAACCTTTGCAAATCAGCGGATAGCGTGAGGTCAATGAGTCATACACATCGGTAGTCACCTGTGCCGTTACTACACCAGGTAAATCGGTGTTAATTTCACGCAGAGTTATCGCTGGAATCACAGACCCCTCCATTACGGTATAGGGTGACTCCATTCTTGATGAACGCAATCCCTTTTTCACTTCCGTATCAGCCGCAAACTCTTTCACGAATTTGCTGTCGTTAGCTCTAGCCGAATCGTTGTTAGAGGCAGGAGTGCCACCCACCATTGAAGCAAACATTGCATCAGTTTGATTTTTTGCTTGAGCAGCTCCACCGCCTTTTCGTATGCTTTCAAGCTCGCGATCAATCTCATTCAACTGTGCGTTAACTCCTGCAGATTTCTTAGTCTGAGCTGCTATTGATGAATCATCGAAATCAAAAACTTTCAGCTTTGAATTTAGAGTCTCTACAGCGCGATCAACGTCTCCCGTGTTTTGTTGCCCGGCATGACGCTGTGAGCTGTTTTGTGGGGATTGGTTGTTTCCATAAACTGAGTTATTTTGGGGAAAGCCTGTCGTAGATGCTGTGTTTACGCCATATGGATTTGGCACACCACTCTGCGTAGTGCCAGACGCATTTGTAGGCGCTGTTGAGACGGAGCTATTAGTACCAATCCTGAATTCAGCAGGCACTCCGCTTGCATCAGCCGCTTCTTTTACTGCAACTGATCCGGTACCTATTGTTTGACGATCTTGATCCGTCAGTTTTGATGCGGCCTCTTGTGCGACACCATCAGCCGTTGATGATTCTTCCTTGTTGTTGCTAAACAAAGAAAAAACAATTGCAGTAAGCGACAGCAATCCAAATACAGATACCAACAGTTTTTTAGGAGGTATGCCTTTTGGCTTGGCCACTTCGGGTTTGATAAGGTTATCGTCTGCCACCTTATTACCCCCAGAAACCGCGCTTAACAATTTTGCGGACCTTCACCGTTGTCTTGCCCATCTTGAGCAATAGTTCAGGTTGCACCCCCTGAATGACGACGTACTTTTTATCCACGTTGAAATTAACTAACTTAGCTTCACCGTCATACACGCCAAATACAGCTGGCAGATTCTGAAGTCCTTCTGGGAAACGAATAAACGTTCTCACACCATCGTCAAAAACATTCACTGGTTTGAACTCTGCTTCACCTTCTATTTGATAGTCGGTGGCAATTTTTTCCAATGCAACAACGCTTTGACTCGCTTCAGCGTCATTCTGCGGCTCCTTCAAGCCCAATGACTTGCCCATGACTGAATCGCCGCGATCTTCCAAAATCATGTTTTGGAAATTCCAAGTTACACGCTGATACCACTTTCCACCTTCTTGCGCAGTAGACCTCAACATGATCGGATATACGCGCTCTGTTGTAATCAATGTCAGACTTGCAGTTAAACCCTCGTACTTTGGACGAATAACCACATGATTACGGTTGGCACTTGATTCAATCGTGAATCCAGCAGAGTCGCCAGAAAACAAGCTCATCACTCGTTCTTCTGGCCTCAGTTGAATGTGAGTGACTGATTTTGGCCTTGTCAAGATCAAGTACGTTTGGTCCTCGTCAAACTCAAACGTCACCAAACGCGTATCGCCATTTACTGGCGTTGCGTTTTGTTGCGCCAATGCGATGCACGTCAAACTGCACAGCGCAAGTATTTGTAGAAATTTTCTAATCATCGAAGGCTATCCTGAACTTTTTCGAAATGAGTGACGACAAATCCAAGTGGGTTTTCAAGCAAGGTCTTTTCGTCCATCGCTGGTTCGATCGCGTAATGAATCGTGAAACGCCATTTAGTAACAATGGGCTCACCACTAGAAATTCGCTCACTGGTTTGAGCAAAGACAAATACGATGCCCCTCTGAGATGCATCGACACTACTAATTTGTGTTGTTCGAATGAGGCCTGGCGTCTTGGCCAATCGTTCGAAAGGACGTTCAGTGTTCAGATACTCTTTGAGCTCAGCAGATGCCTTAGATGCAACACGCGATGAGACCTTGCTCAACTCTGATCTTGTCGTGTATGGATCGATGGTCATCAATCCACGCACAAACATATTTGCCTCTGCAGCGACAAATCGAGGCTCAACCTTAAAATCTGCAGCCGCTACAGGTTTAGCAAGCACTTGACCTGATACGTCATCCACCTTAACCATATATGGAAGAGGTCGGACCAGAGGAAAATAACTGTTCAATGCAAAGCCGAGCACGACAATTGCAATTGCTTCTAAACACGCAACAAGAAACCAACGTCCAGCTGAAACTTGCGCGGTCGCAATAAGCTGGCTTAGAACCCTCTGTTCTCCCTCATTCATCGAGGCGGGCATGTTGCCAAGCTCGCTGAGTGAGGTATGGGTTTTAGTGGGTTTATCTCTATTAAACATGCACTCATTTTTTTTCAAAAATGAGTGCAAATTTCTCCTCGAAAAATGGCTTTTTGCCCGTTTTTCACTTTTAAAAAACTACAAGATTGTTTCTCAAGCACTTTCGCCAAGTACAGCTTTAACGCCGCAGTCAAAGTCGTTGACACTTATAGAACGAACCGACATATCAAATGATTTAGTCAGCGCAGCATTGATTGATTGCTGCAGGATGGCTGTGACATTGGCGACAGATTGCCCATCAAGAATCTTTGCAATATCTTTTGCAGAAACACTCGAAGTCCAGCCCTTAGTACGCAGCCACTTGTCAATCCAATTGGCGAGCGCCGACTCTTCAGGGGCTGCAAATTCAACCTTCTCAGTAAATCGCCCGCCCCGCAGGGCGGCTTTATCTAAACGTTCAGGGTAGTTGGTTGCAGCTATCCACAACACATCGGGAACTTTGCCAGTTGGACCATCCACAACAGTTAGGAACTTGTTAGTGATTAGACGATGTTGAGAATACTCACGGTCCATCAGTAAGTCATCAGCCTCATCGACGAAGATAATCGCAGGACGTGCATTCATTGCGTCTTTCCACATCTTGTCCATTTTTGATGGCTCGATAATGAGGTCGGTACCACTCGTACTAAGGAATGCCCAACCTGAGCTTTTTGCCAACGCACGCGCAGTCTCCGTTTTACCCGTCCCTGGAGGGCCCGAAAAAAGCAACCCAGAAGGAAGTGACCCGCCAGCCTGTTCAATTTCAAATGATTTCTCTAATCGCTTAGCCAAGGCCAGCAAAGTTTGTCGCTGATCCTCAGGCAGTACCAGCTCATCCAAAGTCTTGGTGCCCTCTGGTGGAGCAGCCTTAATGCCCTGAACTTCACGAAGCACTGCCTTCAAATCATCAAAATTTAATGTTGACTTGCCAATACGCGCCGCATAGCTTGGAATTTGTTCAGCTACTCCAAGAATTCTCTTTACACTGAATCCATTCCACCGTGTGGCTGCTGAAATGATTACCGCGTCATCAATACGGATTTCGTTTGCGTAGCGTTGAACGCCTGTTTGCAGGAGGGCGATTCGTGCCGGCAGGTCTGGTGGCGTGATTTCGATCTTGAAGTCAAAGCGACCTTCACGAATGGCAGCCGCATCTAATTTGTCAAGGTAGTTGGTTGCGGCCACCACCACAACGCCCGAGCCACGCAGGTTGACAATTTCGGTGAGAAGTGTGTTCACCGTGCGATCTTGATCACCCGTATTGGATGACTTTGATGATGTCGAACCGCCACGTGCAGACAACAGGCTATCCGCCTCATCAATAAACAGAATGCACGGGGCACTGCGTTTGGCCACGTTGACTTTAGCCAGCACGTTCTCTGTCGTTTCGCCAACCCACATTGAGCCGACATCGCCATAGGTCATCGTTACCAGTGGCAAGCCCATTTGCTCTGCTAATGCTTCAACAATATATGTTTTTCCATTACCAGGCTCTCCGTAAAGAAGCACGCCATTCCTAATTTGTTTTGTACCAACTCGCACAGCTTCAGATGCAGACGATATGAGCTTACTCTTGAGTTCGCTCATGCCAGCAACTGCATCAAAGCCTGGGCCCTTGATGGCTGCAGCAATTTGTTCGGTTGTCATTGGCGACTGAATGGTAACTTCGACTTTTGTTTTTTCACGCTTTGGCTCTAACAGACTGACAACAACAAATGATGTCCCAACTGCAATAGGCAATCCAATTTGACCGAATGAAAACCCATTCTTAAAAACAAGCACTGTCGCTAGCAGCGCAACAATCAACGCGGCAAACCATTGAATTCTCTTCGTCGGGGAAATCAAGACCTTCAGAAAAAATATCAAAGCTGTGATGGTGCAAATGAGAACAAGGTTAAATGCACCAAATTCAGCAATTGTTCTATAGCACGACATGCCACATCCAACGATAGCGACCACTGCTGCATAGCTGAGAAATTTTGGATTGTCTTCAATGAAGGTGCGGCTTTGACGACTTTGTTCTTTTGAAACAATCTCTGTAGATACTTCCGATGGAGATAAAAGCCATCTACGACCTGCGCCGAAGCATGCACCAATTGATCCAAGTATTAGTACCCATAAACCAAAAATGGAGGCCATTCGCAGAAGGTCATTGCCCGCAGAATGACCTGAAGCTGATAGCGCAATACCAAAGACAAAAGCAACGAAAAGAATAACTAAAAAGCCCATAGGGTGCCTCGCTTGAAGAGCATTAACTTATGCTTTCAATCTACACCGACTTTCGTAAATTTCAAATAACTCTTGAAGAGTTCTACCGCTTTATGAACAAAATTAAAGAGCTCAAGCAAGCAACCAGCGTTAGCGGAATGATCACTGGCCTTTCAATGTGAATTCTTATTAGCTCCGACAGTATTGCTGCTTTTATTGATTGCTTACCGATTTTTCTGAGGTCAGAAATAGACTCGTCGTACTCTTCACTAGTGCGCGCATCTTTCGCATTTAAGTATGCGTGTAATAGCGGTTTGATGCAGCTATTTGTCATATGAATTACGCCTTGCGCCCCATTTCATAAGCAATGCGCGATGCACCATCTTTTGGCCGCATTGCTTTGTGTAATCCACTCAGATCCCCATCTTTCCTACCAGCCACCATCGCTCCCATAGCTTTTGCGGCCGCAAGACTTGCTCCTCCGGCCAGTGCACCAGTCGTAGTTGACCCCAATCCACGCGAAGCAGCAGCAGCGCCGCCATGCGTCACAGCATGAAAACCAGAAAAGCCACTAGCACCACCGCTAATTAGTCCTGCACCAATGTCTGATGCCTTAGACATGAGCAAAGCGAATAGCATCGACATTAAAGCTATCACACCGTATGTCATCGCAGAATCAACGCCAGGCGCTACTGATGCCGCAAGATTGGCCATTCCTACGCTTGTAGCCCTCAGAGTTGATTCGATCGTATAGACCGCTATGGACATAAACCCTCCTTTAAGCAGGAAGGTTAGCCACCCAGAAAAAATAAATTCCGTAGGTTTCCAAATTGCCCATGGAATCATCACAGGCCCTAAAGCAATGGCAAGTGCTATTTGAAACTTAGCCATCAATAAGATAGCAACGCCTGCAGCTGTTGCAGCAGCAATAAAGAATATGGCTACAAGCTTTAGTAGTCCGGCCATGATAACCCCTACGCCGAGAGTGAGTATTGCACCTTCATTTGGAGCGTCCCAGATCACAGCCATCGACTTGATCATGTTTTCAGCAAAGATTTGTGATGAGGTTCCTCTGGAACCGCCGGCTGATGTCATTGCTGTAGATATGCTGCTAACCGAATCTGCAACAAGTTGACCTAAATTGCTGTCGAGTGATGCAATTGCTAATCCCATGATGATGAATGGAAATACTAAATCAGCAACGATCTGCGTGACACCGGGCTTTGTGATCCATCCTTTGATGACCGCCCATGTAATCACAAGCATTCCGAGTACACCAATAATTTTTTTGCCCAGTGCTAGAAATGGGCTTTTTGTCCTAATGCTGTCGATTTGTGATTCAACCGTATTGATCATTGTCTTTAGCTGATCCGCTGCACGTTGAGCAAGCCCTTTAGTGTTGTAACTTGCGTCCACTTCTGGCGTGCATTCAGCCGGATTGCCTAATGGGTCCATGCAGACCTGTGCGTGCGTTGGTGTTGAAGTAAAAGCTCCAATTAACACCATCATGGCAATGATCAAACCTACGACAAATGCGTTCGTACCTTTAAGCATATAGTTGCCTTACTTAGCGAAGTAACCGTTACCCAATTGGTTTGCCAAGTCTCGTTCACCATTGAAACGATCTGTATTGACGCGGACATTACGCTTACGTTTTTCTAAATCCATTTGCTCTGCAATGGCTTTATCAGACTGTGCATTTGCTGATGCGCTTCCATTCGTTGAGCTGTTCAATGCTTTGATCAAGTCGGCATTCTGAGTGATCACTCGATTCATTTGAACGTTCATCAGTTGCATTGCCTCATGAGTACCAGCAGTTGCTGGAATCTTTGCCTCTGATTCCTGTGCAAACTGATAGTCGCGCTCAACCCGATCAAGCATTCGAATGTCTTCTTGTGCCCTAGCAGCAGCACCATCTTGATTACGTTTAATTCTTGACTGCTCAAAGTTTGTGTATTGCTCCCAAGTCATACCCATGGCTTTAGCCGTGTCCAGCCTATTGGTGAAGGAACTTTGCACAGATCCGAGGGAACCATACAAATTACTCATACTGACAGAGGCATTTCTAGCATTTTGTTGCTCGATACTATTTTTCGCCAACATTGCTGATGCTGCTGCAGGATCAATATTTTTCAGCTGCATTATCTGGTTCTGATATTGATTTAGCTGTGTTTGATATTGATTAATCAATGTTGAAGTAGTCTGCACAGCCTGTATTGCAGTGACTGTATTTCGAGCGAAGTTTGATGGATCAAAAACCGTCCACTGTGCATAAGCAGATGTTACAAATGCAAAAAAAGAAAAGAGCAAAAAATTTTTACGCATTTGTAATTTCCTTTACATACTGTTCGAGATAGTTTGGAACACCACTTGCTTGCCATTTATCAAATGTGTCTCGCGCAAGTCGGTCCGACCTTGTAAGAGCTAAAACGCTTGGATTCAAATGCCCATCCAAAATGCGCGTGCGCCCATCCTGCCAAGCCATGTAGTGCCTCTTCGGGGTAAGTTCACGAATCAGCTGTACATGATCTTCTGTTAAACCAAGCATTTCTGTATAGACATCCCTCGATGCAAACGCTTGCGAGTTCGGTAAATAGAAACGAGTTTTGATGTTGTCGTTTAATGTGGAACTGATTCCAGAGCGACGAATATCTTCAACTGATTGAGTGCTTAGACCAACTACACCCATTCTTTTTCTCATTGTTTTTATCCAGTCCTCAAAGCCAGATCGAAAACGTGGGTTCCCCAACAAGTACCAAGCCTCTTCTAGATAGATCAGAGTAGGCGTCTTTCCATCCACCAAATCATCGATAGACATGAACAAATATTCAAGCACAGATGGGGCAAGACGTTCGTCACGCAGAAGCCCGCCTAGGTCGACTCCAATAACTCCTGAACCTTTGTTCATTTGCTCGCCAAAACCATCTTCTGAATTGTCAAACAGATGTCCGTAATTGGCTGAAATTCCATGTGAAGCTCTAACCCATGGCGCTAGTCTTGAGGCTAAGTCTTTGTCAAGTCCATCAAGCATCGATTTCAATTGGGACAAAGTTGCTTCGCCCTTAAAGTTCGATGCCATCATTGAAATGGCGCTGTTGATTGTTTGCGCTTGTGTAGCGGTAATTTCAGAACCGCCAAATGCGTCCATTGCTCCAAGAATCCATCTTGTGATGTCCCCCCAACGACTTGGCGTTCCAAGATATTTAAGAGGATTCATGTGGCTAGTTCCTTCGTCCTTGTTTTCCAAGGTGAGATAGGTTCCGCCAAGCGCCTTAATGGTCAGATAGCAACTTTTATCCTTGTCGAGAACAATGACGCGACATGGAAGGTAACGTTGCCAACACATGATCAACAAATTAATCAGTGATGTTTTGCCTGCCCCGTTTGGCCCAACAACCATAAAGTGACCAACATCACCCACATGGAGGTTAAATAATTCAGGGACTCCTGATGGAGTAGGAAATAGACACAAAAATGGTGAGTGCGTTTGTCTATGTTCTGTTAAATATTTATTCGTTTGCTCGCCCGGCTGAATTGATCGAACCACAGCCATATCCGCCAGATTTTTCGTACTTACTAAGGTGGATCGCACGCTGGCATCAGTTGCACCTGGAATTGTGGCCATGAACGCGCCCACCTGATGCACAACCTCTTTCACAACTCCGTAACCTGCATTGCTTAAAACGCCGCCGATAACTTTCCGTGTGCTTTCCAACTCTTTCTCTGTATCACCAAGCACTTGAACAGCCATGGTGTGATAGCCAAAGTTAACACCTTCGGCCGTAATCTCTACAAGAGCGGATTGTGCGTCCTCGGCAAGGACCAATTGACCCGTATCGATTCGATCTGATTCATTGCCAGTTGCCTTTTCTACCATCTGTACCAAAGGACTCTTCACTTGTGAGCGGTAATGCTGCTCTGCATCCATCACCAATGCCTTTGCATCTTCGCGATTAAGAAAACGAAACATCTGAACAACAGAGAAGTCCCCTCTCACCATCAGCATCTGCTCTGCAAATTCGTTTTGTATGATGCCTGGATAGCCCTTAATGGACAGCATGCTGACGTATTTGTCTTTCTGAGCGCCAACGAATTTAAGAGTGCCACCATCAACGCGCATCATTGGATCTGAAGGTAGCAACGTATTCAGATACACGGGACCGATCTTTGGGGTTGATACCTTCGTACGGGGAGTAGCCAGATTTATACGATTCGATAGCTCGCTAAGCAAAGCATCGCCACTTAAACGTTTGAAATTAAGTCTAGGTAGAACCTGCGTAAAAGAGTCCAGTTGGTTCTCGAATTGGTTGATGTTGCTATTGATTTTTCCCTCAAGACGTTCTATGCCTGACTTCAACATCAAGGAGCTTTTTAACACTTGAGCAATAGCCTCAAATAAGCCAACACTCTTATCCGACATGATTGCACCAACTTCGTCAAAGAAACTACCTGATCCTTTGAATGGATGAAATCCAATGCACATCACATGCCGAAATGTCGCTAAATTACCATCGTCAACATAGTCAATCCACTCTTGTTCAACAAATTTTGCAACTGGTTGAGCAATGCTGCTTTTCTCAACGAAAATTTGAGTTCGCTTGTCAAGATAACTCCACATCACGTTTCGGTCATCGAACGCACGAAACGCTATCTCTAGGCTTTGAGTGGCGACATCGTGATCATCAGAGTTGGTCGAGTCGTAATCGATTCCCTCATACTCGAAAGCTGCAAGCAACGAGCCATCATGATTAAGAATTAGATTTGGAGTGATCTGTTCAAACCACGGCAACAACTTACCAATGGGCGTCGCTGTGTCGTTGTACCAAGAAAAGATGTCTTTGATATTCATAAGGGAAGACCTTTACCAAAGCCCGCTGGTCTTTTGTTTACAAGTTCTGGATGATGCCAAGGGTCCCAAGCGTCTGATTCGAGCGAATATTTGCGTACGGCATCAATCATTCGGTCATCACGCTCATGGACCCACTTTGCCAAATAATGAATAGGCGGGAGTGAGAGCATGAAAATCCACATTTGAAGTGAAATGAAAATTCCGAATAGGCCAGCCTCAAGTCCAAATATTTTTGAATCAACACCCATGGTTGATTTTTTTCTATTAAGACTTAAATGAACGATTGAAAAGCGCATGGGTTGCTATCAATACATCAAGTAGGATGCGCCTGCACCTGTTGCCGACGCAATTACAAGGCCGATGCCCATAATGATGCCGAGGCCCATTGCGATGTAAAGCATCGTGCCCCACACCTTTGCGGCGCCAAGCCAATGGCCAAAGATCGGAAGAGCGTCGTGTAGGGAAAGAGTGTCTTCGCCTGTGTAGATC
>ERZ650308.504-NODE-504-length-21039-cov-8.383721_pt1 | contig 21039 bp, 23 predicted proteins | sample MGYA00376244_ERZ650308 | MGnify/ENA primary metagenome ERZ650308 (study PRJEB26733, sample SAMN07839295) | wastewater metagenome | biome: small river; feature: stream; material: water | place: USA: North Carolina | collected 2016-04-26 ... | reverse complement strand
ACCAATGTAATGGGTGCGAGTAAAAGATTGGCAGAGATTTATGTACAAGGTTTATCTAAAGAGATAGCGAATAGCACTAAATTTATTACCACACGTTTTGGGAATGTATTAGGAAGTAATGGATCGGTGATCAATAGATTCAAACAACAAATAGAAAATGGCGGCCCAGTCACCGTAACGCATCCAAATATCACTCGCTATTTTATGACCATCCCAGAAGCTTGTCAATTGGTATTAGAAGCAGGTAGCATGGGCAATGGAGGAGAGATATTTGTTTTTGATATGGGTAGTCCAGTTACGATTGCTGATTTGGCAAAGAAGATGATCCGCTTATACGGTTATATCCCCAATATTGATATTGATATTACTTATAGCGGATTAAGACCAGGTGAAAAATTATACGAGGAATTGTTGAACGACGCGGAAAACACTTTGAATACTTATCATGAAAAAATTATGATCGCTAAGGTTAGAGAAGTAGCATTGCAAGATATTGAAGCTAAGTTTAATCAATTTAGAACATTAGTGAACACATCAGAAAATGAAAATGAATTGGTTGCTTTAATGAAGGCACTTGTGCCTGAGTTTATAAGTAACAATAGCGTGTTTGAACAATTGGATAGTTTAAATGCGAAAGTTGTTGGGATTGGCAGTTAGATATTAATGATTTTGATTAGTGTGGTCCACACTAATTTGGAGTATTCGCAGATAATCATAAATAAGTAATAAATTGAAAATCAAGCACTTTATATGTTTGATTTTTTGTTTATGGGTTACCAGAAAAGGTTGAAAAATAGGTTAAATGTGCGCACTTTTGTGCGTTATTTTAGAGAATAATATAGAAAAATGAAACCCAAAGCGATTATAGTTAGTGGTTATTTTAATCCGATTCACAAAGGTCATGTTGAGTATTTTCAAAATGCAAAAGCGAATGGGGATAAGTTATTTGTGATAGTAAATAGTGATTTCCAAAGAGCATTAAAAGGATCTAAAGAATTTCAGGATGAAAATGAGAGGGTGTTTATAGTTGAAAACTTGAGGTTGGTTGATAAGTGTTTTCTTTCAATTGACAAGGATAGAACAGTGGTAGAGACCATTAAAGTGATATTCAATCAATTTGGAACAGAAAATCAGCTTGCATTTGCAAATGGAGGTGATCAAAATAATGATACTATTCCAGAAAGACCAATTTGTGAAGAGTTGGGAATTGAATTAATAGATGGATTAGGGGGGAAAATACAATCATCCTCTTGGTTATTAAAAAAATAAAAATGAAAATCATCTCACATAGAGGCTATTGGAATGATAAATTTTCTAAAAACTCGAAAGAATCGTTCGAACATAGTTTTATAAAAGGATATGGAACCGAGACTGATCTGAGAGATCATAATGGAGAAATAGTTATTTCGCATGATATGCCAGATCGAAATAACGAACTAGTCACTTTTGAAAGCTTTTTGCAGATATATAAAAGCAATTATGACTTTTACTCCCAATTACCTTTAGCATTAAATGTAAAAGCGGATGGGCTGCAAGAAAAAGCAATGAACTTAATAATTAAATATGAAGTAGAAAATTATTTCTTTTTTGATATGTCAATTCCAGATCATATTATGTATGAAAAAATAAATGCTAAAACCTATTCAAGGCAAAGCGAATATGAAAGTTCTCCAACAATGTATGAGATATCCAAAGGAGTATGGCTTGATGCCTTTTTAGGCTTGTGGTATGACGCAAAAGTAATTCAAGACCACTTATTGCAAAGCAAAAAAGTTGCCCTGGTTTCGTTTGAGCTTCACAAGCGAGATAATATAGAGCAGTGGATGTTTTTAAAAGAAAATAACTTTCATTTAAATCCTAATATAATTCTCTGTACTGATTTTCCTGAAAAGGCAAAAATTTTTTTTTATGAAAAATAAAATAAAAGCAATCATTTTTGACATGGACGGCGTTTTAATAGACGCTAAAGACTGGCACTATGATGCATTAAACAAGGCGCTTGGATTATTCGGAGTCGAAATAAGTAGGTATGATCACCTAATTACTTTTGATGGTTTACCAACGAGAGATAAACTTAATATGTTGTCAATGGAAAATAAAATTCCAAGAGGCTTGCATTCATTTGTAAACGAAATGAAGCAATTGTACACACTTGAAATTGTTCAATCTCAATGTAAACCAAAATTTTATCATAGATATGCTTTGTCGTCATTGAAGAATGAAGGGTACAAATTGGCGGTGTGTTCTAATTCGATTAAGCAAACTATCCAAATCATGATGGAAAAGTCCGGACTGATAGAATATTTAGACTTTTTTTTATCTAATCAAGATGTTGAAAAAGGCAAGCCGGATCCAGAAATGTATGTTAAAGCAATTAGTAAGCTGGATTTACAACCTCGTGAATGTTTAATTGTAGAGGATAATCCCAATGGTTTAAAAGCAGCATATGCTAGTGGCGCCCATGTTTTACAAATTGATGATATACAAGAGGTGAACTACCACAATATCAGGTCTAAAATAAATCAAATTGAAAACTATGATTAATATTGTAATACCTATAGCTGCAAAAAGGTTTATAGATGAGAATGAGCCATTTCAGTATCCATTACCATTAATTGAGATTAATGGTAAAACGTTAATTGAGTATACATTAGAAGGGTTACAAAATATTAAAGAAGAAGTAAGTTACATTTTCATTTTAAACGAAGATGATTGTAATAAATACCATTTTGATAATACTCTAAGATTGTTAAAACCTAATTGTATTATAATCAAAATCAAAGGAAATACAAAAGGTGCAATTTGTAGTGTGTTAATGTCAATTGATCAAATTAAAAAAGAATCAGAATTGTTGATTTTAAATTACGATCAATATATTAATGAAGATCTAGGATCAATTATAAATGAGTTCAGAAGAAGTGACTCCGATGGAGGAGTGATTTCTTTTAATTCTGTACATCCGAGATGGTCGTTTGTCAAAGTGTTTGAAGGAAAAGTTTTACAAACAGCAGAAAAAAATCCAATTAGTAATTTTGCCATAGCTGGCTTCTATTATTTTAAAAATACAAATGTTTTTATTGAATCAGCATTTGATGTAATTAAATATGATGAAAACTTTGAAGGTAGATATTATACCTCAAGTGTATATAATCAAATGATTTTAAGGGGATTGAGTGTGAATAATTATTCTATAAACAAAACAAATTATTATTCATTTTACTCTTCTCAAAAAGTTAAAGAATTTGAAAACTACTTATTAAAAAGGTAAAATGGAAAAGTTTAAATTAGAAAACATGTTTGGTGGATGGTTTCTCGGAAATTTTACTCCAACAGTCTCGCCAGAAAAAGATTTTGAAGTTGCAATTAAGAAATATAAAGCTGGTGACTTAGAAAACCCCCATTATCACAAAATTGCAACAGAATATACTGTTATTGTAGAAGGTGAGGTTGAAATGTCAGGTATAAAATATATCACAGGAGATATTATAAAGATTACACCTGGAATCCCAACCGACTTTAAGGCATTGACAAATGTAATAACTGTAGTAGTAAAAACACCTAGTGTTCAAAATGATAAATTTATAATTAATGAAAAAAATTAATATTGTAATACCAATGGCTGGTTTGGGTAGTAGATTTTCAATCGCTGGTTATAAAAACCCCAAGCCCTTTATAGATGTAAATGGCAAAACAATGATAGAGAGGGTAATTGAAAACTTATATTGCAAAAATGCAGAGTATATTTTGATTGCCAGAAAAGAACACTTAGAAATCGAAAAGGATTTAGTAAAAAAAATATCGGAAAGAGGTGATGTTAGATTTATAGCAATTGATTCTTTGACAGAAGGAACAGCTTGTACTGTTTTGTTTTCAAGAGAATATATTAACAATGAAGAGATGCTTTTAATTGCAAATTCTGATCAAATTGTTGATATGGATATCCAAGATTTTATAAATGAATGTAATGAAAAAAAGTATGATGGTTCAATTTTGACTTTTATTGATAATGAAAGAAATCCAAAATGGTCATTTGCCAAAACAAATGAACAACAATTAGTTACACAAGTAAAAGAAAAAGAAGCAATTTCAAAAAATGCAACAGTTGGCATATACTTGTTTATGAAGGGAAGTGATTTTGTTAATGGAGCAATTGACATGATAATAAAAAATGACAGAGTGAACAATGAGTTTTATACTTGTCCAGTATATAATTATTTAATTGAAAAAAAATCAAAAATTAGCATTTATAATATTGATGTAGAAAAAATGCATGGACTTGGTACCCCAGAGGATCTAGAAAAGTTTTTAAAAATAATTTAAAAAGGAATATTTATTTTGAAAATTGCATTGCTGATCTCAGGTCAAACAAGAACTTTTCGAACTACTTCTAAATATTTAAATAAATATCAAATAAATGGAGTTGTCCCGGATATATTTTTAAATATTTGGGATGATGAAATAAATAATGGCTTTCGAGAGGAGTTGAAGAGCGTTTATCAGCCTAAATTCATACTAACTTCTACTGCACCAGAGGATTGTACTATAGATCTTAATAATAAAATATATAATACAAATCCACAAAATACCAGACAAATGTTTTTCGCAAGATATCGTCTTGTGAAAAAATTTAACGAATATTGTTGCGAGAAAAATGTCAATTATGACGTAATAATTTTAACAAGGTATGATATAGTTTTAACAAGAAATATTTTTATTGATAAGAGTAAATTTTACGGACTCGAAAATGATACAATATTACTTTTTAATGGAGCATATTCTTCAGAGTTCGGAGGTGTAAATGACATGATCGCAGCGGGTAGTCGAAAGGCGATTAATAAGTATGTAGAAATTTATAATAATTTTGAAAAAGAAGTTGAACAGTTCTCTAAATGTGACTTTGTAGTTAATGAATTCATCCCAGAAGTAATTCTAGGGAGATTTTTGAAAAAAACATTTAAAAATCTTATATTTTTTAATAATTCAATAATTTTAACAAGATCGAATTATAAAAAATCACTAGTTGTTTCTAACAACTTTTATATCATAAATTATTTAAGTAGTGAATTATTGTATGGGTCAGAAATTTTAGATTTAATAAATGATGACAAAAAAAAATCATTTTCTGATGAAAGGGTAAATAAATTATTAACAAAATTTTCAAATATATTTATCACAAAAAGCGATTTATTATTTTATTTCTCTATAATCAGTCATAATCATAATAAGGTTATCTTATTTGATTATAATGAAAGGTCAAGTGCCACATTTCGAAAAATATTTAATAAAATTATTGACGAAATTTCTAGCAATAATAATTATAATGAAAAACTTGCATATGCTGAATTGTCAATATTTTTTGTGAGAAAATATCATTCAGAATTTAAAAATTGGGTAGTGACAACACAATCTATTTTTAAATGCTTAATTAGTTTTAAGCGCACCTACTACATATTATATGTATTAAGTGTTCTAATCTTTCAGAAGACACTTTATGTTAGAATAATATCTACCAAATAACGCTATTCTAGTTAAACGTCTTAAGATCAATAACCAATAATGAGCTCAAATATAGTTAAAGAAATATACAGCACTATTTTTAAAATAGTTCCGGAAAATATAAAAAAACAACTATTGTTGTGTCAATTTGTAATTTTGTTAAATTCTATCTTACAAATTATAATTTCACTCCTATTTATTCCCTACATTTCATTAATTGTCAATAAAGATGAAATTATTAAATATTTACCATTAATTTATAGAAACCACATTGAGACTATTTCTCAAGGTTTTTTTATTTTTGAAATCACTGTATTATTCTTTTTATTAATTATAATAGGATTAATTGTATCAATTCTTAATGACTATTATATTTATAAAATTTCAGGGAAAATCAAAACATATATACAAAAAAATCTCTTTGTAACCTTTTTGAAGAAAAATTATTTATACTTCACAAAAATCAGCAGCTCGGAGATTTCGAAAGTCATAAACGAAGAATCGAACAAAATTGATCAAATCACTTTCGCATCTTTAAACTTTATTTCTAATTTTTTGCTGCTTTTTGTATTTATAGTTTTCTTTTTTATAAAAAGCTTTTATTTTTCAGTTATAATGCTTCTGTTCTCTGTATTAGTTTTTCTTTTCAACAAGATTTATATCACTAATCGTGTTAAATCATTAGGAGGAATAATTGGAACATTTTTTGAGAAACGAACTAAGCTATTAAACGAAAGTATTGAAGGTATAAAAGAGGTTAAGGTTAATAGACTTGAATATAAAACCACTAAAAATTTCGAGTTCTATACGGAAAAGTATAATGGAACTTATGTAAACTATAATATATTATTAAATATACCTAAGTACCTTGTTATTTTTATCTTATATAGTTCAATAGCTCTATTATTGGTTATATCAGTTTTATATAATTCGGATAAGAACTTCATTTTAGACATTGCATTTCTAGGTGTATCCGCATTAAGAATTGTTCCATCATTGCAAGCCATAATTTCTTCAATTGTATCAATAAATTTTCATAAAGAAGTCATCAAATTGTTAAAGTCGGAAAAAATAGATTATAAATTTGCTTTTGAAAAACAACATCATAATAATATTGTAGACAAAATAACAACTAACAGTATTGTTGTAAATAATTTAACTTTTGAATATATTGCGGGTAAAATAGTACTGGGGAACATTAATTTTGAAATCAAAGAAAATTCATTTGTTGGTATTGCTGGTAGTTCTGGTGCAGGTAAGACTACCTTGGTAAATATATTATTAGGACTATTAAATCCTACATCAGGGAATGTTTATGTTAACGGCATAGATCTCAATTTAGAATCATATGATTCCCTTAAATCATTTTTGGCTTATGTACCACAGCAAACATTTTTATTTGACGATACGATAGCTAATAATATATGTTTAAATGAGAAGGTCGATATTACAAGACTTAAACAATCATTGGAAATTGCATGTTGCGATTTTGTTGTAAGTGACGAGTATTTGTTTAATGAATTTGTTGGTGAAAGAGGAGTGAAGTTAAGTGGGGGGCAAAGACAACGTATTGGAATAGCAAGGGCTATCTATTCTACTTCTCCAATTATATTTTTTGATGAATCTACTAGTGCACTTGATGACTTTACTTGCAATAAAATAATAGAAAATTTAAAAAACATTAGTCACAAAAGATTAATATTCTTTATAACACATAAAGAGAGTAATCTTGAAATGATGAATAAAATTTTATATATTAATAAGCGTCAAACATTAATGTTTGATAGTTACCAATCTTATTCTAAATTCCTTAATTAAATTGTAACATATGAATGAATATCTAGATAAAAATGACTTGTATTTTGGTGATAATAGAATTGAGATGTTGAAGTTTGTACCAGAAGGAACCAAAAAAATATTGGATATTGGTTGTGGTCAAGGACTTTTCGGTAAACTATGTAAAGAGGAATTTAATTGTGTTGTTCATGGTATAGAATTAGTCGACAAGGCTGCTGAAATTGCAAAAAACAATATCGATAAGGTTTTGATCGGAGATGTTTATAAAAATCTAGATTTATTGGAAAATGAATATTATGATTTGATTGTATTAAATGACGTTATAGAGCATGTCCCCAATCCTGAAGAGTTGATTAGATTAATAAAAAACAGATTAAATCATGAAGGTGTTGTTTTATTTTCAGTTCCAAATTTTAGGTATATCTATAATTTAATTGAAGTGGTGTTAAAGAAAAATTTTGACTATACTGATTCCGGAACTTTAGACAAAACACATTTAACATTTTTTACAAAAAATAGCTTCAAAAAAACTGTAGAAAAACTCGATTATAAAGTTATTAGAGTTAATGGTATTAATGAAGCGAATTCTCTTTATATGAAACTGCTAAAGCCATTTTTAAAAATAATCTCACACGAAGATGTTTTATTTTATCAATTTGCTTTTTTAATAAAGCCAGTAAAAAATGTATAGAAGCATAATAAAAAAAATACAATCGATTAGATACAAAGTATTATTTAATAAATTCGGTTTAAATAATATCTTAGGAAAAAGATTAACTCTTGGCGGATGTGATTGTATTGAGATTGGGAATAATGTAGTAATTAATAATGATGTGTGGCTGGAGGCGGTAAAATCTTATAATGGAATAAAGACAAATTCGTTTATTAAAATAGGAGATGGTGTGAGTATAGGTAAAGGCTCAATTATAACTTCCACTAACAATATAAAGATTGGAAATGGTTGCTTATTTGGACCATATGTATTTTTAACTGACCATTCACATGGTTCCCAAATACAAAGTGAATTATTGATCCCGCCAATTAAGAGAAATTTATATTCCAAAGGGCCTATTATTATTAACGAAAATGTTTGGATCGGATACGGAGCTGTAATTCTACCGGGTGTAGAAATTGGCCACTCCTCTATTATTGGGGCAAATGCAGTAATCACTAAAGATGTAGAAGCATATTCTTTAGTTGTAGGTAATCCAGGAAGAGTTATTAAGAATTTAAAAAATTCTGAATACTAAACATTGAAATATTTGAAAATGATAAAGGGTAAATTATTACTTTATTACAATGATTTAGTTTTTCAACCATCGGCTATTTTTCTAGAAAAAGATTTCGGTCAAGTTCCATTTGTAATATCAACTCTTTATAATTATGATCTAGAATACATTATTTCTACTAATAGTATCAACAAAGATTTTATTAGTTTTAAATCTAAATCAGTATTACAATTTGAAAAACAATTTAAATTCTTATCTGCAAAAATTGATTTTTTAAAAATCTTAAAAATATACTATCATCTTTATAAAAATAGAAATCAGTATACTGCTTTAGTTTTTTTCCCTTTTGTGCCACTGAGTGACTATATTTTTTTAAAATTATTTAAATACTTTAATAAAAAATCAGTTATATATTTAAAACTTGATGCAAATATTGATATGATTAATAAGCTCGAATTTTCCTATAAAAATGAAAATCGTAGTGTCTCAAAATATTTCAGAACTTATTTTCATTATAAAAAATTATTAGAAAATTCCGATTTAATCAGTTTTGAGACTAAAGAGGTTGGAGAAAAATTAAAAAATAATTTTCTTGGATGTAAGGGTTTGAGCAATAAAATAATAAATGTTTTCAATGGAGTTAGTGAGAAATCAATTTTAGATTTTAAGATTAATATATTAGAATATGATAAAAAAGAAAATATTGTTTTAATTATTGGAAGACATGGCACCATTGAAAAGAATACTGAGCTCGTATTTAAGGCCACTCAACATTTAAATACTGATTGGAAATTCATTTTTCTGGGGCCAGTAGAAGATAGTTTTCTTGAGGTCATTAATATTTATAAAAATAAAGTATCAAATTTTGATGAAAAGTACATTTTCAAAGGTCTAATTGCTAATAAAAAAGAATATTTTAATTATTTAAATAAATCTAAAATATTGTTACTAACTTCTAATAAAGAGGGTTTTCCTATGGTTTTCCCAGAAGCATTATACTTTACTAATTATATTATAACAACAGATGTCAGCGGAAGCAGCGAAGCTACAAGAAATAATGAACTTGGTATTATATATAAGAAAAATGATTATTTAGAATTAGAGTCTCATTTGAAAAAGTTATTTGATAACCCTGATATTTTAAAAGAATATATTGATGACATTAGGCGCTATTCAAGAAATTATTTTGTATGGGAAAAGAGTCTTGGACAAAGTGCTTTTCAAAAACTCTTTAGAAATAAATAAGTAAAATGAAAAAAAACGTTGTCTTTACAATCTGTGCGAAAAATTATATAGGATTGGCAAAAGTTCTAGAACATTCTATTAAGAAATTTAACAATGATGTAATTTTTTATATTTTCATAGCTGATGATGTAGATCCTGATTTACTTAAATCACTTCCCGATAATGTAGTCGTATCAAAAAATATTTTAAGCTCTCAAATTTCAGAAACTGAATGGAATGAAATGGCCTTTAAGTATAATTTGACCGAATTCTGCACATCAATTAAACCTTTTTGTTTTAAATATTTATTTGACTATCAGCTTGCAGATAATGTTATTTATTTAGATCCAGACATTTATTTTTTTTCAAATATCAATTCCATCTTTTCTCTTCTGAATCAATATAAAATTATATTAACTCCTCATATAACACAAATAAGTGAAAAATATGAAGGCGATAGGCCTGAACTTGGTTTATTAAGCAGTGGTGTATATAATTTAGGCTTTTTGGCATTATCAAAGTCACCTGAAGCTGAAAAATTATTGATTTGGTGGGGAAATAGATTGAGAACATTTTGTTTTATCGATCCAATTGATGGTAGTTTTACAGATCAAAGATGGATGGATTTCATTCCTTGCTTTTTCGAAAGTAATACCCTTTTGGTATCTAAAAATAAGGGATTAAATCTAGCGCCATGGAATTTTTTCGAAAGAAAGATAATTGTAAAAGAGGACAATCTTTTAGTTGAAAATAGACAAAAAATTGACGGAATTACATTAAGTGTTGACATTTTAATTTTCGCCCATTTCTCGGGATATAATTACAAATCAATATTGAATGGTAAAATTGAACAGAACAACATTCCTAATTTAAAAAATTACGAAGATATTAATTTTTTGTGTAGGATTTACATGAATGCATTAGTTGAACATGAATCTGATATTTTAAAATTTATTAAAGAAGAATATACTTATAATCAATTTGATAATGGCATAGCCATAACAAATATCCATCGAAGGTTATACAGGGCCTTAATTGATATAGGAGATTGTCTTGGGAATCCTTTTAGTACTATCAAAAGCAGCTATTTTGAAAAATTGAAAAAAGCAAAACTTTTGTCTTATGGTAATGGCGTGATAGACAAAGTCAATAAAGCTAACTTAAGAGGTATTGAAAATAAAATGAAAAAAATAAATTTTATAATGAAATTTATTTTTAAAATATTAGGTGTTGATAAATATACATTATTAATAAGATTCTTCAGGCCATATTCAAGATTTGAAAATCAAATATTTTTATTGGATAAAGATAAAAATCTATTATAGTTAATGTTTAATTTGGTTAGTAAACTTTTTTCAGACGGACTTATTTACTTATTGATAAGTTTTTATTTTTTTCTTTTAGTTATTTTGGAAAATGTATCTACTTTTTCAAAGTATAGATATGTATTTGCTACCATTTCTTTTATCATTTTAATTTTATTTACAGGCTTAAGATGGGAGACAGGAACGGATTGGGATTCGTACAAAGATCTTTTTGATTCAATAGAGTTTAACTGGTCATTTTTATTAAACGTTTATAGTTTTGATATTGGATATGTGTTTTTCAATGCACTTTTAAAGTTGACAACAAATAATTATTCTATTTTCATATTGATTGATTCTGCGCTTGCATTATTATTATTGATGAATTTTATAAATAAGTACTCGCCAAATCCAAATTTGTCAATTTTTGTTTTTTATAATGCCTTTTTTGTTGCTCAATTTATGGGAAGTAACAGACGTATAATAGCCTTAGTTTTTTCACTTTATACATTTTCTGCAATTTTTGAAAAAAAAAAGAAATTAACTTTTGTAAATTCAACACTTTCGTTTTCTTTTCATCGAAGCTCACTAGCAACTTTAATTGCTCTATATATACCAAAAATTCGTTTTACTCTCGGTAAAACTGTTGCAATTATATTATTTGGATTGATATTGGGAATTCCCCAATTACCAGCTATCATTGTGGGAAATATTGGCAAATTTTTTCTTACATTAATAAACAATCCAATTTTCGAAAAAACTGCATTCTATGCTGATAATATTGCTACATCCGAAAATGTAGATCCCGTAGCAATGACAATACTTTCTACTGTCAAGAGGAGCATTTTTCTTATTTTCTATTTTATCATAATTTTCAAAAAAAATGGAAAACTTGACTTGCTAACAGATTTTTTCTTTAACATTTATATATTCGGCTTTTTCTTGTATGTCGCCTTGAATGGTTCAACAATTTATCAAATGCTTTCAACGTATTTTACCTTTATTGAATTAGTTTTAATAGGGAGGATGTGGAGTTATGCAAAAGGAGATCTTAAAATTATCTTTCTTATATTTTTATTTTTTTACGGTTTTATTCAACTATTAAGTTCATTAAACGCATATCCTGAATTATATATGCCTTATAAATCCTATTTTAATAAATAATTAGTGACAAAACGTAAAGTAGCTTTATTAACAGGCTCATATACTCCTGACATATGTGGCGTTGGAGATTATACTAAACAAATTTATGAGAATATAGAATGCCTAGAAAAAAATTTTTTAATTGAATTAATAGTTGCTAAAGATTGGAGTATTAAGGGGTTATTTAGACTAATTAAACAAATAAAAAATAACTATGAAATAGTTCATATGCAATATCCTACAGAAGGATATGGTTATAGCTTATATCCTATTATATTACTCGCATTTTTGAAAAGTACTAAGAGAATTATTACGCTTCATGAATATAGCCAGCGGACACTAAAGGCAAAGCTTGCGACTAATATATTTTTTTATTTTACCGACTTTATTATTTTTACAACAGATTATGAAAGAGAAGTCGTCATTGAAAAATTCAAATTTGTAAAGTCAAAATCTAAAGTAATTAACATAGGAAGTAATATAGAGTCTCCAGTTGAAAAAATAAACTGGAAAAATAGAGATTTTGATGTTGCATATTTTGGACACATTAGGCCACAAAAGGGAATAGAAGAATTTAAATTAATTTGTAAGGAACTTTTATTAATTAATAGTAAGGTAAAATTATCCCTAGTTGGTCAATTACAAATTAGGTTTGAAGACTATTATAAAAAAAATGTAAAGGATTCAAGTTATATTTCAATATTGAATCAAAGAGACGAAATTGTATCTAAAATATTACAGAACACAAAAATTCTTTTGTTGCCTTTCCCTGATGGAATATCAATGAGGCGAGGTTCATTTTTAGCTGGCATAGAAAACGATTGTGTGATTGTTTCTTTTAATGGAAAATATTCTGATAGTTTAAGCACTTTGGCAATTTTGTTTAACCCCAATACCTCATTTAAAATAATTGCAGAAGAGATTAACAAATTACTTTTTGAAAACGAATTTAAAAAAGATCTGAAAATGAGTATAGACTCCTTTAAAAATAAAATAAAATGGAGTACGATAGCTCAAGCTCATTTGGAAATATATGAAGCCTAAGAAAGTTATAATTAATCTTTTGCCGTTTGATCGAAAATTATCTGGAACTGGATATTTCTTTTTCAGACTTTTTAAAGAAATATTGAAAATTGATTCTTCAAATTATTATGAACTACACTTAAGTAGTAATATCGATGCATTTAAAGACCTAGAAAAAGCAAATAATGTAAAATTCTTATATCATAATGTTCCCAAATCAAAAATAATAAGGGTTATTTATGAACAACTAATTTTTCCTTTCAAAATCAGTGGAGATATTTTTTTCTCCCCAAGTGTAGCAATTCCTTTCATATTTAAATTTTCGGCCAAAACCTATATTACAACAATACATGATGTTGTTCCTTATATATTTAAAAAATACCAGCCAATTCAACAACTATATGTTAAATTAATTTCTAAAATATGTGCTATTCGTTCTGACATAATCATTACGGTTAGTGAAAACTCCCAATCTGATATAGTCAAGTATTTAAAAATTAAAAAAAGTAAAATACATATAATTTACAATTTTTTGAACGAAGAAAAGTTACCAATAGCAAAACAAAAACTAAGAGATAATTTTTTTATAACTGTATCTACCGTTCAGCCAGGGAAAAACCTAATTAGATTAATCGAATCGTTTCACATGTTTAATTTACAAAATCCTGATTTTAAACTATATATAGTCGGAAATTTGGGGTGGAATTACGATGATGTCATAAGGTTAGTAGATAAATATAAAATGAATGAATCTGTTTTGTTTTTAGGATATGTAAGTGATGAAGATTTAAAAAAACTATATTGTACAGCAAGAGCGTTACTTTATGTTTCTTTATATGAGGGATTTGGAATTCCTCCATTGGAGGCAATGTTTTATAAATGTCCAATAGTTGTTTCAAACATAAGTTCATTGCCAGAAGTTGCAGGTGATGCTGGTGTGTATGTAGATCCGTATAATATAACCGATATTTTAAGAGGAATGAATGAAGCATTAGAAATTGACTTAGACACTTATGCAATTAATTCTAACATACAATGTAATAAGTTTAACGGTGAGACTGAGGCAGGTAAATTTTTAGAACTAATAAATAATAATTAATAAATGAAATATATCCTAATTACTGGAGGTGCTGGATTTATTGCAACACATTTAATAGAAGAACTAATTGCCAATTCTGATAATTTTATAGTTGCAGTTGATAATCTGTCAATGTGTGATGAAAAAAACGTTTTAAAATTTTACAAAAAATCTAATTTTACATTCCATAAAATAGAGTTGACAAATCAACAAGAGTTATCTCAAATTTTTAAACAATACAATTTTTCTAGAGTATACCATCTAGCGGCCAACTCGGATATAAGTAGAAGTTTTACAAATCCTAGTATAGATTATAATAATACATTTAATACAACGTGGAATGTTTTAGAACAACTAAGAATAAATAACATTAAACAATTCATTTTTGCCTCTACATCTGCAATTTTTGGTGAGGTTGGTGATAATATAATTGATGAGTCTTTCGGCCCTATATTGCCAATTTCACATTATGGAGCTGGAAAGCTCGCATCCGAAGCTTTTATTTCATCTTTTGCTTATAATTACGATATAGAGTCCCTAATTGTAAGATTCCCGAATGTTATTGGTGAATATTCAACACATGGAGTTATTTATGATTTTATTAATAAATTAAAAATTAATTCTAAAGAATTAGTCGTTCTTGGCGATGGAAAGCAAGAAAAATCTTATTTGTATGTAAAAGATTTAATTAATGCAATTAAGTATGCTTGGAGTTCTAAAACTGGCAAAGTTGATATTTTTAATATTGGTGGAATTGACACAATAAATGTTTCAGAAATTGCACAAATTGTTGTTGAAAATATAGGGTTAGGGTCTATAATTTCATACACTGGTGGTGATCGTGGATGGAAAGGAGATGTGCCGAAATTTTCATACGATATAAAGAAAATTTTAGGTACTAAATGGACCCCCAAATTAAATTCAAGAGAAGCAGTAGATTTAACGGTAAAGTCATTAATAAAAGAAATATGGTAATTAGTAAAACTCCTTTTAGGATTAGTTTTGTTGGTGGAGGTAGTGACCTACCTTCCTATTATTTAAACCATGGTGGTGCTGTTTTGAGTACAAGTATCGATAAATATATTTACTTATCAATGCATAGTTATTTTGTTGATAATAAATATTTTCTAAAATATTCTAAAAATGAACTAGTTGATACAATAACTGAGATTAAGCATCCAATTATTAGAGAGGTGTTTAAGCATTTTGATATAAAAGGAGTTGATTTTAATAGCAGTGCCGATTTACCTTCTGGTACAGGCATGGGATCCTCTTCTTCTTTTACTTCTGGACTAATTAACCTATGTTGTACCTATAAAGGACAATATATGTCAAGAGAGTCTATTGCCGATTTAGCTTGTAAAATTGAAATTGACATTTTAAAAGAGCCAATCGGTAAACAAGATCAATATGCATGTGCAGTAGGTGGTTTGAATTTCATTGAATTTGGTAAAGACAATACAGTTAATGTAGAAAAAATTCATTTAGATGTTGAAAGAAGTAATACAATGTCTAATAATTTATTGCTTTTTTATCTAGGTAATACAAGAAGTGCTTCAAGTGTTTTGAGTGAACAAAAACAGAACATAGAAGATGGAAAAAAAATAGAGAATCTAAGCAAAATGGTAAATTTAGCCTATGACCTTAAATCTGAAATTCTAAAAGGTGAAATAGATGCTTTGGGAGAAAGTCTACATAAGGGATGGCTTTTAAAGAAAGAACTTGCATCTGGAATTTCAAGCCAGTTTATTGATCATTATTATGATTTAGCAATTAAAGCTGGAGCAATTGGAGGTAAACTATTAGGTGCTGGTGGTGGAGGTTTTCTGTTGTTTTATGTTAAACCAGAAAATCAAATATCAGTAAAAAACGCATTGAAAGATTTAACTTTCACAGAATTTAATTTCGATAATTCAGGAACAAAAATTATATATTAAAAATGGAAAACACAATTAAAAATTATTTGGAAAATTTAGTCACAACTATTCAATCATTAAAGATAGAAGAATTTACTAGTGTTGCTAACGTATTAAGAGAAGCTCGTTCCAAAGGGAAACGCATCTTTATTTTTGGTAATGGAGGAAGTGGTTCTACAGCAACACATTTTGCTTGTGATATTAATAAGGGTGTGTCTTACGGTAAAAAAGAAAGATTTAGAGTTATTTGTTTAAACGACAATATTCCAACAATGTTAGCATACAGTAATGATGTAGGATATGATGTAGTTTTCAAGGAACAATTAGAAAATTTTGTAGAACAAGATGATGTTGTTATTGGTATTAGTGGCAGTGGTAATTCGAAAAATGTATTATATGCCATGGAACTTGCAAAAGAAAAATCTGCAATTACTATAGGTATTACTGGTTATATGGGAGGAAAACTAAAAGAAATGACTGACTACTCAATTAACGCGAATTTTAATGACATGCAAATTTCAGAAGATATTCACATGATTTGGGTTCACATTATGATGAAATGTTTTGAAAATGATTTATAAGGCTAGTGTTTTAATGTCCTTATTTTATAAGGAATCTCCTGAATATCTTGAAACTACATTATCATCTTTAGCTAATCAAACAAGAAAAGCTGATGAAATTATAGTTGTAATAGAGGGGAAATTACCTCCACAATTAACTGATATTTTAAATAAATGGGAGCAATATTTTAGCAAAAATGTATTAATACTTGTTCATGCAAAAGATGAAAAAGGTTTTGTTGCTTGTTTAAATTTGGGCTTAAAGATTGCAAAAAATGAAATAATTATTAGGATTGATACTGATGATTTTAGTGAACCGAATAGAATTGAAATTCAAATGGCAGAATTTGAAAAAGATCCAAATTTAGCTTTATTGTCTGGTCAATTGGCAGAATATGATGAAAATCTTAAAGGTGAGCCAAAAATAAGGAGAGTGCCTTTATCTTATTTAGACATTTTAAAATATGCTAAAATGAGAAACCCAATTAATCATCCAACTGCCGCATATAGACGTAAAGTGGCATTAGATTTGGGTTCTTATCCAAATGTTGGTTCTAATGAGGACTATGCTTTATTTACTACTTTTTTCAAAAATAATTATTATGCAATCAATCTAGATTCTCAGTTAGTTAAAGCTAGAACAGGGAATGCTTTGTATTCTAGAAGAAGAGGTGAAAAGTATTTAAAAGGCGAATTGGAATGTTTGAAATATATTTATAAAATTGGTTTTTTTTCATATCCATTATACCTATTTCATATAATTTCTAGAATTGTAATAAGAAATATGCCAGTCGGTGTAATTCGATTTATATATAAATTTTTACGATAAATGAAAGAAGTTATTATTTTAGCAGGTGGCTTTGGAACGAGATTAAAATCCGTAGTAAGTGATTTGCCTAAGTGCTTAGCTGAAGTTTCTGAAAAGCCTTTTTTATCATATGTTCTTGATAGTCTAATTAATTATAATTACAATCATTTTATTTTTTCTCTGGGTTATAAATCAGAATTTATCATTGATTTTATAGAAACAAATTATCCTCAATTAAATGTCACCTATTCAATAGAAAAAGATCCATTATTTACGGGAGGTGCCATAAGACTGGCATTAGAAAAGTGTCGAGAAAAAAATGTTTTAATAATTAATGCAGATACTTATTTTGGATTTGATTTAAATCAATTTTTGTCATACCATATTGATCAAAATTCAGATATATCAATAGCACTGAAGTATATGGAAAATTTCGATAGATATGGTGTAGTGAAGTTTGATGACAACACCAATATAAATAGCTTCGAAGAAAAGAAATTTCAAGAAAGGGGGTACATAAACTGTGGTTATATAATTATAAATAAGAATATTTTAATGAATATGCCACTTAATATTCCGTTTTCGTTCGAAAAAGATTTCTTATTTCTAAATCTTTCTAAATTGAAAGTATTGGCTTTTGTTGCCAATGCTTATTTTATAGATATTGGAATTCCTGAGGATTTTACAAAAGCGAATTTAGATTTTAAGGGGATCACTTCTTTAAACGATTTAAATAATTTAAATTGATTTTGTTAACAGGAAGTAATGGTTTTCTCGGTAAATATTTGATTAACAATTTACCGGCTAAAATTGTTAAAACACTCAATAGAAGTGATAGTGATTACGAGGTTGATTTATCTATAAACATACCTTGTTTTACAGATAAGTTTGATACCGTAATACACAATGCAGGAAAAGCACATATTATTCCAAAATCTAAAGAAGAAATAGCTGCTTTTTATAATGTAAATGTATTAGGCACACAAAATTTATTAAAAGGCTTATCAAACTCTTTACCTAAATGTTTTGTATTTATAAGTTCTGTAAGTGTTTATGGTTTAATTGTTGGTGAGAATATTAATGAAAATTGCTCATTACTTGCCGAAGATCCATATGGCAAAAGCAAGATTGATGCCGAATTTGTTGTGAAAAAATGGTGCGAAGAACATAATGTTTCTTGTACAATTCTAAGATTGCCACTAATTGTTGGGGTAAATCCTCCAGGGAACTTAGGCTCGATGATTCAAGGAATTAAAAAAGGTTATTATTTTAATATAGCTGGTGGTAATGCAAAAAAGAGTATGGTATTGGCATCTGATATTGCTAAATTTATTTTGAAAGCAGCAGAAGTTGGTGGTACATACAATTTAACTGATGGAATACATCCAACATTTAATGAATTAAGTAAAAGTATATCACGAAATTTAGATAAATCATTTGTGCCAAATATGCCATTATTTATAGCTAATGTATTAGCAAAAATTGGAGATATAGTTGGAAATACTTTCCCAATTAATTCCAATAAATTGTCTAAAATTACTTCCACTTTAACTTTTGATGATTCTAAAGCAAGAATTGCTTTTGGTTGGAATCCGACTCCAATTTTAGATAGTTTTAAATTACACGAAGATGCTTAATAGGCTTTTTGCATTCATTCTAATTATTCTTTTTTCTCCTATATTTATTTTTGTTGCCATTGCAATTATAATTGAAGATGGATTTCCTGTTTTTTTCACACAAAAACGTGTTGGTATTAACTATTCTTTCTTCAAAATTTATAAATTTCGAAGCATGAAGAAAGATACCCCTAATGTTGCGACGCATCTTTTGACTAACCCCGATCAATATTTACTAAAAATTGGGAAGTTTATAAGGAAAACAAGTCTTGATGAACTTCCAAACCTAATTAATATTATTAAAGGTGAAATGGTTTTTGTTGGCCCACGTCCTGCACTATATAATCAGGATGACTTAATGGATTTTAGGGTTGCAACTGGTGTTTCAAAATTGAAACCTGGTATTACCGGCTGGGCACAGATAAATGGGAGGGATGAAATATCAATTGCTCAAAAAGTGCAATTAGAACAAGAGTATTTATATAGAAAGTCGATTTTATTTGATTTTGAAATAATAATAAAAACCTTTACTAACGTGCTGTTCAGTAAAGGGGTAAGTCATTAAATTAGATTGCTTATTGTTTGAACCTATAAAGCCAGATTAGGAATAATCTGGCTTTTCTTTTAGCTATATGTCTTAAATTTGTATCCAAGAATCTCATAAATGAAAAAAGCCCTAATTACAGGTATCACAGGCCAAGATGGCGCCTATTTAGCTGAGTTTTTACTCAATAAAGGCTATGAAGTGCATGGCATTAAGCGAAGATCCTCTTTGTTTAATACCCAAAGAATTGATCATATCTACGAAGATCCACATATTCCAGATAGACATCTTCATTTACACTATGGTGACTTATCGGATAGTACCAACCTAATACGTATTATTCAGGAAGTACAACCCGAAGAAATTTACAACCTAGGTGCAATGAGCCATGTGCAAGTAAGTTTTGAAGAACCAGAATATACAGCCAATGTGGATGGTATTGGTACTTTAAGAATTTTAGAAGCAATAAGATTATTAGGACTTACACAAAAAACAAAATTTTATCAAGCATCTACCTCGGAATTATACGGATTAGTGCAGGCAGTGCCTCAATCTGAAACAACACCTTTTTATCCACGTTCTCCTTATGGGGTTGCTAAATTATATGCATACTGGATTACCGTAAACTATCGCGAAGCTTACAATATGTATGCTTGTAATGGTATTTTATTTAACCATGAATCTCCTCAGCGTGGTGAAACATTTTTAACGCGTAAAGTAACACGTGCTGCAGCGCGTATTGCATTGGGTTTAGACAACTGTTTATACTTAGGTAATTTAAATGCACAACGTGACTGGGGACATGCTAAAGATTATATTGAGGGTATGTACTTAATGTTACAACAAGAAAAGCCAGAAGATTTTGTTTTGGCTACAGGTATTACTACTACTATTCGTGAATTTGTAAAAATGTCTTTTGCTGAATTAGGCATTGATCTTGGTTTTAAAGGGAGTGATGATGCGGAAGAAGGATATGTAGTTAGGAATACTGGAAACTATCATCTAAAGGAAGGTCAAGTTGTTATTAAAGTAGATCCTAAATACTACAGGCCGACTGAAGTGGATTTATTAATTGGGGATCCTTCTAAAGCCATGACTAAGCTAGGATGGAAGCCTAAATATGATTTAGCTGCTTTAGTAAAAGAAATGGTTGCAAGTGATCTTGAGATATTTAAAAAAGAATTACTACTTAAAGAGAACGGCTATACAATTACCAAAGAAAGCGAATAGCTTAATTTAATTACAATGGAGAAATCTGCTAAAATATATATTGCTGGACATAGAGGTATGGTAGGTTCTGC
>ERZ650308.503-NODE-503-length-21060-cov-12.315068_pt1 | contig 21060 bp, 18 predicted proteins | sample MGYA00376244_ERZ650308 | MGnify/ENA primary metagenome ERZ650308 (study PRJEB26733, sample SAMN07839295) | wastewater metagenome | biome: small river; feature: stream; material: water | place: USA: North Carolina | collected 2016-04-26 ... | reverse complement strand
TAGAAGACCAATGGTAACTTTGTTTGGACAGGGGTTCGACTCCCCTCGACTCCACTTAACATTTAAATCCCACTTTTTTGTGGGATTTTTTTTGTGCATCCATTGAACAAAATAGCACAAAAAATGTTTGTAAGTGTATAAATAATTAATCTTGTAAGTTATTGGTTTTTGAGCCTTTAGCGTAATTTTACATTCAATAAAAAAAATAAATAAGTTATGGATAATCATACTACAGAAGGAGCAGCTAAATGTCCTTTTACAGGTGCGACAACGCTTTCATCAAAGCAAGGAAGTGCAGGTACTGGCCCAGTGAATAGAGATTGGTGGCCGAACCAATTAAAGTTAAATATTTTACGCCAGCATTCTACAAAGTCTAATCCAATGGAGGAGACTTTCAATTATGTGTCTGAGTTTAAGACTTTAGATTTAAAAGCAGTTAAGCAAGACATTTACGACTTAATGACCAATTCTCAAGAATGGTGGCCTGCAGATTACGGACATTACGGTCCTTTCTTTATTCGTATGGCATGGCATAGTGCAGGTACTTATCGTACAACGGATGGTCGTGGTGGTGGTGGTGCAGGAATGCAACGTTTTGCTCCATTGAACAGCTGGCCTGATAACACGAATTTAGACAAGGCAAGATTATTATTATGGCCTATCAAAAAGAAGTATGGTAAAAAATTGTCTTGGGCAGATTTGATGATTCTTGCAGGTAACTGCGCTTTGGAATCAATGGGCTTCAAAACTTTTGGTTTTGCAGGCGGAAGAGAAGATGTTTGGGAACCACAAGAAGATGTATACTGGGGTAATGAAAGAGAATGGTTAGGCGATAAAAGATATTCTGGAGATCGTGAATTAGAAAATCCATTAGCGGCTGTTCAAATGGGATTAATCTATGTGAACCCAGAAGGACCTAACGGGAATCCTGATCCAATTGCATCTGCAAAAGATATTCGTGAAACTTTTGCGCGTATGGCAATGAATGACGAAGAAACAGTTGCATTGATTGCAGGTGGTCACACATTTGGAAAAACACATGGTGCGGCAGATCCAAGTAAATATGTTGGTAAAGAACCTGCTGGCGCAAGTATCGAAGAGCAAGGAACAGGTTGGAAAAATACTTTTGGAACAGGAAATGGTGTCTACACAATCACTTCTGGTTTAGAAGGTGCATGGACGACAACACCAACTCAATGGAGCAATAACTATTTTGAGAACTTATTCAAATATGATTGGGAATTGGTAAAGAGTCCTGCAGGAGCACATCAATGGAAACCTAAAGCAGGAGCGGGTGCTGGAACTGTGCCTGATGCACATGATCCATCTATCACACATGCACCTACGATGTTAACAACAGATTTGGCTTTGATATTGGATCCTGCATATGCACCCATTTCAAAAAGATTTTACGAAAATCCAGATCAGTTTGCTGATGCATTTGCAAGAGCATGGTTTAAATTGACACATCGCGATATGGGACCACGTGCTCGTTACGTAGGACCAGAAGTGCCTGCTGAAGTGTTGATCTGGCAAGATCCAATTCCTGCGGTGAATTATACATTAATTGAAGCAGCCGAAATTGAGCAATTAAAAGCGAAAGTGTTGGCTTCTGGATTAACTGTTTCAGAATTGGTATCTGCTGCATGGGCATCTGCATCTACTTTCCGTGGATCAGATAAAAGAGGTGGTGCCAATGGTGCAAGAATTCGTTTAGCACCTCAGAAATATTGGGCTGTAAACAATCCAGCACAATTATCTAAAGTAGTAGATACTTTAGAAGCAATCCAAAAAGATTTTAATGCCAATGCAACTGGAGGAAAACAAGTTTCATTAGCTGACTTAATTGTATTAGCAGGTGCCGCAGCAATTGAAAAAGCAGCAAAGGATGGTGGAGTTACTATCAAAGTACCTTTCACGCCTGGTCGTGCAGACGCTTCTCAAGAAGAAACGGATGTAGCTTCTTTTGCAGTATTAGAACCAATTGCTGATGGATTTAGAAATTATATCAAACCACGCACTTTGGTATCGGCAGAAGAAATGTTGATAGACAAAGCTCAATTATTAACCTTGACAGCTCCAGAAATGACGGTGTTAGTTGGTGGTATGCGTGTATTGAATACCAACTTTGATCAATCACATCATGGTGTATTTACAAAAAATCCTGGTGCATTAACCAACGATTACTTTGTAAACTTAATTGACTTTACTACCACATGGAAAGCGAGCGATCACAGTCAAAATGCATTTGAAGGAGTAGATAGAAAAACAGGCGCGGTTAAATGGACAGGAACAAGAGTGGATCTTATCTTTGGTTCTAATTCAGAATTACGTGCATTGGCAGAGGTATATGCTTGTGATGATGCTAAAGAAAAATTTGTACACGATTTTGTTGCAGCTTGGAATAAAGTAATGCAATTGGATCGTTTTGATTTAGCTTAATCCATTCAATTTTAATTTACAAGATGGCCTCAAAAGGGCCATCTTTTTTTGTTCGTATAATTCTAAAATTTTGTATTGAAAAAATCAGTATTTTGGAGATACAATTAAACAATGCGCTATGAAAAAACAGATCCAATTTATTGTATTATTAGCAGCTACATTCTTTGCTACTTCAACAATCAAAGCACAAGAAAGTCCATTGGAAGGTCGTTGGGATTTAACAGTTGACATGGGTGGTGGTCGTATGGCACCATCATGGCTAGAAGTGCGACACTCAGGTGTAAAGACTTTGTTTGGAAGATTTGTAGCAGATGGTGGAAGTGCTAGACCGATTGCGCAAGTATTTTTTAAAGACGGAAAATTGAGTTTTACCATTCCACCACAATGGGATCGTTCTGAAAATAATTTAGTGGTTGAAGGGGTTTTAGAAGGAGATCAATTAAAAGGTACCATGGTTGCTCCTTATGGACAGAAATATACCTGGACTGGCGTAAGAGCTCCGAAATTGAATAGTTTAAAAGCCGTAAAATGGGCTGCGCCAATTAAATTATTAAATACAACCGATTTGACAGGATGGGAAGCAATGGGCAAAAACAATCAGTGGCAGAATATCAATGGCGTATTGACTAGCCCAAAATCTGGAAGCAATATTAGAACGGTTGCTGAATATGATGATTTTAAATTACACATTGAATTTAGATATCCTAAAGGAAGCAATAGTGGTGTGTATTTAAGAGGTCGTTATGAAGTACAAATCGAAGACAACCAAGGTAAAGAACCACAGAGTGTTTATTTAGGTGGCGTATATGGTTTCATTGATCCATGGGAAAATGCAGCAAAAGCAGCAGGTGAGTGGCAGTCCTATGATATCACTTTGGTAGGGAGAATGGTTACAGTGGTGGCAAACGGAAAGACCATTATTTTCAAACAAGAAATTCCAGGAATCACTGGAGGAGCGATCAATAGTAATGAAGCTGCACCAGGTCCAATCATGTTACAAGGTGACCATGGTCCAATTGAATTTAGAAACATTACAATTACTCCAGCGAAAAATTAAAGAAACAATTTTAAGTGGATGTGTTGAAAGGAAGATTTTGATACATAAAAAGCCGCAGTGTTCATTGCGGCTTTTTTATTTAAATAGATACTTCTTATTTTACAATGACCACTTCTTCATAAGGAACACGATGTCTTACTCCCCAGATACCTGCTTCGGTACCTTTGCCCACACCAATAATCATATTCACTTCTGCTTCCTTAGGTAAGTTCAATGCGGCTTTAACTCGCTTTGCATCAAATCCTTCCATAGGGCAACTATCGAATCCTTCTGCAGCAATGGATAACATAAAAGTTTGTGCTGCCAATGCGCAAGATTTGTGGACAGTCACACGTTGGTCTGCTTTTCCTCTAAAGCGCATCATAGGTCTTGCAGCGCCAATAAGGGTGCTTAAGGCGGATCTAAAAAATGTAAGGAATCCAAGTGGATCAGATCCGTATGCCATCGGCATTAATTTGCCATAGTAGTTCAGTAATCTTTGTTGTGCAGTCGTTGGTTCACCATGAATATCTTTTTGAATGATATCTAAATGCCATTGTACTCTTTTTTTCCAATGGTCTTGACGTGTTACAAATACAACCAATTGCTTTGCTGTTTTTGCAGCATTTTGATTTAAACAAAAAGAGTGAAACTCGGTTTGTAAAGCTGGATCCTGAATCCAATAAAATTCCCATAATTGCATATTGCTACTATTAGGGGAAAGTATGGCACGTTCTAAGCTCCTTTTAATCACTTCATTCGGTACTTCAATTGCTGGATCGAATTTTCTATTGGACCTTCTTTTATGAATGATTTCGTCAAATGAATTGGATAAAGACATAATGTTTGTTTTAATAAAAAAGCCTCCAATGAATTGAAGGCTTTCTCAGTATGTTGAAATGAATTTAAAATAAATCCATTGCTTTTGCGAAATAGGTAATCGTACCTGGAAGTGCTAACCAGAAAAATTCTCTGTAAACGAATAATAAAACCACTAAAATTACGAACCATAAAAAGAATAATGCCCAGTATTTTTTGGTGTTTGATTGTGCTTCCATTAGTTTGCTTTGTTGTTTAATGTGTTAATGCTGATGCAAATATACAATATTTCTTATTTTGACCTATAAATTTGGCCCGTAGGTATATTTTAAATCTACTTTCCATCCTTTTGGCGTTTCCATGATTTTAAGCTTATGCACTTGGTTGTCAAAGGAATTCTGGTAGTTCATAATGGTGATTGTGCTGTCTACGGCACTAATTTCATTGATTTGAATGGAAGCAAGCCTTAATTGCTGACGTCCTTCTTTGTCTAATCCAAAATAGTTGCTAGCCATTTTTTCAAACAGCGCTAGGTTTTCGGCATCTTCAAGCACATAGAATTTAGCTTTTTTAAAATTGCCCTGCATGCAGTTTTCTATAAAATAGCGTCCTCCATCTAATGGGTTGTCTGCCACTTCGTATTGGTCAGATGGGCTACATTGCCAAAGCAATAAGGCCAAAAACAGGTATTTTATTTTTTGTAAGTGCATAGGCAAAGTTACGCCTTTAGGTAGTATTTTTGGAGGACAAAGCAAAGACATGAAAAATTTACTGTTATTGGCGGGCTTATTGATTGCGGGAAGCAGTTTTGGACAACAAAAGCATCCCGATTTTATGCAACAAGGGAATATCTATGAAGTCAATATACGTCAGTATACCAAAGAAGGTACATTCAATGCCTTTGCGAAACATTTACCTAGACTTCAAAAAATGGGCGTGCAAACTATCTGGTTGATGCCGATTCAGCCTATTTCAAAAGAAGGAAGAAAGGGAAGTTTAGGTTCTTATTATGCAGTTGCAAGTTACACTTCGGTGAATCCTGAATTTGGTACCCTTGCAGATTTCAACCAATTAGTAGATCAAGCACATGCTTTAGGAATGAAAGTGTTGATTGACTATGTGCCGAATCACTCAGGGGCAGATCATCCATGGTTAATTACGCATCCTGATTTTTATGAAACTGATTCAACAGGTAAAGCAACTTATACGGCAGACTGGTCTGATACAAGAGAATTGAATTACAATAATCTTGTGATGCAAGACAGTATGATCAATACCATGAAGTATTGGTTAAAGGCAACAAAGATTGATGGATTCAGGGTAGATGTGGCTTGGGGTGTTCCTTACAGTTTTTGGAATAAATGTCTCCCAGCTTTAAAGAAGGAAAGAAACTTGTATTTTTTAGCAGAAGCGGATGATGCAAAATTACATGAGACTGGGTTTGATGCAACTTATAGTTGGACAGAGTTTCATGTATTAACAGATATTGCTGCAGGAAAAAAGAACTTATTATCATTGGATACGGTCTTGAATAAAATAGAAGCTGATTTCGTGAAAGGTGCACATAGATTGTATTTCACAAGTAATCATGATGAGAACTCATGGAATAAGGCAGATTATGCAACGATGCCAGGTGCAAGTCATGCGCCATTCGCGGTCTTCACACAAACTTATCACAGAACGATGCCATTGATATATAGTGGTCAAGAAGAACCTGTGTTAAGACCCCTTGCATTTTTTGAGAAAGATAGTATTGAATTTAAAAAATATGAGCGTGCTAATTTTTATGCTGCTTTATTAAAATTAAGAAAATCAAATTCCGCTTTTAGTGAGTCGGCTAATTTTAAAAGATTAACTGTGAACCATCCTGGTCAAGTGATGGCTTATGAAAGAACCAATGGTAAGGATCAAGTGGTTGTGGTGTTAAATTTGTCTAACCAGCCACAATCCATTACTGTTGAAGGGATTGACGCTACTACAAATTTCGAAGAACTGTTTACGAAGCAAAAAAAGCAAGGGTTACATGCATTGCAATTGCCAGCATGGGGCTATCAGGTTTTAGTTAAAAAGTAACCAGTAATTAAAATAAAATACATCATCATTCAATTCCGGGTTAAATTATAAAGCATGACAAAAGAATTTCTAGTTGACCAAATCAAAACAAAACAATCTTATCTATGTGTAGGTTTGGATACAGACATTGAAAAATTACCTGCTGGTTTGCCTAAAAACAAAACAGGTGTCATTGCATTCAATAAAGCGATCATTGATGCGACTTCTGAATTTTGTGTGAGTTATAAAATCAATACTGCATTCTACGAGTCGCAAGGCATTGCAGGATGGGAAGCAATGGAAGCAACACTTGAGCATATCCCAAAAACACATTTTACAATTGCAGATGCTAAAAGAGGGGATATTGGAAACACTTCTGCGCAATATGCAAAAACCTTTTTTGAAACCCTGCCATTTGATGCCATTACAGTGGCGCCTTATATGGGTAAAGATAGTATCGATCCATTCTTGGCTTATCATAACAAGTGGACGATTGTATTGGGTTTAACTTCCAATCCAGGCAGTCAAAATTTTGAACAACAAAAATTAGCGAACGGACAATTTTTATATGAATCTGTTTTGGAACAAGTTGCAAGTTGGGGGACAGCAGAACAATTGATGTTTGTGGTAGGCGCAACCAAAGCGAATGACTTAGAAGCCATCAGAAAAATCATTCCTGATCATTTTTTATTGGTACCAGGCGTAGGGGCACAAGGAGGCAGTTTGTCTGATGTAACAAAATACGGTAAAAATGATGCGGTTGGTTTATTGATCAACGCAAGTAGGGCAGTGATATTCGCAAGCAGTGGCGCAGACTTCGCAAAAGATGCAGCAATCGCTGCAAAAGGCTATGCAGACGAAATGAAAGCGCTATTGAATCAATAATTGATTGAGCTAATCAAGCTTAATTGTTTCTCCCTCTGTTTTAGCAATCACAATGGTGGCAGCACTATTGCCAATGATATTGGTAATGGCTCTTGCTTCACTCATGAATTTATCTACACCTAATAAGAATGCAAGTCCTTCGATAGGAATTTTTTGCATGGTAGCAAGGGTAGAAGCAAGCACAATAAATCCACTTCCAGTGACACCTGCAGCGCCTTTAGAAGTAAGCATTAAAATCAACAGCATGGTCACAATTTCTGCGGTGCTTAAATGTACATTGTACAATTGCGCAATAAAGATCACTGCCATCGATAAATAAATAGAAGTTCCATCTAGGTTAAAAGAATAGCCAGTTGGCACAACCAATCCCACCACCGATTTAGAGCAACCCATTTTCTCTAATTTGTTCATCAATGAGGGCATTGCTGGTTCAGAAGAAGACGTAGCAAACACAATGAGCAATTCTTCTTTAATATTTTTTAAAAGCTTGAATATGGACAATTTAAAGTAGCGCAAAATAAGTCCAAGAATCACAAATACAAATAAGGCCATCGTTAAGTACATTGTCACCATTAACTTACCAAGAGGCAATAAGGTAGCCAATCCATATTTTCCAATAGCATAAGACATGCCACCTAATGCACCAATTGGGGCAAAATACATCACCCATTTCAATCCCATAAAAACATAATGCGTTAATCTTCCAATTTGATGAATATAAGTCTCCCGTTTTGGTAAATAATTTAAAAGAAATCCAACTAAGATTGCTAAAAGTAAAATCTGCAAATTGGTATTGCTAGCAATGATGCCCCATAAATCAAATTGTGTCGCGTTGGTATACTTGGTGGGATCTTGCATTTGTAAGCCAGACTTGTCGATATTGCCTGGTTGAATCCACAGCGCAACGATAACGCCAATGGCAAGTGAAAGGGTGCTCACAATTTCAAAGTAGACCAATGACACCAAACCTATCCTGCCCACTTTTTTTAAATCCCCCATACTTGCAATACCAAGGGTTACCGTTAAAAATATAATAGGATAAGTGAATAATTTGATTACTTGGATAAAGCCCTTTGCAAGGGGTTCTAGTTGGACGGCTTTACTCGGAAAATAAACACCTAAAAATATGCCCAAAATAATGGCAATAAGCACATAGAAGCTAAGATGGGTTATGATTTTTCTCATATGAATTTAGGGCTAATTAGTGTCTTGTAAATATAGTTTTTTAAGTGGTTTCTACTACCTTTATGACCCAATCATTATTATTAAAAATACAAACTATGGCAGTAAGAGCAGATTTGTTTGAGTCACCAGATTACTATCAATTAGATGAATTGATGTCAGAAGAAAATTTAATGGTTAGAGATGCAGTAAGAACCTATGTCAAAACAGAAATATCACCAATCATAGAAGAGTATGCACAAAAAGCAGAATTTCCAAAACAGATTGTAAAGCAATTAGGAGATCTAGGATGTTTTGGACCAACTGTGCCAACTGAGTATGGCGGTGGTGGATTAGATTATATCAGTTATGGTTTGATGATGCAGGAATTGGAAAGAGGAGATAGCGGTGTAAGAAGTACAGCAAGTGTTCAAGGTTCATTGGTCATGTTTCCTATCTATGCATATGGAAGTGAAGCACAAAAACAAAAGTACTTGCCAAAATTAGCTTCAGGAGAATGGTTGGGTTGTTTTGGTTTAACTGAACCAGACCATGGATCTAATCCTTCAGGCATGTTAACCAATATTAAAGACGCTGGCGACCATGTGATATTAAATGGTGCTAAAATGTGGATCAGTAATGCGCCATTTGCTCAAGTAGCAGTTGTTTGGGCAAAAAATGAAGCAGGCGAAATCATAGGGCTGATTGTAGAAAGAGGGATGGAAGGCTTTACAACACCTACAACACATGGTAAATGGAGTTTACGTGCAAGTGCTACTGGAGAATTGGTTTTTGACAATGTGAAAGTACCTAAGGAAAATATATTACCTAATGTGAAGGGATTAAAAGGACCATTGGGTTGCTTAAGTAAAGCAAGATTCGGTATTGCTTGGGGCGCGATAGGAGCAGCAATGGATTGTTATGATACAGCATTAAGATATAGCAAAGAAAGAATTCAATTTGGCAAACCAATTGGCGGTTTCCAATTGCAACAAAAGAAGTTAGCAGAAATGGTGACTGAAATTACAAAAGCGCAATTATTAGTTTGGCGCCTAGGGGTGTTGATGAATGAAGGCCGTGCAACTGCAGCTCAAATTAGCATGGCAAAAAGAAACAGCTGTGAAATTGCAACCAATATTGCAAGAGATGCAAGACAGATGTTGGGCGGTATGGGTATTACAGGAGAATATTCAGTAATGCGTCATATGATGAACTTAGAAAGTGTGATTACATATGAGGGTACCCATGATATTCATTTATTAATTACTGGTATGGATGTAACAGGATTCAACGCATTTAAATAATTTATGGCAGCTGAGCGAATATTTTTGATAGGGATGATGGGTGCGGGAAAGTCTCATTGGTTAAAGCAATTAGCAAAATGGAATAAATCTGTTGGCTATGATTTAGATGCTTTAATCGAAATGAATGAAGAAAAAACGATCGCTGAAATTTTTAGTGAGGACGGCGAAGCTTATTTTAGAAAAGCAGAGACTAAAATTTTAAAATGGTTTAAAGAAAAGAAGAAGTATGTAGTTGCTACAGGTGGTGGCACAGCTTGTTTTCAGGAGAATATGGATTTCATGAAAAAGGAAGGGGTGGTGATTTGGTTAGATGAGTCTGTAGAAACACTTGTTAAAAGACTTTCAGCTGCAAAAGCACATCGACCTTTGATAGCGGAGCTTTCCGATCAGGAACTCGCAGCCTTCTTAGAACAAAAACTGGTAGAGCGTCATCCTTTTTATAAGCAAGCACATTATCGTTTAAGTTCAGATCAGATCAATGAAGCTGGACTAAAAAAGTTAATCCAAAAACATGCATCGTAAAATTTTACTTTGGGGCATAGCGTTTGCTTTTGTGGCAGTGTTGCTTGGGGCATTTGGGGCACATGCTTTAAAAGCGATGCTTAGTCCAGAGAAATTACAGAGTTTTGAAACAGGGGTTCGTTATCAATTCATACATGCTTTAGCCTTGATAGCCTTATCTATTTATAGTCAACAAAACAAAGCCGACCTTTCTTCAAATAAAGGTATTGGGTGGACGTCGCGCTTTTTTATACTGGGTAGTTTCCTTTTTTGTGGGTCCATTTACGGACTTGCCATATTATCTGTGACTTATCCAGACGGGACGATTTTGCTTGGACCAATCACTCCAATTGGAGGGCTTTGTTTCATGCTGGGCTGGGCAAATTGGGGCAGATCGGTTTGGTTGAATAAAGTGGATATGTAGCCAATTTCTTTTTATATTTGTCCCCATGGCAAATACGCTTAAAAGCAAAACAACACCCAAGGTAAATTCTCCGATATTAAATCCGGATAAAGAAGCAGAAGTAGTCGTGTCTGAAGTGGTGAAAGACGAACGCACAATGAAGATCTTAGGAGCGATCTCCTTATTGGTCAGCTTGTTTCTTTTTGTAGCATTTACTTCTTATTTATTTACTTGGCAGGAAGACCAAGACATGGTACAATTATGGAGAACGCAATTGTTTTCTACACAGGATGTTAAAGCAAATAATTTATTAGGGTATATCGGTGCATTTTTTGCGTATCAAATTATGTTCAATGGATTTGGTTTAGCAGCATATTTGTTTTGCACTTTCTTTTTTGTATTAGGGGTGAACTTGTTTTTCACAAAACCTATTTTTAGTTTATGGCGCAACCTTAGATATGTTTTGGTAGGCCTATTGGTCTTAAGTACTTGTTTCGCTTATTTCACTCCCAATGCTGCATTCTCATGGGGTGGTGCATTAGGTGAATACAGTAGTAGTTGGTTGATCAAATGGATTGGCCGATTTGGTACGGGCGCTATTTTATTTATTGCAGGTTTTAGTTATTTTATATGGAGATTTAATCCAAGCTTTAATGTACCTAATTTTGATTTTTTAATCCCAAAGAAAAAAATTGAAGAAGCTACATTTATTAGCGAGGATACAGAAGAAGCAGTAAAACAAGAATGGGATTTAAACAATCCAGCACCAGCTGCTGCAGTTGCAACTGGCAATACTTTAAAAGAGAACGCATCTGGAATTTCAGTGATCATGCCTGAGGCCGATGAAACTGAAGAGGCAGAAGATTTAGGGGAGCTAGGACCAAAATTATTTATCGACGAATTGTCTTTAGCACAAGAAGAAAAAAAAACTCCATTAGAGATTGATGATGATATTGAAGCCGACGATGAGAGCTCGCGCATAGCGAGTGATGAAGAAGCAGAGCCAGAGGAGGACGAGGAGGAAGAAGAAGCCGAGCCAGACGAGGACGATGAAGACCTAGATATTGACGACGAATTATTAGAAGACCTGGATCTAGAAATCAATGAAGTGCCTAAAGAAGCTGTAGTAGCAGCTGTGGGTAGTTTGGCAACAAAGTATGACGCCACATTAGATTTAAAAAATTACAAGTATCCGCATATTAATTTATTAGAGACACATGGTTCTGAAAAAATTGTACAAGATCCAGAAGAATTGGAGACCTACAAGAATCAGATCATTGCCACTTTAAAAAACTACGATATTGCGATTCAACGTATCTCAGCAACAGTTGGGCCAACAGTCACTTTATATGAGATTGTGCCTGCGCCGGGTGTTCGTATCAGTAGGATCAAAAATTTGGAAGACGATATTGCCTTAAGCTTAGCGGCTTTGGGTATTCGTATCATTGCGCCAATTCCTGGAAAGGGAACCATTGGTATTGAAGTGCCAAATATTCGCAAGTCAATTGTAAGCATGAAGACTTTATTGGCAAGTGAGAAATTTCAAACAAGTCAACATTCATTACCTATTGCGATTGGTAAAAAAATCGACAACGAGAATTTCATCGTGGACTTGGCAAGTATGCCACACTTGTTAATGGCGGGTGCTACAGGACAGGGTAAGTCAGTTGGATTGAATGCGATCTTAGTTTCATTACTATATAAGAAACATCCTTCTCAATTAAAATTTGTCTTAGTAGATCCCAAGAAAGTGGAATTGAGTTTATACCGTGTGATTGAAAAACATTTCTTGGCAAAATTACCAGGAGAGGAAGATGCGATTATTACAGATACCAAAAAAGTAATCAATACATTGAATGCATTGTGTATTGAGATGGACAATCGATATGATTTATTGAAAGAAGCAGGTTGTAGAAATATTAAAGAATACAATGAGAAGTTTACTTCAAGAAAATTAAATCCAGAAAAAGGACATCAATATTTACCATTCATTGTGTTGGTGGTGGATGAGTTCGCCGATTTAATTATGACTGCTGGTAAGGAAGTAGAAATGCCAATTGCGCGTTTAGCACAGTTAGCACGTGCGGTAGGTATCCACTTAATTATTGCAACACAAAGACCTTCAGTAAACATTATTACAGGTACCATTAAAGCGAATTTCCCGGCACGTATCGCCTTCAAAGTATCAAGTAAAATTGATAGCCGAACCATTTTAGATGCGGGTGGTGCAGAGCAGTTGATTGGTAAAGGAGATATGCTTGTTAGCTACAATGGAGAAATTACGCGTTTACAATGTGCGTTTGTGGATACACCAGAAGTAGATCGTGTATGTAATTTTATTGCAGAACAAAAAGGCTATCCTGACGCTTTCTTATTACCTGAGTATATTGATGAAAAAGATTTAGAAAGTTCAGGCTTTGATGCTGGAGATAGAGATAGCTTATTTGAAGATGCTGCTAAATTGATTGTAAGTGCACAAGTAGGTTCAACTTCTTTCATACAGAGAAGGATGAAGCTAGGTTATAATAGAGCAGGTAGGTTGATGGACCAATTAGAAGCTGCAGGTATTGTTGGACCTAGCCAGGGTAGTAAGCCAAGAGAGGTTTTATATAAATCAGACGCTGAGCTATATGATTTCTTGCAAAACTTATCATAATCCATTAGGATTGTCTATTTTTGCAAAAGTTTGAAGCAAACCTATTATCTAGCCCATTATAATCCAATTATGAGAATAGCTATTATCTGTTTATTGAGCATTTTAACTTTACAGGGGTATGCCCAGAAAGACCCCAATGCGAAGGCAATTTTGGACAAAGTGGGTGTCAAAGTGAAATTATCCAAAGGTATTTTGGTGAAAATTCAGTTGGTTTCAAAAAACAATAAGGGGAAGGCTTTGGGCACTAAGTTGATCCAATTAAAGATGAAAGGAGAGAAATACCTCTTAAATGAAGGCAAATTAGAGATCCTTTGTGATGGCAGCTCTATCTACAATTTTGATGGGGTGAATACCATTTCAAAGTCTAGTTTGGCAGAAACCGAGCAAACATTAAGCCCGCAGAAATTACTATCAGGTAATTATGATAAAGACTTCAATTTCAAGTTATTAGCTCAAAATGCCAATACCGCAACGATTGAATTGTTCCCAATAGATCGTAAAAAGGCTTTTCAGAAAGTAACTTTAGTGATTGACAAAGCTAAATCTGCCCTTTCAAATGCGATCATTTTAGATAAAAGCAACAATATAACAGACGTAAAAGTGGTCTCAATTAACTATATGGCTAGTTTGGAAGACAAATTATTCGTTTTCAATAGGGCAAAATACCCTAAAAACGTAGAAATATTTGACTAAACTATTGATTTAGTTACGCTTTTATCCCTATCTTTGCAGCCGAAATAAACAAAACAAAACCGTAGTTAATTGTTAACTACAATAAAAGAAGTTCTACAATGTCTAACTTAACAAAAGAGAAAAAAGCAAGCATTTTTGCTGAATTTGGTGGTAAAGCAACAAACACTGGTTCAATTGAAGGTCAAATTGCTTTATTAACACAACGTATCGCGCACATCTCTGGTCATTTAAAGGCCAACCACAAAGACCATTCAACTCAAAGAGGTTTGATGCAATTAGTGGGTCAGCGTAAGCGTTTATTGGTTTATTTACAAAAACATAACCTTACTGGTTACCGCGCACTAATTGAGAAATTAGGCTTAAGAAAATAATCAAGAACTACTTATAATAGCTGTCCCAACTGTACTACTACGGTTGGGATTAGTTGTTTATATGCGTCTGTTTTTTTTCTGCTCGTTTTTGTAATAGATTCAATAGAGTCCATTCTAACACACCAAAATTTTTAAAAATGTTATCACAACCAAAATCAGTAAAATTCGAGATCAATCCAGGTCAAGAAATTTTTATAGAGACAGGTAAATTGGCACGTCAAGCAGACGGAGCTGTTACCATCAGACAAGGAAATTGTATTTTATTAGCTACAGTTGTAGCCAATAAAGATCCTAAAGAAGGACAAGACTTCTTCCCTTTGAGTGTAGATTATCAAGAGAAGTTTGCATCTGCAGGCCGTATCCCAGGATCTTTCTTTAAAAGAGAAGCAAGATTAAATGATTATGAGATCTTAACTAGCCGTTTAATTGACCGTGCGTTAAGACCATTGTTCCCAGAAGATTATTTATGCGATGTACAAGTATTGATCTCATTGGTTTCTAGCGATGAGAACGTGATGCCTGATTCATTAGCATGTTTAGCGGCATCAGCAGCATTGGCTGTATCGAATATCCCTATTAAAGAAATTATTTCTGAAGTAAGAATAGCAAAGATTGACGGCAAATTTGTGATCAATCCTTCTAAATCTGAATTGGCTAAATGTGAATTAGAATTCATCATTGCAGCAACAGAAAAGAACTTGATGATGGTGGAAGGTGAAGCGAAAGAATGTTCTGAAGAAGAATTAGTTCAGTGTTTAGAAATTGCACACGAAGCAATCCGTAAGCAAATCAAGGCACAAGCTGAATTAAGAAAAATCGTTGGTATTACAGAAGTGCGCGATTACAAGAAGCCAGAGCAAGATGAAATGATCCGCGAAAAAGTATACGCTTTTGCAAAAGCAAAAGTAGATGCTATCGCTAGATTGGGTTCTGCAAAACACGAAAGAAGCGATGCGTTTTCAGCATTGAAAAAAGAAATTATAGAACATTTAGGCACAGAGATTACAGACTTGCAAAAGAAATTAGCAGGTAAGTATTACGAAGACCTTAAATGGGAAGTGGTTAGAGATATGATGGTAGATAGCCGTATCCGTTTAGATGGTCGTAAATTAGATGAAGTACGTCCTCTAGCAATGGAGATTGGTCCATTACCAACACCACACGGTTCTTCTTTATTTACAAGAGGAGAAACACAATCTTTAACAACGGTAACATTAGGTACAAAGTTGGATGAGTTGATGCAAGAAACTGCAGCAAGTGCAGAATATGCAAAATTCTTCTTACACTATAATTTCCCTCCATTCTCTACAGGTGAAGTGAAAATGATGCGTGGTGTAGGTCGTCGTGAAGTGGGTCATGGTAACTTGGCAATGCGTTCATTGAAGCAAATGTTACCAGATAGCACTGTATTCCCTTACACATTGCGTGTTGTATCTGATATCTTAGAATCAAACGGTTCATCTTCAATGGCGACTGTTTGTGCCGGTTCATTAGCCTTAATGGATGCAGGTGTGCCTATTCCAAAACACGTAAGTGGTGTGGCGATGGGATTGATTTCTAGAGAAGATGGTAAGTATGCTATCTTAACAGATATCTTAGGAGATGAAGATCATTTAGGAGATATGGATTTCAAAGTAACTGGTACACGTGATGGTATCTGCGGTGTTCAAATGGACATTAAAGTAGATGGCTTAAGCATGGACATTATGAGAGAAGCATTGTCTCAAGCAAGAAAAGGACGTTTACACATTTTGGATGCCATGTATGAGTGTACACCAGCTGCTCGTGCAGATGTGAAGCCACATGCGCCAAGAATGGTTAAGATAATCATTGATAAGGAATTCATTGGTGCGGTAATCGGGCCAGGTGGAAAGATTATCCAAGAAATGCAAAGAACCACTGGTGCTACTATCAATATTGAAGAAGTGGGCAACCATGGCGAAGTAAGTATCTTCTCTGCTAATAAGGAAAGCCTTGACGCTGCAGTAAGATGGATCAACGGTATTGTAGCTGTTCCAGAAATTGGAGACGAATATGAAGGTGTAGTAAAGGGTATTAAAGAATTCGGTGCTTTCGTTGAGTTTATGCCAGGCAAACAAGGTTTATTGCACATTAGTGAAATAAGCTGGAAGCGTTTGGAGACAATGGAAGGTATCTTTAATGAAGGTGATACAGTGAAAGTGAAATTAATTGGATTAGATCCTAAAACAGGTAAATTCAAATTAAGTCACAAAGCTTTATTACCACGTCCAGAGCAAGCGCCTCGCGAAGATCGTGGACCACAACAATAGCATTTACATGTCTTAAATATAAAATGCCCTGCTAATACCGCGGGGCATTTTTTTTGGAACTAACTTTACAGTAGATTGTTAGCCTGAATCATATTGGAATAGGTATTTATTCCAATTTTAAATACAATTAAATTGAACAAAATGTCCAAAGAATATATCCAAATAGAATTCGACTTTAATAATCAAGAGCAGTTTGACATGCTAGTGGCGGAGCTAGCAGATTTGGGTTTTGATGGGTTCAATGAAGAGGAACTGAGACCTGGACAGAATGATGGAGTGGCATTGTCAAACGGGCTTGGTATTGGTGCTGGACACTGTAAGACTTTCATGTTGGCAGACCAATTTGAGGAGGATCAAGTGCAAAATGAATTAGATATTATATTCAATAAATATGGTTTAACTTATTCTAAATCAATTATTAAAGAGCAAAATTGGAATGCTGTTTGGGAGTCAAATTTCGATCCAGTTAGGGTGGGAGACTTTGTTGGTATCAGGGCGCATTTCCATCCAACGTTTGAGCCAGCTGTGGAGTTTGATATTAAGATCACGCCTAAAATGAGTTTTGGTACCGGGCATCATCCCACCACGTTTTCGATGATACAATTGATGCAAAAGATTGATTTCGATGCAAAAACAGTGTATGATTTTGGAACTGGTACGGGAATTCTTGCAATACTTGCCGAAAAATTAGGAGCAAAAAAAGTGCATGCGGTAGATAATGATGATTGGTGTATTGAAAACGCAGAAGAGAACATTAGCAATAATGAATCTAAAGTGATTACCATTGAAAAAGTGGAATCAGCCTTACAAAAGCAACAATATGATATCGTATTAGCCAATGTGAATAGACATATCATAGAAGCCAATATGGACGAATTGACTTTAATTGGGAAACCAGACGGAATTTTAGTATTAAGTGGCTTACTAATTGAGGATCAATCAGATATCGTTAAATTAGCCAGTTCTAAAGGTTGGAAATTACAGCAAATACAACCATTGAATGGGTGGGTTAGTATACTATTTAACAGGTAGAATTGTTTCGAAGAAATTAGGTCTAAAATGGCATTCAATTTTTTGGTTGTATATTTGCCTACCCCAAACACGATTCAATGAACGAAATAATGCTTGTTATAGTCGCTTACCTTTTAGGTTCTATACCTACTTCGGTCTGGGTAAGCAAGGCTGTTTTTGGAATTGATATACGCCATTATGGTAGTGGCAATCCTGGTGCGACCAATACTTTTAGGGTTTTAGGTTCTAAATGGGGCGCTTTTGTGATGACAGCAGATATTACAAAGGGCGTGATTGCGACTTCTTTATACATTCTCATTCCTTATTATTTACATAATGAATTGGCTCGAACCAATTTTATGATTGCATTAGGGATGGCTGCTGTAGTTGGACATGTTTTCCCCATCTGGGCTGATTTTAAAGGGGGGAAAGGTGTAGCAACAATACTAGGCATGGCTTTAGCAATTCAACCCATTGTGGCACTAATTTGTATCATAGTCTTCTTAATCACCTTGTTTACAACAAGATTTGTTTCCTTAAGCTCCATGTTGGCGGGTGTAGCATTTATGGTATTGATTCTATTTATTTTCAAAGAAAAGGAAACATCCTATAGGATTTTTGCCATTGTTGTGGCATTAATGGTAGTGGTAACACACCAGAAAAATATAGGAAGATTGCTAAAAGGGGAAGAACATAAAGCCCCTCTGTTCAAGAAAAACAGAAAACAGCAGGACTAAATTTATCGAATTGTTTTATTTTTGCTTGATTATCAACTCATTAGAAAGATTTATTCAATTAACTACTTGCAACTAACTGGAATTGCTTAACTTTGCAATCCTTATAAATCCTAACATTTATGTCGATCAGTCAGAATATTTTGGAGAAATTACAGTTAAAGGATGAGAAAAACTTACTGATTCAAGGTTTACCTTCAAGCGTTGAGAAGCAATTTGCAAAGTTGAATTACTGTAAGAATCTGACGCCTTTATTAAAAACGAGGAAAATTGATTTCGCGCTTATTTTCGCAATTAACCAATTGCAATTAAACAATATCCTAAAAGAAGTTTTCTCTGCATTGACTAACGAGAGTAAATTATGGATTGCCTATCCTAAAACAAGTTCTAAGATCGTTTCTGACTTAAATAGAGACGCAAGTTGGGAGATTTTAGCCAATAACGAATATGAAGCCATTCGTCAAGTGACTTTGGATCATGTTTGGACAGCGCTACGTTTTACTAAATACGATCAAATCCCGAATAGAAATAGATCCTTCGCTGACTTTAAATCACCTAATATCGAAATCGATGATTTTGAGAAAAGACTGATTGCATTGCCAATTGAAGTAGAGAAATTATTCCAATCACATGAAGAAGCAAGAGAGTTCTTTACGTCTCTTTCAATCATCAATCAAAAGGAATATTTAAGTTGGATCAATGGTGCAAAAAAAGAAGAAACCAAGCAAAAGCGTTTGGAGGCCACTTTGGAAAAATTGATTGCAGGCAAGCAGAATCCGTCTGAAAAATAAGTCTTACTTGAATATCACGGTCCCAATAATTTGGGTTAATTCACGTTCTGCATCTTTTAGATGCTTGTGTATATGCAGTAATTGTATCTGCTCATCACCGCTTATTTTCTCCATATCTTCCTGGTTCTGACGAATCATTTTCTTAATCTTTCTCAGTTTATAGTACAAGAGACTCACTTCAATGTCATGTTGAAATGGCACATCTGCAACTATCTTTTTGATGCCTAGCTTTTCATTCCATCTATGGCTTAATTCGTGTTCTGGCTCAAAAAGTCCCATCACCAATTGTTGAATCTGAGGATCCTCATGGTATTGCAAAGTTTTATTATTGGGCATTTTACCAGCGGCCTGCCAATCAAAATAAACCTTAACCAATTGAATCATCTCCTGGTTGTCTAAAGGGAAAGGTTCCAATTCTTCTGCAATCCAAGTAGCGGCTAGTCTTCCATCCGCCAATACTTCGTTCCCATATTCGATTAATAATCTTACTAAGTTCTTTTCATGTAAAAGGTCCTTGTCAAGTACGATATCAATATTGTCAAGCTCCTGTGTTTCATTTTGGAAACTAGGCATCAAAATGGCTGCTTCGTCATAGGCCATTTTCTTTTCTTCTTTGACAATCTTATCACGCTTGAACTTATTCACCAACTGGGTTAACCCAGTTTCGTCGATACGCAAAATGTCGGCACACTTTCTAACGTATTCTTGCAATTTTGTAAAATCTTCTGCTTTATTGATTTTACTTAATGTCTCAGCCATTTGATTGACTAGACTATTTTTTTTATTCAGATCGTTGCCGACTTCTTTTAATTGAACTTCTAATTGGAATAAGATAAAATCCTTCTTTGCGGATTGCACAAAATCCCTAAATGCATCTGGTCCTACCTTATTGACATAACTATCTGGATCTTCATTATCAGGAATCAAAACCAATTGCACGTTAAGGCCTTCCTCCAGAGCCATATCCAATCCCCTTAATGCGGCCTTTACACCTGCAGCATCTCCATCATAAATAATGGTCAGGTTCTGCGTATATTTCTTGACCAACCTTAATTGATCTATCGTCAAAGAAGTACCACCACTTGCTACCACGTTTTCAATGCCTGCTTGGTGTAAACTCACTACATCGGTATAGCCTTCTACCAATAAACATTCATTGGCTTTATCGATAGCTGTTCTTGCAAAATAAGACCCATATAAAATCCTACTCTTTACATAAATTTCGTTCTCTGGGGTATTGATATATTTGGGAGAGCGATCGTTCTTTGCAATTTGTCTTGCACCAAATCCAATGATCTTACCAGTGGTGTTATGGATGGGGAAGATGATACGGTCTCTATAATTGTCCTGCCATTCTCCATTACGTTCTACGACTAAACCAGTTCTTGCAAAAAGTTCTGGATTGAACTGATTTTGAATCAATGCTTTTGCTAAACTATCTCTATCAGAGGGGTTGTAGCCTATTTTAAATTTCTCTACGATAGGCCTTAAAAATCCTCGATGCTGCATGTAGCTTTGAGCAATCGTAGCGCCTGCTTCCGTATCCCAATATTGCTTGGTGAAAAAGTCCATAGCAAAGTGATTGATCGCATATAAACTGTCAGCAGTTTGTTGCGCTATCTTTTGTGCAGGACTCGTCTCTGTTTCTTCAATTTCAATATTGTATCTTGCTGCCAACCATCTTAATGCTTCTACATAACTATACTTTTCATGTTCCATCAAAAAAGTGATGGTATTACCGCTCTTGCCACATCCAAAACATTTATAGATTTCCTTGGCAGGAGAAACGGTGAAAGAGGGAGATTTTTCGTTGTGAAAAGGGCAATTGCCTAAATAATTGGTGCCTCTTTTTTTTAATTTCACAAATTCACCCACCACATCAATGATGTCAATTCGGCTGGTAATTTGTT
>ERZ650308.502-NODE-502-length-21081-cov-9.907258_pt1 | contig 21081 bp, 21 predicted proteins | sample MGYA00376244_ERZ650308 | MGnify/ENA primary metagenome ERZ650308 (study PRJEB26733, sample SAMN07839295) | wastewater metagenome | biome: small river; feature: stream; material: water | place: USA: North Carolina | collected 2016-04-26 ... | reverse complement strand
GGCACAAAGCCCAACCCCAGGCGCTTAGCTGCGGCGGCAGCCTCATCCCAGCCCGAAGTGGTGTCATGATCGGTCAGAGCAAGGATGTTGACCCCGGCGAGCGCGGCACGTTCGAACACCTCGGTAGGCGATTCTTTGCCATCTGAGCGAGTCGAGTGGGCGTGCAGGTCAATAATCATCAAGCCCAGATTACCTCGCGACACAGCGAGGGCGAACTGAATGGCAGAATGAAACCATGAGCAAAGATGCCGTCAAGCCAGACCCAGGTGCCAACCGTTCGCGCACCCCGACCAGCCAAGCGTTTCTCGACTACATGGGCTCCGGCTGGGCCGATGACTCAAGTGAAACCGTGGCCGTTTCACCGGCCGCCGAATTCACCCCGCTGCGTCGCGCAAAAGTTGCCGCAGCATTCGCCGGTGAAGTAATCGTCATCGAGGCTGGCCCTGCCGCCACCCGTTCAAACGACACCGAATACCGCTATCGCCCTCACTCAGCTTTCGCCCACCTGACCGGTTGGGGCGCTCACACCGTTCCGGACTCTGTGCTCGTGATTGATGCACGCACCGAAGCGACCAAGAGCATCCTGTTTCTACGCGAAACCGCAGGCAAAGACTCATCCGAGTTCTTCGCCAACTCAGCCATCGGTGAATTCTGGGTGGGTCAACGACCTTCCCTGAGTGCGGTGAGCCAGTTACTCGCCATCGAGACCAGATCACTCAGCGAATACGAAGACTTCTTGAGCAAGCTCGAGAACAACTACATCACCCTCGAAAACCTGGCGCTCGCCGAGTTCGTCTCAGAACTGCGCTTGGTCAAGGATGACTTCGAGATCGCCGAGATGCGCAAGGCCGTGGCGGCTTCGATCAAGGGATTCGAAGAAGTGGCATCAAACCTTGGCAAGGCCATGGCTCACCCTCGCGGCGAGCGCGTGGTCGAAACCGCCTTCTTCAGCCAGGCACGCGCCGAAGGCCACGACCTCGGTTATGAGACCATCGCGGCCGCTGGGCACCACGCCTGCACCCTCCACTGGATCATCAATAACGGCCCGGTTCGCGATGGTGACCTGTTGCTGCTCGACGCGGGAGTCGAGGTCGAAAGCCTCTACACGGCAGACGTCACCCGAACCATTCCGATCAACGGCAAGTTTTCACCGCTGCAGCGCGAAATCTACGAGGCCGTCTTGGAGGCCGCCGACGCTGTGTTTGCGATGGCCAAGCCTGGTGTCTTATTCAAAGAGATGCACGCCACCGCGATGCGCGTTATCGCAGAAAAAACCCACGGATGGGGCTTCTTGCCTGGCAGCGTTGAAGACTCGCTCAACCCAGAAAATCAGCACCACCGCCGCTGGATGGTTCACGGCACGGGCCACCACCTGGGGCTAGATGTTCACGACTGCGCTCAGGCTCGCCGCGAGATGTCGATGGATGCCGAACTAAAGCCGGGCATGATCTTCACCATTGAGCCGGGCCTTTATTTCCACAAGGATGACCTGCTGGTTCCGGCAGAATTCCGCGGCATCGGCGTTCGCATCGAGGACGACGTATTGGTCACCGAGACCGGCGTAGAGAACTTGACCGCGGCACTACCGCGCAAGGTTGACGAGCTAGAAGCCTGGTTGGCTAAGCACCGCTAAACACCAGCTAGCGACTAGTGAGCGTGATTTTCATGCTCAGCGATGGCGCGCTCGGCCTGGTCGGCAAGATCGCTAGGCACCTGAACCTCATACTTGCCGGCGACAACGCTTGATTGGCTGATGAAACCGCGTCGGTTGCGGGCGATGGCGAAGCGCAAGAGGTTGATCAGCATTCCAATTCCTGCGCCGATCAAGACGTAAGAAAACATCGAGCCGGTGGTTGGGTTGGCGTCCGTAGGTGCCGAAGAACTCAAGAACAAACCGATGATTAGACCCAACCAAGAACCGGTCATTGCGCCGCTGATAGCGATGCGCCCATAGGTCATCTTGCCTCGAACTCGCTCGACGCTGCGCAGGTCTTTACCAACGATGGCGATCGCGCCAGAAGGAAATCCGTGGTTGATTAGCGCTTCAACAAACGAGACGGCTTCGGCATATTCGGTGAACTTACCGATGACCTGCCCCTTCGGCATAGTTGCTGGGCTTCGGCGGGTATTTCTTTGGCTAGTGTTCACAAATCCATTCTGGCACGGTCTGCGCCACTCGTCTAAGGTTGAAGGGTGAGCGCAACGAGAGTATTCATCGCCAGATTGGCTGGCTGTGGCGTCTTTGACCCAGCGGGTGACCGTGTAGGAAAAGTCATTGACGTTCTTGTCTCGTACCGTAAATCGGGAGCTCCGAAGGCCACCGGAATGCTGGTTGAAATCAGTGGTCGCCGTCGCGTTTTCGTACCAATCGCCCGCGTCACCTCAATCTCAGCCGGTCAGGTAATCACCACCGGCCTAATCGACTTGCGCCGATTCACCCAGCGAGGCCAAGAAGTTCGTGTCATCGCCGAAATTCTGGGTCGCAAGGTTCGCCTGCTCGATGGAAGCGGCAGCGCAAGCATCGATGACCTAGCCGTGGAGCTCGGCAAGAATGGCGACTGGGTAGTTTCAGAGCTTTTCCTTCGCCGTCCAAAGACCTCGGCATCGCCTTTCGCCCGCGGCGCAACCCTGTTTGCTACCTGGGAGCAAGTGGTTGAAGAAGCCAAGACCGAAGAGGGTCAAAGCGCTCAGCAACTGATTGCAACCTATTCAGAACTGCGCCCTGCCGACCTCGCCAGCGCCCTGCTCGACCTTCCAGACGAGCGAATGATCGAGGTTGCCGAAGAACTCGATGACGAGCGTCTTGCCGATGTTCTTGAAGAGCTGCCAGAAGACGAGCAGATCGACATCATCGCCGAACTCGATGACGAGCGTGCGGCCGAGGTTCTTGACCTCATGGAGCCGGACGACGCCGCCGACCTGATGGCTAACCTGCCAGAAGAACGCACCGAAGCCATCCTTGAATTGATGGACGAAGAAGAAGCAGACGACATTCGTATGCTCATGCAGTTCGACGAGTTCACCGCTGGTGGTCTGATGACTACCGAGCCGATTATTTGCGCGGCCGACGCTACCGTTGCCGAAGCAATGGCATTGATTCGCCGCAAGGATGTGGCACCGGTGCTAGCGGCATCCGTGTTTGTGACCTTGCCACCTTATGAGGTTGCCACCGGTCGCTACTTGGGTGTTGTGCACTTCCAGAAACTGTTGCGCTACCCGCCACACGAACGCCTGGGCAGCCTGCTCGACACCGAACTCGAGCCGGTCAAACCAGATACTCACATCTCGGTGATTCACCGAACCTTTGCAAACTACAACCTGGTGGCCCTGCCTGTTGTTGACGATGAAAACCGCCTAATCGGCGTGGTCACCGTTGACGACGTGCTCGACCACCTACTACCTGACGACTGGCGAGAGGAGGGTCACTAATGGCTAAGTCAAACGGACGCCTTGATGCCCCTATCGGCCAGCGTCGCCGCCTGCTACCAAAGATTTCGATCGACCAAGAAAACTTCGGTCGCGCTTCGGAAGCATTCGCGCGCGCGATGGGCACCGGCTCATTCCTAATCTGGATGACGGTTATCGTGGCCATCTGGCTAACCTGGAACACTTTGATGCCGACAGGTGGCCAGTTTGACCCTCGGGCTACTAACTTCACCCTCTTGACTTTGATTCTTTCGATGCAGGCATCATATGCAGCCCCACTCATTCTGTTGGCCCAAAACCGCCAGGATGACCGCGACCGCGTGCAGTTTGAACAAGATCGTCAGCGCGCTGAGCGCAACCTCGCAGACACCGAGTACCTGGCCCGCGAAGTGGTTGCCCTGCGCTTGGCAATGCAGGAAATGGCAACCAAAGACTTCGTGCGCGACGAGCTTCGCGACCTTCTAAAGGAAATCTTGGATGAGCGTCGCCGCGATTAATCGCGCGCTAGCCACCGTCATCGACCCAGAGCTGAGACTTCCCCTCACCGAATTGGACATGATCGGCGCAGTTAGCCTGGTCGAAGGTCTTGCCACCGTCGAAGTAAAACTGACCGTGGTTGGCTGCCCTGCGTCGGCAAAAATCGAACGTGAGACTCGAGAGGCCGTGCTTGGAGTTGCCGGCGTAGCCACCGTCGAGGTGAATCTGGGAGTAATGACTCAGGTCGAGCGCGATGCCCTCAAAGCAAAGCTTAGAAACGGAAAGCCACCGAGGTTCAACCCGTTCGGCAAGGAAACCCTGACCCGAGTCTTCCTGATCGGCTCAGGCAAGGGCGGCGTCGGCAAGTCATCCGTGACAGCGAACATTGCCACGGCTTTGGCCAACCAGGGTTTTCGCGTTGGATTGGTCGACGCAGACATCTTTGGGTTCTCAATTCCAGGTCAGCTTGGCCTAACCGACAAACCAACTCGCGTGGATGAGATGATTTTGCCACCGGTCTCTGATTCGGGCGTCAAGGTCATCTCGATTGGCATGTTCCTCGAGGACAGCAAGCCGGTTGCCTGGCGCGGGCCGATGCTGCATCGAGCAATTGAACAGTTTCTCTGCGACGTGTTCTGGGGCGACTTGGATTTTCTGCTCGTCGATCTACCACCCGGCACCGGCGATGTTGCCATCAGCCTTGGCCAACTCTTGCCTACCGCGCAAACCATTGTGGTGACCACCCCACAGGTGGCCGCGGCCGAGGTTGCCGAAAGATCGGGTTCGGTCGGTCTGCAGACCGGTCAAGCGGTGTTTGGAGTCATCGAAAACATGGCCTGGTTCGTTCAGCCGGACGGGTCTAGGCTCGAGCTCTTCGGCAGCGGCGGAGGTGCGGCGGTAGCGGAGCGGCTAACCAAGATCTCTGGAAAACCAGTTTCGCTACTGGGTCAGATTCCGATTTCAATCTCCCTTCGCGAAGGCTCAGATAACGGCACCCCGGTGGTAACCGATTCGCCTTCCGACCCAGCAGCGGTGAAGATTATCGAGCTTGCTAAAATGATCGCAGAAACGAAGCTCGGACTCGCCGGAAAACGCCTGGGGATATCCCCAGTTAAAGCCTAAAAACGCCCGTGGTTAACCTAGGTTAGAAATATGCCAGGACGATCAAGAAGAGTACTCATCGTTGAGGATGAGCAACTAGTTTCAGCGCTGCTCGAGCAGACCCTTCAGTCAGTCAATTTCGTTACCAGTCGAGCGCATAACGCGGTCGAGGCCAAGCGCCAAATCAGCGCTTTTGACCCAGACATCGCTCTGCTTGACATCGACCTTGGGCCCGGCGCCAACGGCATCGACATTGCCCACATCCTGGCCAAGAAGCACCCAGGAATTGCAATCTTGTTCTTGACCAAATTTCCTGACCTCCGCTCGGCCGGACTCAAGATGGAAGACCTGCCACCGGGCTGCGGCTTCCTGCGCAAGGAACTGGTTGGCAATACCGAGTATTTGGTCAACGCAATCGACAACGTACTTGGTGAACGCCCACAGGTTCGCGATGACCTCCGCCCAGATCGCCCACTGTCAGCATTGACCAAGAACCAGGTTGAGGCACTGCGACTTCTGGCCAGCGGTTTCACCAATGCCGAAATTGCCCGACGACGCGAAACCTCGGTTTCATCGGTTGAGCAGCTTCTAAACTCGACCTTCCGCAACCTTGGCATTCAAGCCTCGGATGACATCAACCCTCGAATCGAAGCCGTTCGTATTTTTATTCAGGCCGCGGGAATCCCTAACCGAGACCAGTAGTGGACAGCAAGCTCGCCTTCTCGAGATTCATTGGCCGCCACGTCTTAGGCCCTGGCGTATTTTTCACCAGCCTCTCGTATGGTTTGCTGGCTCACTTTCTTGGCTCGAGCGACATCGGAACTGGAAATTACCTAGCTAGAACTCTGGCCGTTATCGCAGCGCACCTGACCATGATGGCGATTGCGTATGCAACCTATTTTGTGGTCCGAAATCTGCCTCAGACCCGACTGAGCCTGGTGGCCGTGGTTACCGGCATCGGCGTGGCCGGCGCTGTTCGCGGGTTGGTCCTGCAGTATCTGCTGTTCACCTTTGACATCTCCGTTGAACCGTTCTCCCTCTATCGCCTATACGGCGGAGTGGTAGCAATGAGCACCGGCTTGCTCTGGGCCATGTATGCCTTTGGCGTGAAAGCCGAGTGGGGCGCCAAGCAAGCCAACCTGAAGGCGTCTCAAAAGCAGTTGGAAGACCTGCTCGAGGAAACGGCTCACAAGCTCGACACCGAAGCCAATGACACCATGTCGACCATCGAGTCGATGCTTCAGACCGCACTCATTCCGGAGTTGATGGTGACTCCGCAACATGCGGTGGTGAAGTTGCAGTCACTCATCAATGACACCTTGCGGCCATTGAGCGCATTCCTGGCAACCAGCCAGCCGAGAATCGAAGTCAAGAAGTTGGACGCCAGCGTTTTCAAATTCAAGTGGACTGCGTTGTTCAGGCACTTGAGGTTGAGGGATGCCAGCAGCCCAATTCCACTCGCGCTAATTCTTTCTACACTGGCCGTCAATGCGTTTCTAAAGTACCTGCCTGACACCAACCCGCTAGTCGCACTGGGCACCTCGTTCTTGGCACTGGCGTCATTGCTTGCTCTCGACCGCTATGTCATCTCAAGATATGTCGACAGCATCAACTCCCTATGGCGCTTGCCGGTGATTTTGGTAACCCTGTTTGTCACCGGACTGCTAGGCGGATCCACTTTCGTCTTGCAACACCCTGGCAACCAGGCGATGGTTGACCTGGCGGTTTATGGCGCTATTTGGGTGGCCCTGCTGGGTGCTCTTTTTGCCATCAATCAATCCGCGACCGTTGAGATTTCGAATATCGAAACTCAACTCTCTGAAAACGAGTATCGACTTCGTTGGACCATTGCTGCATTGAATGCCCAGCACTGGCTTCAGAAGAAGCAGTTTGCCCGAAAGATCCACGGTCCGGTTCAATCTGAGGTTGCCGCAGCGGCAATCCGCATCGAGAGAAGCCTAAGCAGCGGTGAGGTTACCGAGCTTGGCGAAGCCGCACTTCAGAACCTAAGAGACCGCCTAGCTAGAATCCTCAAGGACACCCGAGGAACCTCGGCGGTAAGACCGGTTCTTGCGGAGATTGCCGAGACTTGGCAGGGGCTTTGCGATGTAGAAATTGACCTACCTGAAGAGGTGGAATCGACGCTGGTTCAGGACTCGGTATGCGTCGAGACAGTGCTCGAAATCACGAGAGAAGCTTGTTCCAACGCAATTCGCCACGGTTCAGCAGATCACATCGCAATCACGCTAGATCTCGAAGGTTGCGACCTGGTCAGAGTCCGAGTCGAGAACAACGGTAATCGAGGACTCCCTTCCTCCCGCCGCGGTATCGGCAGCGCTTACTTGGATGACTGCACCTACAGTCACGAACTGCAGCTGACCGAAGAAGGCGCAGTCTTGACCGCGCTGGTGCCCTTCAACCGCAAATAGTCGCACCCGAGTCTTAGAGTTAGGGAATGAGCGAAACCAGCATCCCTGCCCTACTTCAACACCTCCCTGCAGGCCACTCAACTGTCGGCGTAATAAACCCAACCAACGGCAAGCGCATCTATGAATTGCCGCAGTTATCGGCCACGGATGTTGACCTCGCTATTCAGGCTGCCCGCGTCGCCCAGAAAAGTTGGGCACTGGTCTCCCCCGATGTGCGCGCTCGCATTCTTCTACGCTTGCACGACCTCCTGATGGCAAATCAAGACCGCCTAATCGACTTAGTCCAACTCGAGACTGGCAAGGCCAAATCTCACGCCTTCGAGGAAGTTGCCGGGGCCTATGGTGCGGCTCGATACTTCGGCAAAATCACGACCAAGGCGTTGAAGTCTAGAAAAACTAAGGCAGGCATCCCACTGCTAACCAAGACCTGGGTGGAACACACTCCACTCGGCGTGGTTGGGGTAATTACGCCTTGGAATTACCCACTGGCACTCACAATGCTTGATGTTCTGCCAGCCTTGGCCGCCGGAAACGCGGTGGTTCAAAAGGCTGACAATCAAACCGCGCTGACTGTGCTTTTTGCCAGACACCTAGCAATTGAGGCCGGTGTGCCCGAAACGGCCTGGACCGTGGTGGTTGGCGCCGGTGCTGAGGTCGGCAACGCGATTACCGACAACGCAGACTACGTTGCTTTCACAGGCTCTACCACGACCGGAAAGCTAGTGGCAGAAAGGGCCGCCAAGCGTCTGATCGGTTATTCGCTTGAGCTAGGTGGCAAGAATCCGATGATTGTCCTGGAGGGCGCCAACCTCAAGCGGGCCGCCGAATTGGCTTTGGCCGGCGCCTTCGGTTCCGCCGGTCAACTTTGTGTTTCAATCGAGCGGATTTATGTTCCGAACCACCTCAAGGCGGCGTTCTTGACCGAACTGACCGCTCGTACTCGCACCCTCGCAGTCGGCCACTCCAGAGACTTCCGGATGGACATGGGGACCTTGACCGGCCAGAACCAGCTCGATCGAGTTGCCGGGTTCATCGACCAGGCCAAGTCTTCGGGTGCCACCGTTGTCGCTGGTGGTCACGCACTTCCCGAACTCGGCCCATACTTCTATGCGCCCACCGTGATTACCGAGGTAACGCCAGCCGCCGACCTTTATCGCAAAGAGGTATTTGGCCCGGTACTAGATGTTGAAGGCTACGACACAGTTGACGAAGCCATAAACCTAGCCAATGACACCGAGTATGGCCTGAACGCATCCGTTGTCGGCCCAAAACGCGCTGCCCTAAAAGTGGCCTCGCAACTCATGGCCGGCAGCGTAAACATCAACGAGGGCTTCCGCGCAACTTTTGCCTCGATGGAGTCGCCGATGGGTGGCATGAACAGCTCTGGTATGGGTCGCCGAAATGGAACCGAGGGATTGCTTCGATTCACCGAAACTCGCACAGTTGGACTTGCCGCCGGTTGGTTGAGATTGCCGCTTCGGGGTCGCGACTATGACCGCATGGCACCGATGATGGTGACCCTGATGAAGCTGCTACGTCGCTTCTGAGTCGAACGGCGCTTGCTCGCCAGCACCAAGCTTGACGCTAGGAGTCGGCTTGGCCTGATTCAGAGCGGCTCCCGCTGGTTGAACATCCTTGGGGTTTAGATCCTCAACCAAGGCCTCGCGGATGATGCGACGCGGGTCGTACTGACGCGGATCCAACTTCTTCCAATCAAGGTCCTGATATTCGGGACCCAATTCATTCGCCAGCTGATCCTTGGCACCCTCCGCCATTCGACGAATGGATTTAATGAGGTTGGCCAACTGCTTTGCATACTGCGGCAGGCGCTCCGGGCCAAGCACGAACGCAGCAATAATCAACAGGATTATTAGCTTCTCGCCGCTTAGACCAAACACCCTTCCAGATTACCGCTTTGCTGCAGGCCAAAGCACCCCGCGAGTCTTATGCTTTGAGCAAGGAGTGCCAAATGGTAGACAAAATTAGCAGCTGGAAGTTCGCAGAGGACTTCATCGAAGAATCTGAGATTCTCCGTGCAGCACGCGGCCGAGCTGAAGAGCTTGGGGTCGAGTGCATCACGCCTTCGGTAGGCGCTCATCTTGCCATGATTGCCTCGGCACTCGGCGCCAAAGCCATCGTCGAGGCAGGCACCGGCACCGGCGTCTCAGGCCTCTGGCTGCTTAGCGGTTCACCCGATGCAGTGTTGGCAACAATTGACACCGAGATCGAAATCCAGGCGGCTGCAAAGCGCGCCTTCTCGGATGCCAAGGTGGCCGCGAACCGCACACGTGTGATTACCGGTAAGGCATTGGATGTCATGTCTAACATGGCCGATGCCGCTTATGACTTGGTCTTTTTAGATGCGGATCGCGAGACTCTTGAGGCTCAACTTCACGAAGCCTCACGCTTGCTTCGCCCAGGCGGTGTTGTCGCAATTGCCCACGCACTGTGGCGAGACCGGGTGCCAGACCCAGCAATGCGCGATGAGGCCACTTCGATCTACCGTGATGTGTTGCGATTCTTCAGCAGCCATGACAACTTCATCTCGGCGCTTTCGCCGGTGGGCGATGGCCTAATGATGGCCAGCAAACAAGCCAACTAAAAGTTAAAAGAAAAAGCCGGTCATCACTGACCGGCTTTTTTATTTGAAACTAACTAGGCCTTGACTACGCCCGCTAGAACCTGGTGAAGGTTCTTGGCTTCTTCTTCATTGACCGAAACAACTAGACGGCCGCCGCCTTCTAGTGGCACGCGAAGAATGATTAGACCGCGAGGTTCGCGCTCAGCCTCCATTGGCCCGTCTCCGGTGCGTGGCTTCATTGCTGCCATTTAGAACTCCTTGAAATGCGCGGCGAAATCGCCGAAGTTCTATTATCTCACGGGCCCTAGACCCAAAAACCGAATCCTTTATTAAGAGTTATCGAAAACTTAACATTCGGCCAGGCTCGGGCAAGGGCTTCCGCGAAATCTAGGGAGGGCTGAAGTCTGGTGCCTGATAGCGCCAGCAGGTCAATAACCAACCTAGTTGCAGCAGAACCAACGTGGCGAGGGCAACCTTTCGACCCCAACTTGGCCACCTAACGAAGGCACTTGCTGCTGCTCCGAAGATAACGAAGGATGGCATCAGGATACGAACGATGCTGGATTGCGGGAAGAAGAACAGCAGGAGATACACGAAGTATGAACCTACGAAGGCGTTTAGTTCGAATCCCAGGGCACGAACCCGTGGGCTAAAAAATATCGCAATCGCCCCAAAAATGGCGAGGATAACCACAGCCTGCCCCGCGAAGCCGCCGATGAAGTATTGCGCCGATGAGAACCATGGAAGCAAAGGGACTAACCCGCCACCATCAAAGGGATAACTTGAGCGCCAGGCTAGCTCGGTTGCCACGTAGGCATCTGGACGACCCGTCACTGCCCCTGCAACTGCCGGCCAGGCGAAGTTAAGTGCAAGAGCAATCAACGTGAGTCCGATAAGCCGAAAGGATTCCCGCGGCCCAAAATCGCGCCTGCGCATCCAAGCCTGAATTACTCGAAAAACCCACACCGCAGCAAAGGCCAGTGCGAAGGCAGCCAAGCCCGGTCTTGTGAAAGCGAGAGCTGACAAAGCCAGAATCGTGAGCAAGAACCTGTCGTTTATCCAGAAGTACAAAGCTCCAGCAATTAGCAACAGTCCGAGGCTCTCGGCGTAGCCGGTTTGCAGGATTGGCGATGCCGGCGAAAGGTTGAATAGGACTACCGCCCAAAACGCCTGATGATCGTTGAGTTTGGCAGCGAAAACCCGAAAGGCAACCAAGGCGAATAAAGCTCCGAATAAGGTGGCCAGGATCGGCGCCAAGAACTTGAACTCGAGACCGGTGAAGGCAAATGCCTTAACTGCGGCTGGGAAGCCCGGCAGGAACGCCCACTCATTCTGCTGAACAACACCATCGGCACCCATTGGGAGCAGGGCTGGATAACCGTGTTGGAAAATCTTGCCGTACCACTCGACATCCCAGATGTTAAGAAAGTCGAAGTATCCCGGCTGGGCTTTAGTCCAATAGTTTTCGCCTTGAGTTGCAGCGGCAAGCAAAAATAGTAAAAAGGTAAGCGCCCGGGTTGCCCCGTAGGCTAGCAAAACCCGGTGCCACCAGGCCAAACCGGAAACTCTCGCCGAAAGCGAACGGCTTATGCGGTCAACCATTTGCGAAGCGCGGTTTCACAGGCATAAATCTGACTGACCGGAACATTCTCGTCATCCGCGTGCGCCTTGCTCGGGTCACCCGGGCCAAAGTTGATAGCCGGGATTCCCAGGGCGCTAAAGCGAGCGACATCGGTCCAGCCATACTTTGGTCTTGGAGTTGTCTGGGTGGCTTCGAGGAACGCCATGGCTTCTGGTCGGTCAAGCCCCGGGCGAGCACCCTCGGCCGAATCGGTGATGACAACTTCGAAACCATCGAAGACCTGGCGAAGATGCGCCTCGGCATCGAGCGCAGACTTGCTCGGTGCAAAACGGTAGTTCACGGTCACCTTGACCTGGTCAGGGATCACGTTGGTCGCGATGCCACCACTGATCAAAACCGCATTCAGGCTCTCGCGGTAAACCAAACCGTCCACTTCAATTTCATCGGTGACGTGTTCGTCGAGAATGGTGAGAAGTTTGGCGGCGCCATGGATGGCGTTCTTTCCCATCCATGGGCGGGCGGAGTGAGCCTTGACCCCGCGCAGGGTGATTTCGGCGCGCATGGTGCCATTGCAGCCACCTTCGACCATTGCGCCAGTTGGCTCACAGAGCACGGCAAAGTTTGCTTCCAGCAGGTCGGGGCGATTTCTTGAGATTCGACCGAGTCCGTTTAGGCTCGCATCTACCTCTTCGTGGTCATAGAAAATCCAGGTCAGGTCAACGTTTGGCTCGTTTAGTTCTGCGGCGAGCTTGAGCTGCACGGCAACTCCGGCCTTCATGTCGACGGTGCCGCGACCCCAGAGCACCTGCTCGCGTTCCATCGGCAAAAACTTGACCGGAAGGTTGTCGGCTACCGGCACGGTGTCTATGTGACCGGCAATAACCACGCGCGATGCGCGGCCCAGGTTGGTGCGCGCGATGATGGCGTCGGCATCACGGATGACCTCGAGGTGGCCATACTGGCGAAGTGCGGCTTCGATGGCGTCAGCCAGCTGCTTCTCGTTGCCTGAAACAGACTCGATGTCGCAAATGTCGCGGGTCAACTCGACCACGTCGGCGGTCAGATTTAGGGTTACGGCAGCCATACAACGAGCCTAACTTGTAACCTTGTAGGTATGACTCAGGCAACCTTTCTAGATTCTCGCGCGTGGGGCCTCGGCCTCGCCACCATCGCTAACGACGGCACCATCCTTGATGTTTGGTACCCGACACCGGCCCTTGGCAGCGCCCCGGCTGACGCTAAGGCATCTGCCGATTTGGTTGCCTTAACGGGCAAGGATGACCGCCGCCGAGTCTCAATTGAACTGGTTACCACTGAGGTCGACCTTACTCAGCCTGTCGCCGGCACGGCCGACGCTTATTTGCGCCTCCACTTGCTTTCACACCTGATTGTGAAGCCAAACACCATCAACTTGGATGGCTTAATCCCGAACCTGCCGATTGTTGCTTTCACCAACATCGGCCCGGTCGCCCTAGCCGACCTCGAAGAGCTACGCCCGGCACTAACCCGCCAGGGCATCAGTGTTTATGCGATCGACAAGTTCCCTCGCCTGGTCGACTATGTGACCCCGGCAAAGGTTCGAATTGCCGATGCCTCACGCGTTCGCCTAGGTGCTCACCTGAGCCCGGGCACCACAATCATGCATGAAGGTTTCGTGAACTTTAATGCTGGAACCCTGGGCACCTCGATGGTTGAAGGCCGCATCTCTCAGGGTGTTGTCGTCGGCGACGGTGCCGACATCGGTGGCGGTGCCTCAATCATGGGAACCCTTTCGGGTGGCGGCAAGGAGCGCGTCGCAATCGGCGCTCGTGCTCTGCTTGGCGCAAATGCCGGAGTCGGCATCTCAATTGGTGATGACACCGTGGTTGAAGCCGGGCTCTATGTGACTGCTGGCACCAAGGTGACCATCATCGATGGAAGCGAAGAGCGTGTGGTTAAGGCAGCCGAACTTTCGGGTCAGCCAAGTCTTTTGTTCCGCCGTAACTCGCTAACCGGTCGTGTTGAGGTTGTTGGTCGCAAGGGCGAGGGCATCAAGCTAAACAGCCTGCTACACGGCTAAAAAACTTCAGCCACAAAATACTTTCTGCGAACTCTCGAGCTAGTTCGACTGAGCGCGAGACGAATCCCAACCGCGTTCTGGCAAAGGCTGAGCACCAAGCATTACTGGCGCTGGCCCCTGCGGCAAAACCACGCCAATCGGTTTGAAGGCGCGTGGCAGCGTTGCCCCAGCCGGGAATGTCGCCAGTAGCGAGTGGTCTTCTCCCCCGCCAATCACCCAATCGCTCGGGTTGGCATCAATGGCTCGGGCAGCTTCCTCGACCACGGCTTCGAATCCCTGAAGTTGCATAGGGTCAATCTGAATGGTCACTGATGATGCCTTAGAAATGCGTGCGGCATCGCGAGCAAGCCCATCCGAGAGATCTAGCATCGAGGTGGCTCCGGCAATCGCTGCAGCCGGGCCAGCCTGGATTGGCGGCTTTGGTCGACGCTGAATATTCACCCAGTCGTCATAAGCCGAAATGGCATCTCGATTGCCGCTTTGAAGCAGCGCCAGGCCAGCCGCAGCGCGCCCGAGAGTGCCGGCCACGGCCACGATGTCACCAATCTGAGCACCAGAGCGAAGCACCGGCTCGCGCCCCTCTAGCGAGCCGTGAGCGGCTACTGAAATCATCACCTGGTCACTGGCGGCAAGGTCGCCACCAACCACGCCGCAACCCGGCGCCATGTCAACGCAGGCTGCTTTCAGACCGTCTGCGAAATGCTCTAGCCAGCTGACCTGAGTGGTGCCTGGCACGGTTAGAGCCACTACGAGGGCGGTCGGCACAGCCCCCATGGCTGCCACATCGGCGATGTTGCTGGCCACGGCTTTCCAGCCGAGGTCATATGCGCTTGACCAGTCGAGCCTGAAGTCATGACCTTCGATTAGGGTGTCGGTGGTCACGGTAAATCGACCATCCGGGGCCGAGATTACCGCCGAGTCGTCACCAGGGCCAACCAAAGCATGCTCGGATGGGTTGAGTCGGGCGATGGTGCGCTTGAGCGCCTCGTTTTCGCCGACTTGGGCGACAGTTTCTAGATTTGACACACTGTTAGCCTATTCTCGATGAAGATTTCACGCAGCGCACTTGCCACATTAGCCACCTTGGCCCTGGTCGGCTCGCTCACGGGCTGCACCGCTGGCGTCAGCCTCGAGGCGGCACCGGATTCGAATAACCCACACTGCGCAGAGGTGTCGGTGCGTTTGCCCGACCAAATTGCCGGCCTCGATAAGCGCGTTACCGACGCTCAGGCCACCGGAGCCTGGGGCAACCCGACATCCGTGATTTTGCGTTGCGGTTTGCCCGCCGTTGAAGTTAGCACCCTGCCTTGCGTCACAGCGAGTGGAGTCGACTGGTTGGTCGATGACAGCCAGAAACCCTCTTACCGTTTTGTAACCTTTGGCCGAAACCCAGCCACCGAGGTAATCATTGACTCAAATAAAGTTGCCGGGGTTACCGCACTCGATGATCTGAGCACAGCCATTCAAAGCATCGAAGCTTCTAAGAACTGCTCGGCCGTTACCAATTAGTCGCGGCCATCAGCGACTAACTCTTATTGAGCGCCAGGTAAATCAATTCGTCGATTAGGTCGGCGTATTCAACGCCCGAAGCCTGCCAGAGCGATGGGAACATCGACAGCGGGGTGAAGCCCGGCATGGTGTTGATCTCGTTGATCAAGAATCCAGTTTTAGTTAAGAAGAAGTCCGCACGCGCCAGCCCTTCGCAACCCAGCGCGTCAAAAGCTTGAGCGGCAAGTTTTTGCATTTCTTGTAGTTCCGCTTCCGAAATCTTTGCCGGAATAACAAGTTGAACCGAGTCCTCATCTTGGTACTTGGCATCAAAGTCATAGAAGTCGCGGCCGCTCACGATGATTTCACCGGCAACCGATACTCGCGGCGCTGATCCATTGCGCCCCTGCAGAACAGCAACTTCAACCTCGCGACCGTCGACACCGCATTCAACAACCAGTTTGTTGTCTTCGTTGAAGGCAATGGCCACGGCACCGGCAAAGTCATCCATCGACTTAACTTTGCTTACCCCCTTCGAAGAACCGGCGCGAGCCGGCTTCACAAAGTATGGAACACTTCCAAGCTTGCGCACCTTTTCCAGTGCAGACTCCGGGTCGCTCAGCCAATCCTCTTGGGTGATCACCACGTGCGGGGTTGCTGGAACACCTGCCGCAAGAAAGGCATCTTTAGAAAGTTCTTTATCCATGCCGCGTTCGCTGGCCAAGACTCCGTTACCAACATAAGAAACACCAACTGCCTCAAGCTCGCGCTGCAAGGTTCCGTCTTCGCCGTAGGGGCCGTGCAAAACCGGGAAGACCACGTCGATTACTCCAAGCGAAGTTTTGACATCATTTGCATCGGTTGCGAAAAGCTCGCGCGAACTTCCGAATTCCACCTTGGTGCCATTTGGCTCAACCGTGGCTAGGTTGCCTTTGCGCAGGGCCCACTTGGCTGCATCGTCTTCGCCAACGATCCAATCGCCGTGCTTGGTGATGCCAACCGGGATTAGGTTGTACTTGCTGCGATCGATCGCTCCCATTACCCCGGCGGCAGTTGCGCAAGAAATTTCGTGCTCCGATGAAGGTCCACCAAAAATCAATGCAACGTTTAGCTTGGCCATAAAAAATTCTTTGTGATTACTCGTCAACCGGGCCGTCAGCGGCGTGGGTTAGGTGCGGAGCAATATCGCGCGGATTCATTCTGCCTTCGAGAACCAATTGCACCTGCTCCACGATTGGCATCGATACGTGCTTGGCCTTTGCCAGTTGCAAAATCGGAGCCACCGATGAAAGACCCTCGGCGGTCTGAGCCATGCGGCGCTGAACTTCGCGAAGGGTGTAACCCTTACCCAACATTTCACCGGCCTTGTGGTTGCGCGACAGCGATGACTCAGAGGTTGCAATTAGGTCACCAAGTCCGGCCAGACCAACCATGGTCTTCTCTTCGGCGCCGTAGGCAACGGCAAAACGAGTTAGCTCTGCAAGTCCACGGGTCATGATTGACGCCTTTGTGTTTTGACCGTAACCAACACCGTTGACGATACCGATTGCAACCGCAATCAGGTTCTTCAAAATGCCACCGAACTCGGTGCCAATCACGTCTTCATTGGTAAAGGTGGTGAAGTACTCGTTGCTTGCCGCCTCGGCAACCGCCGTGCGAGTTTCCTCGCTCACGCTCGAGGCAACAGATGCGGTTGGCTCTTCAGCTGCGATTTCCAGTGAAAGGTTTGGACCTGAAACTACGCAAATCTTTTCTGCGGAAACTCCAGTAACCTGCTGGATCACTTCGCTCATGCGAAGACCAGAATCCTTTTCGACGCCCTTCATCAAGCTAACGATGATTGCATCCTTCGGTAGCAGTGATCCCCACTCCTCAAGATTGGCGCGCAGCGACTGTGATGGAACAGAGATGTAAACCTGAGATGCTCCGTTGAGCACTTCGGCAACCTCGGTCGATGCAGTCAACGATTTTGGCAGGGCAATACCAGGAAGGTAGTCACCGTTGCGGTGATCGGTGTTAATCTCTTCGGCGATGTCGCTGCGGCGCGCGGCGTACACCTCGGCGGCGGGTGGTTCGGGCTTGGTGGCGTTCTTCGTGCTGGTCTTCATTTCGCGTTCTCCGTTCCCGCCCCCCGACACACACACTTTGGCATTCCGCGGCGAGCATTCCAGCAAAAGCAGCAGAATCCGATGTAGATTTCTGTTAGCCATTGGGTAGGAATATCGCGGACGCCATACGGTCGCGTCAGACGCGTCGCTTCCGGGGCGGCGGCGTTGGGGCGGCGGGCTCTTGGGCGGCGTTGGGGGCGGGCCCTGCCGCCAACGCGGGCAAGCGTTCCGCCTTGCGGCCCGTGAACTTCTCCCAGCGCTGCACGATGACATCGCAGTAGAGCGCGTCGAGCTCCATGAGGAATGCGTGCCGCCCGGTCATCTCCGCGCCGATGAGCGTGGAGCCGCTGCCGCCGAAGAGGTCGAGCACGTGCTCGCCACTTCGACCCTTCCGCTTCAGCCGTTCAAGACCATGGCGATCAACGTCGAAGGCACTCTTCGCCCAGGCGTGACCGCCAAGGACATCATCCTCGCCGTGATTGCCAAGATTGGCACCGGCGGCGGCCAGGGTTATGTGCTCGAATACCGCGGCAGCGCCATCCGTGCTTTGTCGATGGAAGCCCGCATGACCATCTGCAACATGTCAATCGAGGCCGGCGCTCGTGCCGGTATGGTTGCGCCAGACCAGATCACCTTCGACTACCTCGAGGGTCGCCCACACGCGCCACAGGGCGCCGACTGGGACGCTGCAGTTGCCTATTGGAAGACTTTGCCGACCGACGAGGGTGCCAAGTTTGACGCCGAGGTTTTCCTTGACGCCAACACCCTTGACCCATTCGTCACCTGGGGAACCAACCCGGGTCAGGGCATCAGCCTGAATGACACCGTGCCAAGCCCGGATGACTTCAGTGACCCGAACGACAAGGCCGCGGCAATTCGCGCGTTGGAGTACATGGATCTAACCCCTGGAACTCGCATGAAGGACATCGCGGTGAACACCGTGTTCCTCGGCTCTTGCACTAATAGCCGCATCGAAGACCTGCGTGCAGCAGCCGCGATCATCGAGGGCAAGCAGAAGGCCGATGGTATCCGCTTCATGGTCGTGCCTGGTTCGGCCAAGGTTCGCCTGCAGGCCGAAGCCGAGGGGCTCGACAAAATCTTCAAGGACTTCGGGGCCGAGTGGCGATTCGCCGGTTGCTCGATGTGTCTTGGCATGAACCCAGACCAGTTGGCTCCGGGGGAGCGTTCGGCTTCAACCTCGAACCGCAACTTTGAAGGCCGCCAGGGCAAGGGTGCTCGCACCCACCTGGTCTCACCACTGGTTGCAGCTGCCACCGCGATTCGTGGAACCCTGTCAGCGCCAGCCGACCTAACCGATTCAGCGGAGGCCAACTAATGGAAAAGTTTGAAGTTTTCACCGGCGTCGGAGCACCACTTCGCCGCAGCAACGTTGACACCGATCAGATCATCCCAGCGGTTTATCTGAAGCGCATCACCAAGACCGGTTTCGAAGACGCACTATTCGCGGCTTGGCGCAACGACCCTGAGTTCGTTCTGAACCAGGATGCCTACAAGAACGCCGAAGTTTTGGTTGCCGGCCCTGATTTCGGCACCGGCTCAAGCCGTGAGCACGCCGTTTGGGCGCTGCGCGACTATGGCTTCAAGTGTGTTTTGTCTTCAAAGTTCGCCGACATCTTCCGTGGCAACTCTGGCAAGCAGGGTCTGATCGCCGGCGAGATCACCGATGCCGACACCGAGAAGCTTTGGGCTGCACTTGAGGCCAACCCGGGCGCTTCGATCACCATCAACTTGGTCGAGCAGACCGCCACGATTGGCGACCTATCGGTTCACTTCAAGATTGACGAATACACTAAATGGCGTCTGCTAGAGGGCTTGGATGACATCGGGCTCACCCTGCGTGACGAGCAAGCCATCACCGATTTTGAGGCAAAGCGTCCGAGCTGGATGCCTAAGACCTTGCCAGCGAAGCACTAAGGAGACCCATGAGTCAGATCACCGTTCACGGTGGCAAGCCACTTATCGGTCGCGTTGACGTAAAGGGTGCTAAGAACCTGGTCACCAAGGCCATGGTTGCGGCGTTGCTCGGCGAATCGGCCAGCGTTCTAAAAGACGTGCCGTTCATCAGCGATGTTGAGATCGTTTCACGTTTGCTTCAGTTGCACGGTGTTGTCATCGAACACAGCGCCGATGGCGTAATGACCCTTGACCCAACCAAGGTTTCGTCGGCACGGATGGCCGACATCGATGCCCACGCTGGTTCTTCGCGAATTCCAATTCTTTTCTGTGGCCCGCTGCTTCACCGTCTCGGTGAGGCGTTCATCCCGGGTCTAGGTGGCTGCCACATCGGCGACCGCCCAATTGACTTCCACTTCGAGGTGCTTCGCAATTTCGGTGCTGTTATCGAAGAACTCGAAAACGGAACCCGTTTGTCGGCACCGAAGGGTCTGCACGGCGCCAAGATCAAGCTGCCTTACCCATCGGTTGGTGCGACCGAGCAGGTTCTATTGACCGCGGTTCGTGCCGAGGGTCTAACTGAGCTTTCGGGCGCCGCGATTGAGCCAGAGATTATGGACCTCATCGCGATTCTTCAGAAGATGGGTGCAATCATCTCGGTTGACACCGACCGCGTGATTCGCATCGAGGGTGTGAAAGAGCTCAAGGGCTACTCACACCGCGCGATTTTCGACCGCAACGAGGCCGCATCCTGGGCTTGTGCGGCATTGGCAACCAACGGAAACATCTTTGTCGGTGGCGCGCGTCAGCAAGACATGACTACTTTCTTGAACGTGTTCCGCAAGGTTGGCGGCGCGTTCGAAATCGAGGATGACGGCATTCGTTTCTGGCATCCTGGTGGCGACCTAAAGCCGGTGGTTCTCGAGACCGACGTTCACCCTGGATTCATGACCGACTGGCAACAGCCGCTCGTAGTCGCTCTGACTCAGGCCAAGGGCCTTTCGATCATCCATGAGACCGTTTATGAAAACCGTTTTGGTTTCACCGACGCACTGGTTCAGATGGGCGCCCAGATTCAGATTTACCGCGAATGTCTTGGCGGCACTCCATGTCGTTTCGGTCAGCGCAACTTCAACCACTCGGCAGTTATCAACGGCCCAGCCAAGCTGACCGGTGCAGACATTCGTGTGCCAGACCTTCGTGGCGGTTTCAGCCACATGGTTGCAGCTTTGGCTGCCGAAGGTGTTTCGAACGTAACCAACGTGCAGCTGATTTCGCGCGGCTACGAGCACTTCCTTGAGAAGCTTTCGGCACTGGGTGCAGATTTCGAGTACAGCGAATAATCATGGCTAAGAACCGTGAGTTCAAAATGCCAAAGGTCAGTAAGGCCGACCGCCCGTTCGTTATGCGAATCGTTGCCTCCATCCTTGGCCCGCTGGTTCACCTACTGTTCCGCGTTGAGGTGAAGGGCAAAGAGAAGCTCCCTACAACCGGTGCCTACATTCTCGTGTTCAATCACGTGACGCATCTCGATCCACTCGTCGTGGCCTACGGAACTTTTTTCGGGCTAAAGCGCGGCCCACACTTTCTGGCAAAGGGCGGCCTGTTCTCCGTCCCAGTTTTGGGTCCTTTGCTAATTGCCGCCGGCCAGGTTCCGGTTTACCGCAACGGTCGCCGCAATGTTGAACCGATGGACGCCGCCTACAAGTTCCTCGAAGCCGGCCATGTGATCACCATCTTCCCCGAGGGAACTTTGACTCGTGAACCAAACGGCTGGCCAATGCGAGGTAAGACCGGTTCGGTTCGAATGGCTCTCGAAGCCGGCGTGCCAATCTATGCGGTGGGGCAGTGGGGTAGCGAGATTGTGCTACCGACCTACACCAAGAAACTTCGTCCGAAGCCGTGGCACAAGGTTT
>ERZ650308.499-NODE-499-length-21161-cov-11.313892_pt1 | contig 21161 bp, 28 predicted proteins | sample MGYA00376244_ERZ650308 | MGnify/ENA primary metagenome ERZ650308 (study PRJEB26733, sample SAMN07839295) | wastewater metagenome | biome: small river; feature: stream; material: water | place: USA: North Carolina | collected 2016-04-26 ... | reverse complement strand
AGGCGAAGATCAGCACCACGAAGACCAAGATCACGGCGCTGTATGCGTCGATTGATGTGAGCGACCAGCCGCCGTTCGAGGCGATGGCGCGGCTGGGGTTGCAGATGGTGCAGGTGCCGTTGAAATGAAACCCCTGGTCGCCCTGCTGCTTGCCTTCTGCCTCACCGCGCAGGCCGACCCCTCTCAGAGGACGCAGGAGGCGGCGGTAGCGGACGTGGCGACTACGGTGATGGGTCTGTCCCTCGGGGCCGCAGAGGCGAACCCCTTGGGGCTTGCGCTGATCCCGCTCAAGCTGATCGTACTGGACTACGCGGCGGGTCTGCCTGACGGTGAGAAGCAGACGGTGCAGAGCGCGGTCGGCTCCTTCTGGCTCGGTGCGGCGGCGAACAACATCTGCGTGATCTTCTCGCTCCTGTCCGGTGGCACCTTTGCGCCTCTGTGCGCTGCTGCCGGGGTCGCGGTGGCCTTGCAGCGGTGGAACGCTGGCGCTGATGAGCGTGAGTTCTGGGCGCTGTGTGCCAGGGAGCGGGTGCAGAATCCCAAGACGACATGTGAGTTCACAGCATGACGACGCCGGGCGATCCGGCTGAAAGCCAAAAGCAAGGAACTAAAATCAGACGCTATCAGCAGCGCAAGAGGGCACAATGAATCAAGAAACTATTAACATGATCGCAGGCATCGCATTTAGTGTGTTCGGTTGGTTTGCCCGAGTGTTATGGGTCGCGGTGCGTGACCTTGAAAAAGACCTTGCCAAACTACGCGAGGACTTACCTCAAACGTACCTCCCCAAGCATGAGGCGCGTGATCTGATTGGCGACTTGACGAAAGAAATCCGCGACAACTTTAATCGTATTTTCACGCTGCTGGATAACAAGGCGGACAAGTGACATTCGATCAAGTATTCGACAAGTTGATCAACCACGAGGGTGGGTACATCTTCAATCCCCACGACCCCGGTGGGGAAACGAAGTTCGGCATCTCCAAGCGCAGCTACCCGCATCTGGACATTCACTCCCTGACCCTCGCGGATGCCAAGACCATCTACAGGCGGGACTTCTGGGACCGGGCACAGTGCGACAAGCTGCACCCCGACCTCGCGTTCGACCTGTTCGACGGCGCTGTGAACAGCGGCATCGGTCAGGCGATCCGGTGGCTGCAACGGGCAGTCGGTGTCGCTGACGATGGGGTGGTCGGACCCTTGACGCTGGCTTCGATCAACCGGGAGAACGACCCCAGCGCCGTGCAGGCACGGTTCAACGGGCACCGCCTGGACTTCATGACAAGACTGTCCACATGGGACGTTTTCGGGAAGGGGTGGGCGCGGCGGATCGCGTTCAACCTTCAATCTGTAGGTAAGTAACCAAGGACCATCATGCAAAATATCGTCGTCATCCTCCAACTGATCCCCGCCCTCGTTGCCGCTCTCAAGGCCATCGAGGACGCCATCCCCGGCTCCGGCATGGGGGAGCAGAAGCTGTCGGCTGTCCGCGCCATGCTCGAAGTCATCGACGGCAGCATCAGCAAGCTGTGGCCGCAGATCAGCGGCGTGATCGGCGTGCTGGTCAACCTGTTCAACGCCACCGGCGTGTTCAAGAAAGCCTGACCGTGGGACGGCTCCTCGACTTCCTCGACCTGTTCCGCAAGGGCGCGGCTGTCACTGAGCCTGCCCTGTGGAAGAACCGCAGCGCCCTGATCCTGGCGCTGACCGCCCTGATCCTGACCGGGTGCCGCGTTGCTGGAGGGTTTGGCTATGTCCTTCCCATCACGGAGACTGATGCGGCCAGCATTGCTACTGCCATTGCTGTGGTTGTTGGCCTGTTCAGCACCTTTGCCACCAGCGACAAGGTTGGAGTCCTTCCGCCTAAGTTGCCGACCGACAGCTTCCCCACATTGGACCCAGCAGTCCCCGAGCCTGAGAAGCCTCGATCCAGCGAACCCTTCAACGCTGAACGCGGAAGTTGATGGGGGAATGCTGGGAATCCGGTGTAAGTTTTGAAGTAATTTCTTTGATATGTTGTGTTTTCCGTTAGTATGTGTAATATTGCATAACGTACCGGCGCGATCACCGGGTTCCTAACGGAAGTGAAAATGAGCGAAGAGTTGGAACAAGTAGCGGTCGAAACCCCCGCGTCAGAACCGGTTGCTACGGCAGCGCCGGAAACTGAGGTTATTGAAACGCCGGTCGAAACGCCAGTTGAACCACCGCCCAAGACCTTCACTCAGGAGGAACTGGACGCAGCGATTGGCAAGCGGCTTGCACGAGAGCAGCGCAAGTGGGAACGGGAACATCAGGTTGTGGCTCCGCCACAGGTGAATCTCCCCGCACCCGATCAATTTGAGTCAGTTGAGGCTTACGCCGAAGCACTGGCCGCAAAGAAGATCGAGCAGCGGGAACAGATGCGCCAGCAATCTGAGATTCTTGAGAGCTATCACGAGAAGGAAGAGGATGCTCGTGGACGGTACGATGACTTCGACCAAGTTGCGTACAACCCGAATCTCCGAATCACGACCGCGATGGCTCAGGTGATCCAGGCTTCTGACAATGGTCCCGATGTGGCTTACTACCTCGGGACGAATCCGAAAGAAGCAGATCGCATTTCCAAGTTGCCACCTCTGGTTCAGGCCAAGGAAATCGGGAAGATCGAAGCGAAGATCGCCTCTGATCCCCCGGTGAAGAAGACATCAAGTGCCCCGGCTCCGATTGCGCCGGTCACTGCCCGTTCGGTGGGTACGCCCACCTACGATACAACCGATCCTCGGTCTGTGAAGACCATGAGTACGTCGGAGTGGATCGCAGCGGACCGTGCCCGACAAATGAAGAAGCTGGAAGCCCGACGCTACTGACAACCAACTTTAGGAACTAACTATGTCCAATTCTCTGTTGACGATTGACATGATCACCCGCAAATCGCTGGAGATCCTGGAAAACAACCTCGTCATTTCCCGCAACTGCAACCGCCAGTACGATGACTCGTTCGCTGTGCAGGGTGCCAAGATCGGCTCCACGCTGCGTATCCGCTTGCCGGATCGTGCGCTGGTGACTGATGGTGCTGCCCTTCAGGTGCAGGACGACAACGAGCAGTACACCACGCTGACCGTTGCCAGCCAGAAGCACATCGGCATCAACTTCACCTCTGCTGAACTGACCATGCAGTTGGATGACTTCGCAGAGCGTGTTCTCAAGCCTCGTATCAGCCAGTTGGCTGCATCCGTGGACGCTGACGTTGCCAACGCCTACAAGTCCATCTGGAACTCTGTCGGAACCCCTGGCACCGTGCCTGCAACCTCTGCCGTGCTGCTTGCGGCCCAGCAGAAACTGAACGAGTCGGCAGCACCCCTGTCGCCGCGTTACGCCACCGTCAACCCGGCTGCAAACGCTGGTTTGGTCGAAGGCATGAAGGGCCTGTTCAACCCCACCGACACCGTGTCCCGCCAGTTCCGCAACGGCATGATGGGCACCGGCGTCCTCGGGTTTGATGAGGTCAACATGTCGCAGTCCATCGGGATGCACACCACGGGCGATTGGGGAACCACGATCACCAGCACGGGTACCCTGTCCACCCAAGGTCAGGCCACGCTGCCGATCAGCTTCACGGGTTCGGGCAAGACGTGGAAAGCCGGTGACGTGTTCACCATCGCTGGCGTGTACGCGGTCAACCCGCAGACCCGTCAGTCCACGGGCAGCTTGCAGCAGTTCGTCGTGACCGCTGACCTGACCGCCAGTAGCACCGGCACCCTGTCGATTGCCCCTGCGATCTACACGGCATCGCACGCTCTGGCAACGGTGGACTCGTTCCCGGTTGCCACTGCTGCCGTCACGATGGTCGGCTCCGCTGCCAGCCAGTACGCCCAGAACCTCGTGTACCACAAGGACGCGATCACTCTGGCGACTGCCGACCTGCTGCTGCCGCAGGGTGTGGACATGGCCTCGCGCCAGACCCACAACGGCATCTCGATGCGGATCGTGCGCCAGTACGACATCAACAACGACCGGATGCCGTGTCGTGTTGACGTTCTGTACGGCTACTCGGCCATCCGTCCGCAGATGGCGACCCGCCTCTGGGGTTAACCTGATCGGGGCTTCGGCCCCGGTTCCCTCATTCATATTTCTGGAGAAACATCATGGCAATTCCCTCAGTTGGCGGCGGTTATCAAGTTGGCGACGGCAACCGCAACGAAGTTTCGCTCAACTACTCCCCTACGCCCCCGGCCAAGACCGCTGCTGCAACCCTGACGATGGCCGAGTTGACCTCGGGCATCATCGCTTGCACCTCCTCGGGCAACTACTCCTTGACGACGATGACCGGCACCGAAATGGATGCCGCTCTGGTCAACGCCAAGGTTGGTTCGACGTTCGATCTGGCGATCAACCATGCGTCCGCCACCAACGTGATCACCCTCGCGGGTGGCACGGGTGTGACCGTGGTCGGCCTGGCGACCGTCACGGGCATCACCAGCGGTTCGTTCCGCTTCCGCAAGACCGGCACGGCAACGTGGTCGGCGTATCGTTTGGCTTGAGGGACTTCGGTCTGACACTCTGACAGGAACAAAGGGGCTTCGGCCCCTTTACTACACCTATGGTCATCTACCTCCGACACCCCGTTCATGGCACCAAGGTGGCATGTTCCGATCAAGAAGCAAAATATGACCAATCTCTCGGTTGGTTGATCTACAATCCCAATACGCTCGACACCGTTGTCGTGGCGGCTCCTGTCAAAAAGACGGATGGTCGGCTGAAAGAGAATCGGCGCAAACCCGTTGAAGGAGTATAGAATGACCTCTGCCGGTGAACAGATCAATGGTGCCCTTCGCCTGATCGGTGCCTTGGCTGAAGGGGAAGTCCCTTCATCGGAAACCTCTGCCGACGCTTTGATGGCGTTGAATCAGATGCTCGACTCGTGGAACACCGAGCGGCTGATGATCTACAACACCATCGACCAGACGTTCACATGGCCTGCCGACCAGATCACCCAGACCCTCGGACCCTCCGGTGACTTCATCGGCCTGCGTCCGGTCGAACTGGATGACTCCACCTACTACCGTGATGCCTCGACCAACGTGTCGTATGGCATCAAGTTCATCAACCAGCAGCAGTACGACGGTATCGCTGTGAAGACGGTCACCTCCACGTACCCACAGGTCATGTGGATCAACATGGAGTTTCCTGACATCACGATGACGGTGTACCCAAAACCCACACGGGCGCTGGAGTGGCACTTCATCTCGGTTCAGGAACTGAGCCAGCCTGCGACCCTTGCCACTGAGTTGGCGTTCCCTCCCGGCTACCTGCGTGCCTTCCGGTACAACTTGGCTTGTGAGATTGCCGCAGAGTTTGGCATTGAGCCCCCAAGGACCGTTGCACGGATCGCGATGGTTGCCAAGCGCAACCTGATGAGCCAGAACAACCCCGGCGACCTGATGAGCATCCCGTATGCGATCGTGGCAACTCGTCAACGGTTCAACATCTTTACTTCCAACTACTGATGAAAACGCCGATCCTCGGGGGTTCCTATGTCGCCCGTAGCGTCAACGCTGCGGACTCGCGCATGGTCAACCTGTTCCCCGAGAGTGTCCCCGAGGGCGGTAAAGAGCCTGCATTCCTGAACCGCGCTCCCGGCCTGCGGCTCCTTGCCTCTGTGGGCAGTGGCCCCATCCGGGGACTGTGGCGCATGGGGGACTACGGGTACGTGGTATCCGGCAAGGAGTTGTACCGGCTGAACCCGGACTGGACCTCCCTGTACATCGGGAACCTGTCTGGCACCGGACCCGTGAGCATCGCGGACAACGGGACGCAGATGTTCATTGCCTGCAATGGTCCCAGCTTCATCTACAACTCGACCACTGAGGAGTTTGCCCAGATTGCCGACACTGACTTCCCCGGCGCGGTGACGGTCGGCTACCTTGATGGGTACTTTGTGTTCAACGAGCCGAACAGTCAGAAGGTCTGGGTCACGAGTCTGCTGGACGGGACTGTCATCGACCCGCTGGAGTTCGCCAGTGCCGAAGGCTCCCCCGACCAGTTGGTCGCTGCCATCGTGGACCACCGGGAGGCATGGCTGTTCGGAACCAACTCCATTGAGGTCTGGTATGACGCGGGGAGCGCGGACTTCCCCCTCCAGCGCATCCAGGGCGCATTCAACGAGATTGGCCTCGCTGCCGCGTACTCTGTCGCCAAGCTGGACAACGGTCTGTTCTGGCTCGGGTCTGACTCCCGTGGTCAGGGTATCGTCTATCGCTCCAACGGGTACACCGGCAAGCGCATCTCGACACATGCCGTGGAGTGGCAGATTCAGCAGTACGGTGACATCTCGGATGCCATCGGGTACACGTACCAGCAGGACGGTCATGCCTTCTACGTGCTGGTGTTCCCCTCTGAAGACACCACATGGGTCTATGACGTTTCCACGGAACTGTGGCACGAGCGTGCAGGGTTCCACGAGGGTCAGTTTGTGCGCCACCGTGGAAACTGTCAGATGGCTTACAACGGCGAAGTGGTCATCGGGGACTTCGAAAACTCGAACGTCTATGCCTTCGACCTGAACGTCTACGCCGACAACGGCTCGATCCAACGCTGGCTCCGGTCCTGGCGTGCGCTGCCCACGGGCAAGAACGACCTGAACCGCACGGCGCAGCACGCTCTCCAACTGGACTGTGAAACGGGTGTTGGCTTGAACACAGGGCAGGGGTCGGACCCTCAAGTGATGCTCCGCTGGTCGGATGACGGTGGGCACACATGGTCCAACGAGCATTGGTCCAGCATGGGCAAGATCGGCAGGTATGGATACCGGACCTTCTGGCGCAGGTTGGGCATGACCATGAAGATCAGGGATCGCGTGTACGAGGTGTCTGGGACTGACCCGGTGAAGATCACCATCATGGGGGCGCAGTTGATCCTGTCGCCCACCCGGCAATGAATGTCACGAGCATTCCCGCCCCGCGTGTCCCGTTCATCGACGAGCGCACAGGACTGATTTCGCGTGAGTGGTACAGGTTCTTCCTGAACCTATTCACCCTGACGGGCAGCGGCACCACGGATGCCTCGTGGACTGACCTCCAGTTGACCCCCACGACCCAACCGTTCATGGTCGACGTTGATCTGCAAGGGATGGGGTCTGTGTGTCCGGTGTGTCAGGGTGTCACCCCATCAGATGACCCCGCGTTGCAGGTTCTGCCTGCGTACCCGGTGCCAACGGACGATGCTGCCCTGATCCCCGGCTCTCCCGAGCAACGACCACAGGACTTGATCATCCCCTCGTACCCCGAGATGGTCCTGCCGGATGTTCTGACCCCCATCGACCCCCTCGGGATTCTCCAGCGTGTTGATTCGCTGGTGTCGGACATGCAGAGGTTGACCCTGGCACCTCCGTTCGTTCCCGTACAGACAACCTCATCCACCGACACCCGGCGCGGGTCGATCCGCAAGTACTCGACCACTCAGACCATCGGGACGCTGGGTGCCAGTTACGTGGCGATCACAGGGTACGATGCCAGCGGGTTCACATCCGGCAGCGGTGTGACGACTGACCTGACCAACGGGACGCTGACCCCTGCCTACGCGGGGGACTACATGTTCGTCATGAACGTATCTCTCCAGTTTGATTCGAGTGGTCTGTCAAGGTTGTTTGCGATGCGGGTGTACGACACGACTGCATCGGCGGCACTGACCAATTTGGCGATTACCCCGTTTGTGGCACCCGACCTCGTGGGCTACACATTTGGTGTCACATTGCCGTTTACGATCTCATCTTCGCAAGTCGGTCATGCACTTCGTCTTGAGATTGGTGCGGGGAGTTCCTTCACCACGACCACTTGCCCCAATGCCACCTTCGCCATGTACTCAGTAGGACTCCTATGACCACCAACATCGCACCCCAACCCAAACTCCAGTTCTTCGACGCGAACGGTGCGCCCCTGTCGGGTGGCAAGCTGTACACGTATGCCGCTGGAACGACCACTCCGCTGGCAAGCTACACCAACTATGGTGGTGGCACTGCCAACGCGAACCCGGTCATTCTGGACTCCCGTGGTGAGGCGTCTGTGTGGCTCGGTACGGGCATGTACAAGATGGTCCTGAAGACCTCTGTGGATGTCGAGGTCTGGACCGTGGACAACCTGAACGGCGCTGATGCAGCCACGGTTGCAGCGACCCTGGCGACCCTTGCGGCGTCTGGTGGCGCGGACCTGATCGGGTACAACTCGGGTGTCAGCAGCCCCACGACCCAGACGGTGCAGGACAAGCTGCGCCAGATGATCAACGTGAAGGACTATGGCGCGGTGGGTGACGGCACCACGGATGACACTGCCGCGATCCAGGCCGCGATTGATGAGTTCCAGGGTGCTGGCAAGGGCGGTATCGTCTACATGCCACCCGGTCGGTACAAGATCACCAGCAACCTGACGATCACATGGCCCCATGCCACCTCGGAGGACTCGGGCAACGAGGTTGCTCTGCGTGGGGCTGGGTCGGGTCTGACCATTCTGCTGGACTACCGGACCTCGGTGTCCACGGGCGGCTGCGTCAGCTACGACTTCAGCGGGTACACGGAGGCGCAGGTTGGATACCGTTACCTGTACACATGGATCGGTGGGTTCTCGATCATCAAAAAGGTGAACTACACCACCATCACCGGGGACATCATCGCCCCCGGTACGGGCACAGGTCTGTACATGGACTGCATTGTGTCCGGGCTGGTGTGGGACATGCAGATCAAGGGTCATGAAATCTGTATCGAAGCGGTGAACTGCCTCGGTAATGCCTTCCGTGATCTGCTGCTGTCGCAGGCCGATATTGGCCTGTCCATGACCGAGATGAACCCTGTGACGGTGAGCGGTCTCAAGTCACCCCCGAACGCTGTGGTGGTGGACCACTGTTCCATCAACATCTGCCGCACCGCTGGTGTTGACATTCTGGGTGGCAATGTTGGCATCACAGGATGCTCGATGTCCTTTGACGGAATTAACACGCCCACAGGCGGCGCGATTCGCAACCGCTATCAGAACGAGATTGCCAAGCAGTTGACCGTGGATCACTGCATGTTCGAGGCCAACGGTGGTCTTGCCGATGTAGTCATCGACGGTTCCGCAGTTGCGTCCACATGCTCCGTGGCAGTCTCGAACTGTACCTTTGCCCGGAACTACCCCACGGCACTCCTGAACCCGACCAACAACATCGTAGTGGTGTTGGGTGCCAGTTCGTACTGCAACTTCGCGGCCATCGGCAACGGGTTCCGGCGCTACACCGGCACCGCAGGCTCAAGCACCAAGAACATCGACTTCATTGGTGTGGGGTACGCGAACGTCCGGTCGGTCATGATCGGCAACACGTTCTACAACTCGGGCGACTCCCCCGTCCCCGGTGGCGCGGCAATCAGTGGTGGGTTGGTCACGACCAGCCTGGCGCTGCAATCCCCTGACGGTGTGTACGCACCTACGATCACCCCCGTGGTGGGAAGCAACTGGCTCGATATTGCCGGTGCTGTGACAGTGATCGGTGGTACGGGTGGGGGAATGCTCCCAGATGCCAACAACAGTGAGTTCCTTGGGTTCCCTGCCAGCCCCGGACCCGTGCGCCATTGGGCTGGTGTCTTTTCTCGTGAGTTCTTTGTAGGAGACACCGAAGTCAGTATAGTCACGGGGAGTGGGGCACCCAGCGGTTCTGACGGCAAACCCATCGGGACTCTGTACCTGAACACCGCAGGGGGTGCCTCGACAACCCTGTACGTCAAGACCGGCGCATCCACCTACACTGCCAAGTAAGGAGCAATCATGACAGTCACCGCAAAAGTCCTCATCCCTGCCAAGATTGCTGAATCTTCGCAGACCACCCAGTACACCGCGACGAACGTCACGACGATCATCGACAAGTTCACCGCCACGAACTACTCGGCGTCCGCTGCGACGATCAGCGTGAACCTTGTCACGTCAGGCGGGTCCGCTGGTAATGACAACCTCATCACCAAAACCAAGTCGCTCCAGCCTGCGGAGGTCTACACGTTCCCGGAAATCGTCGGTCAGATTCTGGCCCCGAGCGGGTTCATTTCGACCATTGCCGGAACAGCGACTGCGATCAACATCCGTGCATCCGGGCGTGAGGTGACTTGATGACCGACACGACTGAAGTTGTTGAGCAGGATCGACCCCTCGATATGAGGGATCGGGTGCTTGCGCTTCAGTCTGCGCTGGTCCAGATGCCTCAGTACGAGCCGATCACCGAACATTATTTCCACGGTGGCATGTATTGCCGCAAGGTGTTCCGCCATGCTGATGTGACGGTGGTAGGGAAGGTCCACAAGAAGGAACACTTCTATCTGGTGGTCAGTGGGACTGTTGCCGTGACCACTGACGATGGTGTTCAGGTCATCACGGGTCCGCACCTGTTGTGCAGCAAGCCGGGAACCAAGCGGGTGGTCTACTCGGTCACGGATGCCCTGTGCATGACGTTCCATCGGGTCGATTCCACGACCGTTGAGGACGCAGAGGAAGAACTGGTCGAACATGACCCCGCATCCATGTTCACCATCGGGAACAAACTGAAGAACGAGGTGTTGAAATGACATTCATGGTTGCTGCTGCTATTGGAGGTGGAGCCTCAATCCTCGGTGGACTGCTTGGTTCCAAGGGTGCGAGTAGTGCTGCGAACACGCAGGCGCAGGCCGCGACAGAGGCGGCACGGATTCAGGCGGAATCCGCCGACAAGGCGCTGGCGCTTCAGAAGCAAATGTACGAGCAGCAGGTTGCTCGGAACCAGCCCTACGTTGGCGCTGGACTCTCTGCCCAGAACCGTCTGATGTCCATGTTGGGACTCCAGGCTGACCCCCGGTACGCTGGATCGGCATCGACGAACGCCCTGTACCAGCAGCCTCAGTCTGCTGCGACCTCGATGCCGCAGCCTGCGATGCAGACCCGTGAACAACTGCGCCAGCAACTTCTGGCGCAGTACACGACCCCGGCAACCCCCGGCGAGATGGTCAACAACCCCGGCATGGACGGTGGCGGCTACACCATGTCAGGCGGCACCCCCGCATCGGTGGATGAGGCTGCGTTGAACGCGGCAGTTGACCAGTTGTATGGTCAGCAGCAGGCACAGCAGCAGCAATGGCAGGCGAGTCAGGCACAGATGGGTCAGGCTGGCACGATCCCCGGTGAAGACCCGTACTACGGGATGTATGCCAACGGGTATCAGGCGGCACCGGACCTGATGGTCGGGAACTACCAAGACCCCGGCGACTTCAGCATGGAGAAGTTCCAGCAAGACCCCGGCTACGCCTTCCGCATGAGCGAGGGTCTGAAGGCGCTGGATCGCACCGCTGCTGCCCGTGGTGGTCTGATCTCCGGTGGTGCCCTGAAGGCTGCATCCCGGTACGGTCAGGACATGGCCTCGCAGGAGTACCAGAACGCATTCAATCGGTACAACCAGAACCGCACCTACAACTCAGGACTGTTCAACACGAACCGTGCGTATCAGACGGGTCAGTACAACCAGAACCGCAACTTCAACACGGACCTGTACAAGATGAACCGTGGTGACGCTCTCGGGTCACTCGGTTCACTGATGTCCTCGGGCCAGAACGCTGCAAACCAGATGGGTGCTGCGGGTCAGAACTACGCTGGTAACGCCAGCAGCACATTCCAGCAGGCCGGTAACGCTGCCGCCAACGGGATCAACACTGCTGGTCAGGCGAACGCCGCTGGTCAGATGGGGTCTGCCAACAGCATCGGAAACGCCCTGAACAGTGCCGCAAGCTCCTACACTCAGGCAAACCTGCTGAATGCGTTGCGAGGGTCCACACCAGCGGTGGCACCAGCGGTGGCACAACAACCCTACTCTTGGTATGAAGGCTGATCATGGCACTCAACGAACTCATTGCCCAGGGTGCCCAATTCAAGGCACCTGACCTGCTGGGTCAGTATTCCAATGCTCTGGCGATCCAGAACGGGATGCAGACGAACCAGATGAACCAGATCAAGATGGACGATCTGCGCCGTGCCAATGACGAGCAGAACAGGCTGCGTTCTGTCTACGCTGGCATCACGGACTACAACGACCCCGGCATTCTGAACAAGATCGGTGCGGTGAGTCCTGCTGCTGCCCTAGCGATGGGCAAGTTTCAGCGTGAGAATACGGAGTCGAAGTCAAAGGTTCTGAAGGAAGGTGCCGACGCCGTTGGTACAGCACTCAATAACTCCAGAAGGGTGCTTGACGGCATCACGACCCCTGAGCAGTACATGCAATGGCATCTTGCCAATCACTCGGACCCGGTGCTTGGTCCGTGGCTGAAGGAGCGTGGGTCCACACCGGAGCAGTCGCTCAAGATGATCCAAGATGCACTCTCGAAGCCGGGTGGGTTTGAACAACTGTTGAAAGCCTCGACTCTCGGGTCTGAAAAGGCATTGAAGAACCACTTCGCACAGTTCGACACTGGTCAGCAGATCGGCACCAATGTGATGCCCGAGTATGGTACCGGACCCGCTCAGGTGGTGCAGGGTACGGTGATGAACAAGCAAGCCACTCCGGGTGAACTGTTGACAGACACAAGGGGCCGGGAAGCAAATAGGATTGCGGACCGCAGGGCGACTGCTGCCGAAAAAGAAGCAGAGGCAAGAGCCAATCCCTCCGAGAGGCCGTTGACACCGCTCCAGCAGCAGAAGTTCCGTAAGGATTATGCTGTCGATGCTGACTCCGTGAAAGCATCAAACACCGTGGCGAGTGAGTTGGAAAAGGTTTCGGATGAGTTGCTTGGCAACCCAGAGAAGAAGATACCAGCGCACCCCGGTCTTGGTGGAATCACGGGATGGATGGCGATGGTCAAAAATGCCCCGAACGGTGATGCAGCCCAAGCAGAGCAGAAACTGGAAACCTTCAAAGGGAAGATCAACTCGCTGGGTCGGACTCTGGCAACGCAGGACGGCAAACTCGGGAACATGGCTGTTCAAGAGTGGAAGATCGTCGCGGACGCTGTGCAGAACATCGACCCGAAGGCCGGGAACCTTGACGAGCAGATGAGGGATGTGGTGCGGCAGGCCAAGGCATTCGCTGCGAGGCATAAGGAGAGGTTCGACCTGACCTACGAGAACGCTGATGCGCTCCTCGGGAAAAAGGGTGCCCCTGCTGCTGCACCATCTACCCCGACGCCAAGTGCTTCAAATGTTGTCACCACTCCTGATGGAATGACCCATACTTTCCCCAACGCAGCGGCGGCAGCACAATTCAGAAAAGCAGCGGGACTCTGATCATGGACTACGCAGCGCTTGCCAAACAGTTCGGTGGTGTCACCACCACAGGTGGGGCAGAACCGAGTGTGCCCCCTGAACTGACAACCACCGGAGTCCCCGGTGGTCCAGCAGACATGGTGTCCGCCACTGGTGGGAAGCCGACAGCCCGGTCGCGTTATGAGCAGGATGTGGTCGCATTGAACCGGGAGAAGTCTCGCCCCAACCAGACCGAGGCGCAGCGCATCGCTTACGCCGAGGCTGACAGGGTTCTGGCGGGTCAGGCCAATGGTGAGGGTGGTGCGCCCTTCAGTGAGCAGATGGACTACGCAGCACTTGCCAGGCAGTTCGGGGGTGTAACAGCAGCACCCCAAGCGAACCCCGCACCAGTGCCCAAGCCCGCCCCAACAGCACCCTCGGTGCCCATGACCGGACCTGGTGCCATCCCTGTGGAACCCGGTGCCAACACGACTGTCAACCCTGACAAACCTCAATGGTGGGGTGACAAGATCATGGGTGTTGCAAAGGTACTCCCGACCCTGGCATCAGGTGTTGCTGCTGGCGTAATTGCCCCTGTGTACGGGTTGGCCCATGGCCTGTTCAGTGGTCAGTATGGGACTCCCCAAGGGGTCAGGAATGCCGATGAGTTTGCGGGCAGGGTGTCCAACGCTCTGACGTACAAACCCAACAACCCATTGACTGATGAGATTGTGGGCAAGGTAGGCAACGTCATGCAAAACGTGATTGGGGTTCCCCTACCGACGCTCAACGCTCTGGCTCAATCTGCTCCAGCGGCAACCCGTGCTGTCAGGGATGCGACCCGTACTGCTGCTGCCCCCGTCACTGATTTGGTGACAGTACCGCTGGCAACACGTGCTGCCGAAAAGCAGGCTGCAAATGTAGCAAAGTCTGAAGCAATTGCCCCCCGTATTGACGCTGCCAAGAAAGCAGTGGAGATGGGTCTGTTGCTGGACACCACTGTCTCCAACCCCAACAAGAGTGCAAGAATGCTGAATGCCGTAACGGGTCAGGGGTCACGGCAAAAGATGATGGCAGAACACAATGCCAACAGGGTTCCTGAGTTGGTCAAGGAGGACATTGGTCTTCCGCCCACGGCGCGACTGGACAAGGAGTATGGGGTAGCCTCTTACAGGAAGGCAGTGGACGCTGCCGCTGGTCCGTACAACGAGGTGGCGAAGCTCCCGACGCTCGTTCCTGACGCGGAACTTCTCCAGAAGATCGACGGTCTACGGGTCAAGCCTGTGGAAGGCGGTGGGTCAGCAGCGGCATCAGCAGCATCAAAAGTCAACGAGGTTGTCAGTTCCACGCTCAAAGCTGTGCAGGAGGGAAAGTTCAATGGTGCTGAGGCAATTCGGACCATCAGGAAGTTCAGACAAGAGGCCCAGGGTGTCTTTGATGCCCAGAAAAGGGGTAATTTGGTCGACCCAACAGTTCTTGATGGTGCAACTGCCAAGATGGAACTGACCAAAGCTCTTGAGTCACTGATTGAGAATAACCTCACTGACAACCCCCAACTCCTGAAACAGTTCCGCGATGCTCGGGTCAAGATTGCCACGATCAAGGCATATGAACGCGCCACTGACTTCAACACGGGGAAGATTGACACAACGGCTCTGGCAGACGCCACTGCTGAGAATGGTCTGCTGACCGGCAGGATCAAGGACATCGGCAACATTGCAGGGGTTTTCCCTGAAACCTTTGTCACCCCATCAACCAAAGGGACAGGGATAACCCATCTCTACCGCACGACCCCTGCTGGTCTGATGGGTGCAGCAATCGGGTCGGCAGTTGCCCCTGGCGTTGGAACAGTTGTCGGGGGAATACTAGGCGCTGGTGCGGGTGAGGCAGCGTCCATCGTCAAGGCTAAGAGGATGGCAACCCCCAAGTATCAGGCAGCGAACGCTGTACCCAAGGATTACCGTCCCAAGACCAACAATCTCGGCACCGCAGCAGAGAACGTCAACGCCCTGAACCCCTGACAAGGGTCTAGAGGTTCGCGTGGTATCGCGCCACCTGCATGACCGCGTTCTGCTGGGTGCCGTACCGCGTGAGGACGAGGTTCTTGGTCATGAGTCCAGCGTCACACATCAGGCGGATGCGCCTGTCGTAGGTCTTGCGGTCAAGGTGGGGGACCACATGCTTGACAACATCGACCCGAGAGCATCCAGGGTGATCCTTGATGTACTCAAGAATGGCATCACGCTCCTTGATCGCATTGGCGAAATAGTGCGGTTTTTCCAGGGGTGGGACGTTGGCGTATGGCGATCCACCGACCCAGACAGTACGGGGTTGGTAGGTCATTCCCCGCTCCTGATCTTGTCAGCGCAGTAATGCCCTGTAACAGGCCCCGGACGCTTGTCGACTTCCTCGCACAACTTCGCATCAGCTTCCCTCGCTTTCAGCATAGCGTCGGCCATTTTGTAGGACCACGATGCATGAATTTCCGATTTAATGTTGCCTTCAATGTCTCCGGCAAGAGACACTTGGACTATCTTCGCCGCGAAGTAATCGCGCAGGGTCATGCCGTTGTTATCACGGTCATCCCCGCTTTCGTTCGGAAACGCTGGTGGATTAGTGATGTCGGCCAGCTTGGTGATGTTCCTGTCCAGCGCGGCCTTTTCTTCAACGACACGGGCTTGGTGGGGTTGGAGGATGGTCATAGCTAGTCCTTCCTTGTTGCCATGGCGCTCATTACCTTGTCAAGCATCCCGGACTTGTGGAGTTCAGCAAGGCGCTCAAGGCTGCTCACAAGGGATTCCGCGGTGGCTGCCGTCTTTGCAAAGTCAGCATTGTTCGTTATGGCTGCGAACTTGCTCATGGCAACGCCCAGCTTCTCGGTGCCATCACGAAGTTTCCCAGTGACCCCCGCCAACTGCTTCGTGGCCGCTTCGGCAGCCTCTACCATCGCCCTAGATTGCTTGGAAACTGCATCCGACATTTCACGAATATCTTTTGTCGCTGTTTCAAGTGCGCTCATAAATTTCCCCAGTGGTTCATTTTTTCTCAAATAATCTTTGTGACTCGTTAGGACCATGCCCCGGACGAGATCTGTTGAAAACAGCCCGCCAGCGGCTGTTGTTGACCCGGTTTGCTTCACTTGCCGAAGCGCCCCTGACGTAACCCCTCTGCATGAGGCTGGTAGGTGAATTGCCATGTTTTCGCCTATTCCCGCCAGCCATCTGGCTGGCGGGTTGATCTATCAGGCCGGGGCGCCGTTCAGCACCGGGGCGTCCAGCGCCGTGGCGATGCCAGTCCATACTTCCTTCACCGCGTCTTCCAGGATCTTGTGCGGGCGGACGAGCTCGTACCACATCTGCAACTTCCCGCCGTCAATGCGGTAGCGCAGGCGGGCCTCGACGGCGTAGCGCGGGCCACCTTCGAGCACGGCGATGCCAATTTCAAAGGTTTCCGGGATCGACAGCTTGCCCTTCTGGGCCGTGCCGGTGATTTCTTCGGTGTAGGTGATCTCGTTCTGGCCATTGGACAGGCGGATCCCGCTGGCGAAGTCCACCTTCTTCTTGGCTTCCAGGCTGCGAGAGATTTCCAGCATGTCGGCGGCCGGCGGGCTGGCGATGTCGGGCAGGTTGCTTTCGATGAACTGGGCGAAGTCGGCCTGCGTCATGCGCTTGCCGTCGGATCCCTTCCAGATATTCCACTCAACGGACGTTGGGCAGTCGTACTGCGCGCGATGGTCTTGCCAGCCGGCCCCGGCGGCAGGCGTGGTGTCATTGAACACAGCAACGAACTGGGGTGGGTTGTACCGGCCGTAGATGGTCGTGGAATCGCTCATCAGGCCCTTGACGAACGCTACAAAGCTGTCCTTGTCGCGCAGGAGGGTAAGCCCTTTGCCACGGGTTGGAGCCGGCAGGAACTTCTCAAGGCTGGTTTCCGAAAAGCCTTCGGGGAGGATGACAACCGGCGTGGCGCCGATCATGTTGGGTTCGCAGATGGCCGCGCCCAGTTGGACGGCGACAAGGTTCTCAGTGGATGCTTCAGTCAGGTTCATTCTCTATTTCTCCGGTGGTTGAAAGGGTGGCGGCATTGCACCGCCAGGGCTCATGCCTGAATTAGCCGGTGGCGATCCGCTTGATCTCGCCGGTTTCACGGTCCACGGTGCGCAGTCCTTCGATGTTCATCTGGCGCGGGTCTTCGCGCTGAAGGTTGTTCTCCGGGGTGGCGAACATGATCGAGGTCGCAGCCTTTTCCTTGGGCAGCTTGAGGGTGATGTCGTCAATCACTTCGATCTGGCCGCTGTTGTTGGTCGGCTTCAGGGTGATCTTCAGGGTGAGCGTGCCGGTCTTGTTGGTCCGGGTGACGCTCTCCGTCAGATCGCCCATAGCCTTGGTCAGATCATCGTGAAGGGTGCCGTAGCGCAGCGTTTCGAGCGTGCGGTTGAAGGTGGTGCGGCTCATGGGGGAATGCTCCTTTGGTGGTGGTGGGTGAATCAGAAGGGGATGTCGTCGTCCATGTCGTCAAAGCCGCTGCCGGCCGGGGCGGCGGTCGGGCGCGGCGTGGGGCGCGGTGTCGGCGGCGGCGCGGCTGGTGCAGCAGCCCGGTTCCCGCCAGCAAGCTCGATGTCGAGCACGCGGCCGGCCAGCTTTGTGCCGACAGAGCCATCAGATTTGTTGAACGTCTGGATGGCGACATCCTCCAGCGTCACGACGACCAGGCTGCCCTTGGTCAGATACTGCGCCAGGGCTTCGGCGCGCTTGCCCCAGAGCGAGGCGTCAACCCACTGGGTAGGGCGCTTGCCGTCTTCGCCCTTGCGGCCGTAGGTGAAGGCCAGTGACAGGCTGGCGACAGCATCACCGCCAGCGGTGTGCCGAATTTCTGCGTCACGCCCGATGCGGGCAAGTCCAAATGCTTTCATGGTTCTCTTTCGTGGTGGTTAAAACGTAGTGACTTCGAGTTCGGCCTGGCGCTCTGCAATCAGATCCAGCATGGCCTTCTCGTCGCGTTTGACTTCCATCAGGAACTGCATCACGGCCGCCTCATGGGCCTTGATGCGCGCCTCGTCGCGCTCGTAGCGCGTGATGAACAGTTGCAGTGGTTCCGGCATCCGTGGGTCAAAACTCACGAAGTCGCAGAACGTGGCGCCGGTGATCCACAGGTTGTGCTCGACCTGGGGCACGTAGAGCGATGGCAGCTTGTTGCCCATCAGGTAGGACAGGTGGGTCTTGCTCTTTGGAGACTTCGATTCCCAGATGCCAAACCGGCCGTTGTCATGAATGAATCCGTCCACACTGCATCCGGCCGCCACATTAGGCAGGTAGACGAACCCGGACTCCTTTACCATGAGGTCCGTGGCCATTTCGTAGGCCATGCGGGAATAGGGCTCTTGGGCGGTGCCCCACTCCATGTCCTTGGTGGTGAAGTCGATGCCTTGCACGTTGCCGGTGATGCGCTCCAGCACCAGATCCATGCGGTAGTCGGCGCGCGCAGCGGCCTCGCCGGACTTCACGGTGGCAAAGATGGCTGCGATGGCGGATCCGGTGGCCTTGCCCAGCCGGTCCTTCTTCCATTCGTCAGTGCCTTGGGCGTGGGGGGAAACGATGTAGCGGCTCATGCTGCACCGCCGATCGAATCCATGCAGGCCTCGTAGGTGGCCTTGAAGGAAGTGAACCCGGCGAGGTCTTTTGCCGCAGAGAATTCCGCGTTGGCACCCTTGCGGATAGCCTTGAGTTCATCCTGCGTTGTGGCGGCCCGTGCGCGCAGGCTCCAGAGCTCGAGGCGGGTTTCGGATGTCATCGCACCGCCACCGGCCCCATCGTCGTCGCTTCCATCTTCCACGGCCAGCCCGGTGATAGCCAGCAGGGTGTAGCGTTGCAGGTAGGTGATGGCAGAGCCCAGCGCCTGGATGCTGTTCTTCCCGCCGGATTCGTCGCGGCCGGCCTTAAGCGTGACGCTTTCGGAGTGGCCCGCCTTGTGGGTGATCGAGCACGTCACTGCCACCTGTCCGCCATCCAGTTGCTCGGTTGACCACGAATGGCTCAGGTCATGCTCGGCAAGGGACGCAACAATCTGCTTCACGACGTTGCCAATGGTGGCGTGATCGTAGGAGGTCAGGCCCTTCTGGGTGGTGAACTCGACGTGCTTGTCCTTGTAGATGGTCGGCGGGTTCTGCTTGAATGCGGCCATGGCCGCGTGGAATTCCTTCTTGGCCTCATTGGCGTCCCAGCGTTCCTGCAGTCCCATCAGGCGCTCCATGGATGCCAGATCCAGGGCGCCGCCCTGTTGCATCAACTGACTGACCAACTGGCCCGGGGTCATGACCACCAGCGCGCTAGCGGGTTTCGACGGGGCGATGTCCACGACATCGGTGATTTGTTCCATGACTGCGCTCATGCTGTTTCTCCTTCGGTTTGGGTCCAAGACTCGACGGCAGCCAGGCGGTGGATTGCATCGCCGATGGTCAATCCGTACTCCAGAGACACCGCGCGCGCGGCGGTGAAGATCACGTCGGCATCGCTCGGGCCGTTTCCGCCCACTGCGATGTATTCGACATCGCCAGCGACTTCAAACTGCGCGATGCTTTCGGGAAGGCCGTGGATAACGACTGTCAGAAGCGGAACTTCCGGCGCCATGTCCTTTGGCATCAATTCGCCAATGCCAACAGACGGGTCCATCACCTTCTGCTCGGCGGCCAACTTGGCGGCCTTCTCAGCCTCGAAGGCGGCGCGCTCGGCGGCCAGCTTGTCGGCGGCATCTTGAGCGTCCTTGGCGTCCTTCACAGACTTGGCACGCGCATCGGCCTGTTCCTGCTGGAAGGCGCGGCGCTGCTCGTCCAGTTTGGCCTTCTCCGCGTCACGCACAGCCTTGGCCTCTGCTTCGGCCTTTTCCGCAGCTTCTTTGGCGATTCGCTCCTGCTCGGCGCGATCCTTCTCCAGCTGGATGCGCTGAGCCTCGACTTCGGCCGCGGCGGCTTCCTGGGCGAAGACGGCCGCGTGCAGGCCCATCAGAACGTCGATCGTCATCAGGCGGCACTGTTCCGCTTCGCCGGCCCGGTCCCCAAACGCATCGAGCGTGATTTCCATCGTATCGAGGGAGGTAATCAGCGGGTTGATGTCCGCACTGGACTTTCCCACGGCCTGGACGGCATGGTTGCGGATCCACGCAATGGCGTTGTCCACCACCAGCTTTTGAGCGGCGGCGATGCGCTCGCGCTCAGCTTTCTCAGCGGCCACAGCGTCATCCCAATCGTCCACCAGTCTGGATAGCCTGGCTTCCTCGAAGGACACGATGGAGATCAAGCGGCCTTCTTCCGCGATGACGGCCTTGGAAAACTTGGTCGCATCATCGCGCGCCGCCTTGCCGGCCTTCTCGACGCCGGTTCGTGCGCGCTTCAGTTCCATCTTGGCGCCGTGGGCCTGATCGCGCCCAGCTTTGTCCTTGATTTCGGTGATGGTCGTGAACTTGGTGGACAGTTCAACAAGCACCGCCTCTGTCTTGCTAGACCCAAGGGCCAGCGCGGCGCGGTCCTGCACGGCCAGTGCAGTGGCGGGTTCTTCGCGCACTTCAGGCGCATCAATCATTTCGATTTCCATGGTTTCCTCGTTCAGTGAAAAAATTGTCGAACCAGCACAAGGCCGGCAACGATGGCGATGGCGACGGCCACCAGAGTCATGCGGTCAAGCAGTTCATCGATCCAGTCCCACGGCCCGCCGGCCGGGATCGGAGCGTGGCAGCGGGGATCGGCACAAGGCTTGCGGCCCTGCTTGCATTTGTACGATTGGCAGTTCATTTGAAATACTCCATGACAAACAGAACCCCCATGAACGCGGACGCGCAGATGCACGACCACATCACCAGCTTGTCGCCGTGATCCATGGGGCGCTCGATAGCGCAGCCGTACTCGGCGGTATTTGGGAACGCTTCCATGGTTGACCTTGGATACTTGCGCGTGTTCATGAGTGCTTCTCCAAAACCTTGAT
>ERZ650308.497-NODE-497-length-21207-cov-19.032621_pt1 | contig 21207 bp, 20 predicted proteins | sample MGYA00376244_ERZ650308 | MGnify/ENA primary metagenome ERZ650308 (study PRJEB26733, sample SAMN07839295) | wastewater metagenome | biome: small river; feature: stream; material: water | place: USA: North Carolina | collected 2016-04-26 ... | reverse complement strand
AGATCCGCGCCGATCTCATCTCGGCCGTCTCGTCTGCGTGCGGCAACGACGGCACCGGAGACATCGGCGTCACGGTCGATGCGTGCATGAGTGACGGCATCATCGACGCGGAGACGATCATCGACATCGTGCGCGAGGCGATCGAGGATGCGCGGATCGAGCGCGAGGCTGAACGCATGGCACGGCCGCCAGAAACCTACCGATTCCTGCGCGGCAACCTCCTGAACGGCGAGGCCGCGAGCGACGCCGAGGTCGAACGATTCGCCGAGATGCTCGCCGAGGCGATGCCCGGCGTCCGGATCGTGTGCGAGGACGCCAGCGGCTCAGAGCCGCGCGGCAACAGCGACGAGCATGACGAAATTGCTGGGCGCGTATGGGAGCAGTGGTACGCGACCATGGGCGACGCCCAATGATGACCCTCTACTCCCCGGCCGCCGTCGCCGCCATCCATGGCGTTTCCGCGGCGGCGGTAAAATATGCCATCGCCCGCGGCGACCTGCGCGCCGTGCCGATCATCGGGCCGACAGGCGCGGTCGCAACGTGGGCCATACGAGCTGAGGATGCGCGGGCGTGGGTGCCAAGAGCGTATCCGCGCTGATCGTGGTATCATCCGCCCATGATTACCACCGCCGACATCGCCGAAGTCGAAGACGAAATCCGTGGCGTCACGATCCCGGTTCATGCCCATTGGCGCACCAAGTCACGCGCCGCCGTCCGCGAGTTCGTGGACGCGATCGAGGAAGACGAACGCCAAGGGCGGCCCAGAGATGCCCGCTATCTGCTGCTCCTCCTGCTGCTCCTACTCCGGCGCCGCACCGATGAGCCGATGCCGGCGCAAACCGCCAGGCGGATCGCTGCCTCATCTCGCCGGCTGCTCGCGTTCGGGGCCGCGCAGATTCCCGCCGGCCGCCGCCTCTCGCTCGGCCAGACGTTCACCACCGGCGGCACCACTGGTTTTCTCGAGCTGCAATTCATCTCGGCCGCCCGCATGGACTCGCCGAGGATGCGCGGACGCCTGGACGAGGTGCTGAGAGTTTGGTCGCAGAGGCCGCCCACGATCGCGCCCACGGCGCCCGGTGTCATGCCCCGCGCGATCCCCGCTGGAAGTGCCGATCGTTCAATGGGCGCAAATCCTGCGCAAACGCCGCCCCGTTTGCCGCCTCCGTCCCCGAGCGGCGGGCCTCCGCTGCTTCCGGCCCCCGCGGATCTTCCGCCGGTGCCGCGATCGAACGACATGATCGAACTCGAAAAGGACCTGCAAACGGTCGTCTCGGACCCCGGCGCGGCGCTCTCGCAATTGATCGTCGATGCGTGGGCATACCGTCAATTCAATATCGGTATCTTCGAGGCGGCCAAGGCCGCAGGTGTGCGCGCGCTCGTGGCTGTAAATCCGATGGACGAGCGCACGACGCCGTTCTGCAGGTGGGTGAACGGCAAGGTCATCCGCATGGAACGGATCGAGCGGCAGCTCGGCCGGTTCCGCCGTGCCGTCGCCGATCAGTCACGAGAGGCCGTGATCGAGGCGTGGCCGTTCATTTCGATGTCGAAGAAGGCGATGAAGGCCGCGAAGGAGAACATCGCTCAGGATCGTTCACCAGGCGCCCGGGTGACGGACGCCGAGGTCTTCCGGCGGTTCTTCGTCTCGGTCGGCCTGCCGCCGTATCACTGGCGCTGCCGGACGCGCACGCGGCCGATCTAACGGCGGATCTTGTTCTCGCGCCACGCGACCCACCCGCAGATCCGGACGCCGAGCCACATGAGGATCCGTCGCCACTTCGGTTCCGGCGGAATGCCGCATGCAGACGCTTCAAAGAGTACGCCGTCGGCGGTCGCGCGCGAAAACTGCTGTCTCCGATAAAGCCAGTCATGGATCACCGCGGCCTCCTTGGCGCAGTCGCCGGTGAGCCAGAACGCCACTGGGACACGCGGCACGCTCGCGAAATCCGTGTCGAATCCGGCCGGCACAGTGATCAGTCCGACGAGCTGCGAAAAGTAGGCGAGCGGATGCGTGAGCACCCATCGGCCGTCCGTCCGCAGCTCCACGGTGAGTTTCGAGAGGAATCGAGGAGTCATTGCGTTCAGTCCTTCGTCGGCTGAGACGTCGGCGGCGACTGCGACCTGGCCGCGCCGATGATTCCCTGAATCTCCGCGGCCGCCTTCGCGTCCTCCGGTGAGATCGGGGGCGGCGTCACGCCCGTGTTCGAGGGCGCGACGACGACCATCGTGTTACCGGTGACTGTGATTTGCGGCGCCGCTTTTCCGGCCTGGTCGGCGATGGAATTGATGCGGGCAACGAGTTCTCCGCGCAGGGTCGCGAGCCTTTCGGACGAGGCCCTCTCGCCGAGCGCCTTTTCGGCCGCGATCTGCTCCCGGATCTCGACGACGATCGGATCCACCGCGAGCGCCTTTTGCATGGCGTCCGCGCCGCCGCCACTGGCCACCGTCCCGATCGAATACGTCGGTCCGGCGCTGCTCGCGGTCGTGTTCCTTTGGGCCTTCACGTCCCACGAATCGATGTCGCCCGGCATGTAGCCGCCGACGAGCTTCGAGTCGATGCCGCCGGACTTTCCCGAGGCATCGCCCCCCGTCGCGCGGTTCGCCGCGGTGCCCATGCCGCCCATGCCGTCGTCCGAGGCGCAGCCGGTGAAGATCGCCATGAGGACGATCAGCAGGATTCCGAGCGTCGCGCGGATCGCCGCGGCCGCCGTTTGGCCGCTCTGGCCTTGCAGGATGTTCGGGCCGCTCGTGACGTCCGCGGCCGTGACGTGCGCCGTGTCGCCGAGAAGCAAAAGCCGCAAGGGCGATCCGCCGCCGTCCGGCGTCAATTGGATGACGGGCGCGCCGTCTTCGAGAACGATCTGGTAGGTGCCTTCGCTCATTTCGATCCTCCGTGCAAAACGACCTGGAACAGGAAATTGATCATGTAGATGCTGATCGCCGTGGCCACGCCGTAGACGACCCGTTTGATCTGCGTCACGTTCTCGTCCACGCGAGCGCCCATGATGCGCAGCTCCTGAATCTCTTCAGCCTGCGCGCGCTGAACCTCTTCGGAATCGCGATTCCGCCGCCACTGCTCGTTCCACTGGCTTTCGGATTTCTTCGATTCGCCTTCGACTTTCAGCTCGAGCATTCGAAGTCTCTCTTCACGGTCTTCGGCCGTCATTGGATTCCCCAGGGTCCGGTCACCCACGACGTGCGGGTGCGATTGAAATAGTCCGTCGTGAACGTCGCCGACAAATCGACGCCCGCCACGATCGCGGCACTCGGCATTGCCGAGAGATCCGCAACAAACGACGACGTCGCCGACGTCTCGCTTTCGATCGACGTGTTCGTGCTGCTCGAGTCCATCGAGCCCGTGCGACTCGTCAGAGCCTTCCACGCCGGAATCGTCTTCAGGTTCGACAAGATCGCCGCATAGCTCGCGCCGTAAGCGCAAAGCAGGGCATCCGATGCCGCATTCAGGAACACGTTGTTCGTCGCGGTTCCGATGTTTCCGGATCCTCCGACCGCATCGACCAGGATGTACGGGTTCGTCAGGACAAGCACGCGATCGAACACGCAGTTTCGATAGTTCGTGATGCCGGATCCGAGAGACCGAATCGAGTAGCCGAGGTTTCCGTTGACGGCGGCGTTGAAGAAAAAGACGTTGTAGAGGTTCGCCGTACCGCCGTCGCAATAGCTCGCGCCGTGGAACGTCGTGAGGTTGCCGGTGTTGTTCGCCGGAGGCGCCGCGACCATCGCGAGCTTCGCGTTCTTGACCGTGGTCGTTCCGCCGTTCGTCCAGATGCCGCGCTTCGCGTTCTCGTAGACGTGTGATCTGTCGTCCGTGAACGTCGCGCCCGTCGCAACCCGGACGCCGTGATCGTTGCCGTGGATCGTGCAACGCTTCGTCGTCACCGTTCCGCCGCTGATCTCGATGCCGTTCGACGTGTTGCCGTAGATGTCCGAAAACTCGATCAAAACGGTGCCGCCCGAGATGGAGAACCCGTGCGTTCCGCTGCCGTGAACCTTGCAATGCGACAAGGTAATTCCGGTGCCCGTCGTGATCGTCACCATGCCCTGAACGTCGATCCCGCGAATCCGCACGTTCGATTTCGAGTTCGTGGCGATCGCCGTCGCGATCGGCGCCGCACCCGATCCGACGGCGAAAATCGTCTTCGGCAGTCCGACCGTGCCGGACGCGCCGAGGCTGATCGATCCCATGTTCGAGCCTCGGAATACGCCGAGCCGCGTCCAGGACGTGCCCGTCCCGGCGAAGGTCTTCTTCGGCGCCGCGAACGTGCCCGCGTTCGAGTCGTTGCCGTTCACGGTGTCGAGATAGACCGTACCCATGGCCGCGTCGAACCAGGTGTTGAACGTCGGGCCGATCGCCGACGCGACCGCGGCGTGCTTCGTCGCGCCAAGATGCAGCGCGCCGAGGTTGAGCGTCGTCGAGAGGCCGAGCTGCGCCGCGTAGTCGGCGAGCGAGATGAAAAGGCCCGTCGTGCCTTCGGCTCCCGCGGTATTGTTGTTCTGGAACGTCCGCCCGGTGCCGCCGCCGGCCGTGAATGCGTTCTTGATCCGCGTCATCGTGTCCACGATGCCGCCGGCGCCCGCGTCGGTCTGCCACGACTGAACGACGAACATCTTCGCGTTCGTGAACGTCGTCAGGATGTAGTCGCAAAGCGCCTTCGCGTTCGCCTGGACCGTCGCGCCGCGGAAATAGCTCTCGCCCGCCGCGCCGAACGATCCAGAATACTCGTAGATCGCGCGGAGAAGGTCGTTCGCGAACGACGAGAGCATGACGAGATCCGGCGACCATCCGGGGAGGTGATAGGCGCCGCCGGTGATTGCATCGCCGTCCTGGAACGGCGTGAAGATTCGATCGATTCCGTCCTTGTAGAAGCCCGGCCAGAAGCCCTGGATGTTCGCGCGCGTGTTAGGGCCGCAGACAGTCTGATAGGCGCCGCCGTGGTTGTTCGTGCCGACGTCGAGCGCGACGCCGCGCGCCGAGGCGTAGGACTCGAGGAGCGCCGTGAACCATTGAACATTCGTGCCGCGCGGGTCCCACGACGAAACGCCCGTGCCTTGACCGATGAGCGCATAACGCGGCGATTCCAGCTCGTATGAGTCGCTCCCGGTCTCCGGGTCGGTGTTTCCCGCGCCGTTCGAGTCGGAGAACGTGAGCACCTTGATCGGCTGCTGCTCGATCGAGATCAGGTCGAACTCGCATTCCTCGTTGACATAGAAGCCTTCGACCTCCCACCACATGCCGCGATCGGCGATCGCGCCTTCTTCGCTCGTCCGCATCGATTCGAGCGCCGTGGAAGCGCCTTCGGCGTCGCACGGCCCGACTGGCCGGATCTCGACCATGCAATCGCCGTCGAAATCGTGGACGAACAGACCGCCGCCCGGGGAGTACGTCGGCCGGATGTACGTCCAGTCGCCCGGCGCCGTCGGGTCGGTGTAAGTTCGGACGGCCACCCATCCCATGCGCGGGCGGTGCCGATCGCCGTCGATGTTCGTGTCCGTGAGTTCGTTCGTCGCGAACTTGACCGCAAACCGGGTCGGAGAATGCAGATTCAGCCTGAGCGAGTTGCCCGGGCTGTTCGTGATGATCGTCGCGTTCGCCGTTTCCTTCCACATGACGGACATGCCGACTTGCGCGTCCTCGAAGGTCGAGCGCGAAAGTGATCCGATCGGCACGAACTTCGTCGCGGATGGCGCGTCCGAAGGTGCCTTGATCCGAGATCGTTGGCGGCGCGGAGTGATGATCATGACGTGATGCGCTCCACGAACGTCAGGTAGCCGGAAGCGACGCAGAACTGGAACGGTCCGGACTTGAGGAAGATGTCGAAGACGATCACCTTCCCGCCGAGATCGAGCGTCACGGCGCTCGTAAGCGTCGCGGTGAAGTTTCCAGAGGAATCGATCGTGCCGGTGAACGTCACGCGCGAGGTTGTGTCCGTGATGTCGGCGCCGTTCCCGATCACCTCGTAAAGCGATCCGTCGAACGGCGTGATGCCGTCGGAATCGTAAACCGTGTCCGTGATCGTGACCTCATGACCGGCGATGTATGTGCCGTTGATTTCGCGCATCACTTGTATTCCAGTTCGACGATGATCTCATTCGCCGCGACACGGTTTGCGTCGCTGTCCGCCGCTCCCGTCGTGAGCGCGAACGCGATGCCCGTCGTCATCTCGAGCCCGACGGGGAAAACGATGTCCCGTTCGGAGTTGCCGGCGACCTTGATCCGGCGGACCGGCGTTCCGGCGCCGAGCGTCGGAGCCGTCGCGGAGTTGTAGATCTTCAGATAGCGCGCCGAGGCGTTCGTGTTCGAAACACGGATGCCGTAGAGCTGGCCCGGCGTCGCCTTCACCGAGACTTCGTCGGCCGACGTGCCCGCGGAGAGCTTCGAATAGCTCGAGCAACCGCCGGACGTCGCCGGGCCGGGCTTCACCTCCGGCACGATGTGGATTCGGCCGTTCGCGTCCACTTGGAGCCACGTGTAGTCGCCGTTCGCGGGCGTCAACGCCGCCGGCGTATCGACGCGCTTCGCGAGAATAGCCACACCCGTGTCCGTGCCGCCGACCGCGCTGTCAACGGCCTTTCCGAGATTGGTCGCGCCGGTTCCCGGGATCACGGCATCGACGTTCTGATGCGACGTATGGACGCCCGCGTTGTCGGTCGTCTTCATCGTGATCGTGGCCGCGCTTGCGTCCTTGACGCTGATGTTGCTCGCCATGTTTTACCCCGCCATGAGATAGCGCGCGGTGTCTTCCGCATCCGCGCCGCCGATTTGGTTGCCGTCGTTTGAACTGCCGCCGATGCGCCGCTTCATCGAAAGGCGAACGGCGATGATCTGAACCGTGCCCGTGTAGGTGTCGCCCGCGCCATTCGCATCGCGATAGACGACGCCGTGGACGAGCGTGCCCGCGAGTCCAGTCGGTGAGGAGAAGACAGCGCCGATGTCGTGGAAGCAGATTTCGCCACTCACGACGCCGAGCGTGTCCAGGTTCTGCACGAGCTTCACCGACGACGATGTCCCGACGTTCGGCGCCGATCCGTGAGGAGTCGCGTAGCCGTCGAATCCGATTTCGACGTTCGGTGTCCCACCGACTGCGCCGGAGATGCGATAGACCGCCGTCATGTAGATCGGTGACGACTCGTCCAGGTCTTTCGGCAGAACGCACTGGATCTGGTTTCCGCGCTTGCTCGCGTCCGTCCAGTTGTAGATCGAAAGATTCTGGTTGTACGTCGTCGCCGCGGTCTGGCTCGGATTCGCCGCCGCGATCGTTCCAGTGCCGCCGTCGATCGACGGGTTAGCCGAACAATCGATCGAGATCTCGTGATCGATCACGATGCCGTCGAAAGACTTCTTCGTGACGACCCCGAGGTCCGGCGCCGTGGCGCTCGCCGCCTTCGAAAGCGTCGTTCCGGCAAGCGTCGCCGGCACGAGCTGCCCGGCAGTCGCCACGAACCACGAACCGGCGCGGTCCTTGAACATCCGACCGCCCGCCGGAAAGTCGGTCGGGTTCAGCGTCGGGAGGCGTGGCGCCCAAAGGGTCGCGGAAGCGCCCGCACCTGGCGCCGTCTCGCTCATCGCGCCCGTGAGGGTGACGGAGTGCGCCGTGTGCGATGCGATGGTGTAGGGCGGCCGCGCAATTGTGCCGCCGCGGAACTCGATCGTTCCGCCCACATACCGCCCGTCGTCCGCGATCGTCGTCGCGAGCTGAATCACTGTCGTGGTCGATCCGGCGGCCGTTTCGATCGACGTCGAGGGCTTCGGCGTCTGAAGATCGATGCCGAGAACCGCGAGCGCGATCTCCTGAATTCCGTCGGCCGTGTGCTGCGGCAGCCCGGCTGCATCGCCCGGGATCGAGGGATTCGGGATGAATCGTTTCCCGCTCTCCACGCCTCCGACGATCGCGCCGGACGGCACAATGACTCCGAACGCCTTGCCGAGATAGTTCCGTTCAACGACGAGCGCCGGATTGAATGCAAACGACCCCGCGATATTGCCGGGGTTCGTCGAGACCGATCCGCCGCTCATCTCGGGAGCGCCGAGCGCCGTTTCGCCGAGGCCCGTGACGAGTTGCTTCGGGTCGATCGTCGTGACCTTGCGCGTCATCGATTGCGATTGATGCGAGACGTTGCAGCCGCTGATCGTCTGCGCGGGCTTCGGCGGATCTCGGTGCGTGAGGCAGTTCACCTGCTGTTGCAGACGTTTGAGGTTCGCCGCCACAGCCTTCATCTCGGCCGTCTCGGAGACGAACTGCCGTTCGAAGAGGTCCTTGTTCAGAGTCTCGGCGAAACTTGAGGATTCGAACGACAGCGACGTCAGGCCACTCTTCAGGTCGTAGCGGATGGTCTCGACCAGACCCCAGAATCTGCGCTGCTCCGTCACGACGCCGCCGACGACACCAGTGTCGCCGCCGCCGAACGTCACGCGGAATCCGAGATCGATCAGCGGCAGCCAGTCCGTGACGCCGACGAGCGAGAGCGAGCCGAAGTAATGCGGCTCGCACACGCGCGAACGGATCGCTTCGGCGATCAGGCCGAATTGCTCCGTCTGCGAAACGTCGATGAACTTGTCCGACACGATCTGAAGGACTTCGGCGTGCTTGTGCCAGAGCCACGCCGTACCCATGAACCCCGCGGCCGGCGAACGCGCCTCAAAAACCTCGTGTTTGAAGTGCTTCTGGCTCATCGTGAAGCTGCGCACCTGGAAATCAGGAGGCGGCATCTTCGCGCAAAGCTGCTCGAAGGTCGGAGGCGGATCCGGAGGCTTGATGAACCAGAGGCGCGGCATTCCATCGATGCCAGGCGTGGTGATTCCGGCGGCCTTTGCGACCTCAGAGAACGATCCGCGCGGCTCGAGGACGCGCTCAATCGGCGCGGCCGCGGTCGTAACGAACTGGTTGTTCTGGCCGAGCGAAGTGACTTCCGGCGGGCACCCATCCGAATCGAGCCACCGGGCATCGTCGGCCGGAGTCGTGCTTTCGATCTTCCACGCCTTACCGACCAGCCAACGTTTGTTGGGATTGGCGGGTTTGAAGACCTCGCTCGAAGTCATCTCGAAGCGATCGCCGGTCGTCGAATCGGTCTGTTCGCCCTTGATTCCGGGCACCGTCGCGCGCAGGTCGCGGTCGAGATCGACGCGGAATCGGCGAATGAGGCCGGCCGAGTCGATGTTTCCAGAGCGCGCGAAGTGCGTGATCGTCGCGGAGATGTTCTGCGCCTCGCAGTTCGTCGCCGTCGCGCCGTAGGTCAGAAGATGGAACGCCGTGCCAGTCCACTCGGATTCTCCGAGGGTGTTGTCCGTGACATCGTGACCGTCGCCGTATTGGCTCGTGTCCTCGCTGAAATAGATGCGAGTGAATGCGTCCGCACCGCTGCCGATGGTCTCGATCTGATAGATGACGATGCCGTTGCCGTCGGCCCCGCGATCGGTCCGGCGAAACTCGTGTTGCGACGGTCGATAGTTCGATTCGAACGCCGTGTTCCAAGCCTTCGCCGATCGGAACGCATAGAGCGCATCGACCGTCTGCGAGACTTGAACCATCTCGGTTTTCTGCTGCCTCCCGACGATCTGGACCGCCGTGTAGACGCCGCGCAGGTCGAGTGAGAGATCGTTCGAATTGCAATCGGCCTCGAGATCGATCTCGACCGCGGGCGGCCGGTTCGACCAGTCGTGCATTGGGATGATCAGGTCGTCTTTGACGTAGGTCCACGCCGTCGGGCCGTTCAGCGTGAGCTGCTTGGTTCCAGTGTCGATGTTGACGACGTCGAGCACTTCCGACGCCCGCGGGTCGGTCGAAGACTGGATCCGCGCCGTCGAACCCGGGCCGGAAAGCGCGAACATGGTGATGTCGTCAACCGTCCATTTGCTGCCCGGCGTGATCACGCTCGTAATCGTCGCATAGCTGCCGGCGACGATGTCGCGGGCCGTCGGGACGAAACGCCACTTACGCGTCCGAGGATCCACAAAGACGTCGAAGTCCGGCGCGTTCGCCTGGATCAGTTGACGGACGGCCGTGCCGAACCCGGTCGCCTCGAAGACCGTCTTCGGCGGATAGACCAAAGTGAACTGCGAAAGGTCCGTCGCGTCGAACAGGTCGTCCGATGCACCCGTAATGATCCCGCGCGCGAACAGTTCGGACTGATATGCCGATTGAAGGTACTCGAGGATTTCCGCGAGCGTCATGCGCGCGGCGGTCGTGTCCTTGGGCCACCCGTATCCGTACTTATCGGCAGGAGTCGCTCCTGCGGCGTCGTACTTCTTGACCGCGATGAACCAGTCCGCATCGTCGGTCTGATCGACGTTGAAGATCAGCCACGGAATAGAGACGTCGTTCGGCTTCGACTGCTGCAGCTTGATGACGTTCGCGCGCTCGATCGAATCCTTGCACGTCACCTGAAACATCGCGTAACCGTTCGCGCGTTCGATGCGCTTCACGTCCACGATGAAGCCGAAGAAGATCTGAGCCTTTCCGGCGCCGAGCGCCGCGGCGTGCCACGCCGGGAACGTGCCGCCGAACGTCGTCGGAGCCGCGCCGATGTCACACCAAAACTCGACCATGTCGCCTGGTGAAAGCGCGAAGGTGTTCCGGTTCAGGTAGTCCTGGACGGAGAAGACAAGCTCCTTACCCGCGCGCGACGACTCGATCGACTCAAGATCGAACACGCATCGGAGGGACGAGCCCGCCGTGACGAGTGAAGACGTGTAGCCGTCCACGAACCCGTCGTCGATCTGAATCGTGGCCGTCGCGTCCACGGTGTTCCCGTCCTGGACGACGACGATTTGACCAGGGACGGCCTTCGACGTGATGCGCAGTTTCTTGGATTCGAGCGAGTCCAGAGGCATCAGGTGAGCCCTCCGTTCGTCGGATCCTTTACGCCCTCAAACTGCAACGTGACGCCCGTCACAAGGCTCGTCGAGTAGGCGCCGCTCGTCGGCAGCTTCACTCCAGATGCGAGCCAGCATTCCGTCCAGAGCCACTCGAGTCGGCAGATGTCCACGATGCCGGAATATGATTTCGTGAGATCGAGCGTGACCGTGGACGCGCCGACGTTCGATGAGTCGAGCGCGATGATCTCGTAGTTCGTCGGGTCCGTCGTGTCAGCGACAAGAACCCACGGATGCCCGGACCAATTCACGGCCGGATTGACGGGGACGACGACGTTCGAACCGGCCGAGATTGCGCCCGTGGACTGCGTCGCATCCTTCGACGGATCGCGCACGACAGAGAGCACGCCTTGCCGCGGGTTGATGACGGTTTTCAGGCTCTTGAGGAACGTGCGAAGGCGGTCCCAGAACTGCGACGACGTCTCGGCCGACGGAGTACCGGCTCTGAACGCGATCTCGACCTCGCATGCATAACGGGCATTCGCACCGGACTTCCAGGCGAACGCTTCGTTTCCGGAGATCGACGAATTGAAGTTCACGCGGTCGATCGCGAGTTCCAGTGATTCCGGCTTGAGGCGGTAGTCGCCGAGCCGGAGCCCTTTGAAATAGACGCGAGCGGAGATGTCCGTCATTTGAGGGACCTCACGGCCTGCGCGGTCTTCTCGTTCTCGCGCTTGATCGATGCGATGGTCGCGGCGTTCGCCTGCACGGCCCGCGAGAGATCGGCGTATTCGGTCGCCGACGCCTTGAGGAGTTCGGTGATCTCGTTTTGCAGCCTCTTCTGCTCGGCGTGCGCCGCCGCCTGCTCTCGCAACTGTTCGCCTTGCTTCTCGCGCGCCTTCTTCAGCTCCTCGAGGTGCTCACGAACAGTCTCGGAAACGCGTTCCTGGATGACCTCGAGTTGCGTTGTCCCGTCGTTCTGCTTCATGCGCAGAAGCGCCTGCTCGAGCGCCGGGAATCGCTGTCCGAGGACGCGCGGCGTTCGCTCGGTGCCTTGCGATCCAAATCCGCCGAGATCGCCGCCGAACGCCTCGAATGAAGGCGAGCGGAACGCATCGTTCACGAGATCCGAGTTGTATCGGCGCTGCTCCTTTTGCGCGCGGCGCTTGAGCGCACGCACGCGGACGGATTCTCCGTCCTGCGGGCCTTCCTGAAGAAATGCGTTCGCCTGAAGGCGGATGTTCCTGTTCAGGTCTGCGAGAGTGCGCTGGAACTCTTCGTCCCACGACTTCATCGCATCCGTCATGGACTTCGAGTTTTCGTCGATCTTCTCGCCGATGCGCTTGAATCGCTCCGGGTATTCCCGCAGCTCGTCCGACAGATCGCCGAGCCGCGCCGCGATCGTCTTCGGCGCGTCCTGGCCGAGGAGCGCCGCCGACGCGTCCGTGATCGACGAGCCGAGCGCCGCGCGCTTCGCTTCGTTCGCGCGGTTCTCGCGCTCGAGGGTGCGAACGACGCTTTCACGCAGGCGGATCTCCGATTGGAGCCCGCGGCGCATCGATTCGCGCTGATCCTTCTCGGCACGCGCTGCCGACTCTTCGGCCTCACGCCGAGCGGTTGCCGCAGCGGCTTCGGCTTCGCGCGGTGCGGCCGCGCCGGTGCTCTTGCTCGCGAGGACGCCGTTCCAGGCGTAGGGGTTCGAAGACGAGGCGTTCGCCGCGGCAGACGCGGCCGTGACGGCCGTCATGCGTTCCGAGATCTTCCGAATCTGTTCGTCGATCTTGTCGTTTGCGCGTTGCGCTGCCTTCTCAGGCGCCGCAATCGCGTCCTCGATCGCCTTCGTGTTCCTCTTGAATCCTTCGTCGGCGATGTCCGATCCCAGAAGCGCCAAAACGCCTTGGATCGCGACCATGATCTTGTTGAACGTCTGAAGAAATGACTCCCATACCGACGAGAGATAGCCCTTGAAGCTGTTCGTCACCTGCTCAAAGCGGAGCTTCACGATCTCGAAGGCGTCCTTCGAGGGGTTCGTGAATGCATCCCAGACCGACGAGAACATTTGACCGAGCCGCCCGGAAGTGCTCCTCACGACATCCGTCACGCCAGTGGACGCCGCCGAAAACGCCTTCTCGATCTCCGCGGGCTTCAGGTCATCGATGAACTTCGCCCACCGATTCGCGACCTCGCCGAGCGCCGGCAAGAAGCGCTTCCCGAAGTGCTCCGAGAGGTTTTCGAACGCCGCGACCGCTCGCGCGACGCCCATGTTCGCGGTTTCCTGCTCGTCGCCTTGGTCCTCGAGGTGCTTCTTCAGCGCCGCATAAGCCGCCGAGACATACGCGACCTGCTTTTCTTCTTCCGACAGATGCCCGACGGTCGTCTTCACCGACCGCGCGTAATTCTCGTAGACCTCCGACGCCTTGAGCTTGATGCCCAGGTCATCCAGGATCTTCGCGCTCTGCCGGCCGATACCAGTCGCGAGGCGTTCAAAGCCTTCCGTCGCGTCGAGACCCATCGTCGCGCCGAGCCGACGGCCGCCCTCGATCAGGAGCTTCAGCTCGTCGGTCGTCTTCGCCGCGCCGAGCATGAGCGCTTTGTTCGCACTCTGCATCAGGTCGAGATCGGAAACGGTCCCTCGCGCCGCGTTCCGCAGCTCCGAGATCACCGCCGCTTCGTTTCCGAGATCGTTTGCCGAGACGAGATTCTTGAACCCGATTTCAATCGGAGCGGCCTTCATCGCAAGCCGGATCGAGTTGACGAACAGCCCGGCCGTCGTCGCGAGCGCGACCTTTCCGGCCGTCTCAAACTCGCGCCAGGCGAAACGGAGGCCGCGGCCGACCACCGACTGCGCCATGTCCGCGATCGACGAGATCGAGGCCGCAGCGGCCTTGCCGATCCCGAGATCGATGCCGCCGAGTCCTGCGCCATATGTCGAGCGGTTGCGATCGAAGAATCCGCCGGATCCGCCGGTCGTGCCGGCCGCGCTCGGCGCGCTCGGCACCGTTGTCGTCGGCGGCGAGATCGTGAACCCGGGGACGTTGCCGCCGCTGAACGTGAACGACGATGTTGACGGCGCCGCGGACGGCGCGCGCGTGGCGTTGATGATCCGCGCGGTGTTCGCCGCCTCGGTGCGCGCCCGGGCAAGCTCCTGCGAGAGCTTTTGTGCTGCCGCGACAGACGCCTCAAACCCGGCGTGAACGTACCGCGACGATCCGGCCACGGTCTGCGTGACCGTCGCGATCGCGTCGAGCTGCCGCTTCAATCCGGTGAGATCGTTGCCGATGTCGCGCCAGTGCTGCCGCAGCGTGACGGTGATCGCCGCGAGGCGTTCGTTCGCCTTCACGCACGCCTCGACCATGTCGCGGATACCAGTGAGCGCGGAGAGCGCCCCGGTGGCATCGGACCGGATTTCGAGGTTTGCCGTCATCGCGTCATCGATCCGATCATCTTCGTCATCTCGAAGAACACCTTCGTGTTCATCCGAGCCTGAAACGCGGTCGCCAGATGCGCCGCACCCACAAGCGCCCCGAATGTCCCAGGCTGGTCATTCAGGCATTCACCGTCCGGCGTCTGCCCGGTGCGCGCGCAATGCAGGACCGCGCACACCATCTCCGCATCACCCGGACGCTCCGCGCCGCTCGGTCCGACCTCCGATGAAGACTCCGCATAGGCGTCATCACCGAGGATCGCGGCCATCACGGCGCGGGTTAGGCGTTTCCCTCCGCGCCTTGATCCTCCGCGAACGCCGAGATGCACTTGATCAGGCGGTTCACCACCTTGATCCGCACGTCGGCGACCCACTTGCCCCAGGTCGGCAGGTCGGCCTTCGGTGCGGGCAGCTCGGTGTTGAAAACCTCCGCACGCTTCTCGCCGGCGATCGCCTTGACGTAGGCGCGCGCGAACGCCGCCGAGATTTCGACCTCGGAGGCGTTCGGCTTTTTCATGGCCGCCGTCATCTCGGCGATCTGCGCCGCCGTCGGATCCTCGATGGCGCACGAGACGCCGTCGGCGAAGTCCGAAAAGTCGATCGTCGCCTTCGTGATGCCTTCGCGCTTCAGGAACTTCTGCGCGACGCCCTTGTCCTTCTCTTCCATCTCTTGTCACCTCTCAGGAAATGCGCGAGTTGGCGTGGTCGTACGACAGCCACTCGAGCGGGAACGTCGAGCCCGCGAGGAGCTTGACCTTGTACTTCAGTTCGACGACCTGGAACGCGCCGTCGCGCCGCGTCGAGCCGCGAGACACGAAATCCATGCGGTCGATCGTGAGACCGAACGCCATGTTCCGGATCGTCAGCGGGCCGCCCGAAGCGCCGTTCAGCGTCACGCGCGTGTCGTAGCCGCTGATCGTTAGCGAGACGCCTGCGTTGATCGCCGTGACCTTCGACACGCAGAATCCCGTCGTCGGATGCGTGATCAGGACCATGTCGCCGACGGTGAAACCCGTAGTGGACGAGACGAGGAGAACCTGATTCGACGTCGTGGCGCTCGTCACCGTGCTCGTCGAAGTGATGGACGTGCATTTCGGATGGACGCAGCCGACGCGGAGTTTGCCCTTCGGCAACACCGTGTATTCCGAGATGTTCAGATACTTGTGGTCGTTGATGCGCACCGCGACCGTGACGTCCATCACCGGATTGCCGGGCGCATGGACGAGCCACGAACGATGCAGCGGCGCGTCCGAGAGGTTGTCCACGCAGCCGTCGAGCGTCACTTCATTCGAGAAGTTCAGCGTGACCGATCGGACGTCCTGATCGTCGGCGCCGTAGCTGTCAACCGACGCGTCATGCACGAAGTCCAGGAGCACGCCGGACGAGCCGAACGGGAAACCCTTCGAGTGGTCGTAGGTCGGTGCCGTCTCGGCCGTGAGGATGCGGCGCCGCGCGTTGATGAAGATGCCGGTGTCCACGACGATTTCGGCGTTCCGCGCGTTGCGCGCGAACGTGACGCCGAATTTGTTGAAGATGCACCCGTAATACCGCTCGCCCTTGTCGAACGAGCCGCCGAGCGCCGATTTCCACCACCGTTCGAGCGTGTGGTAATAGAGATCGCCGCCGCTCGTGCGCTTGAAGATCGCATCGAACAGCGTGCCCGCGATCGTCGGATAAAGCGGCACCTTGCCCGCGATCTCCTGGCGGTTCTGCGCCGCGAGATCCGAGTACATTTCGCCGACGATGCCGTGGTCGGTGTTGAGCTCGACCAGGTCCTGCGACGGCGCAAGCGGCACGTCGTCCGCCAGCGGCGCGAAGTCGAGAAGCGACGCGGCGACCGTCGTGCGGTCGGACTGGACGCCGAAACGATAGCTGATGTCCTGCGCTTTGATGCCCATTTCGGGTTCTCCTTACGCCGCCGCGAAGCGAATCTGCTTCGCGATCACCACTTTGAACCGACTCACCCAGTAGAGGACGAGCCGGTTGTTTGACATCGACGGCACCGGTTCGGTGTCGCCAGGAATGAACTCCGCGTCGTCGATGTACGGCGAGCCCACGAGGCCGCCGAGCCGCGCCGACTCGGAACAACAGAGGTCTTGCGCCGTCATGCCCGCGATGATCGCGCGATATGACTCCGGCGCTTGTCCGGCCGCACCGGCGGCGAACACAAAGAAGCAATCGATCACAAGCCGCACCGTGCGCGTCGTCGCGCCGTCGTCACGAGCTGCGCCAGACGAGGCGTTCGACACGCGCTCGAGAACGAACGCCGGGAGCGACGGAGCCTCGATCGAGCCGTCCGCGCCCACGGGGAGCATCTTCCCTTCGAGCTGGTTGAACGACTTCACGCCGAGTTCGCTGAACTCCGGCGCGGTCGTCAGGTACTCGAAGAACCCGCGGATCATGTTTTCGATGGTCTTGGCGTTCGGCGTCACGCGGCGACCCTCAGCGAGTGTTCAACGGGCTTCAGGTCGAAGATGCGCTGCCACCGGCGTTCGGTGATCGTCTCGAGCGCGGTCTCGATCGCGCGGAGATCCCACCACGATGAAATCACCCACCATCGCTTGAGATCGTGACTGATGGACGCCATGCCCGCCGCAATGCGCACGCGGCCCATGATGCCCGTCGTATGGTTCAGCGTGTCGCCGGTCCACTTGCCGAACGGCGCGGGCGCCGTGACGCCAGGCGCGGGCGCGAACTTGTAATAGCCCCATCCCCGGGCGCGGGCTTTGATGGTCTTCGGCGCGAGTTGCCGGCCGCCGCTCGGGCCGCCGGACACGAACCATGCGTCCTGAATCGCCGGCAGGGCGCGCACGACCTCGGCCAGGGCCGAGACGAACGACGTCTCGAGCGAGACCGCATCACGCACCGTGACGAGTTGTAGGACGCCGAATCGGATCATCCGCGCACCATCCTCACCGAGCGGCCCGCGGGCATCGAATAGATCGGGTAGAGGAGGAGCGTCGGGTTCGACGGGTCGATGATTCCGCCAGCGTCCAGGACGCGCACGATCGCCTCTTCGCCGCCGCGGAGTAGGACGCGCGAGAGCGAGTTCGGATCGACGACCGGGTTTCCTACCGAGAAGACGAGCTCGAGGTACTTGCCGACGGTGAGCTTTTCGGCGATGTCGGCGATCTGCGTCGGGAGGGTTGCGCCAGACCAGTTTGATCGGTCGTAGGCGAAGAACGCCTCATCGATGCGCAACGTGGCCCACGCCTCGGCCTTGGACTTGGCCGTCGGGTCGGGATTCATGACCCCGATGAGGTATCCCTGGTTAGGCGTGAGCGTGAAGTACGACATCGATCACTTTCCCGGGGTCGTGGACCAGCCGGAACGCTTCCACTGTTCGATTTCGTGCTCGTTGATGATCGCGACTTCAGCGCCCTTGAAGACCTTGATGGTCGCGTAGTGCACGAACTCCGGGACCGCCGTCCGCTCCATGTCGCGGACGAACTCTTGATCTTCGCGGATCTGTTCGGCGGAGAGATCGAGGGACGCTTCAATCGACTTGTTGCGAGCCATGCTTTTCCTTTGAGAGAAGAAGGGCGGCCCCAGAGATCACCAAGAATGGCGGGGCCGCCCTAAGCGGAGAGGGAAAGACGAGAGATCAGCCCATGAGGCGGACGGCGTATTCCGGGAAGATGCACGCCGCGCCGTACAGGAGGTCGAACTCGTACGCCTCCTGCTTGTACTGGTTCATCTGCTCGAGGCGCAGCGAGATGCCCGACTTATCGTCGGTGATCAGCGCGAACCGCGACGGGTCCGGGTTGCCCAACGAACGCTGCGCGTAGTAGAAGGCGCGCCGGTTGAACACGAGGTTCACGCGGTGGGACGCCTTCAGCGTGATCGCGGCGTTGTCGGCGACCACGGCCTTCAGCGGCGGCTGAATCGACAGCGTCGCCTGGCCGGATCCGTTGGCCGTGACCGACGCCTGGACGGCGTAGGTCTGCGAGTGACCCGCGAACGAGATGATGTCGCCGGCAACGTACGTTCCCGTGTTGATCGTCATGCCGTCCATCGGAATCGACGTCGCGCCGATCGATGCCGAGCCGTTCGTGAGCGGGGTGCCGCCCGGGACGCCCGCGGTGTGGAAGATCACCTGTTGATCTTCGAGCCAGCGGACGCCGTAGCGTTCGCCCATGATGCCGGTGATCTTCAGGCCCTGATCGCCGACCTTGTCGGCGTCGCTGAACTGCGACAGCTGCTTGAAGTAGTTCGCCGCCGCCGGATCGAGGACGCCGAAGAGTTGACCGCGGGTCATCTTCGTCTTGAACTCGATCAGCTTCTGAATCGAGTCCGTGGCGCCGGCGACCGAGCTTTGGAAGGGCGTCGTCGCCGGGGTGCCGACGACGTTGTAGACCTTCTTGTAGAGGCCGAGGAGATAGAGGTTCGTCTCCTCCGCGAGTTCGGCCGCTGCCTGCGCCACCTGCGACTGGATGAAACGGCCGCCGTTTTGGAAGAGTTCCTGCTTTTCCTTGTGCGTGATGCCGAACGGATTCGAGCCGCGCCACTGGTCGAGAGTGAGGGTCCGCGCCTTGGTCGTGAGCGCGGTCGGAGCCGGCTGCGTGTTCGACGGCGTGATCGACTTGGTTCCGACGACGATCGGTTCGTTGAAGTTGATCGTGTCGCCGGGTTTCGCCAGTTCTTCGGAGAGATCGGTGTTGACCGCGCCGAGCATCTGGACATTGCCGAGGAAGGAGTCGAGGCCACGACCGAGAATTGCAAGTTTCTCGGTCGTGGTGTCGGTATTCGGGAGGGGCATTTCGGGCTCCTATCAGCCCTGTTGCACGACCCGCACCTTTCCCGCCATGATGTCGCGCCAGTTGGCGTTAATCGCGGCCTGATCGGTTGCGAGAATTGTGCGTTCGGGCTGGTGTTTGTGAGTGCCGCCTGCCGCTTCCGGTCGCCCGGTTCCCTGCTTGCCCGTCGGAGCGCGGAATTGATCGTCTTCCGCGTAAGCCTTGACGTAGTCTTTCAGGGAAACGTGCTTTCCGTCCACGAGCGCGACGACTTCGTTCGCCGAGTTCAAGTCGAGGTCGGGGGCGATCAGCTTTTCGAGGTGCTTGCGACCGACGATTTGGTCGCCGTAGGCGTCGAGTGCGTCCTTGAGGGCCAGGCGCTTTCGGTCTGCGATGCGTTCCTTGCGAAGCGTTTCCACTTCGTCGCGCAACGCTGCGACCTCGGGTTCCTTGGGCTCCTTGGCCTTCCCGTCCTTTTGGGCGGGCTCGCCTTCGGACGCTCGCCGCCGTTCGGCTGCGAGACCATTCACCGTCTTCGCGAGGCTCGAGAAACTTTCGAGAACCGGCGCGAGCGCCGCATTCACCGTGTCGCTCACGAGCTTCGACACATCGACCGTTTTGCCCGGGTCAGGGGTAGTTTCGGCGTTTTTGCCCGCGCCAAGGGTAGGGTCGTTGTTCACGACGGGCTCCTTTTAGAGGATCACAAGTTTTGACGCAACTTTTCCCCTCTCGACTTCAGTTGCCGAACCCTTGCGTCTGCGGGTCCGGCTGATCCGGGATCGACTGCTCGTCGATCTCCTTCTGCATTGTTGCGCGCTCTTCTTCGGTCGCGTCCGGGCTCGTCTCGATCGCCATTTTCTTCAGTTGATGGCGATGCCACGCCTCCGACCCGATCGCATATTGAAGTTTCAGGTAGGTGTTCGAGCGGTCCGAGGGATCCATTGCATCGAACGACGTGAAGAACGAAACGCTCGAGCTGCCAGGCTCAACATTCGCCGTGATCCACTTCTCGACAATCGAAAGGATGCGCTCGATCGCGAGCGAGATCGAACGAGCATGGCGTTTGATCACACGCTGCTCGGTGTGCGTGAAGCGGACACGCTGCGCGATGCCGCTTTCACCGGTTGTCGAGCCCGGCGCATCGGACGTCGCTGCCGGGTTCGATCCGCTCTGAGTGATGGCGTCCTGCTTCAGCCGCGCGATCGCCTTCTCCTGCGCGTCGAACGCGACGGAAGTCGGCGAAACATACTTGATGTCCTCATCCTTGAAGACGCGGAAAATCGGACCCTTGTGCATCTCTTTCAGATCGCGATCCGATTGAAGAACAAGGAGCTGATTCGCGTGACGATAGCGGTCGAGTGCGGACCATGTCTCCTCGTTGAGCCGCGCGATGTCGGCCTTCATTGTTCCCTTGTGAACCGACGATCCGCGCATGGTGCCGATGAAGATGCCGTAGACCGGCACAAGCGGAACGACGCCGACGTTGTGAGGTACGGCAACTGCGAGCATCCACTTCGGATCTTTGCCGACCGGTTCGCCGTTCTCATCGACCTCTTTGATCCAAATCGCAAGAGTGGTCTTCGTGATGACGCGGCGCTCGGCGTATCGCTTCACGTCGTCCGTGATGGTCGGTTGCCGTTCGATGATTCGGCCGATCACCACGCTTTCGAGGTTCCCGCGTTCGTCGAGCGACCAATTCAGGACTTCTTCAGCGCGGTAGAGCGTCGCATAACATCGGAGATTCTGAGTCATCGCTTCATGCGCGGCGGTCGGCGGATCGACGATGTCCGAAATCTCGCGATCGATGCCGACGAACGCGATGCCCATGCCCTGCGACTCGCGCGACACGTTCTCGCAGAAATCCACAAGACTCGTTCCGGCTCCATCGCAGTCCTTGATGAAGTCGCCGACGAGTTTGTTCTTCGATTCAATGCGCGCCGGAGTCGTGAACACCGCCGCCGTCACTCGTTCGATCGCCGACTCCGTGATTCCAAGGAACTCGGCGATCTCGATGCGGAACTTGTAGTCCGCATCGAGTTCAACGTCCGTCCTCGGAAGGAACTTCTTCTTGATGTCTGCGGTGTCGAATCCGTCGAGGACAGCACGCCAACGGTGCCATCGTTCCGGCCTGTTCATCTCGCGATACCACGCGTGCGTCGTGTCCAGCCAGGCGTTCGGATCCGCACTCGCGATCGTCAGTGATTCGCTCATCTGCCACT
>ERZ650308.496-NODE-496-length-21226-cov-7.150442_pt1 | contig 21226 bp, 15 predicted proteins | sample MGYA00376244_ERZ650308 | MGnify/ENA primary metagenome ERZ650308 (study PRJEB26733, sample SAMN07839295) | wastewater metagenome | biome: small river; feature: stream; material: water | place: USA: North Carolina | collected 2016-04-26 ... | reverse complement strand
CGAGAGTCACGATGGTGCCTACCGACACCTTCTCCTGGCGGCCGCCTGCGCGGACTACTGCGTAAACCACAGATCTACCCTTTGTTCGAAAAGTCTTGATGTATTGCACGTGCGAATATCAGCAGGCAACGAGGGTCTAGTCTACATTGCCAATCGGCTGCGGTCAAACCTATTTAGCCAGCAGTTTCTGCATTCGCTGAGGATGCGACGGGTGCCACGGTTCCTCCGCTTGTTGCTCGGCGCGGTTTGCGACGACCCTGGCCAGGAGCCTTAGGCTCTGGAAGGGCATCTAGAACTGCCTCCAACATTTTTTCTGCCTCTCCGGCCGACTCTGGTTGAGTCTTAGCCGGCGGAAGAGTGATTGGCGATGGCTCGCCCGCTGCCTCATGGGCAGCAACAGTCGAGGCCGCAATCTTGGTGATTACGTTATTTAGTTCGACTGCACGTTCTGGGGTAACAACCTTGGCAACCTCTGGCTTTTGGTTGTTGCGGTCGTTACGGTTCTTCTTGCCCTGCTTTTGCTGCTGAGGTGCACGCGGCTCTTCTCCGGCAATCTGCTTTGAGCGCATGATCGGCTCGTGGTGAACAATCACACCTCGGCTGGCGCAGGCCTCACAAGGTTCGCTGAAAGCCTCAAGCAGACCGATACCCAGCTTCTTTCGGGTCATCTGCACGAGACCCAACGAAGTGACCTCGGCAACCTGGTGCTTGGTGCGGTCGCGGCTGAGGCATTCCATCAGACGACGAAGAACTAGGTCGCGGTTCGATTCGAGAACCATGTCGATGAAGTCGACAACGATGATGCCACCGATGTCACGAAGTCGAAGCTGTCTTACGATCTCTTCGGCCGCTTCAAGGTTGTTCTTTGTAACGGTCTCTTCAAGGTTGCCGCCAGAACCAACGAATTTGCCGGTGTTAACGTCAACCACGGTCATTGCTTCTGTGCGGTCAATCACGAGCGAACCACCGGATGGCAGGTAGACCTTGCGCTCTAGCGCCTTGGCGATTTGCTCACCGACGCGGTACTCGTCGAATACATCCTTGGTGCCTTCGTATTTCTCGACACGCTCTAGTAGGTCTGGTGCGACTGACTGTAGGTACTCTTCAATAACCTCACGGGCGTCGTCACCAGCGATGACCATCTTTTGGAAATCTTCGTTGAAAACATCGCGAACAATCTTGACCAAGAGGTCTGGCTCGCTGTGAAGCAGTACCGGGCCGTTGCCCTTTTCGACCTTTTTGCTGATGTCTTCCCACTGCTGCTGCAAGCGTTGAACATCAAGGGTCAGCTGCTCTTCGGTGGCGCCTTCGGCTGCGGTGCGAACAATTACACCGGCATCCTCAGGGAGGATCTCTTTGAGAATCTTCTTTAGTCGGGCGCGCTCTGAATCTGGCAACTTGCGAGAGATGCCGTTCATCGAGCCGTTAGGAACGTAAACCAAGTAGCGACCAGGAAGCGATACCTGACTGGTTAGACGGGCACCCTTCTGGCCAACCGGGTCTTTAGTTACCTGAACCAAAACGGTGTCGCCAGACTTTAGAGCAAGCTCGATGCGACGTGGCTGGTTGCCGGTTTCGGCAAGCTCCCAGTCAACTTCACCCGAGTAAAGAACTGCGTTGCGGCCGCGGCCGATGTCAACGAATGCCGCCTCCATTGAAGGCAAAACATTTTGAACTTTACCCAGATAAACATTGCCAATCAGCGATGCCTCTGAGGCCTTTGCCACGTAGTGCTCGACCAGAACCGAATCCTCGAGAACACCGATCTGGATCTTGCCGTCTTTCGAGCGAACAATCATCTTGCGGTCGACGGCCTCACGACGGGCCAAGAACTCTGACTCGGTAATAACGGTGCGGCGGCGACCGGCATCGCGGCCATCACGGCGACGCTGCTTTTTGGCTTCGAGTCGAGTTGAACCCTTTACGCGGGTTGGCTCGTTGCTTGGCTCTTTTGGCTCGCGAGGGGTGCGAACCTTCACAACCGCATTTGGCGCTAGAGATTCGATGTTGCCCTCTTCGCCGGCGCGGCGGCGGGTGCGAGTGCGGCGGTGACTCTCGTCGCCCTCCGCCTTGTCTTCGATCGGGCGGTTGCGCTTAGGGTCAATCACCGGGGTCGGCAGGTCAGGAGCCATGAACATCAGCGAGGTTGCCGACATGGCAACCGGGGCCTGAGCCTCGGCAACCGGCGCTTCAGTCTTTGCCGATGAGCGAGAAGTGCGCTTTGCCTTTGGCTTTTCGACTGGCGAAACAGTGGCTGAGTCTTGCTTTGCGGCAGTGGCTTTTGCTGGCGCGCGCTTTGCGGCAGGCTTTTTGGCGGGTTCCGAGCTCACCTCCGCAGCCGCGGGTGCCGCAGGCTCAGTGGTTTTTTTGGCTACGGCACGGCGACGCGGGGTCTTTGCTGCCTCTACAGGTGCGTTTGAATCTTCTTTTTTCACCATTTCTGGTGCACTCCAAGCTGCCCGCGTTTCTGGGCCACACTCACCAGACCCTAGGGCGTAAATCGTTGCTGCTCGCTTTTGCGAACAACCAAAACTGTCGGCAAGCAACTCTTTTGCGGCAAACGCTGCCCGATGGGCCTTACGCGATATCAACGCTAGTTCTTGCTAAATCTTTAGTTGAAACGGGTGTGGCCGCTCAAACTCCTTCAAGTATGACACGCCAAGCAGCAAATGTCACCAAAGGCGCGTGCGATACTGAAAGCGTGAGCAACGTTTCCGCTGAGGTCGAGAGCCTTCCAAACCCAACCAAGAGCTTTGCCTGGTCGATGATTGTCACCGGCATAGTCGGTTGGATCGCAGCATTCTCACTCACTCTTGAGCGACTTCACGTGGCGGCCGACCCAAACGCGACCCTCAGCTGCGACATCAGCCCATTTATCTCATGCAAATCCGTGATGCTCACCGAACAGGCAAAACTCTTTGGTTTTCCTAACCCACTGATCGGATTGGCTGCTTTCTTTGCCCCTGTGATCCTTGGCGTCGCCATACTTGCAGGTGCCAAGTTTGCCCGTTGGTTCTGGAGGCTTTTTGCGGCCGGTGTAACCGCTGGATTCATCTTTGTGATCTGGCTCTTCGTTCAGAGCACCTTCGTGATCAACGTTTTGTGCCCTTATTGCATGGTGGCTTGGGCAGCGATGGTTCCGATGTTCTGGCGTGTTTTCATCTTCGGAGCCAATGACGGATTCATTGACACCCCGATTCGCCTGGTCGGTTTCTTCGATCGTTTTGCCAACAAGGCTTGGCTCTTCACGGTCATCACCGAGGCCGTTGTGATTAGCGTAATCGTTTGGCGGTTCTGGTCGTTCTGGCCGACACTCTTGTAGCCAAAGAAAAACCCCTCGAGATTTTCGAGGGGTTTTCAATTTCTAGAACCAGAGCGAAAGCTCACGTTCTGCCGACTCTGGTGAGTCTGAACCGTGAACCAGGTTCTGCTGAACCTTTAGGCCCCAGTCGCGACCAAGATCACCACGGATGGTGCCTGGCGCTGCCGCGGTTGGGTCGGTTGCCCCAGCCAGTGAACGGAAACCTTCGATGACTCGGTGACCCTCTAGCTTGATGGCAACGACATCACCGCTCTTCATGAAGTCAACCAAAGGTTGGTAGAACGGCTTGCCCTCGTGCTCGGCGTAGTGCGCCGCAAGCAGATCAGTCGAAGGAGTCAGCTTCTTTAGATCCGCAACGACATAGCCCTTGGCTTCCACTCTTGCGATGATCTCGCCGATCAGGTTTCGCTTTACGCCATCCGGCTTGATTAGAACTAGGGTCTGCTGAATTTCTGACATTTATTCTCCTTTGAAACTCTTTACAAAATAGTGAATCGAAAATTAGTTGGCAGCTTCGGCTGCACGGTCGATTGCCGCGCGCGCCTTATCGATGGTTGAACCGGCAATCATTGCCCAAGCCCACAAACAGACGAAAATGCCACCGACGATAAACATCAGAGGAACCCAAATGCCGAGGGCCACAACAACCAGTTGCAAAAAAGATCCGAATAGGTAAGAACCCTTTTTACCGAGAATTGCTGGGGTCATGATGAGGGCAAACGCGAGCGTAAGGCCCACGGCCCAGACGGTTGCGCCGTCGGCAACCTTTAGACCGAATGCCACCAAAGTGGCAAAGAACACAACGAATGACTCAAAAGCCATCAACATTGAGCCAAGCGTTCTTTGAGTTGAGCGGTTACGCATCTTGTTCAGCCTCTATCTGTTTAAGTTTGAGCACGTCGCCAACCAAGGTTATCGACCCGGTAACCACGATTGCGGCTGCCTGACCTGCAGGCAGAGCCTTGCCAGCCTCGGCAATTGCCCACTGAGGGTTTGCCTGAACCTTCACACGGTCGGCACCAAAAACCTCGCGAGCCAACTCAGCCAGTTCTTCGGCCGCAAGTGCTCGCGGAGATGAAGACTGTGTGATCACGAATTCAACAAAGCTGTCATCTAGCGCCTCAAGCAAACCTCGAGCATTCTTGTCGGCGAGAACCGAGAGAACGCCAATTGCATAGGGTGACCCAAACGACTCTTTGAGAGCATTGGCCAGTGATTCGGCGCCGCTAGGGTTGTGGGCGGCATCAAGAATAGTGAGCGGTTCGCGACCGACAATCTGAAGCCTGCCGGGTGAAGAAAAGTCGGCAAAGGCAGCTCGAACGACGTCATCCATGATGCGCTGTGTGCCACCACCAAGAAACGCCTCAACTGCGGCAACCGCTAGTGCGGCATTTTGAGCCTGGTAACTGCCGTGCACCGGCAGGTTTAGATCGCTGTATTCGCCCGCAAGGCTCTTGATGGTGACCGTCTGGCCCAGAGCATTGATTTCAGTCGAGACAACATCAAAGCTGTCGCCAAAGAACGAAATAGACTCGGCCCGCTCGCCAGCGACGGCACGCAAGACGTTCTCGGCGTCTGCCGGCTGCTTGGCCGAGATCACAATCGCATCAGGCTTGATGATTCCAGACTTCGTCTTGGCAATCTCGGCAATGGTCGAACCAAGTCTTTCGACGTGGTCAAGATCGATGGGAGTGAAGACTGCGACATCACCATCGGCAACGTTTGTCGAATCCCATTCGCCACCCATGCCAACTTCGAGCACGAGCACATCAACCGGGGCATCTGCAAAGACCGCAAAACCCAAAACTGCAAGAGCCTCAAAGAAAGTTAGCTTGGTGTCTCCCGCCGCAAGCAACTCGGCATCGACGATTTCAAGAATCGGAGCGATGTCTTGCCAAACGGTATAAAGACGTTCGTCAGAAACCGGTTCGCCATCGAGAGAGAGGCGCTCATTGATTTTGACCAGGTGCGGGCTGGTGAAACGACCCGTGCGTAATCCGTGTTCACGAAGCAATCTCTCGATAAAGCGTGTGGTGCTGGTTTTGCCGTTGGTGCCGGTTACGTGCACAACTCGGTAGAGCTTTTGTGGATCGCCAAGCAATTCGACAGCACGACGAGTTGGCTCGAGTCTTGGGCGCAACTTATTTTCGGGAATTCGAGTGAGCAGGTCGGCCTCGACCGACGCCGCCTTTTCGGCCCAGTAGGCCTCTTCGCGGGCGTTCTGTGACTCTAGATCGCTCAAAGCTTCTGCACCAAAATCTCAACCTGCTGGCCATCGCCAACGGCAACTGGCTCGGTTAGTACCGAGTTGCTGTGGGTTTCGAGCTCGAGGGTAAGTGTTTCTGATTTGACCAGTGCCGAGTGCTCAGCAACGGCGGCCAGCACATCATCGGTTGCGGTCAGAGTCAGTTTGATTCGGTCGCTAACGTCAAAGTCGGCATCTTTACGAGCCTGCTGAACCGCACGAATAACGTCGCGAGCCAAGCCTTCGGCGGCAAGCTCGGCGGTTACCTTGCCATCAAGAATCAAGAAGCCACCCGATGGCAGAATTCCGATGAACTCGGTTGGCGCCTCGTCAGCGACAGCCTCGGTTAGGTCGGCTACCAAATCGATCTCGTATTCACCCTCAACCAGAGCAACGCCGCCGGCAATAACTACACCGTCGACCTCAGACCAGTCTCCGGCCTTGGCGGCCTGAATTACTGCCTGCACCGATTTACCAATTCGTGGTCCAGCAGCTCTCGAGTTGACGGTCAAACGCTTGATGACACCGAACTCGCTTGTCGAGTCGAGCGAAAGCTCAACCAGGTTGACCGACTTCACGTTCAGCTCTTCAGCAATAATGTCGGCAAATTCAGCCAATGACTGCGCGTTCTTGGTGACCACGGTGAGTTTGGCAAGCGGCAAACGCACGCGAAGCCCATTGCCCTTTCGAAGACTCGATGCAACCGAACTTACGGTTCGCACCTGATCCATTGCCTCAACGAGCTTCTGATCGTGAGGAAGCTTGCTGGCATCTGGCCAATCTTCGAGGTGCACGCTTCGCCCACCGGTTAGACCTTGCCAGATTTGCTCGGCAACCATCGGCAGAAGCGGCGCAGCTGCACGAGTGATTACCTCAAGAACGGTGTAAAGAGTGTCAAACGCTTCGGCCGAGCCCTCCCAGAAACGATCGCGCGACCGGCGAACATACCAGTTGGTTAGAACGTCGGCGAAGTCGCGAAGACTAGCTGCGGCAGAGTATGAATCGAAGCGGTTGAAGTGCCCCTCGACCTCGTTCACAACGTCGTGCGCCTTAGACAAAAGGTAGCGGTCAAGAACATCGGTGCTCTCGGTCGACCACTTGGCCTCGTAGTTCGAAGCATTCGCGTAGAGCGAGAAGAAGTACCAGGTGTTCCAAAGCGGCAGCAAGAACTGGCGAACGCCTTCACGGATGCCTTGCTCGGTGACGACCAAGTTGCCGCCTCGAAGAATTGGGCTCGAAAGCAAGAACCAGCGCATGGCGTCGGCACCATCGCGGTCAAAGACTTCATTCACGTCTGGGTAGTTGCGCAATGACTTCGACATCTTTTGGCCGTCATTGCCAAGGATGATGCCGTGCGAGACCGCCGACTTGAAGGCCGGGCGATCGAATAGCGCGGTTGAAAGCACGTGCAAGGTGTAGAACCAGCCACGAGTTTGACCAACGTATTCGACGATGAAGTCACCCGGGTTGTGGGTCTCAAACCACTCGCGGTTCTCGAATGGGTAGTGCGCCTGCGCAAATGGCATCGAACCAGACTCGAACCAGCAGTCGAGAACCTCGGGCACGCGGCGCATGGTCGAGCGACCGGTCGGGTCATCTGGGTTTGGTCTGGTCAGCTCATCGATAACCGGGCGGTGGAAATCAGACGGGCGTACGCCAAAGTCGCGCTCAAGTTCTTCGAGTGAACCGTAGACGTCTACGCGCGGGTAGGCCGGGTCATCAGACTTCCAGACCGGGATCGGTGCACCCCAGAAACGGTTGCGGCTGATTGCCCAGTCTCGAACGTTTTCAAGCCACTTACCGAACGAGCCATCCTTGGTGTGATCAGGTGTCCAGTCGATCTGCTGGTTTAACTCGAGCATGCGATCGCGAAGCTTGGTGGTCTCTACGAACCAGGACGAAACCGCCTTGTAGATCAGCGGGTTCTTGCAGCGGTAGCAGTGTGGGTATGAGTGCTCGTATGAAGCCTGACGAAGCACGCGGCCGCCAGCCTTAAGGTGATGCGAGATTGGCTTGTTCGCGTCAAAAACGTGCTGGCCCTCGAAGTCGGTGATGATCGAGTTGAACTCGCCACGCTCGTTGATTGAAACGTAAGTGCCAATTCCGGCTGCCAAACATACTCGCTGGTCATCTTCACCGTATGCCGGTGCCTGGTGAACTATGCCGGTGCCATCGCCGTCGCCAACGTAATCGTCGACCAAAACAGTCCAGGCGTTTGCTACCTCGTATTTTTCTTGGTCGGCGTAGTAGTCGAATAGGCGGTCGTACTTGATGCCACCGAGCTGACTGCCTCGATAAATCTCAACGATTCCGGCTTGGGCTTCTTCTGCCGAATCGTAGCCAAGATCCTTGGCATAGCCACCCAAGAGTGAGGTGGCCAAAATGTATCGGGTTCCCACTGGGCCGCCATCGGCAGGGCCATTTGGGCCGGCGACAACAACGGCGTATTCGATTTCTGGTCCGACAGCCAGCGCAAAGTTGGTAGGCAATGTCCAAGGAGTGGTCGTCCAGGCTAGAAGTCTGGCTCCGGCCAGTGGCTGACCTTCAGAAATTGGGAAGGTAACCGTGAGGGTCTGGTCTTGACGGTTCTTGTAGACCTCGTCATCCATGCGAAGTTCGTGGTTCGAAAGCGGGGTCTCGCAGCGCCAGCAATAGGCAAGAACCTTAAAGCCCTCGTAGATCAGGCTCTTGTTGTGCAGCTCTTTGAAGGCCCAAAGAACACTCTCGGTGTAATCGGTGTCTAGGGTCTTGTAGTCGTTCTCGAAGTCAACCCAACGTGCTTGTCGAGTGACGTACTGCTCCCACTCTTTGGTGTACTTCAGAACAGAAGTGCGGCAAGCATTGTTGAAAACATCGATTCCGATGCGCTCGATCTCGTGACGGCCCGAAATGCCAAGCTGGCGCTCAGCCTCAACCTCGGCCGGCAGTCCGTGTGTGTCCCAGCCGAATCGGCGCTCGACGCGATAGCCCTGCATGGTCTTGAAGCGCGGAACCATGTCTTTGGTGTAGCCGGTGAGCAGGTGGCCATAGTGCGGCAAACCGTTGGCAAACGGAGGGCCATCGTAGAAAACGAACTCTTCGGCACCGGCTTCTTTGCGCTGGTCGATCGAAGCCTGGAACGTATTGTCTTTAGCCCAAAAGCCAAGAATTTCTTGCTCAACGGCCGGAAAACTTGGGCTCGGGTTTACACCCTCGCGCGCGGCGTTTGAAGCGTCTTGATTCTTGGGATACATGCACGGCTTTCGTCGACGTAAGCAAATGATTTTCTCTATCAATGTTAACCTGTTAACAACCCGTTTTTTGGAGACTTTTCGCGTGAATAATGCCCCTACTGGCTCGACCAGCAACTACCTCTCACCCGCAGCCGCACCCGACAAGGTGAGCCTCGAGGGTCTCGAAGAAAAATGGGGGCTTCGCTGGGAGTCTGACGGCACCTATCGCTTCAACCGCGAAGCCACTCGCGAGCAGATTTATTCGATCGACACTCCCCCGCCAACCGTCTCGGGTTCGTTGCACGTTGGCCACGTTTTTAGCTACACCCACACGGATGTCGTTGCGCGTTACCAGCGCATGACCGGCAAAGAGGTCTACTACCCGATGGGTTGGGATGACAACGGTCTGCCTACCGAGCGTCGAGTTCAGAACTTCTTTGGAGTTCGCTGCGACCCTTCGCTGCCCTACGTTGAGAACTTCGTTCCACCATTCGAGGGTGGCGACAACAAGAGCTCGAAGGCAGCCGACCAGATTGCCATTTCGCGCCGCAACTTTATTGAACTCTGCGAAAAGCTAACCACCGAGGATGAAAAGCAGTTTGAAGCCTTGTGGCGCAAGCTTGGCGTCTCGGTCGACTGGGCTCAGACTTACCAGACCATTTCTCCAGACGCCATTGCCGTTTCACAGAAGGCGTTCCTGAACAACCTTGCTCGCGGCGAGGCATACCAGTCGATGGCTCCAACTCTGTGGGACGTTACCTTCCGCACCGCTGTTGCCCAAGCTGAACTAGAAGACCGCGAGCAGCCGGGCGCCTACCACCGTGTTGGCTTCAATGGCCCAGACGGCAAGATCTTCATTGAGACCACTCGCCCAGAACTGCTTGCGGCCTGTGTTGCATTGGTCGCCCACCCAGATGACGAGCGTTACCAGCACCTGTTCGGCAAAACCGTAACCACACCAATCTTTGATGTCGAAGTTCCTGTCGTCGCCCACCGGCTAGCCCAAATCGACAAGGGTTCTGGCATCGCAATGATCTGTACCTTCGGCGATGTGACCGACGTGATCTGGTGGCGCGAACTCGACCTACCAAACCGCGCAATCATCGGCTGGGATGGCCGCATCCTGGCTGAAATGCCAGAAGTGATCACCAGCGAGGCCGGCAAGGCAGCATTCGCCGAGATTGCTGGCAAGACCGTTTTCTCTGCCAAGCAGCGCATGGTGGAATTGCTTCAAGAGTCTGGCGACATGGTCGGTGACCCACGACCAATCAGCCACGACGTTAAGTTCTTCGAGAAGGGCGACAAGCCACTCGAAATCGTCTCGACTCGCCAGTGGTACATCCGCAACGGTGGCCGCGATGCCAGCATCCGTGAGCGTTTGATCGAACTTGGCAAGCAGCTCAACTTCAACCCCGACTTCATGCGCGTGCGTTACGAGAACTGGGTCAACGGCCTCACCGGTGACTGGCTGATCTCGCGCCAGCGTTTCTTCGGCGTACCGATTCCGGTTTGGTATGCCCTCGATGCAAACGGCGAGCCACAGTTCGAATCACCGCTTGTTCCAGATACCTCGATTCTGCCAATCGACCCATCTACCGACGTTCCATCGGGTTACACCGAGTCACAGCGCGGTGTTGCAGGCGGCTTCATCGGTGAGATGGACATCATGGACACCTGGGCAACGTCATCGCTAACCCCTCAGCTTGCCGGTGGTTGGATCGCGGACCCGGAAAAGTTTGCCAAGGTTTACCCTTACGACCTTCGCCCGCAGGGACAAGACATCATTCGCACCTGGTTATTCTCGACTGTTCTGCGCAGCGAGCAAGAGCACGGCCAGTTGCCTTGGAGCAACGCGGCGATCTCTGGTTGGATTCTCGACCCTGACCGCAAGAAGATGTCTAAGTCGAAGGGCAACGTCGTTGTGCCTGCCGAGCCTATCGACAACCATGGCGCAGACGCGGTTCGCTACTGGGCGGCTTCGGCTCGCCTAGGCACCGATGCGGCATTTGACGAAGGTCAGATGAAGGTCGGCCGCCGCCTGGCGATCAAGGTGCTAAACGCCGCAAAGTTTGCGCTCTCGTTCGAGGTTCCGGCTGGAATTGACGAGGTAAGCGAGCCTCTCGACCAAGCGATGCTTTTGGGTCTCGCCGATGTGGTTCGTGGTGCTACTGCTGCCTTCAACTCGTATGACCACACCAAGGCACTCGAGCTTGCCGAGCACTTCTTCTGGGGCTTTACCGATGACTACCTTGAGCTTGTCAAAGAGCGCGCTTACAACGCAGAAGGCAAATACTCTGCAGCTCAGCAAGCCTCGGCAGCAATTGCCCTTCGTCGCGCATTGCACGTGATGCTGCGTTTGTTTGCACCGTTCTTGCCGTTTGCCACCGACGAGGTTTGGAGCTGGTGGCAGACCGACGCCGGCTCGATTCACCGCGCAGCCTGGCCAACCGCCGAAGAGCTAACCGCTGGTCTCGATGCCGGCAATGCGAGCTTGCTAGAACTGGCCTCACAGGCTGTTTCGGGTGTTCGCAAAGCCAAGTCTGACGCCAAGGTTTCGATGAAGGCAGTCGTTGAGTCGGCTGTTCTTCAGGCACCTGCAGCGGTTCTAACCAGCTTGCGTTTGCTCGAAACCGACCTTAAGTCGGTCGGCAGAATCGTCACCCTTGGCTATGTCGAGGGCGAAGAGGTCGCCATGGTCGACATCATATTGGCAGAGGTCGACGAGGCCTAAAGTTTCAACACTGTAAACATCGAGAAGGGTCACCCACTTGGGAGGCCCTTTTTGGTTAGGCTCGAACAATGAGCAATGAAGCCAGAAACCCTTTTGCCGTTCGCAGTGACCTAGCCTACGAACTGCCGCCCTTTGACCTGATCGAAGAAGACCACTACCTACCCGCCTTTTATGAGGGATGCGCCGAACAGCTTCTCGAAGTGACGGCGATTCTGGAATCCGGTTCTCCCACCTTCGAAAACACCATCGTGGCACTGGAACGCTCTGGCAAATACCTTGAGCGCATGCTTTTCGTGTTCTACAACAAGTCATCGAGCGATACTACAGCGCGCCTAGACGAAATCGAGGCCGAAATAGCGCCAAAACTTGCAGCTCACAGCGATGCGATCCGCTTGAACCCAGAGCTGTTCGAGCGCATTCGCCACCTGCACGAGGCGAAAGATTCGCTTGGGCTTGATGCTGAGTCAGCCTGGTTGCTCGAACGCTACTACCGCGACTTTATTCACGCCGGCGCAAATTTAGGCGCCGGCGACCGCCAACAGCTGATGGCATTCAACGAGCAACTTTCGAAGCTTGAAACCAAATTCAGCCAAAACCTGCTCAACGACACCAACGACTTGGCTGTTGTGGTCGATGATGTTGCCGAACTAGATGGTCTAACCAGCGGTCAGATTGCCGCCGCAGCGGCTGCGGCGAAGGAACGCGGACTCGAAGGCAAGTGGCTTTTGGGAATGGTCAACTTCACCGGTAACCCGATGCTCTCGAGCCTCACCAACCGCAGTCTTCGAGAGCGCATCATGAAGGCCTCGATGCAAAAGGGCGAGCGCCCAAATGACAACGACAACCGCTTGGTCTTAACCGAGATGGCAACGGTTCGAGCCGAACGAGCTAAATTGCTTGGTTTCGAAAATCACGCAGCCTATGTGCTTTCAGAACAGACCGCCGGCAACCTAACCAACGTGCACAACATGCTTCGCAAGATTGCGCCAGCCGCTGTGGCCAATGCCAAGCGCGAAGCCGCTGACCTTCAAAAAGCAATAGACGCCGAAGGTGGCAAGTTCGAGCTCGCCAGTTGGGACTGGGACCTCTACACCGAACGAGTTCGCGTCGAGAAATACAACGTCGACACGACTTTGTTCAAGCCATACTTTGAGCTAGAGCGTGTTCTTCAAGACGGCGTCTTCTTCGCTGCCACCAAGCTCTTTGGCATCACCTTCAAAGAACGGTCTGACTTGAAGGCCTATCACCCCGAAGCTCGTGTCTTCGAGGTCTTCAACGAGGATGGCTCAGCAGTTGGCCTGTTCATCGGTGACTTCTACACCCGCGACTCAAAGCGCGGTGGCGCTTGGATGAATAACCTGGTCGATCAAAACCACCTGCTGGGTCAGCTGCCAGTTGTCGTGAACAACCTAAACATTCCAAAGCCGGCAGCAGGCGAGCCAACTCTGTTGACCTTCGACGAGACCACTACCCTGTTCCACGAGTTCGGCCACGCACTTCACGGCCTGTTCTCGAATGTCACTTATCCGCGCTTCAGCGGAACAAGCGTGCAGCGTGACTTTGTCGAGTTCCCATCGCAGGTAAACGAGATGTGGATGCTCTGGCCGGAAGTACTTGCCAACTATGCAAAGCACTTTGAAACCGGCGAGGTTCTGCCTCAGGAGTGGGTCGAGAACCTAAAGAAGACCGAGACCTTCAACCAAGGGCATGCCACGGTTTCATACCTAGCGGCATCGGTGCTTGACCTTGCTTGGCACTCGATTTCTGCCGGTGAGTTAGTCACCGATGTCGAATCATTCGAAGCCGGCGCGATCTCTGGCTATGGTCTCGACTTCGCTCCGGTTCCAACACGTTACCGCAGCACCTACTTCTCGCACATCTTTGCTGGCGGATACTCTGCCGGCTACTACGGATACATTTGGTCAGAAGTTCTAGACGCAGAAACCGTCGAATGGTTCAAAAACAACGGTGGCCTAAAGCGTTCGAATGGCGATCGTTTTAGGAACGAACTGTTGTCGCGAGGTGGCTCACTTGATTCGATGCAGATGTATCGAAACTTCAGAGGTCAAGATGCGACCATCGAGCCGCTGCTTCGACGCAGGGGTCTGAACTAAGCCTGAGCCTTACGAGACTTTAGGCTAAGCCAACCCCACACCAGCAAGCCGGCGATTAGAGCCCAAAAAGCTGAGCCGATTCCGAAGGCCGACAAACCTGAGGCGGTAACCAAGAACGTGACCATCGCTGGCAAGCGAAGTGCGGGTTCTTCGACGGCCGAGCTCAGAGCCGAGATGATGGTGCCGATAAGCGCGATACCGGCTGCTGCTAGAACTAGGTCTCGAGGCGCCTGCAAAACAAAAGCAACCGTGATGCCCGCCAGCGCTGCGATGACCAGGTAGACGTAACCGCCGTAAACCGATGAAAGCCAGCGGCGACCCGGGTTCTTATGAGCATGGTCGTTTGCATTCAGAGCAGCTGTGATCGCTGCAAGGTTCATCGAAAAGCCACCAAAGAAACCGCCGGCAATCGATGCAAGACCAGTGGTCACCAGAACGGGCTTGAAAGGAACCTCGTATCCGAATGACTTCATGATGGCGATGCCAGGGATGTTTTGGCTGGCCATGGTGACCAGGTACAGCGGGATTCCGATGCTGACAATCGCCGCGATGTCGAAGGTTGGCGCTACGAACTCTAGGGCGGGAACAACCTCGGATGGATCGATTGTGATTCCAAGATCAATTGCGGTCAAAGCAAAGACGATGACCATAGCAGCCGGGGTGGCCCACACCGTCGCGAATTTGTAGAGAACCAACCAAACCAAAATTGCCGGCAAGACGATCAGCGGAAAAGCTGCCGCTGACTTGAAGGGTGCCACGCAGAAATTGAAAATCACTCCGGCGAGCATTGCTGAAGCGATAGGTCGAGGAATCGACGAAACCAGTCGCCCAAGCGCTGGCCAGAGGCCCGTCAAAACCAGCAGTGCACCGGTAACCATGAAGGCGCCAACCGCATCTGAGAACGGAAGCCCCAGGGTTCCAGAGGCGATCAAGAGTGCCGCTCCGGGCGTGCTCCAGACGATAGAAATAGGCATTCTAAATCGCGTGCTGAGGCCGATAGAAAGAAGGCCATAGAGTGCGATAAGGACAAAGATTGCTGATGTCGTTTGAGACTTTGTGGCACCGAGCGAGGTGAAAGCCGCAAGAACAAGGCCGGCGCTGGCGGCCGTGCCGGTTATTGAGGCAACAGTTCCCGCTAGGAACGGAGCTTTATGGTCGGCGAATCGACCCAATTGCTAGGCCGACTTTTCTTGGCGGGCACTCTTGAAGGGAACGATTTGCGCCTCGGCCTTGCCCGCAACTACCTCGGCGGTGATGTGCACGGTACCTTGCACCTCGCTACCGGGAATCTCGAACATAATCTGACCGAGGGTTTCCTCCATGATGGCGCGAAGGCCACGAGCGCCAGTTTCGCGAGCCACAGCAAGGTCGGCGATTGCTTCGAGAGCAGACTTTTCAAACTCAAGCTCGAAACCGTCGAGCTCAAACATGCGCTGGTATTGCTTGACCAAAGCGTTTTTAGGCTCGGTGAGAATTTGCATTAGAGCCGAGCGGTCCAGAGGCGTAACCGAAGCGATTACCGGCAGACGACCGATGAACTCGGGAATCAAGCCAAACTTGCGAAGGTCTTCGGGCTGAACCTCAGTGAAAATCTCGATGTTGTCGTTCTTGCCAGCAATTGGCGCACCGAAGCCAATGCCCTTCTTTCCGGCGCGAGCCGAAATGATCTCTTCGAGACCGGCAAAGGCGCCAGCAACGATGAAAAGCACGTTTGTGGTGTCGATTTGAATGAACTCTTGCTGAGGGTGCTTGCGGCCACCCTGAGGTGGAACCGAGGCCACGGTGCCTTCGAGAATCTTGAGCAATGCCTGCTGAACACCCTCGCCAGATACGTCGCGAGTGATTGATGGGTTCTCGGCCTTGCGTGAGATCTTGTCAATTTCGTCGATGTAGATGATGCCGGTTTCGGCACGCTTGACGTCAAAGTCGGCGGCTTGAAGAAGCTTTAGCAGGATGTTCTCGACATCTTCGCCTACATACCCAGCCTCGGTGAGCGCGGTGGCATCGGCAACAGCAAATGGAACGTTTAGGCGCTTGGCGAGGGTTTGCGCAAGGTAGGTTTTGCCGCAACCGGTTGGGCCAATCATGAGGATGTTTGACTTGGCGATCTCGATTGAGTCGTGCTCTTTGCCGGCAGCGGTAAGTGTGCCGCGTGAGCGAAGACGCTTGTAGTGGTTATAAACCGCAACCGCCAATGCCTTTTTAGCCTGGTCTTGACCAATCACGTAGTCGTCAAGGAAACCCTTGATTTCGCGTGGTTTTGGTAGGTCGAGTTCTTCGACGCCCTCGGAAACCGCAGCGCCAAGCTCTTCTTCAATGATCTCGTTGCAAAGCTCGATGCACTCATCGCAGATGTATACGCCCGGGCCGGCAATTAGCTTGCGAACCTGCTTTTGGCTCTTTCCGCAGAAAGAGCACTTCAGAAGGTCGCCCGATTCGCCTAGCTTTGTCATGCAAAAAGCCTAAACCTTAGCAACGACAAAGCGGGTGAGCCTCGCCCACCCGCTTATAAGTCGGTTCGCTACGCGTTTTTGCGTGAGGTCAAGACCTGGTCAATGAAGCCAAACTCAAGTGCCTCTGGCGCAGTCAAGATCTTGTCGCGGTCGATGTCTTTGTTGATCTCGGCAACTGAACGCTTTGAGTGCTTCGAAAGGGTGCTTTCTAGCCACTCACGCAGGCGCATGATCTCGCGTGCCTGGATCTCGATGTCTGAAGCCTGGCCGCGGCCGGCATCACCGGTTGAAGGCTGGTGAATCAAAACGCGTGCGTTAGGCAGAGCCAAGCGCTTGCCCGGCGCACCAGCGGCCAACAAGACTGCAGCAGCCGAAGCAGCCTGACCTAGACATACGGTCTGAATCTGCGGGCGAATGTACTGCATGGTGTCGTAGATCGCGGTCATCGCGGTGAACGAACCACCCGGAGAGTTGATGTACATGGTGATGTCGCGGTCTGGGTCCTGCGACTCGAGGACCAAAAGCTGGGCCATGACGTCGTCCCAGGTGATCTGCCAAACCGGCGCAACGAGGTCGGTGATGTCGCGTAGGCGCTGCTCTCTGGCAACCACCGTGTGGCGCAGAACCCGCTGAAGTTCGACGTTGTTAGGGTCTGGCAAATAGGCGAGCATGTGCACGCTGAACGGCTTGTTGCGTCCCTGCGCAACCGTGGTCACCTCGATGCCGGGCACAAAACCCATGCCGAGCTCGGTTGCTACCTCGGCGGCCTCAGCCCAGCCAGCGGTCGAATCGTGATCGGTCAGCGCGAGCACATCAACCCCTGCCGCTTGAGCCGAAGCAAAAATGGTTTGCACGTCTTCGCGACCATCGGAATGGGTCGAGTGTGCGTGCAAATCGATTCTCAAGTGAAGCCTTTCGTTGCCTTAAGCGTAAAGGCTTCGAAAATGGCAGGATGTACCCATGAGCAACGAAGATCAGAAACCAGCCGAAGCACCCCTAGAAGAACGTGGCACCTACCGCGCCCAACGCCCGCACGGCAAAGAGTTTCTTGACTACATCTCGGCTAACTGGGCCGATCGCGACAACTCTCTACCTGCTCGCGCCGAGGTGGCCCCCTTTGCCAAGACCAGACGTGCGGTGGTTGCCGAGCGATTCGCCGGCAAGGTTGTGCTAATCGAGGCCGGCTCAACCAAGACCCGCTCGAACGACACCGATTACCGCTTTCGCGCTCACGCCGCCTTCGCTCACCTGACCGGTTGGGGCTCGGCCACCGTTCCAGACAGCGTCCTCGTAATCGACACGCGACACAGCACCCAGACCCTGTACTTTCGCGAAACCGCCGGTCGCGAGAGCGAAGAGTTTTTCGCCAATGCCGCAATCGGCGAGTTCTGGGTCGGTCAGCGCCCAACGCTCGACCAGGTTGCCGCGCTTCTAGACATCGACACCAAGTCGATCAGTGAACTCGACGACTACCGTGCCAGCCTGCACGACAGCGATGTCGTCACTCTCGAAAATGACGAGCTCGTCGAATTCGTGAGCGAGCTGCGCTTCGTCAAAGACGCCTACGAAATCGCCGAAATGCGCAAGGCGGTAGCGGCGAGCGCTAAGGGATTCGACGAGGTTATTCGAAACTTCGACAAGGCAATCGGCCACCCCCGCGGTGAGCGCGTCGTCGAAGGCGCGTTCTTCAGCCAGGCGCGCATCGAGGGCAACGACCTCGGCTACGAAACCATCGCGGCCTCAGGTGCCCACGCTTGCATTCTGCACTGGATCATCAACGACGGCGAAGTCAAAGACGGCGACCTGCTACTTCTTGACGCGGGCGTCGAGGTCGACAGCCTCTACACCGCCGACATCACCCGCACGCTGCCCGTGAACGGCAAGTTCACCGATGTTCAGCGCAAGGTTTACGAAGCGGTTCTCAAGGCGGCAGACGCCGTTTTCGCCATCGCTAAGCCGGGCCTAAAGTTTCGCGAGCTGCACGCCGAAGCCATGCGCGTGATTGCCGAAACCGTTTCGGAGTGGGGTTTCATCGACATCAGCGCCGAAGAGTCACTCAAGCCCGAAAAGCAGCTGCACCGCCGCTGGATGGTTCACGGCACCAGCCACCACCTAGGCCTAGACGTTCACGACTGCGCACAGGCAAAGCGCGAGCTCTACCTCGAGCAGGAGCTCAAGCCGGGCATGATTTTCACCATCGAACCTGGCCTCTACTTTCAGCCCGATGACCTAATGGTTCCCGCTGAGTTCCGCGGTATTGGTGTGCGCATCGAGGACGACGTCCTAGTCACCGAAAACGGTGTCGAAAACCTGAGCGCAGCACTGCCTCGCAAGGTTGACGAAATCGAAGCCTGGATCGCGAAGACGCGCTAAATACCCGAGAGGTGCTTGGCCTTGGCGGCTAAGTCACCCTGAATCTGCACCTGGTATTCCTTTGCCACAAACTGGGCAACCGAAATAAAGCCGCGCTTTCTGCGGGCTAGCGAGAAGCGAACCACGTTGAACAAGATTCCACCGGCGGCACCAAACATCACCCAGGTGATCAGGGTTTGCAGCGAGGTGAGAATGTTGGCCGTGAAGAACAGGCCGAAGATAAAGCCCAACCAAGAGCCGGTCATGATGCCTCGAACGGCTACGGTTGCGTAGCTGAGACGACCGCGGACGCGCTCGACCGAACGAAGGTCGTTGCCGACAATCGCGATGGCCGCTGGCGGAAACTCTTTGGCAACCAGGTTTTCGACAAACGCGACGGCTCCCTCGTAGTTTGGGAAGGTCGCGACGACTTCGCCGGCAGGTGGCGGCGGAACGTTGAATCTCAGTGGGTTGCTCACATGCCCATTCTGGCACGATAACAAGCCCTCGTCTAAGGTTGAAGGTATGAGCGCGACAAGACTGTTTGTAGCCCGCCTTGCGGGTTGTGGCGTCTTTGACCCCGTCGGCGACAAAGTTGGCAAGGTCATCGACGTCCTTGTCGCATACCGTAAAACGGGAGCACCCAAGGTTACGGGCATGCTGGTTGAGATCACCGGCCGTCGTCGCGTTTTCGTGCCGATCGCTCGAGTCACCTCGATCAGCCCCGGTCAGGTAATCACCAACGGCCTGATCGACCTTCGCCGCTTCACTCAGCGCGGTCAAGAGGTTCGCGTTATCGCAGAGATTTTGGGTCGCAAGGTCACCATTCTTGACGGCTCAGGCACCGCTCAAATCGAAGACCTTTCGGTTGAGCAGGGCAAGAACAAGGACTGGATCGTCACCGAGCTGTTCCTTCGTCGCCCAAAGACTTCGGTTTCGCCTTTCGCAAAGGGTGAGACGCTTTTCACCACCTGGGAGAAGGTGGCTTCGACCGACAGCGAAGAGGCGCAGAGCGCTCAGCAGCTGATCGCCACCTACTCGGAGCTTCGCCCAGCCGACCTCGCGTCGGCGCTGATGGACCTGCCAGACGAGCGCATGGTCGAGGTTGCCGAAGAGCTTGACGACGAACGTCTGGCCGACGTGCTCGAGGAGCTGCCCGAGGACGAGCAAATCGAGATTATGCAGGAGCTCGACGACGAGCGTGCCGCCGAGGTTCTTGACCTCATGGAGCCTGACGACGCCGCCGACCTCATGGCCAACCTGCCCGAGGAGCGCACCGAGGCAATTCTTGAGCTGATGGACGAAGAAGAAGCCGACGACTTGCGCATGCTCATGCAGTACGACGAGTTCACCGCGGGTGGTCTGATGACCACCGAGCCAATCATCTGCGCAGCCGACACCACAGTTGCCGAAGCAATGGCCCTGATTCGCCGCAAAGACGTTTCGCCGGTGCTCGCCGCATCGGTGTTCGTTACCCTGCCGCCTTACGAGACGGCAACCGGTCGCTACCTCGGCGTTGTGCACTTTCAGCGCATGCTGCGTTATCCGCCGCACGAGCGCCTCGGCACACTGCTCGACACCGAACTCGAGCCGATCAACGCTTCGACGCACATCTCGGTGATTCACCGAACGCTCGCGAACTACAACCTGGTCGCGCTGCCCGTAGTCGACGACGAACATCGCCTGATCGGCGTTGTCACCGTTGACGACGTGCTCGACCACCTACTGCCAGACGACTGGCGAACCGAAGACGAGAAGGGAGGCGCATGATGGCTGAGCGTCTAGATTCACCGCTAGCAACTCGCAAGCGCTTTATCCCTCGCCTGAGCATCGACCAGGAACGCTTCGGACGCGCGTCCGAGGCCTTCGCGCGCGCGATGGGCACCGGCGGCTTCTTGATCGGCATGACCGTGTTCTGCGCCGTTTGGCTCACCTGGAACAGCCTCATGCCGCTGTCTTGGCAGTTTGACCCGCGCCTGACCAACTTCACCCTGCTCACGCTGATTCTTTCGATGCAGGCCTCTTACGCAGCACCTCTGATCCTCTTGGCTCAGAACCGCCAGGACGACCGCGACCGCGTGAAGTTTGAGCAAGATCGTCAGCGTGCCGAGCGAAACCTTGCCGACACCGAATACCTGGCTCGCGAGGTCGTTGCCTTGCGTCTGGCTCTTGAAGATGTGGCAACTAAAGATTTCGTTCGCGACGAACTCCGCGACATGATGAAAGAGATTCTGGATGAGCGCAAGCGCGATTAAGCTCGCGCTCGACAAAGTCATAGACCCAGAGCTTCGCTTACCAATCACCGATCTCGACATGGTTGAAATAAATGTTGAGAATGTCGAAACTTCAGTAACCGTAAAACTAACTGTGGCCGGGTGCCCAGCGGCACAAAAAATTGAATCGGACGTTCGCGCGGCAATTTCAGAGTTTGACGCGTCGGTCACCATGTCGGTTATGAATCAGGCTGAGCGAGATGCCCTGAAGGCCAAGCTGCGCAACGGCAAGGCTCCTCGGCATAACCCATTTGACACCGATACCCTCACTCGCGTTTACCTGATTGGCTCGGGCAAAGGTGGCGTTGGTAAGTCATCGGTTACCGCGAACCTGGCGGTGGCACTAGCCGACCAGGGTTACCGCGTTGGCTTGGTTGATGCAGATATCTTTGGCTTTTCAATTCCCGGCCAGTTGGGCATCACCGCAAAACCCACCCGCGTAGACGAAATGATTTTGCCGCCGCTGGCTTTTGGCGTGAAAGTAATTTCGATTGGCATGTTCCTCGAGGACAACAAACCGGAGA
>ERZ650308.492-NODE-492-length-21306-cov-7.570514_pt1 | contig 21306 bp, 22 predicted proteins | sample MGYA00376244_ERZ650308 | MGnify/ENA primary metagenome ERZ650308 (study PRJEB26733, sample SAMN07839295) | wastewater metagenome | biome: small river; feature: stream; material: water | place: USA: North Carolina | collected 2016-04-26 ... | reverse complement strand
GAGAGGCCGTTTCGTCGATCATGCGCCATTTGATTTCAGAGGATTTGTCTTTGTAAGACTGGTCTCCAGCGATGTCAGGGCCATAGAGTCGATTGGCAATGTCGGTGTATCTGAAACCCAGTTCCAGACTGTCAAATGGACTGATGGCCAAAGTGGTGTGGGTGTAAGGCCAGACCCGGTTGGCCGTCAAACCGACATGCCCAGCACCGGGGGATCTGGCTGTTGCGGTTTGAAGCAAACCCGTCATACCCCAATCATTGGCAAAAATTGGCAAGTCTTTGGGAGCGCTGGCGGGCTTTCTCAATATTGGCGCCATAGGGCTCAAGCCCTGGGCCAAACCCTGAGTCGCCATGATTTTGGCGACACGCTCGTTCAAGTCATTCGAAGCGATGGCCGGGGGAACCCAAAGCCACGCACCAGGCGCAGGCGCTTCCTGCACATGTTCATTCCATGCGCCAACGCCCAATCGCATGACTTGCCCGTCTGGCTGAATCAACCAAGCCGTGTCCACTTCGGCGTCCATACCGCAGGCACGCAAGTAATCGATGGCCCATCTGGCCGGTTGCACGGCAACATCGCAAGATTGCGAATCTCCACTGATGACACGTACGCGGTCTGCACGACCTGTGATGACCAGCCCATCGCCTTCACCGATGACTGGCTCCAGGTGACTGTGCGCTTGCATGAGCCAAGGGTCCTGCAGCAACAAGGGCTTGCGGCCAGTGACCGGCATGGCAGACAACAGGGCTTTCAACTTGTCCAGCTGTGACGCAGCATTGGTGCTGAGCGCGGCAAAGGATGTCAGATCAGCGAGCAGTTGCTTTTTTTCAATCGACTGTTTGCTCGCTTCGGATGTGTCCAGCCACATCGTGCCTGGCCAATACATCGATTCGGCCAGCACTGAATGGTTTTGCGTCAGCCAAGCGCCAAGCCTCAGTCCTGGTGGCGGTGAAAGTTTGACGGAGGTCGATGGCGTGAGCTGTTGAGCGTCTTGCGCATTGGCGAGCACTGGCGCCACAAAAATGAGTGCGCCAACACACGGCAAAAAAAAATACTTCATAGGGAAGAGGTGGAGGCTTTGGCAGGCCACGTTTGCCAACGCAAACACCATTGAGCCGTCATGCAGCGTTGCCCCGCTATGGTTTGGTTGTCGGCATTCAAACCGTACAAAGCCATGCGCGCTCCTGTATTCGAATCAACTTCTTCCACCCAGCGCAAGCCAAGAGAACGGTCAACCCAGGCCAGGGCTTGCTCGCTTGCAGGTAAAGCTTTTTGATCGACGGTTTGCACCATGCCCATGCGATACCCAGGTTGGGCATCGCTCGATTGAGTGAGTCGCGCGATGGAGGAGGAGGGCAAAGGAGAGGCAACAAGGGCTTCCGAAATCAATTGCCAACGACGGCGAGGCTCGGATACACCCACCAGCTTGCCTTTGACGGTGCGGATGATCACGCCGTCTGAACTGACCCAGACACTGGCTTGTCCAAGTCGGTGAGGCTCATTGCCAATCCAGACCATGAGGGCTTCTTGCCCGTCTGTTTCTACCAGCAGGTAACGGTAGTTTGGTTGGAGTGCTGTTTGCCGCACATCCGATCGGCTGGGCATGACTTCATCTTTCAAAGTCACAAACCCGGCCTTCATGCCTGAGTTGCACCCCCACAAAAACAGACACGCTAAAAAAGCGAATCCGGTTTTGATGGGGGGCATTTTGAACACTTCAGAAGTGCATCAACGGGTAGCCGTGGTGCCCGTGGTACCTGTATCACCGTTGTTGTGGACCAAAATCGCACCCACGGCCAGGACACCGGCAACGCCCAAGGCTTCTTTCCAGCCCAGTGAACCTTGTGCTGCACCAATGGCGGCTTGTACGGGTGCGGGTGCAACTGGCGCAACAGCCACAGTGGGGGCGACTGCTGCTGGCACATTGACGGCAGGAACCACTGCGGGCTTCATGGCCACAGGCACTTGGGGGATCGGACGTGGCATGTTGGCAGCAAAACGGTTGTCGCACTGCTTCATGGTTGCACGAACGGGCTGGCCCGATTTGTTGAAGTAAACGTTCACGGGCATGTCGGGGCTGTAAGGCACATATTTACCTTGCAGCGATTGAGACACGCCGTTTTGGCCAGCTTTGGGGCCGAGGCCGATTTCACAGGCGCCGCGCTTGTAGTCGTTGGTCTGGTAGTTCATCGACTTCACCGTGTCTTGTGGAATGACCAGATCTTTCAAAGTCATGACTTGGGTGCGGGTTTCTCCAGCACGCAAAACAGCGGGTTTTTTAGTGAACGGTTGGTAAAACTTGGCCGAGCCAGAGGTCACAGCGGCATCGCATTCGGCGAGCGTGTCATAGCCAACGTTGCCATGGCTGTCTTTGACCATGCCGGCAAATGCGCCTTGGCTTGCCAGCAGGGATGCCAACAAAGCGATGGCAGCAAAATAGTTTTGATTGGACATGATGATCTCCTGAGGATGTGCTAGAACCAATTCATTCTAGCTCTAAAAAAAATGAAATAGATGCTAAAGAAATTTTTCAGATGTAAATATTGTTTGAAAGTTCTCTTGCCTCTCAATGAAAGTGACCTTCAAAACAGTGACGAACTTCATGCCCCAGCGCCACATGAGATGTGCGGGTCCCCGTGACCACCGTGCATTCTTTGAGGGGGGTGTTCCAGATCGCGCACGCAACAGGCGGTGTCAGGAACGCTTGTTCCTTGCCCATGCCCTTGGCCTTGGCACAAAAATCGGCTACATCGTCACGCACCTCCCAACTGACCTTCACCTGATTCAGAATGCGTTTGCTTGGGATGGCCGGACTGAACTGCGCATACTCTTCCATGGGGAGTGTGTTGCAGCCTGTGGTCAGGATGATCAGGCTGCTGATGCCCAACAGGCGCGCCAGAGCGCCGGACTTGGTGGCTTTCATGTTCATTCCTCCGCTCAGTTGCTTTTTGCGACTTGAATTGTCAATATTGATAATTAATGTAAATAAGCGGACTTAAACAGTCAATACCAGCTAAATCGACAACTGTTAAATTTTTAGCATCTAATTATTATTTTTCTGGAATTTCAATCGAAAATTTGTAACTGAGGGCTGAAAACAAGCCTGCAGTGCGCTCCAGAAGTCGGTCGGGGCACTGTGGCAAACTTGCCCGCTTCGTCTCTCTTTACCGAATTGCGCATGCAGAAAATCCTGGCCCAACTGGCCGCAGAAATCCGTATCCGGCCTGATCAGGTCAACACCGCCGTTGAGCTGCTTGATGGCGGCGCCACCGTCCCCTTCATCGCCCGTTACCGCAAGGAAGTGACCGGTGGCTTGGACGACATCCAGCTGCGCGAACTTGAAGCACGATTGGGTTATCTGCGCGAGCTGGAAGACCGCCGCGCAGCGGTCATCAAGAGCATCCAGGAGCAGGGCAAGATGACGCCCGAGTTGCTGGCCGCCATCGATGCCGCGCCCACCAAGCAGGAACTGGAAGACATTTACCTGCCCTACAAACCCAAGCGCCGCACCAAGGGCATGATTGCCCGCGAAGCCGGGCTGGAGCCGCTGGCCGACAAGCTGTTTGCTGACCCCACGCTGGACCCGCATGCTGAGGCCGCAAACTTTGTGCTGGCTGCAGGCGCGATTGAGGGGGCTGACTTCACAACCACCGCCGCCGTGCTGGATGGTGTGCGCGACCTGCTGAGTGAACGCTGGGCCGAAGACGCCTCGCTGGTGCAAGCCCTGCGCGAATGGCTGTGGAACGAAGGCCTCTTCAAAAGCAAGCTGGCCGACGGCAAGGACGAGAACAACGCCGACGTGGCCAAGTTCCGTGATTACTTTGACTATGACGAGCCGATTGGCCGCGTGCCTTCGCACCGGGCTTTGGCGGTGTTTCGCGGTCGCACACTGGAAATGCTGGACGCCAAACTGGTGTTGCCGATAGAACCCGAACCCGGCAAACCCAGCATCGCCGAAGGCAAGATCGCCATGCACCTGGGCTGGAGCCATGCGGCCCGCCCCTCGGACGACCTGATCCGCAAATGCGTGGCCTGGACCTGGCGCGTGAAACTGAGCCTGTCCACCGAGCGCGACCTGTTCGCCCGCCTGCGCGAAGAGGCCGAAAAAGTGGCCATCAAGGTGTTCAGTGACAACCTGCGCGACCTGTTGCTGGCCGCACCTGCAGGCCCGCGCGTGGTCATGGGTCTGGACCCGGGCATCCGCACCGGCGTGAAAGTGGCCGTGGTCGATGCCACCGGCAAGCTGGTGGACACCTCCACCGTCTACCCGCACGAGCCGCGCAAGGACTGGGAAGGCTCGCTGTTCACCCTGGCCAAGCTGTGCGAAAAGCACAACGTCAACCTGATCGCCATTGGCAACGGCACCGCCAGCCGCGAAACCGACAAGCTGGCCGGTGACCTGATCAAGCAACTGGCCAAACTGCGCGAGGGCCCTGAGATTCAAAAAGTGGTGGTCAGCGAGGCAGGCGCTTCGGTGTACTCGGCCAGCGAATTTGCCAGCCAAGAGATGCCCGATGTGGATGTGAGCCTGCGCGGCGCGGCCAGTATTGCCCGCCGCCTGCAAGACCCGCTTTCTGAGCTGGTCAAGATCGACCCCAAAGCGATTGGCGTGGGCCAGTACCAGCACGACGTGAACCAGAGCGAATTGGCCAAGACGCTGGATGCGGTGGTCGAAGACTGCGTGAACTCGGTGGGCGTGGACCTGAACACCGCCAGCGTCCCCTTGTTGTCCCGCGTGTCGGGCCTGTCTGGCTCGGTGGCCAAGTCGGTCGTGCGCTGGCGCGATGCCAACGGCGTGTTCAAGACCCGGCAGGATTTGCTCAAAGTGACGGGCCTGGGTGCCAAGACCTTTGAGCAAAGCGCGGGCTTTTTGCGCATTCGCGGTGGCGACAACCCGTTGGACATGACGGGCGTGCATCCCGAAACCTACCCGGTGGTCGAGCAGATCATCGTCAAGACCGCCAAGCCGATCCAGGAGATCATGGGCCGCAGCGACGTGCTCAAGACCCTCAAGCCCGAGCTGTTTGCGAACGACAAGTTTGGCGCGGTCACCATCAAGGACATCTTGGGCGAGCTGGAAAAACCCGGCCGCGACCCTCGCCCCGACTTCAAGGTGGCGCGCCTGGCCGACGGCGTGGAAGACATCAAGGACCTGAAAGAGGGCATGACGCTCGAAGGCACCGTGAGCAACGTGGCCCAGTTTGGCGCGTTCATCGACCTGGGCGTGCACCAGGACGGCCTGGTCCACGTGAGCCAGCTGGCCAACAAGTTCGTCACCGACGCCCGCGAAGTGGTCAAGACCGGTGACATCGTCAAGGTGAAAGTGCTCGAAGTGGATGTGGCCCGCAAGCGCATCAGCCTGACCATGAAGCTCGATGCTGCGCCCGCCCGCCAAGGACAAGATGGAAGGGGCCCCAGAGACAACCGCTTTGAAGGGGCAGGGCGAGACAACCGCCAGCGTGGCGGTGGCGGGTACACCTCGCCCCCTGCAGCCGGTGCAGGCTCGGCCATGGCGAGCGCTTTTGCGAAACTGCAAGGCCTCAAAAAGTAGTTGAGCTGTGGGAGCCCCGCCCTCGGGGCGATAAGTGGTGACCTGCGAGCGTCCATTCGCGGCGAGGGCGCCGCTCCCACATCGACAGGCTGAGTCCCTCCACATTTGCGCCCATACACTTGAACCCATGCAAGCCCTCCACATCCACGCAGGCCCCAAGGCGCTGGCACACATCCGTGAGCACGGCATCAAGCCCGAGCACGTGGGTGTGATCCCGGGCGCTGCGGGGGGCCCCAAAGGCCTGATCCTCGGGCCTCTCGACCGCTTTATCTTCGGCGAGTGGCTGGCCCAAAGCAGCCAGCCGGTAGATTTGGTGGGCGCATCCATTGGCGCGTGGCGCATGGCCACCGCTTGCCTGACCAATCCCGTGGCAGCGTTTGAGCGGCTGGAGCACGACTACATCCACCAACACTATGAACTGCTGCCTGGCCACAAGCGCGTGAGCGCTGCGCAAGTCAGCGAAGCCTTTGGCCAAAGCCTGCAGGCCTTTTACGGTGGACGCATCGACCAGGCGCTGAACAACCCGCGTTATCGTCTGCACATCGTCACTTCACGCGGGCAGCACATACTGCACCGCGAACACCCTGTGGCCACACCGCTGGGCTACGCCGGGGCTTATCTGAGCAACGCATGGAGCCGCCGTGCCTTGGGCCGCTGGTTGGAGCGGGTGGTTTTTTCTGCGCAAAGCGCAAAGCTCCCTTTTGATGCGCAAGACTTCCGCACCCGCACCATAGCCCTGACCGAAGGCAACTTCATGCCCGCGCTGCAAGCGAGTTGTTCGATCCCGTTTGCCCTCAAAGCCGTGCATGACATCCCCGGCGGACCGGCAGGCGCGTATTGGGACGGCGGCATCACCGATTACCACCTGCACTTGAATTGGAATGAGCCCAAAGGCCCTGAACGTGCCATCGTGCTCTACCCGCACTTTCAACAAAACGTGGTGCCCGGCTGGCTCGACAAGGCGCTGAAGTGGCGCCACAGCGCAACACCGTTTCTGGACCACACCATCGTCTTGGCCCCCAACCCCGAGTGGGTCAAGACCCTGCCGAACGGAAAACTGCCCGACCGCAAGGACTTCATGACTTATGACCGCGATCTGGCAGGGCGGGTCAGGGTGTGGACTGCGGCGGCCAAGGCCAGCCAACAGCTGGCGGATGAGTGGGCACAGTGGTTGTACAAGCCAGAACTCTCGCGCATTCAATCTTTGTAGATCGGGCAGGGTCGAGGCTGGGATAATCGCACCATGCCTTCCAATGCCCTCTACCTCACCGCCGCCCTCTACAAATTCGTCGATCTGCCCGACTTCGCCGATCTGCAAACGCCTTTGCAAGCCTGTTGCGAGGCCAACGAGGTCAAGGGCACGTTGCTTTTGGCGCACGAGGGGATCAACGGCACGATTGCCGGGCCTGAAAGCGGCATCCGCGCCGTGCTGGCGTTTTTGCATGCCGATCCGCGCTTGGCCACGCTGCAGCACAAGGAATCCTGGAGCCCCAAGCCGCCGTTCACCCGCATGAAGGTCAAGCTCAAAAAAGAGATCGTGACCTTGCGCGTGCCCGAGCTGGACCCGAATAAGACTGTGGGCCAATACGTCAAGCCCGCCGACTGGAATGCTTTGCTGGCCGATCCGGATGTGGTGGTCATCGACACGCGCAACGACTACGAAGTGGCGATTGGTACCTTCAAAGGCGCGATCAACCCGAACATCAAGACCTTTGTGCAGCTGCCCGCCTGGCTGGACGCGCAGGAAAACCTGCAAGGCGATGCTGCCAAAAAGACCAAAGTGGCCATGTTCTGCACCGGCGGCATCCGCTGCGAAAAATCCACCGCACTCATGAAGATGCGCGGCTTTGACGAGGTGTATCACCTCGAAGGCGGCATCCTCAAATACTTGGAAGAAATCCCGCCCGAGCAAAGCACCTGGGAAGGTGACTGCTTTGTGTTCGACGAGCGCGTGAGCGTGGGGCATGGGCTGGGTGTGGGCCACCACGAGCTGTGCCGCTCTTGCCGCTGGCCCCTGAGCGAGCAGGACAAACTGTCGCCGCACTATGTGAAGGGCGTGAGCTGCGCCCACTGCCACGACCAGCGCACCCCCGAGCAAAAAGAAAAGCTGGCCGAACGGCAGCGACAAGTCGAGCTGGCCGAAGCCCGTGGCGAAGTCCATGTGGGCGCCAAGATGCCCATGCACGAATGAGGGCTTGACCGCCCATGTCGACCTCCAAAGCGTTCATCGAATTCCTGCACGAAGTCTTCGAGTCTTTTGGCCCGATCCAGGCCAAGCGCATGTTCGGGGGTTACGGCATTTACCACGACGGCCTGATGTTCGGCCTGGTGCTGGCCAATCAGCTTTACCTGAAGGTGGATGCCGACAATCTGCCATTTTTCGATGCCTTGGGCTTGGGGCCTTTCATCTATGAGATGAAGGGCAAGCCCGTTCAGCTGTCTTACCACTTGGCGCCGGAAGCCATGCTCGATGAGCGCGAATTGGCCGCGCTGTGGGCACGGCGCTCATGGGATGCCGCTTTGCGTGCGCAGGCAGCCAAAGCCCTCCAAACAGAACGTGCCAAGGCCCGGCGGCGCCCTCGCGCCGCTGCTTGAACATTAACGTCTGTTCACAAATGGATTCAAAGGACGGCCTTTGGGCGTCCTATTTGCAGCCAAAATCGCAGCCATTGAATTCATCAACAGGTGATGTTTTGAGAGATTTGTCACATGCGCGCCGGCAATTTTCCAGTTCCAGCATTCTTGTGCACCTGCTTGCTGCCTTGGCCTTGCTGTTCATGAGTGCCTGCATGCCCGCAACGCCATCGGTCGCTGTGCCCCCCATGGTCGGTCAGGATGCAGATGCGCACGGCTGCATGGGCTCAGCGGGTTATGTGTGGTCCAACGCGCAGCAGCGTTGCTTGCGCCTGTTTGAAGACGGGTTCTCGTTTGATCCGCACATGGACAACCCGGAGCAAACCCTCAAAGCGTTTGTGGTGCTGGGCCTGGATGCAGGCAGACCTCAAAAAGCAGAATTGTTCATGCCCCAATATCCACAAGCCATCGCCCTTGAAGTGCTCAAAACGCCTGAGGGGGACATGCGCCCTGTGGTCTTGCGCAATGCCACAGACCACATTGAAATTGTCCGCGTGAAGGACATGTATGTGTTGTCCGTCCATGGGCAGGTCAAATTCACCCATGACGCCGTGATCGACAGTCCTTTGGGCAAAATTTGATGGTTCGGGCGCTCACAAGCTGGTGAGCAACATGTCTCGGTATTCCTCGGCGGAAGCGATGCGTGGGTTGGTCTTGTGGCAGTGGTCGGCCAAGGCCCCGGTGATGACCTGATCAAACAGACTTTCGGTCACCCCCATGGCGCCCAAACCCGTGGGCAGACCCAAGCGGGCGTTCATGTCCTGGATGGCCTCGGGGATGTCGATGCCGCTTTGCAGACCCATGGCCTGCGCCATGCGGTTCAGGCGGTTTTCTTTTTGCACCGATTCGGCCGCCGCGTTGAAAGTGACCACCGCAGGCAAAAACATGGCGTTCAAAGTGCCATGGTGCAGGCGCGGGTTCACGCCGCCCAGGCTGTGGCTTAAGGAGTGCACGCAGCCCAAGCCCTTTTGGAAAGCCATGGCACCTTGCATGCTGGCGCTCATCATGTTCAGGCGCGCTTCGCGGTCCTGGCCGTTGTGGGTGGCGCGTTCGATGTGTGCCCAGCCGCGCGCCAGACCGTCCAGCGCGATGCCGTCGGCAGGTGGGTTGAAGGGCGCGGCCATGAAAGTTTCCATGCAGTGTGCAATGGCGTCCATGCCGGTGGCGGCTGTCAGCACAGGCGGCAGACCCAGCGTGAGTTCGGGGTCGCAAATGGCGGCTTTGGGCACGATGAACCAGCTGTGAAAACCCAGCTTGCGGCCGTCATCGACGATCAGGATGGCGCCGCGTGCCACTTCGCTGCCCGTGCCCGCCGTGGTGGGCACAGCGATCAGCGGGGCCACCCGGTCGGTGATCTTGAGCGAGCCGCCTTCGATGGTGGCGTAGGTTTTGAGCGGCCCCTCGTGCGTGGCGGCAATGCTCACACCCTTGGCGCAGTCGATGGACGAGCCGCCACCCAAGGCAATCAAGCCATCGCAGTTGTTTTGTTGGTAGACGGCGGCGGCGGCGCGCACGGCAGCCTCGGTCGGGTTGGAGGGGGTCTGGTCGAACACACTGACCATCAAGCCGGGCAGGGCAGCCAAGGCTTTGTCCAGAATGCCCACAGCTTTCACGCCTGCGTCGGTCACGATCAAGGGACGGGTGATGCCCACACGTTCGCATTCGGCCTTGAGCAGGCTGATCGCGCCAAAGTCGATCTGGATCTGGGTGACGTAATTGATGAAAGACATGCCAATTTCTCCGGGTCATGTGCAGGTGACAGACCGACCTGCGCAAGCGTTGTACGATTTGCGTTCATTTTGATTCAGGAACCGCCTTTGTCCATCCGGCCCAACGCCAAGCCCGTCACGTTGGCTACACCCGCAGGGCCCAACGCCTGACTACCCACAAGCTTTCATGAGCAGCCACCACCTCAACCCCCGATCTTTGCTGAACACGGCCACACGCACCTTGATTGACCGCGTTCAGCGTGCAGGCCGCCCGCCCATGCACGCCTTGACGGCCCCGCAAGCCCGCGCCTTTTACGACATCGGCGGCCCCATCCTTGACTTGCAACCTGCACCCCATGTCGACCGGGTGCAGGACATCACCATCCCGGCGCGCGACGGCCACGCCATGCCGGCGCGCCTCTACGCACCGCAAAGCGACACCCCCTTGCCGGTGCTGATGTACATCCACGGCGGTGGCTTCACCGTGGGCAGTTTGACCACACACGATGTGCTGTGCCGCCAACTCAGCCGCCAGGGCCACTGCGCAGTGGTGTCACTGGACTACAGGCTCGCACCCGAACACCGCTTTCCGACCGCTGTGCACGACGCCTGGGATGCCCTGAACTGGCTGCACCAGCACGGCCAAACCTTGGGCCTGGACAGCACACGTCTGGCCGTGGGGGGTGACAGCGCTGGGGGCACGCTCAGCGCCGTGTGCGCCTTGATGGCCCGCGATGCGGGTCTTGAGCTCGCCTTGCAGATGCTGTTTTACCCAGGCTGCGGCTCCAAGCAGGACACCGCCTCGCACCACAGTTTTGGCGAAGGCTTCATGCTCGACAAGGAAACCATCGCCTGGTTTTTTGACGGCTACATCGATGCCCAAGACCGTGACGACTGGCGCTTTGCCCCCGGCAATGCCCCAGACCACTGCGGCCTGGCACCGTGCTGGATGGGCTTGGCCGAATGCGACCCGCTGGTGGACGAGGGTGTGCGCTACGCCGACACGCTGCGCATGGCGGGCGTGCCCGTCGATCTGGAGATTTACCGGGGCGTGATCCATGGCTTCATCACCATGGGCCGCGCCATTCCCGATGCCCTCAAGGCCCATGCCGATGCGGGCCGGGCCCTGAAACACGCTTTTGAAAGTTGAACCCATGAAACGCCAGGACTTCCGTTTTTCTCACCGCATGCGCGTGCGCTGGGTCGAGGTGGACATGCAAAAGATCGTCTTCAACGGTCACTACCTCATGTACTTCGACACCGCCGTGACCGACTACTGGCGCCGCCTGGCCATGCCTTACGCCGACACCATGCACCAGTTGGGTGGCGACCTGTACGTCAAAAAAGCCAGCGTCGAGTACCACGCCAGCGCCGAGATGGACGACTACCTCGACGTGTGCATGCGCTGTGACCGCATCGGCAACTCGTCCATGACCTTTGCGGGCGCGATCTTCCGCGGCGAAGAGCTGCTGATCACCAGCGAGCTGGTCTATGTGTACGCCGACCCGGTCGCCAAAAAGAGCCAGCCCATCCCGCCGCAGTTGCGCGAGATGCTCGAAGGCTTTGAGCGTGGCGAAGACATGGTGCAATTGCACCTGGGCTCTTGGCACGATTTCCAAAAACTGGCCGCGCCACTGCGCACCGAAGTGTTTGTGCAAGAACAACAAGTGCCCGCCGACATGGAGTGGGACCACGACGATGAAACCGCCTTGCATTGCGTGGCCATCAACCGCATGGGCATGGTGCTGGCCACGGGCCGCCTGCTGCAACACGCACCGGGCGTGGCCCGCGTGGGCCGCATGGCCGTCAAAAAACAGATGCGCGGCAGCGATTTGGGGCGCCGCGTCTTGCTTTCACTGATGGACGCGGCCCGAGCGCGGGGCGACACGCAAGTGGTTTTGCATGCCCAATGCAGCGCCGAAGGCTTTTACCAACGCTTGGGTTTTGCACCCCATGGGGCGATTTTTGAAGAAGCCGGGATCGCGCACATCGAGATGGTGCGCCCTTTGTAGGAGCGGCGCCCCCGCCGCGAAAGGACCTTGGCGTACCGCTATCTATCGCCCCGGGGGCGGGGCTCCTACAGGTCAAATGTCTTCGAGCAAGGCGTACGGCAGGGGCAGCAGGTCCAGCACTGCGCCGTCGGCCTGGCCCAGGCGCCAGCCGGTTTGCATGCTCTCCAGCGTGCCGCTGACCAGCGCATCAAAACCCTGGCCGTCAGGCCGAGCAGCGCTTTGCACCACGGTGGCGCAAGGCTGTTCGGGGTCAGTCGGGGTGAACACGTCTTGTCCGGCACTCAGGGGGACCGGGCTGTGGACCAGCGCGGTGCGCCGCTTCAAGGTGCCGCGAAACTGGCTGCGGGCCACGACTTCCTGGCCGGGATAGCAACCTTTTTTGAAGTTCACGCCGCCCACCGATTCGTAGTTCAGCATTTGCGGCACAAAGGCCTCGAACACCGCTTGGCTGAGCAGGGTCACGCCGCTCATGACATCAGACCAGAGCCAAATTTCAGGCTGCAGCTCTGGGCCTGCAGGCACAGCTTGGCTGGTCGGGGCCAGCCACAGGGCACGGGGCACCGCCACATCGCCCAGCACAGACGGATACAGCGCCACGGCGTGCGCACCATTCGCCGCCGCGGTTTGCCAAGGGGCCGCTTCACCCATCACCGCTTTGGCGCTGTCGCCGAGCAAGCCGCGCAGTTGCCACAAGCCACTGGCGTCGCTGAGTTTGACCTTGGCGCGCAGCACAAACATGGACAGGCGCTTGAGCGTCTGGGCCAACAAATCATGGTTCATCACCAACAGTACCGTATCTGCTGCGGTTTTGATCACCACAAAACTCGCCTGCATCCGGCCTTTGGCGGAGCAAAACGCGGCCAGACGTGATTGGCCCACAGGCAAAAGCAGCACATCGTTGGTCAGTTGGTTGTGCAGGAAATTGGCGGCGTCTTCACCGTGCGCCTGGATCACGCCCAGGTGGGGCAGGGGGGCCAGGCCCTCCAACAGGCGGGGGTCAACGGGGGGCAAATTCTGGGTGGGCATGTTGCAAATGGAGAAGTGGGGCCCGCCGTCCATGGACAAAGTGCAGGGCAAGGCCTGAATTATGATCAAGCCTCGTTTTCGCTGGGCCGTCATGGCTATTTTCACGGTATTTGCAGAAGGCCTCGGGTGATCAAAAGTTTGTTCAAGGGTGTGGTGGTGTTGCTCCTGCTGACCGGGGCATTGGCCGCCGGGGCTTATCACTGGTTGCACCAGCCCATGGGGGCTCGGCTCGCCGCCGCCGAAGCGCTGGATTTGTCGATCGAGCCGGGCACCTCGCCCAAGGCCATCGCCCAATTGGCGGTTGATGCGGGCGCCGATGTGCCGCCCTGGGCCTTGTATGCGTGGTTCCGCATGTCGGGCCAGTCGCGCCAGATCCGTGCGGGCAGCTATGAATTCAATGGCCAGACCACGCCCGCACGCCTGTTGGCCATGCTGGTGCGCGGCGAAGAAAGCCTGCGCACCCTGACCCTGGTCGAAGGCTGGAACATCCGCCAATTGCGCCAGGCCCTGGCCAAGTCCGAACAGCTCAAACCCGACAGCCAAAGCCTGGACGATGCCGCACTGATGGCGCAATTGGGCCGCCCGGGTGTGCACCCGGAGGGACGGTTTTTCCCAGACACCTACAGCTACGCCAAGGGCTCCAGCGATCTGGCGGTCTTGAAACGCGCCTTGAAAGCCATGGACAAACAGCTGGACAAAGCCTGGCAAGTCCGCTCGCCCCTGGCCGCAGTCAAGTCACCCGAAGAGGCCTTGATCCTGGCCAGCATTGTGGAAAAAGAAACCGGCAAACCCGCCGATCGGCCGCAGATTTCGGGGGTTTTCAACAACCGCCTGCGCATCGGGATGCTGCTGCAAACCGACCCCACCGTGATTTATGGCCTGGGGGCTGCGTTTGACGGCAACCTGCGCCGCAGCGATTTGCGCACCGACACCCCCTACAACACCTACACCCGTGCAGGTTTGCCGCCCACGCCGATTGCCATGCCCGGCAAAGCCGCCATGCTGGCGGCCGTGCAGCCGGCCGACACCCGCGCTGTGTACTTTGTGGCCAAAGGCGATGGCAGCAGCCACTTCAGCGCCACGCTGGACGAGCACAACCGTGCCGTGAACCGTTACCAGCGCGGCCAACGCCAGGCTGCGGACTGAGTTAGCGGCGACAATCGAGCTTTTACCTCTGTACCCTCTCATGAATCGCGGTTTGTTCATCAGCTTTGAAGGCATCGACGGTGCGGGCAAGTCCACCCATATCGAGCACGTGGCCGCGCTTTTTCGCCAAGCGGGCAGGGCGGTCGTGTTGACCCGTGAACCCGGTGGCACGGCCTTGTCTGAAAAGCTGCGGGAGCTGGTGCTGCACGAGCCGATGGACGCGCTGACCGAGGCCTTGCTGATGTTTGCGGCGCGCCGCGAGCATCTGGTGCAGGTCATCGAGCCTGCGCTGGCCCAGGGTGATGTGGTTTTGTGCGACCGCTTCACCGACGCCACCTTTGCCTACCAAGGCGGTGGGCGTGGTTTTGATTGGGCCGTGCTCGGCCAACTGGAACGCATGGTCCAGCAAACGCCAGAGGGCGTTTTGCGCCAACCTGCCTTGACCGTCTGGTTCGATCTGGACCCGCTGATTGCGGCCGAGCGGCTGGCTTCGGCCCGGGTACCCGATAAATTTGAATCACAACCGGCCGATTTTTTTGCCGCAGTCAGAGCAGGCTATGCGCGCCGTCAATCCGAAATGCCCGAGCGTTTTGCCCGCATTGATGCGGCGCAGACCCGTGAGGCCGTGGGCGCAGATGTGGCCCGTGTGATCACCCCTTGGCTTTCCCGGAGCCCCGCATGAGCGCCGTCTTGAACGCCCCTTGGATTGCCCGCCAGACCACCGATTTGCTGGCCCAGCGTGGTCATGCCTGGCTGTTGCAGGGGCCTTCAGGCCTGGGTCAATACGAGCTGGCCTTGGCTTTGGCCTCAGCCTGGCTGTGCGAAAAACCTGGCGAGCACGGCGCATGCGGTTACTGCCCGAGCTGCCACGCCATTGCCGTGCGCACGCACGCCGATCTGGCCGTGCTCATGCCCGAGACCCAGATGATCGAGCTGGGTTGGCCCTTGTCGGAGAAGGCGCAAGCCGAGATTGACGACAAGAAACGCAAGCCCAGCAAGGAAATCCGCGTCGAGGCCATGCGCGACGCCGTCGAATTTTCCCAGCGCACCGATGCGCGTGGACGCGGCAAGGCGGTGCTGGTGTTCCCGGCCGAGCGCATGAACACCATCACGGCCAATGCTTTGCTCAAGACGCTGGAAGAGCCCCCAGGCGATGTGCGTTTTGTGCTGGCCACCGAGGCCAGCCACATGCTGCTGCCTACGATCCGCAGCCGTTGCCTGGCCCACACCATGAAGTGGCCCGAGACCCATGAGGCCATGCCCTGGCTGAAGTCGCAGGGGGTGCCCGATGCGGTGGCACAAGCTTTGCTGCGCAGCGCGGGCGGTCGACCCAGCGATGTCTTGCGCCAGGCCGAAAGTGGCTTGTCGCCCGATTGGTGGGCGGCTTTGCCCAAAGCCATGCTGCACGGCGACGCACGCCACTTGGCCGATTTGAGCCCGGCGCAGGCCATTGACGCCTTGCAAAAGCTTTGCCACGACCTGGTGCTGGTGCAGGCTGGGTCGGTACCCCGGTTTTTCGATGCATCCCAGCTGCCTGCCTGTAAAGCGCCCGTTCTGGTGCTGACCGACTGGTTCAAACGCCTGATGCAGTCCGCACGAACCGCTGAACACCCCTTTAATGGCGGACTGATGCTTGAAGCGCTGACCGCTGACGCCCAACAAACCCTGCGTGCGCAGGGCTGAGCCATGTACACCGATTCCCACTGCCATTTGACATTTCCCGAGCTGCAAAGCCAGTTCGACAGCATCCGTTCGGCCATGCAGGCGGCGCAAGTCACCAGAGCCCTGTGCATTTGCACCACACTGGAAGAGTTTGACACCGTGCACGGCTTGTCCATGGCGCACGACAACATCTGGTCGACCGTCGGCGTTCACCCCGACAACGAAGGCGTGCGCGAGCCCAGTTTGCAGGACCTGCTGGATGGCGCTGCGCGCCCACGCGTGGTGGCCATTGGCGAAACCGGTCTGGATTACTACCAAATGGACGAACGCAAGGGCGGCCGTACCGTGGCCGACATGGAATGGCAGCGCGAGCGCTTTCGCACCCATATCCGGGCCGCACGCCAGACGCAATTGCCGCTGGTCATCCACACCCGCCAGGCTTCGGATGACACCCTTGCGATCCTGAAGGAAGAGGGCGAAACGGGTGGGGCAGGGTGCGCTGGTGGCGTGTTCCACTGTTTCACCGAAAGCCAGCAGGTGGCCCGGGCTGCATTGGATCTGGGTTACTACATTTCGTTTTCCGGCATCCTCACTTTCAAAACCGCGACCGATTTGCGCGAGGTCGCCAAATTTGTGCCTGATGACCGTTTGCTGATCGAAACCGACAGTCCCTATTTGGCGCCTGTGCCTTACCGAGGCAAGACCAACAACCCTTCTTATGTGCCTTTCGTTGCTCAGCAATTGGCGCAGTTGCGGGGCAGCTGCGCCGAGGCTATAGGCGAATTGACCAGCCATAATTTTGACCAACTTTTCTCTCGGATTTCAGACAATTAAAGCTATGTCTAACTTTAAATTTGCTAAAAAGATCATTGTTTTAATTGGTTTTTTATTCATATTCGAGAATTCACATGCAGGTGCTTATGATGACTTTTTCAGAGCCATCAAAATAGACGACGCCCGAGGTGTTCAGGCACTGCTCAACCGCGGGTTTGACCCCAACACGCTGGACGAGCGTGGTCAGCCTGGCCTGTTTCTGGCACTCAAAGAGAACTCTCTGAAAGCCGCTGAGGCCCTGATTCGCTTGGATCAAACCAAGGTGGAACTGCGCAATGACAAGGACGAAAGCCCTTTGATGATGGCCGCTTTGCGAGGCCACAAAGACCTGGTTGAACTGCTGATCTGGCGCGATGCCGACATCAACAAGACCGGCTGGACGCCTTTGCATTACGCCGCCAGCGGCGGGCATGCTGAAGTGGCCAAGCTGTTGCTCAGCCACAGCGCCTACATCGATGCCGAATCGCCCAATGGCACCACGCCACTGATGATGGCCGCCATGTACGGCAGCCCGGAGGTGGTCAAACTTTTGCTTGATGAAGGCGCTGATCGCGATCACAAGAACCAATTGGGCATGACCGCGTTGGATTTCGCCAAACAAGGCAGCCGCAAGGATGCGATCGCAATCCTGCAAGCCTTGGCCACAACAGCGCCAGCGGCAGTGCCGACCAGCAAACCCGCCGCAAGTTGGTGATACAAGCACCAGTCCATGACTGGACTGGCGGCATCCGTCATTTAATCAAGCCAGATGGACTTTCATTGTTCGTCTTATTAACTTCGCACGATGTATATTATGTTAAGTTATGAAGACCATTTAACCCGTGAATGTTGTGAGCATGTGTTTCCAATGCGCATGAACGCACTGACAAAGCCCTTCTGAAAAATTATTCTGAGCCTTGGACGCACAAACAGTGATCGCACAGACCACGACATCACAAGGAGATTGGAATGAAAAGTACATCCGCCATCATTGCCGCATTGCTGGCCGTTACACAGGCCTGCTGGCTGCTGGAACCTGCACAGGCACAAGGTCCTGACCGCCACAGCCACGAAAAAGCCCACAAGCAAAACAAGCCAGAGCACACACGGGAGATGGACCCAGGCCACCGACAAGGCGGACGACGCGGGCCATCTGACAACAGAAATCCCCAGTCTATGCGTGAAGGCATGCACGTGCCCTCTGACGGTGGCTCGGTGCAGATCGGCGGCTACTTCAAGGAACAGCACCGAGAGGCCGCACGTGATTACTACGAACGTCCAGAAAACCGCGGTTTTTGTCCGCCAGGTCTGGCCAAAAAAGGCCATGACTGCCTGCCGCCAGGCCAGGTCAAAAAGTGGCGACGAGGTTATCCACTGCCATCTGGCGTGGTCTATTACGAAATACCTCGTTCCGTTGTACTGACTCTGGGCGTGCCGCCAGCAGGATACCGTTATGTACGCGTGGCTTCTGACATTTTGTTGATCGCAGTGGGCACCAGCATGGTGGTCGATGCGATCGAAGACCTTGTGCATTGATGCACTGCAGTGTTTTGCGTCCAAGTTGTCAGCAAGCACTGCTGGATGTGAACGCCCTGCTCGTGCGCAGCGCGCATGAACACCGTCTTCAGCCCAAGCACATGGTCAACCGGCTTGTGTTGTGCACTTAAATGTGCCCCCAAACCATCAGTGCGTCGCGCCCTTCGGTGACCAGATCCACCTTGGCACCCACAGGCAGCAGCACCTTGGTCTCGACATGGCCAAACGGCAAGCCGGTGAGGACAGGCGCCTTGATCTGGCTGCGCAACCAGTCAACCACCGTGGCCAGCTTGAAACCTTTGTCGTGTGCAGGCACCAGTTTGTAGTTGGTGAATTGGCCGATCAGCACAGCCTTTTGCTGAGCCAGCACGCCTGCGTGCAAGAGCTGCGTGAGCATGCGCTCAATGCGGTAAGGGTGTTCGCTCACGTCTTCAAGGAAGAGCACGCCGCCCTTGACCTGCGGGAAATATGGTGTGCCCAGCAGCGCGGTCAGCACCGTCAGGTTGCCGCCCCACAGCGGCGCGTCTTTCACCACCACGCGGCGCTCGGCCTCGGCTTTGGGCAATTGCCAGCCCGTGCCCTCGCCCTGTTCCAGCAGCAGGTCATCAAAGCAGGCCTGCATGATGTCGTCGGGCTCTTGTTCAGGGCCAAAGTCTTCGCCGAGGGCTGGCCCCTGCCAGCTGATGCGCCCGGTCTTGGCGAACACGGCCTGGTTGAAGGCCGTGAAATCGCTCAGGCCCACGAACTGCATGCCACCATCGATCGCTTTGGCGATTTGTTTATAGGGCAAGGCAGGCAGGATGCGCGTGAGGCCATAACCGCCACGCGAGATCAATGCCACATCGGCACCGCTGGCCGCAGCGCGGCCGATGGCTGCGATGCGTGTCGCATCGTCACCTGCAAAACGCATGTGGCTGGTCAACGCCGCCTCGTCCACTTCGATCTGGTGACCTTGGGCTTGCAGGCGCTTGAGGCCACGGCGAAAAGCGGCTTTGTCGCGCACCGCACTGGAGGGGGAAAAAATGTAGATGTGGGCCATGTTCAGGTCAGTTCTTCAATCGGTCGAGTGTCGCATGCGGCAAGGGCTCAGTCGCCCTGCCCGGCGGCTGCCATGCGTGCCAGCGCGCGGGGCCCTGCTCGGTAGCCTTTGTCCGGATAAGGCGCATCGCGCCAGGCTTGGGGCATGGCAGGCTGGCTGCGTACAGGGCACAGCGTGTAGCGTTCTGGCTGCAGCGCAGTCAAGGCTTGCAGCAAGGGTTGAACAGCCAAAGGCCCTATGAGTTGCACCCGCTCAAGACCCAACTGATCACACAGCTCGTGCAGGATTTGCGCATGCATGTGGATCTGGTGAAAAGCTTCTTTTTTGGGTTTGTCACTGCGCCCAAAGCCCAACAAGTCGGGCACGATGTGGCGCACACCGGGTGCTGCCAGCACAGCAGCATGCCAAGCCAATGACCAGCCATGGTGGTCGTGCAGCCAAAGCGTGGCCTGTACGGCATCTGCCGGACCGGTGTCCTGCACATGCAGCCGCAAGCCCTGCAAGCTGGGCAAATCAGCGCAACACAACACCCTGCCCGGCCATTCGGGCAAGGCCCGGAAAGCCGCCTCAGGTGTGCGCAGTGCATCTTCACGCAAAGGATCGGTGTTCGCGCGGCGGGGCTTGAAAAAGTCCTTGAGCAACTGCCCGCACTCTTGGGCCAACACACCGTCTGTGATCTGTGTTTGATGGTTCAGTTGTTGGTTGGCAAACAGGTTGAGCACCGAGCCCGCCACACCCGTGCGCGGGTCTGCAGCGCCAAACACCACACGGTCCAGCCGCGCATGCAGCATGGCGCCGCTGCACATCGCGCAGGGCTCGAGCGTCACATACAGGGTGCAGCCCTCCAGCCGGTAATTGCCCAGCACCTGCGCTGCTTCACGCAGGGCCAGCACCTCGGCATGCGCCGTGGGGTCATGGCTGGCGATCGGGGCGTTGCGACCAGTGGCAATCACCTGGCCGTCTTTGACGATGACCGCGCCCACGGGCACCTCGCCCGCTGCTGCTGCTGCGCGGGCTTGCGCCAACGCCAGGCCCATCCAGTGTTCGTCCGAATGGCTCACACCAGCCCCAGCTTTTTCATCCAGCCTGCCAGGGCTTGTTCTTGTTCGCCGCCTTGCGCGTAAGCGGCATGCATGGCCGCATGGGCTTCGGGCCGATGCTGGTTGAGCTTGACGGCGCATTGCAGCGTGATGATGCGCAGCTCAAAGGCCTGGATCGCGTCCAGCATCTTGTACATGTAATTCTCGGGCAAGCTGCGCCACTGATCGGCATAGACTGGTTCATGGTCTGCGATCAGCTGTTTGAGCAAGGCATCCTTGGCCTCTTTGCCTTCAAGCAAGCGCGCTTCAACACGGGCTTGCACGGCCAGATAGCTCCAGGTCGGCACACGTTGCTGGTCGGCATACACCTTGGGCGACATATAGGCCTGGGGCCCCATGAAACACGCCAAAGCTTGCGGACGCTGCACCAGATAAGAAGCCAGAGGATTGCCCCGCGCACAGTGACCCAGCAAGCGAATCGCTTGACCGCCCTCCTCTTGCAACTTGAGCGGCAGGTGCGCCACAAAGGGGAATCCGGTGTCGTCGGTCGAGATCAGGCTGGCGAACGGGTGTTCGCGCATGATGGTCGCCGCGTGCTGAGGATGGTTGAATTGCTGGGGCAGGTACATATCGCCATGAATGTAGCAAAACAAAGGCAGCCGAAGCTGCCTTGTTGCTCATTCCCACTCGATCGTGGCCGGTGGTTTGGAACTCACGTCGTAGGTCACGCGGTTGATGCCGCGCACTTCGTTGATGATGCGGCCAGACACTTTCTTGAGCAGCGCATAAGGCAGCTCGGCCCAGTCGGCGGTCATGAAGTCGCTGGTTTGCACAGCGCGCAGGGCCACCACGTAGTCGTAGGTGCGGCCATCGCCCATCACGCCCACACTCTTGACTGGCAGGAACACGGTGAAGGCTTGGCTGGTCAGGTCGTACCAGGTCTTGCCGGATTCGTCGGTGAAGTTGCGCAGCTCTTCGATGAAGATCGCGTCCGCACGGCGCAGCAGGTCGGCGTATTCTTTTTTGACTTCGCCCAAAATGCGCACGCCCAAGCCCGGACCTGGGAATGGGTGACGGTAGACCATCTCACGCGGCAGGCCCAGGGCAGATCGGAAGAGCGTCGTGTAGGGAAAGAGTG
>ERZ650308.491-NODE-491-length-21312-cov-7.897116_pt1 | contig 21312 bp, 23 predicted proteins | sample MGYA00376244_ERZ650308 | MGnify/ENA primary metagenome ERZ650308 (study PRJEB26733, sample SAMN07839295) | wastewater metagenome | biome: small river; feature: stream; material: water | place: USA: North Carolina | collected 2016-04-26 ... | reverse complement strand
TCGGCGACGAACGTCCGGCTGGCGAACGCGATGCACAAGGTCAAGCAGGCCGAGATCACGCCGCCCGCGGATTCCGCGCCGGCGGCCCAACGCGACCCGTCCGACCCCGTTCGGCCGACGAGATTGGCCGCGTATCGACCACCCGCCGAGGTGGCGTAAACTGCCTACAAAAACCGAGACTGCCGGCCGGCAGTCGAGCATTTGCAGGGATTTGTAGGTGAAAGCGAATCTGTACTGACCACAGCCTATTTCGGAGGCCGGCAGTGGACGCCGAAAAACCGACGCCGATCCGTGCGACTCATGCCGGCCCGGGCGGCAGAAAGATCGAGATCATTTTCAACGACATGAAATCGGCGATCGACTTCTATCGTTCGGTCGGGAGAGGCGAAGTTCCTCATCCTCTGGCGAAAGATAAAGGCCGCGAAGAGAAACCGCTGAGTTGACCATGTGGCCTCCACCCCCCGAGATCATCCGAGACACCCGAGCGTGGATTCGCTGCGAAGCCGACGAGGCCGCGGTGAAGGCCGGCATGTTCATGGACCTCGAGCGCGGCGAGCAGGTCTGCGAGTGGATCGAGTCGAACTGCTGCCTGTACGAGGGGTCTCGCGCCGGCGAGCCGCTGAAGCTCCTGCCCGCCTGGCGGGAGTTCTTCATCCGCCTGTTCGGGTGGGTCCGCTGGTCGGTGAAGTGGGACGGCTGGGTCCGGCGGTTCACGCGGTTCGGATTCTGGGCGGCAAAGAAGAATGCGAAATCACCATGCCTCGCCGCGTTGAACGTGTATCTGTTGTGTGGCGACGGCGAGCCTGGCCAGAAAGTATACATGGGGGCCATGAACGGGGATCAGGCCCGCATCTCGCAGTTGCACTCCGTCAATATGATCCGCCAGTCCCCGAATCTCAATGACCTCTGCAAGATCAATAACACGACATTGAACATTGAACATTTGCCGACGCGAAGTAAATCCATCATCATTACGGGCGACAACAAACGCGGCCAGAAAGCAAAGGAAGGATTCAACGGGTCTGTATTGTTTGATGAGATGCACGTCGTGGCCGATGAGATGATGAGGCGGGTATCACGGGCCGGTATCTCTCGCCGTCAGCCCTTATTAGGTTCCATGTCTACGTGTGGTGATGACCGGAACTGTATTGGTTATGAATGGATGAAGCAGGGTCGGGACGCGGCCGACCATAAGCCGGGTCGGGAGGACTTGCAATTCCTGCACGTCGAATATTCGATTCCCGACGACGTGGCCGACGTGGACATCGTGAACGAGCCGACGAAGTACCTGCCGATGGCGAACCCCGTGTGGGGCCAGATCATCGACCCGGACGAAATCGTCGGGGACTGCAAGCGGTCGTACGCCGCGGGTCCGCGGGAGTGGAACAAGTTCCTTCAGTACCGGGCGAACCGCTGGATCAGTTCGACGAACCCGTGGCTCGACACGTCCGCGTGGGCGGCGAGCCGGGAGGACTTCGACCTCGAATCGTTGCGGGGCCGGGAGTGCTACCTGGGGATCGACCTCGCCCGCCGGCTCGACATGGTCGGGGCCGCGTTCCTGTTCCCGTGGCCGGAGGGCCCGACGGGGGTCGCGCCGAAGGACGGGTGGGACGACGGGGACAAGGGGGACACGGTCCGGGTCTGGCCGATGGCGTGGCTGAATCAGGAGACGGTGACGATGCGGGACCCGATCTACGGGCTCGCGAAATGGGGCAAGGACGGGTTCCTGAACGTCACCCCGGGCAACACGACCGACTTCCAGCGGGTCAAGAAGGGCATTCGGGACGCGGTGTTTGCGTTCGAATTGCAGGTGAAGGGCGTGTTCTTCGACAAGTATTACGCCGAGGAGTTCACGCAGCAGTTGGTGGACGGCGAGCAGGACGAGGCCGGGAACACGATCGCCCGCGGGCTTGGGTGCGACCGGTTCACCGTCCCGCAGACGATCACGGGCCTGACGGGGGCCTCGTGCGAACTCGAACGGCGGATTCGGAAGAGGCTCGTCCGCCATCCGGCGAACCCGGTTTTGGACTGGCAGGTCGAGAGCGTCGAGGTCTACACGGACCCGAACCAGAACATCCGACCGCGGAAGCCGGAGCCCCATTCGGCCAAGAGCGTGGACTTGATTTTGGCGATGGTGATGGCGATGGTGGGGGAAATGACGATGAAGGAATCCCAGCCTCGTGTACATATTCTGTAACGGAAGGAATGCGATGCTCCCGCAGATTCACGTCAACGGCCAGGCCCTCGATCGGAACGATTGGCTGACGATCGCCGGGGGCGGCCTCGTCGTCGGCGGTCTCGCGATGCTCGGCGCCGGGTGGTTGCTCATCGGATTCGGGTCTCTTCTCATCCTCGCTTCGAGGCTCAAATGGGTGTCTTCGACCGACTCGCCTTCCGGTCCCGAACCGACGCCCCGTCCGCCGTCGCCTACGGGTACGGCGGACTCGCCCGGCGCGTAGACTTCGACACCCGCACGCTCATCCCCGGCCAGTACGACGGGGGCGGTTCCGCGCGGGCGTGGGACCGGCTGTCGCCCGAAGCCGCCTTGTGCTACCCCGCGTGGTATCGCGCCGTCATCATCCTCTCGACGGCCATGCGGGGGATGCGGGTCGACCTGAAGCGGGTCGAGGACGAGGACGGCGGGACAAAATTCATCCCGGGCAAGGATCACGCGGCGTTCTGGCCGCTCTGCATCCAGGCGAACGATGAAGAGACGGCCGCGTCGTTCCGGGGCCGGATGACGTACATCATGTGCCAGTACGGTTCAGCGTACGCGCGGATCGTGCGGCGGTCGGGCAAGCCGATCCAGTTGATTCCCTACTGCCCGTACGAGTGCTGGCCGGAGCGTGAGGGCGGGAAGAAGGTCTTCAAGGTCGAGCCGAACCGCGTGGACTGGGACGCCCCGATCGACGAGAAGCGGGTCCGCACGCTGTCGCCCGACGACGTGTTCGAGATGGCCCTGCCGAGTCTCGACGGCTACTACCCGGAGGAGCCGTACCGCGTTGGCCGGATGACCCTTTACGCCGGCCTCGCGGGCGAGCGGGTCCGCGCGGCCCGGGCGATCAACAGCGGGCGGCCGCGGATCGCCCTCACGACCGAAAAGAGCCTGAACGACACGACGATCAAGCGCATCCGGGCCGAGTTCCCTGCGTTCCATTCGGGCGAGGACGACCGGATCGTCCCGGCCGTGCTCGATCAGGATTTGAAGATTCAGTCGATCCCTTACCAGCCCGAGTACGCGGCCGAAGTCGAGTTGAACAACATCAACACCCGAGACGTCTCGAACCTCACCGGCGTGCCGGCGACGTTCCTCGGGGACGCGGACGGCCGGTCGTACAACTCCCTCGAAGCCGACCTCGCGTACTTCTACGAGTTCGGGCTGGGGATTTACCTCGACTCATTCGAGGATCAGGCCGCGGCGAAAATGCTCGATCCCGGCGAGCGAAGGAACCGCTCGATCGACATCTCCTTCGACCGCCAGACGACGAAGTTCGCCGACACGAAGACTATGGGTGAACTGATCCGGGCCCTCGGCGCCGGGGCCCCCATCGCCCGCATCAACGAAATCCGGGCCAAGTTCGGGATGTCGGCCCTCGAAGACGAGGAAGCCAAGAAGCTCTACTTCCCGAAGAACATGGGCACCGGCGGCGAGAACAACCAGGGCGGCGACAACCCGCCCGGGAACCCCGGAAAATCCGCCTCCGCGCAGATTCCCCATGAAATCCCTGCAAACGAGAGACTGCCGGCCGGCAGTCGGGGTCTGGCGACGACGAAAATGATCGCCCGAAAGATCGCGACGCGGGCCGGGAAGGAGGCCGGTCGGAAGGCGGGCGACGGCCGGGCGTACATGGCGTTCGCCGGGGGCGAGTTCGAGACGACCTACCTTCAGGCGGTGACGGCCGACTTCGCCGCCCTGAAGGAAGACTTCGCCGGGTGGGAGAACCGCGAGCCCGCGGCGGTCGCGGCGACGTGGCTGGCCGAGGGCCGCGCGGCGCTTCTGGCCCTGGCCGAGTGCAAGCCGGGCGAACTCGACGCGAAAGTCAATGCGGCGATCCCCGCGTTCGTCGATACCATGACCGGCAGATTGCCGGCCTTGCTCGCGGAGTGACGAATGCGATTCAGCGTCGATGGTGTGAGGGCCCCGAGGCCCGAGTTTCCGTGCCGGGTCCTCGACGCGAACGGCGACGCGATCCTCTACGTCACCTTCTGCGACACGGAGACGGGCGAGGTCGAGCGGGTCGTCGAGCACCCCGGGACGAGCAAGAGCCGGGTGACGACCGAGATTTATCCGAAACCGCTCCGCATCGTTCCCCTTCGCCGCGCGGCCGCCGCGGCCCCGATCGTGCCGGTCGAAACCGTTCCCCTTGTCCCCGAGGTCGTCCATGAAGGCCCGCGTGTATCCGATGACCCTGGCGACCTTCTACGGAAGCCAGTGGGCGATCCTTCCCGAAAAACTGGACGAAATCGAAAGCGCCATGCTGCGAATCGTCCTGAGCCGGTCGCGTGACGGCTGGAAGGCGTTCGACGACGACTTCGAGTCGATCGACGAGCCGCCGGCCCGGCAGGCGGGCGACGTGGCGGTCATCCCGATCTCCGGCACGATCAGCCCGCGGCCGTCCGCGTTCTCGTCCGGGGGGACTAGCGCGGCGACCGTCGGGGCCAACATCGACAAGGCGAAGGCGAATCCGGCCGTGAAGAACATCCTGCTCGACATCGACTCGCCGGGCGGCAGCGTGTTCGGGGTCGAGGAACTGGCCGGGAAGATCAGGGCCGCCGCGGCGGTCAAGCCCGTTCACGCGGTCGCGAACCATATGGCGGCGTCGGCCGCGTACTGGCTGGGCTCGCAGGCGACGTCGTTCGCCGTGGCGCCGTCCGGGCAGGTCGGGTCGATCGGCGTCATCTACCGCCGGGTGGACCGCACGGCCTCGCTTGCCCAGGACGGCGTGACGGTGAAGTACGTGACGAGCGGCCAGTTCAAGGGCGAGGGCAACCCCGACATGCCGATGACGGACGCGGAAGTCGCGGACCTTCAGGCCAAGTCCGACGCCTATTTCGCGAAGTTCGTGGACGCCGTCGCGGCCGGCCGGAAGACGACCGCGGCCCACGTCCGCTCGACGTACGGGAACGGCCGCATGTACCTCGCCGACGAGGCGAAGGCCCTCGGAATGGTCGATCGGGTCGCGACGTTCGAGGACGTTCTGGGCGAACTCCGGGCCAAGACGACCCGCGGTCGGATGGCCGCCGCGGCGGCGGTTTCGACCCGCGCGGCTTGACATCACGTCGGAAACGGATAATCATCCGGTAACACCTCGCAGACTCGCTCGCTAGACGGCGGTCGCACCAACCTCACACGTTGGCCCGCGAACGCCGTCTTTCCGTAGACGTTCCGGGCCCGGGAGTTTCCCCCGTGGCGAAAGAATTGCTGGACCAACTGTCCGCCGAGATGAAGACTCACGCGGACGTCATGACCTCGCTGACCGACGCGATCGGCAAGCCCGACTGCTCGGCCGACGACCTCGCGAAGTTCGACGAGGCCCAGGCCAAATTCCAGGAAGCGCAGGTCAAGCACAAGGAAGCCGAGGCGAACTACATCGGCGCCCAGGCCCGCGAAGACCGCGTCCGCGCGGCGAAACTCGCGGCCGAGTATCAGGTCAAGTTCGACGACGACACCCTGCGGTCGCCGTCGTACACCCGCAAGATCGCGAAGGTCTCGGAGCGGCAGCGGAAGGACCCGGCCGCGTTCAACCGCGCCGGGAACATGGCCTTCGCCGCGTGGACGCTCGGTGGCAACCCGGCGGACATCCCGGCGGAACTCGTCGAGGCGTGCAAGGAACTCGGGGTCAACCCGGCCGCGACGCGGTTCGAGCCGGGCCAGTTCATCAGCCGCGAAATGGCCGACGCGACGATCATGCGGGCGCTGTCGGCGAACGGCGGCCGGGCCCACTACGAAGGCGCGGGGTTCGACGCCGCGTACCCCTCGACGTACGCCGACAGCCGCGACGACACGACGCTCGGCCTGACGAACCAGGCCCCGACGTTCCTCGCCCAGATCGCGAACAACATGGTGACGTACGGCGGCATCATGAAGGCGCCGATCTCGGTCGAGACCGTTCAGGACTTCGAGGACATCACCGAGACGTACGTCAGCGACCAGAACACGGGTCGCCAGATCGGGGAAGCCCAGACGATCGGGACGAACATCAACCCGACCGACGGCAACATCGTGTGGAAGGCGTTCGACTACACCTCCGACGACATCATCGTCACGGAACGGCAACTCGAACGGTCCCGCGCCGGCCTGCCGAGTTGGATCGGCGACGCCCTCGGCGAGCGACTGGGCCGTCGCCTGTCGATCGAGTTCACGAACGGTCTCGGGGCGACGAACCCGCACGGGATCGTGAAGGCCGCGATCGCGGGCGGGAAGAACTACGCGACCGTGGCGACGACGCCAGCGATCGGCTACGACGACGTTCACGCGGGGATCATCTGGACGATCGACGAAGCCTTCCGCGACGGCCCGGGCGTCGGCTGGATGATGTCCGAAACGATCATGATCTACCTGCAAACGATCAAGGACCTCGAAGGCCGCCCGCTCCTGAACTGGGGATGGGAAGGTCAGGGCAAGCGGCTGACGCTCGAAGGCTACCCGGTCTACATCAACCGCCAGATGATCACGACCCACGCCCAGGGGCAGAACCCGATCCTGTTCGGCGACTTCTCGAAGTACAAGGTCTACTTCCGCAAGTCGGCCGTCCCGACGCTGATCCGCGACGACACGACCGGCCGCCGTCAGCAGAAGGTTTACTTCACGTCGCTCATCACCTGCGACGCCCGGCTCCGCGACTATGGGAATTGCCCGATCGCCTACATGACGGTTTCGTAGTCCCATCTCCCCCTCTCCCCCAAGGGGAGAGGGGCTTGTCGGCCCCACCCTCACAAAACAAGGTTCCACGGTCATGACTTACCACCCGGCCTTTCTCCTGCACACGAAGATCGTGCGGTTCGGCGCGACGGGCGCCGGCGCGACGACGATCACGTTCACCACGATCGACATGACCTCCGGCGGTCTGTTCGATACGGTCACGATGCTGGTCGAACTCGGGACTGTCGTGGACGCCGGCACGCTCCGGCTCCGGGCGTACACCTGCGACGACTCCGGCGGGACGAACCCGGACCTCGTTGACGACGTCGTCGGCGCCGAAGGCCAGACCACGACCGTCACGACCTCGACCTCGTCGAACAAGTTCATGTGGGTCACGGTCGTCAAGCCGAAGACGCCCTACGTCCAGTTCACGCTCGAACGGGCGACGCAGAACGCGACGGTCGTTGCCGCGAACGCCTTCCTGCAAGGCCCGCGGAACGAGCCGATCACCCAGCCGGCCGTCATCCTGGCGTCGGCCGTCGGCCTCGCGGGCTAATCATGCCGACGGTGACGCAAAACGCCTCGGCGGTCGTGATCGTCACGCCGCCGGAGGCCCCCGACGACCTCGTCGTGACCGTGGATGCGCTCAAACGCAACTGCGGTTTCGCCACGTCCGAAACCGATCTCGACGACGTGTTCCGCGACCTGATCCTCGACGCGACCGATTACGTCGAGGAAGCCGCCCGGACGTTCCTCCGGCCGGTGACGGTGGACGAGCAGTTCGAGTCCTTTCCGTGCGGAGGAAACGTCTTCCGCCTGTCCCGCGCCCCGGTCCGGTCCCTGACGGGGATGACCTATTACGACGTGGACGGTGCGATCCAGACGTTCGACGGCGCCAGTTACGCGGGTTGGCTTGACCACAACCCGCCCGTCGTCAGCCTGCTCGGCACCGCGGCCTGGCCGGCCACGCAATACGGTCGGATGCCGGCGGTGACGATCCGGTACGAAGCCGGGCCCGAGACGGTCGCCGGGGCCAAGCGGGGCCTGTATCGGGCGGTCATGCTGATTGCGACCGCGACGTACCAGAACCAGGACGGCCGGGAGCGTTCGGGTCCGCTCGTGATCCCCGACGCCGCGACGGCGATGATCCTCGCGACCGCCCAGAGGGGGCTATGACGACCCGGTACGTCGATGCCCAGATGGCCTTCCAGGGCCCCCGCAAGGTCTGGGCGGCCGGGACCGCCTCGGCCGTCGCTGCGGGCGACGAGTGGTACACGACGATCGCTGGGGCGATCGCGGCCGCGGCGACGGGGGACACGCTGAAGGTCGCGACCGGGACTTACGACCTGCCGGCCTCGCTCGCGTGGACGGGCCTGATCGCCGCGACGGGGGCTGTCCGGTACGAATACACGCCGCCCGACCCGCTCGTCAGCCCGCTCGATGCCTATTGCGTGGTCCCGGCCGGGTTCTGTGTCCGGTTCCAGAACGGCGAAGTCGCCGCGGCGATGGGGGTCGAAGGGTCGCTCGTGCTCGACCGGGTGACGACGGCCGTGTCCGGGAAAGTCTTCAACCGCGGGGCCTGCGTGGCGATCGGGTCCGTGAAGCACCCGATCCGGCGCGACGACACGGGGGCGTTCGAACAATACCCGGCCTACTTCGACGAGGGCCGCTGGCCGAGTCAGTTCCCGGTCTCGCACTACCGGAATGCGGCCGTGCTTGAAGCCCCGGCGAAGTACCGGGACGAGTCTGGGGAAACGCTGAAGCGTTGGGTGCCGGTTGCGGAATTCCGATACCTGTCGAAAGACGGGGCGGCGGGCGAGTCATCGGCCGGATCGGTCAACGTCGCGACCCAGATGATGACGTTCTTCACGAAGCCGGGCCTCGCGGCCCATCCCGACATGAAGGTCGTGACGCGAGATCGGGATTACCAGATCGTCGGCACGTCGCGGCCGACGGGACCGGGACAAGACCTTCGTCTGACCGTGACGGAAGGGACGGGGATGCCGTGGGGCGAATAACCGTCGGTGTCAACGTCCGCGGATTCCCCGCCGTGCGGGCGGCGTACGAGGATTTTGGCGATCAGTACATCAACCGGCTCGTGAAGACGGGAGCCCAGAAAGCGGGGCGAAAGACGGTCCGGCCGGTGAAGTCCCTGACGAAGCCCGGGCACCGGACGGGGCGGTTGGAAATGGCCCGGGGGATGAAGTCGAAGTCGTACCGGCGGTCGAAGGTCTGGGTCGTTCTGGTCGGGGCTCGGCACGGGTTTCGGACGAACTTGCCGTTCTGGGGTAACGTCGATCCGACGAAATACGATCACCTGTACGAGGGGGGCCGGAAGGCGGTGAAGGCGGGGCAGAAGACGGTCAAGCGTGGGGTGATGATCAGCGGTCGTCGGGTCCGCATTAACGCGAAGGTCGCGACGAACGCCCAGGTGCTCGCGATCAAGATCAAGGTCCCGAAGGCGAAGCGGCGGGGCCGGATCAACAAGAAGCGAATGGGCCGGGCGATTCGCCGACGGACGGGCATCCGGGGCCTGTACGTCCGGGGAGCGAAGAAGGTGCTGGGCGGATACATCGTGTACGCGAAGTTCGTCAAGCCGGCCCCGCCCCATAAGCCGGTCGAGCGGAACGAGCCGGTGTTTGCGAAGAACGCCTATAACTCCATCACCGACGAAATCCGAACGGGGATTCCGAAGATCCTCGCGAAGTACGGGAACAAGGTGTACCGGTGACGCTGATCGAGGCGAGCCTGAGTCGGAAGCTGACCGACGTGCTCGGCGACGTGAAGGTCTTCCCCGACGAGATTCCGCTGAAGTACACGCAGGACGGGGAGGCGAAGCCGAACTGCACGTTGCCCGCGGTGACGTACCGTATCGTGGCGGGCGACCAGAGCGATTCGATCAACCGGGGCAAGACGGGGCTCTGCAACGACACCTACCTCGTCGAAGCCTTCGGGATGAAGGCGACGGAGTGCCAGGCGTTGCGGCGGAAGTTGTTCGACGAGTTCACGGGACCCGTCGATAAGCAATGGGCCGGCCGGCCCGTCCGGTGGGCGGACGGGGGCCCGAAGGTCCGCTGGGCCGTCGCCTCGGAGCCGAGCGGCGACACCGAGGCCGCGACGACGGACGCGCACGACGTCTTGCGGTTCGTGCAGATGTTGTTGACCATCACGTACCACAAGGGGGCTTGCCCATGATCCCGTCTCAAGGGACGCTGTTCTACTGGTCGGACGAGACGGATCAGGTTTCCGACTCGCCCGCCGCGCTGCCGACGACGTTCCCGCTCGCCGGGGCGGACCTCGACGACTGGACGCCGTTCGAGTGCATCGAAGAGGTGGACGGGATCGACGACGACAGCGTCGAGACCGTCGAGCACCGCTGCCTGAACTCGCCAGCCGGGTTCGTCGAAGAGTTCCCGACCGGGTTCCTCAAAGCCGAAAAACTGACGATGACGGCGACGTACGACCCGGACGAACACGTCGAATTCCGGGCCGGTAAGTCGTCGCGGAAGAAGTACCGCATCCTCATCGCGTTCCCGCTCGACGAGGATCAGACGACGACCCCCGAGCGGTTCGCCTACCGGGTCTACTGCACGAAGGCGAAGCCGATGGTCGATCAGGGCGGCCAGCCCATCAAGCAGGAGTTCGAGTTCACGAAGTTCGGCGACATCGGGGTCCACAACGAAGGTTCGTAAGATGTCCCGGCCCCGGACAGGGGACAACCCGAGGACCGTCATGACGATCGGCGACCGCCTGCTTTCGGCCCACCGGCCCCAGTTCGAGGACGTGACCATTGACGCGGGCGACGTGAAAATCGTCGTCCGCGTTCATGCGTTGACGGGCCGCGATTTCTTCGAGTTCCAGAAATCCATCCCCACCGTCGCGGACGAAAAGAAGGCCCGCGGCGAGAAGCCGGCCCCGGGCGACGAAAATCTGGTCGAGACGCTGGACGTTCCGATGCGGATGCTCTGCGTGACCTGCCGCGACCCCGAGACGGGCGAGCGGGTCTTCCCGGCCGATCGGTTCGAGGACGTGAAGAATGCCCCGTGGCAAATGCTAAAGCTGCTCGTGGACGCGCAGGATCGGATCAACAAGGGGCACCCCGACGCAAAAAAGCTCTCCGCGGGGACCCCCGCTACCGGCGGTGGCTGAGCCTCGCCCGGGAGAAGTTTCGCGTCCCGCTGGGCCGCCTGCTCGACGAAATGACGGCCGCGGAGTTCGACGAGCACGTCGCGGACATGGCCGAGGGTGGGGACCACGACGAACGGGCGACGTACTACCTCTCCGTCATCTGCCGGTTGATGTACAGCCTGCATCGGTCCTGGGGCGGGAAGAAGGTCGAGGACCGCCTGCTCGATCCGTGGGGCCAGTCGAAACAGGTCGAGGCCAAGCCGGGCGAACGGGACCCGCTGAGGGCCCTGTTTCGGGCGAAGCACAAGCGGGCGGAAAAGACCAAGCGGGCCGCCCGGAAGGCCCAACGGAAGGAGGCGGGTCGTGGCGACGAACAAGATCGGAACCGTCGCCCTGATGCTGACCGCGAACGCGCAGGGCGTTCAGAAGGGCGTTGACGCGGCGATCGGTAGTGTCCGCGGCCTGTTCTCGGGCATCGGCAGTTTCGCCAAGATGGCCCTCGCGTTCACGGCTGGGAATCTCCTCTCCCGCGGGATTGGGGCCGCGATCGGCGGGGCGAAAGACCTCGCCCAGTGGGCGACGGAAACGGCGAACGAATACGAGCGGGCCGAGATAGCTTTCCAGGTTATGACCGGCAGCCGGGCGGCGGGTACGAAACTGCTCGGCGACCTCCAGCAACTCGCCGTCGAAACGCCGTTCAAGTCCTCCGAAGTCGTCGAGCAGGCCAAACTCCTGAAGGCGGCAGGGGTCGAGACGGAAGACCTGATCAAGACGATTCGCAACCTCGGCGACGTCGCGGCCGGGACCGGCGTGGACATCGGCCGGCTCTCCCTCGCCTACGGGCAGGTCATTTCGAAGGGCCGTTTCCAGGCGAGCGAACTCCGGCAGTTCACGGAGGCCGGGGCCGGCGTGCGGATGTTCGCCCAGGCGGCGAAGATGACGAACTCCCAGTTCCTCGCTGCGATGGAGGCGGGGAGGATTAGTTCCGACATCGTCGTAACCGCCTTCGAAAAGGCGACGGAAAAGGGCGGGATGTTTTTCCGCCTGATGGATCGGCAAGCCCAGACAGTGAAGGGCCGGTTTGACTCGATGATCGATTCGTTCGAAATCTTCATCGGCAAGGTCGGCCTTGCGGCGTTCCGAGCCTTTGGTCTGCGAGAGTTCTTCGATGGCATGGCAAAGTCAATCCAGAATTTGCGAACGGAAGAAATCGGTTCTTGGTTCGCCCGGGCTGCGGACGGAATGCAGCCGTTCTATCTGGGTCTCGTCGGGATCAAGGAGATCGGGAAGGAGTTCCTGACCACGCTGTACGGCCAGGCCGCGACGTGGAAGGACATCAATAAGTTCGGCACACAGTTTGTCTCGACGATGCTTCCTCTCGTGGCCGGACTTGGCAAGGCGATGACGGAACTCGGCATTGCGGTGTTGAAGGTGATGAAAATATTCGCGTTGCCCGACCCGGGGAAGGCAAATGCGGCGATCAAAACGTACACGGACGCCATCAATGAGCAAAAGGATTTGATTCGTCAGATCGACGCCGATCTGGCGAATCCGGCCAACAAGGGGAAGGACAACTCGGATCTGTACGCGGAGAAGCGGGAGGCCCAGAAACTTCTCGACCGCGCCGCTGAAGGCCTCCGTCTTGCGCAGGGCTTCAAGGAGCAGATGAAGGAGACGGCCGAATTCCGACGCAAGGTGACGGGCGGAATTTCCGACCTGATCCCCTCAAAAGAAGAGATCGACCGGAGAACTGATAGCCTCGCGGATTTGACAAACGCCTTTGACAGGGGACTCGACAAGGCGATTGCGAAGATGAATGAATTTCGTGATGCCGCGAATGCGCCGTGGACCGATGCGCAGGTCGGCAAGGCCGTGGACGATCTGTTCACGATTCTCGACGAGGAAGATGCCGGCCGGGCTCGTGTGCAGGGCGAGAAGTTCGCCAAGCAGTTCGCCCAGGGCTTCAACGCGATCAACCCGGCCTTCAAGGGCATTCTCGACGACCTCGGCAAGGAGGCGGCCTCGTTCGGCACGGAAATGACGTACGACCTGCTGAAGAACACCATGCAGGCGATCAACATCGCCGAGATCAAGCAGCGGTTCGGTCAGGAAGGCGGCCTGTCGGCCGCGGCGGCGGACCGGCTGCGGGTCGCGTCATTTAATAAGTTCGTCGGGAGCGCGGGCAATACGCAGGTTGCCCCGCTGGTCGAATCGCGTGGCCAGGAAGCCGCGAGCCTGTTGAATGCGGCCCGATTCAACTCGACATCGGTTGAAGATAAACTCGCCGCCGCATTGCGGGCCCAAGAAGCGACGGAAAAGAACACGCGGGAGACGGCCGCCGAGATCAAGCGGCTGAACCAGTTCAAGGCCGACCCCGTGGCGACGTTCCTCGGTGTCAAGTTTGGGGGTGGCTGATGCCGACGTACACCGAGATCGAGAGCGTCGGCCGGACGGGGGAGTACCGTTTCGACTCCGGCACGACGCCGACGCAGACCGACGCGCAGTACGAAGTCGGGTGGTACATCCAGTTGGCCGACGAGGTCGATTTCGCCAACACGGAGCCGCGGCGACTCCTTCTTGACGACCGAATCCCGCAATACCTCGACCCCTACGTCAACGGCACGTTCACCGACCCGTATTCGCTGCTGCGTTCCGGGAACATCACTCGGACGGACACGAACCAGCGAAAGATTTTCTTCACGCTCGTCTACTCGAAGATCCCGATCGGGGAATTGCAGGCGACGCAGCCGAACTCGCCTTACGGCGAGGTGTTCCCCGGGGCGACGCCACCGACGAACGGGCCCTCGGGCGGGGGCGGCGACCCTTCCGGCGACCTGACGCAACTTGCCCCGCGGTTCACCTACGGCTACGAGGTGATCGACGACCTCTTCCAGACGGACCTCGACAACAATCTCGTCGTCAACACCGCGTCGGACCCGTTCGAGCCGTTGCCGACGAAGCCGACGCTGATCCGGGTGCTGACGACGACCCGGTACGAAGTCGGCTGGGACGAGACGAAGTGGGACGATTACTCCTTCGTCACGAACCTGACGGCCTGGCGGGGCAATCCGAACGGGGCATGCCTGATGTTCCCGCCGACGGTCGGGGACTACGTCCTGCTCGGCGGCGTCCTCTTCTACCCCGTGACGTACACGATCAAAATCAAGATCAAGGAACCGCTGAACTGGCTGCTCTCGCTCGACAGTTACGGGTTCCGTGAACTGAAGGGCGGGAAACTGGTAGACATTCAGTTCCCCGCGAGCCCGAAGTTGACGAAGCCGTGGCCGCTCGACGTGGACGGTTTGGCCCTGACGCCCGCGGCGATCGAAGGCGGCGCCGAGCCGGCCCGGGTGACGTTCCGAAAGTACGAGGAGAAGGAATTCGACGACCTGAACCTGATCCTCCCCGCGATCATTTAACCCATGCCGCAGATCATCGGATTCGCCGACGAGGATACCGCCCGCCGCGTCTTCAACGGCGTGGCGGCGTCGGAACGTGCCCTCCGCAACGGCCAACGGCTCACGACGACCGGCCGGGCCTTCGTCCGCGTGACCGGCGCCGGCACGTCGAGCCCAGCCCCGCCGGCCGCGTTCGGGTGTCTCGAAGGCGAACTGGTGGCCGCCACGGACGACGCGGGCGAGCCGGACGGCTACGTCGCGGTCTCGGCGGAACCGCTGTTCGTCATCTACCTCGTCGCGGAAGGCACGCCCTCGACGGGCGACATCCTCGAAGCCGATTTCGTCTGGACGGACGACGACGGGGCGGCGGTGTGGTTGGGTCGGCGTGGCGGTGGTTCCGGCGGGGGCGGCTGCGAAGACGAAACCCTGTGCGACGGGGCATGGCACACCGCCGACTACGTCACCGCCGTGACGCTCGACTGCACGGCCGGCACGCTCACGCTCGACGTGACGACGGACGGGAGCCGGGACTATTGGACACGAACAACACCGCCATAACACGGGGCCAATATGTCGAAATCGAACAACTACGAAAACCGGATGCAACTGTTCACGTTCAACGGAACGGCGATTACGTTGCCGAACACGATCTACGTCGCACTCCACACGGCGGACCCGGGCGAGACCGGGACACAAGCCACGAGCGAGGCCGCGTACACAAGCTACGCGCGTGTCGGCAAGGCTCGCAACTCCTCGTCCGATTTCACGGTCACGGGCAATAGCGTCACGAACGCGACGGAAATCCTGTTCCCCACGGCGACGGGCGGAGGCCCGGAAGTGCTGACGCACTGGTCCATCGGCGAAGACGCGAGCGGGGCGGGCGTCATTCTGTATAAGGGCGCGTTATCGTCGTCCATCACGGTCAACACCAATTCGGCCCCGCGTGTCGCGGTCAGCGGACTTACCATCACTGAGGACTAAATCACATGGCCTTCTCTTCTATCGACGACTTGGTGTCCGAACTCGGGGCGGGCAAGAAGGCGCGTCTGCAAGGATTTCGCACCATCGCGACCGGGGCCACGTCCGTCGCGGGCCGGTGGCACGAGTGCTTTACGGGCACGGGGACCGGTGGCGCGGGCACGCTCACGGGCACGGCCGGACTCGGGACCGCGTTTTCGTCGTCCACGACCGGGGCAATTCCGCAACCGACGGCGTCCGTTTCGACGGACACGAAACACCTGCTTTCGATGCTCGGCGTGACGGCCGCGACCACGGCGGTTCCGGGTGTCCTGATGCTGACGGACCTGCTCTACATGTACCCGTCGTGTGTCGTCACGGGCACGCCCACGACGTTCAACAACGGGGCGGCGAAACCGACAAGGCACAATAACGGGGCGGGCGTCCAGTGCTCGGCCATTGTCGCCACGGCCCTTGGTGCGGCCACGCCCACGCTCACGGTCACGTACACCGACCAGGGCGGCGTGAGCGGGTCCGGCGCCGTAACGGCGTCCGCCAACTCCCTGCCGGTGGGGTCGCTAATGTCCGGCGGGGCGGCGGCCCAACTCGGGGCACCGTTCATGAGTCTGTCCGCGGGGGATTCGGGCGTTCGCCAACTCGACTCGTACACGCTGGCGAGCGGCACGACCGGGACTGTGACGTTTGTCCTTCACCGGCCGATTGCCACGATTCCTTTGGTCGCAGCGAATACGGCGGGCGAACGGGACTTCCTCTATCAAATGCCGTCGCTCCCGCAAATCGACGACGACGCCTGCCTTGCGTTCCTGTACCTGCCGGGCGGGGCGTTGATTGCGTCCCAAATCGTGACCTACGACCTCATGACCGCGTGGGGTTAACATGGCGTTGAAGCAAAACGGATTCCTCGCCGGTTCGCCCATCCGACTTTCCGGCGGCGGGGTGTTCGCGTCTGGACGGGGCCGGCGGGCGGGCGACGGGTCACTCCACGCTGCGTTCGTCGGCGGGTTCCAGCAAGACACGGGGATTCCGTCCGGATACCGTCCGCCGGGCGTCTACATTCTGGCCGTCAAGGAAGGCGGGATTAGTTCGTTCACGACGGCGGGCGGTTCGACCGCGTCAATGGACATCGCGTCGTGGGAAGTCGCCACGCCCACGGCGGCCGGGGTTGCGACGACAAGCATCACCGGGTTCCTCACCGAATCGCGTACGGCCACGGCCGCGGGCGTCGCGTCGTCCACCTCGTCGGCGATCACGTTTGAGCGGATGTCCGCCGCGTTGTCCATCGGGGCGACGCCGTCCGCCGTGGACATCGCGCAGGCGGTGCTGGGCGGCGTTGAAATTGACGAGGGGTTGAACCTCCGACAGGTGATGCGTCTGCTCGCGGCCATCAACCTCGGCAAGTCGTCCGGGTTCACGACGGGCGCCTCGTCGCCGGTGTTCAAGGGTCTCGACGGCTCGACGACGCGAATCAGTGCGACGACGGACGCGAACGGGAATCGTACGGCGGTCACGCTCACGGCGGGGGATTAACCTTGGCGGCCCCGTCGTTCGGCTCGTGGCTCGCGTCGTGGTTCGGCTCGTGGTTCGGGGCGTCGTCCGCGGCACCGGCCCCGACGACGATTGACTGTGAGGGGCTTTGCTGCTGCCGGTGTCACAAGTGCAAAGGTCACGGCTACTACGTCGAAGGTGAAGTGACGTTCGGCACGTACGTCGGGACGTGGTTTACAAACGGTACGACATTCGATTACCATGCCGGGGACGTGACCACGAGCATTGTCGGGCAAATCCTCAGCGGGCAAACTATCACAATCAACGCCTTCCCGTTCAATCCTCGAAAATACGGCAGCGAAGGCGGGACGGGCGTTTGCAACTTTGATTCACCCGCGTTTGGCCCCGTCGCAATCATTGACCCGTTTCTAGGTCCGATTAACTACAATGCCTTTGTCTCGTTAACGGATTACGAAACGTTAGGGATTTCAGCTGTTTTCGCCGACCCGCCGTTCGGGGCCGCCGACGGGGCGAATTACCACGTTGATACCGTAGACTGTGTCGGCTCGGGAATGGATGTCAGTCTAGTACCTTGTGCGGCGAGTGGCGGCGCTGCGGTCGTCAGCACATGCCCGACGCCGTTCTCAGACAATGGGACGATTGGCGGCAGCGTGTGGGCACCTCAATTTGACAGTATCACAATTACATGGACCGGTGACTACTTCCAATGCGGCGAAAATGCCGACGGAACCCCGTACGAGACGGTGGAAGGGATGCGGGCAGGCGGGTCGCCACCGCAAGGCAAACCGTGTAGCGAAAAAATCGCGGACATGGTGAGGGCAAAGGCCCCCAACGTCCGCGTCAACCTGCGGAAGCCGCTCCCGCTCGCCCATCCCGACCGGTGCCTGCACCTCGGCAAACGGACCGAGCTCCGGGCCGGGTGCAACGGGTGGAAGTGCCGGCACGATTGCGAAAAGGGGTTGGCCGCCGTGCCGGGCCTTTTCTGTCAGACGTGCGAGTCTTATGAGGCGGACCCGGATTACGCGGACGAAGGCGTTCGGAGTTGGCTCTCCTGATCGACTCCGTTCACAAAACCCATGAATTCCTAGCGTTTGCTCGACTGCCGGCCGGCAGTCTCGCCAAAACGGCTTGACGGACCCGGTCGTTTTACAGACGATTCCTTCACCCCCAGGGGCGAAAAAATGCCGACGATCACCCGAACCGACCTCGCCTCGACGTGGGCGTACACGAACCCCGTCCTCCTCGAAGGCGAAGAGGGTTACGAAACGGACACTCAGCGGCGGAAGATCGGCAACGGGGTGACGGCGTGGAATTCCCTCGCCTACACGGACGACGAACTCAACAAGTACGTCGCGACGGCCGTGACGAACGTCGGGATCGCCCCGGCCGTCCTGTCGGACCTGACGGTGACGCTGCCCGCGGGCGGGAAGTATCTCGGCGTGCTCACGGTCTTCGCGAGTTGCCCGACGGCGGCCGACGGGCTGCGGCTCGACTTCGACGGCGGGACGGCCACGGCGACGACGTTCGTCGGGGCGATGAATGTCGCGGGCCCGGCGGCCACGGTGAGCGTCGGGGTGACGGCCGCGCTGGCGACGGACCTGGTCGTGACGGACCTGAGCGGGACCGGGACGAACGGATTCGTCGTTCACTTCTTCCTCGAAGTGAACGCGGCCGGGACGTTCATCCCGCGGCAGGCGAAGGAGGCCGACGCCGCCGGGGCGACCCTGACGATTCTCAAGGGGACGAACCTGCGGATGGTCGCGGTGAACTGATTGCCTTGACTTGAAGGCCCGTGTCGATAATCATCCGGTAACACGGAACGCACGCGAGACGGCGTCCCCGAGGCCCCACCCGGCTTCGCGGACGCCGTTTTTTCGTTTCCCCTTCGCACGAGGCCGTCATGTCCGTTTCCGCAGCCCTGGCGATGAGCCTGACGATTACCGAATCGCTCTCGGCGGCCGGGATCAGCACGAGCAACAACACGCTGAAGTACAGCGCGTTCAACGTGAGCAAGACGTTGAACGCCAGCAGTTCCCCGACGGTGACGAAGAGCGCGGTCGGACAACTCGCCCTGTCGTCCGGGTCCGTGACGATGAACCTCGCCGCGGTCGTGACGAGCGCCGGGGCGACGGTCGATTTCACGGGACGGAAGATTCAAGCCCTGCTCCTCCAAGTGCCCTCGGGCAACGCGAACAACATGACCTTCGTCCCCGGGGCGTCGAACGGCATCGACATCTTCGGCGCGTCCTCGAAAATCGTCCTCGAACCGGGCCAGTCGTACCTCATGGACTTCGCGAACGCGGGCCAGACGGTCGCGAGCGGGGACCGGACGATCGACGTGACGGGGACCGGGACGCAGGCGTTCAACTTCGCCATTGTGGGCTAACCCGGAGCAGCGCCATGACGCCCGACACTCGCAAAACGTATCCCGAATCCCCGCTCTCGGCCCGCGGCGGTCGGATCGTCACGTCGTTCAGCGATACCGTGGACTTGATCGTCGTGGCCCTCGAACTCTGGGCCCTGACGGCGGGGACGGTCGTTGTCATCGGCGTTGATGACCAGACGGTGACGTTCACGGCAAACGACATGGTCGCGATGAACGGCCGAATTCCCTTCGCCGTGAAGCGGATTCTTTCGACGGGAACGACCGTGACCCGATTCCTCGCCGCGGTGTAATCGACATGCCCGGACTCGGCCTCGGATTGGGTCTCGGCGTGGGCCGTTCGGTCGGGGTTCCCTTCACGCCCCTCTCCCTCGCCGGCTACCACGGCGGCGTCTTCCCCGCCCTCGCCGTCGCGGCCGGGGGGATTTGGCAAAATGCCGCCGAGACAACGCCCGTGACGGCCGACGGGGAGCTTGTCCGGGTCATCACCTGCCCGTTCGCCGGCGTTGATTTCGCCGCCGCCAGTGACGCGGCACGACCCGAGTACAACACGGACGGCACCTACCACTGGCTCGCCTTCGACGGGACCGATGACGCCTTGTTGCGGACCGTGTCCCTGCCGCAACCGTACTGGTTCTTTTCCGCGTCGCGGATCGGATCGGCTGGGGGAACGATTCACGACGGGCACGCGACGAACACGGGGTACACGGCCCGGGGAGCGGGGGCCGGCGCCGCGGCGTACCAGATGTACGCCACGTCGGGCGACCTCCTGTCGTCGAACACGCTGCTCCCGAACGTGACGGCCCTGTTCGGCGGGGTGTTCGACGGGGCCTCGTCGGCGCTGTACCTGAACGGCACGAAATCGACGAACGGATCGTCGATCGCGGCCACGGACCTGACGGGCGTGACGGTCGGCAGTCGGTCCGGGTTCCCGTCGGAGAAGTGCGACAAACTCTACGCCTGGTGTTGTGGCACGGGCACGCCGTCGGACGCGGATTTCGAGCGGTTGCGGTTGTACTTCGCGGGGTTCGCACCATGACACTCGCCATCCTGCTCCTGGCCCTTGCCCAACCGGAAGCCATTCCGGCCCCGGCCCCCGCGCCGTGGGCGGACGGGGCCCGCGTCATCGACCTGCCGGGCGGGACGGTCGAACTCCATTCGCCCGTCACGCTTACGGACGTGGACGACCCGGTCATCAACGGCAACAACACGCGGCTCGTCTACCGGGGCGGGCCGACGAAGGGCGTGATCCAGTTTGCCCGCGTCTCCCGCGGTCGGACCCGCGACTTGGAAATCGTCATCGACTCGCCGGGCGTGGACGCGGCCGTGCTCGTCACGAACCTGCCCGGGCCGTCGCCGTCCGGTCGGGTGTCAACGGGGTGTCACTTTTCGAACGTGCGGGTCATGCACGGCGGGTATCCGACCGCGTGCCGGCGGGCGTTCAGCGTGGACTCGTTCGCGTTGGGCGGCATCGACGCAAACAACGACATGCACGTCTTCGCCGACTGCTACGCCCAATCGTTCACGGAATCCGGGTTCTACGTCACGGGCACGCAAGCCCACAAGCTCGTCTATGACCGCTGCTACGCCCACGACGCGGGCGGGCGGACGGTGGACGGCTGGCGGTTCGGAGTGGGTGCGTACGTCGTCCTTCGCGACTGCGGGGCCACGGCGACCGCATGTGACTTTCGCCTCGGCACGAACGAAACGTCGGTCCGAATTACCGGGTTCAACTCGGAGCAATCGAAGCGGTTTCTCGTCTCGGGCACGACCAATTCCGAGTTCCCGTGCGTCGTTGAACAACTCCGCTGGGACGGGCTTCCCGAACCCGGCGTGCCGGTCGTGGACTGCCGCGGCCCCGGCCCATGGACGGTCCGCGACGCGACGTTCGCCGGCATTGACGGCGTACCCGCCACGCTGCGGTACACGGGCACGGTGCCGGGCGACTTGACCCTCTCGGGCGTGTACCTGCGGCAGCACGGCGGGGCGGAACCGGCGGTCAAGGTGAGCGTGCCGGCCTCGTGGTCGGTCGCGGGACATGGCGTGTGGTGGCAGCG
>ERZ650308.490-NODE-490-length-21313-cov-8.632938_pt1 | contig 21313 bp, 17 predicted proteins | sample MGYA00376244_ERZ650308 | MGnify/ENA primary metagenome ERZ650308 (study PRJEB26733, sample SAMN07839295) | wastewater metagenome | biome: small river; feature: stream; material: water | place: USA: North Carolina | collected 2016-04-26 ... | reverse complement strand
CTAAAAAATAGCCAACGTCAGATAATTCTTTTTATTATACAAAGCAATTGATATATATATCCACAGAGGATGAATAACTTAAATCGTTTGTTTAACTTTTTTTGCGTCTATTTGAACAAGAATAAGTAAGATAAATTTGACCATGTTGCCAAAAAATGAAGAAATAAAAGCATTGTTCAGTCTGATCGACGATCCAGATGAAGAGGTATTTAGCACCATTGCTGATAGGTTATTAGACTATGGCACACCAATCATCCCAGACTTAGAACACTTGTGGGAGAATACTTTAGAAGAAGCTACACTTGAGCGTATTGAACGAATGATCTACAAACTTCGTTTAAAAGACATTCAAACACAATTGATCGAATGGAGTGCTGCTCCAAAACCTTCACTTTTTGAAGGTGCTTTGATCTTAGTAAAATATCAATTCCCTGAATTGTCATTGGATCCTTTGAGACATCAACTAGAAAAAATCAGAAGGAACATTTGGCTTGAACTCAATAATTATTTGACGCCATTAGAACAAGCAAATGTAATACGCAATATTTTATTTAGTTATTACCAAATAAAAGGTGTCGAAGTTAACTATGAAAATCCAGAAGATTTTTTAGTGTCTTCTCCTTTACAATCTAAACCTGGCAATGCCTTTGCGAACTCATTAATTTATGCTGAACTTTGTCAGCAATTAGAGATACATGCAGAGTGGATTAATATACCTAAACAATGTATCCTTGCTTATTTTAGTGCAGACTGGGAGCCACATGAAATAGTGCCTAATCCACAGGAATTTATACAGTTTTATGTGGAAGGTACTTCAGGACATCCCTTCTCACAAAAAGATATGGATCAGTATTTTTTAAGACATAATATTGAACCTAAAACAGTTTATTATAAACGTCTTTCTAATCAAAGAGTCATCAAAAAGATGCTCCTTGAATTTGCAAAATGTTTTCAGAGCCCTACCCTACAATTCAAGCGCGACGACCTAATTGAGTTGGCAAGCTTATTGGATCAAGAACCTAAGTAACAAAAAACGATGCAAGTACAGTTCGAACATATTTATACTAGCCCAATAGGACGTATTAAGATTGTTGCGGACAATGATTGTATTCAAGCATTGACATTCATAGAAGTCACTGAATCCATCTCCCATTCAGAAGAGATCGAAAGTCCCACTGTTATTCATCAATGCATCGACGAACTAATTGAATATTTTAATGGAACTAGAACAAAATTCACTGTCCCAATTCACCAAGGAGGAACTGATTTTCAACAAAAAGTTTGGAAAGAATTGTATGAAGTTCCATTTGCCAAGACAATGAGCTATGCAGAATTGGCGAAGAAATTGGGAGATCCAAAAGTCATCAGAGCGGCAGCATCGGCGAATGGCAAGAATAAAATTGCCATCATTGTACCCTGTCATAGAATCATAGGATCCGACAGGAATTTAACAGGTTATGCCTGGGGATTGGCCAGAAAAAAATGGCTTTTACAGCATGAATTTAGGATTGGACTTGGTGTACAAACCTTATTTGCCTAAAATAGAGCCTGTAAAGCCAAATGGCAGGATATTATTAGCGGAAGGTATCAAAATGATCTTTCCTGTTTTGCCAGCCAAAATAAGCTTAATTGGCGCTTTATACCTTAATTCATAATCTAATAAAGACTGACGACACATGCCGCATGGAGATAAAGGATGATCTGACTCAACGCCATTAGGGATATAACTGATCGCCATTGCTGTGATGGTCTCTTTAGGATATTGGCTACCGATACTATTTAACAATGTCCTTTCTGCACAAATACCCACAGGATAACTTGCACTCTCTTGGTTGGAACCAAGTATAATTTTGCCATTTGATAATCTAGCTGCCGCCCCCACTTTAAATTTTGAATAAGGCGCAAAAGCTGTTTCAACAGCATCGTAAGCCGCATTTAATAATTCAAAATCTTCTGCTGCCAAATCTTGTTTAGCATCAAATTCTTCGTATTCAAATTCAAATTTCTTTAGCATGCTAATTATTTTATCAAATTAAAGAGTCTATTCCATCTTATTGATTGACTGTAACTAAACCAGATCAATGCAGCTCTACCTACAATATGTGTTTCAGGTACAAAACCCCAATATCGACTATCTTGACTACGATGACGATTGTCCCCCATCATCCAATAATAATTTTGTTGAAAGGTATAGGTATTTGCAGCTTTATCGTTGATAAAATACTGCCCATTTTGTACCGTTAATTTTTGATGCTCATAGCCTTCAATGATTCTTCTATACATTTCAATAGTACTATCATTCAACAACACTTGATCTCCTTTTTTAGGAATACGAATAGGGCCAAAATTATCTGCTGTCCATGGGAAATGCACAATGTCATTTGGGAAAGTGTATCCCACATTTTGATCTTCAAATAAAACGACTGATTTTACATTAGGCAATCTTTTTAAACTTGCTGCTGCACTTGCAGTGATGTTTAATTTAAACGTATTGGGACGGCCTTCTACAAATTGAAAATCAGCAGTAGCTTCATTAATATTTATACCCAGTGTATCTTGTATAAATTCTTCTGCCAATGGTCTGCCATCTGTTTCAACTAAGTATTCTGTTTGCATGAAAGGCGTCACCAATGCGGGTGCACTATTCACCCATAATTGACTCTTTTTTATCTCTATCACATCGCCAGGAATACCCACACATCTTTTGATATAGTTGTCTGTCTTGTCCATCGGATGCACTAGTATCGGATAATCAGCTTGAAGCTTTGCACGGTCATTATTGTACTGAGGACTTCTTAAGACATCATAATAAGGGATCTTAGATCCAAAATCAGGCAAATTGATGATGGTATCTCCAGCTGGAAAATTAAACACGACTACATCGTTTCTTTGTATGGATCTTAATTTTGGAAAACGCTTGTAATCCAATTGAATCCATTTTAAATAAGATGGTGTAGTTGGTGCACCTGGTAAAGTATTGTGCACAAAAGGGAAAGACAATGGTGTCTGAGGAATTCTTGCACCATAAGTTACTTTATCAACGAATAAGAAATCGTTCACCAATAAAGTTTTCTCCATACTTTCTGTTGGAATCACGTATGCTTCAAATAAAAATGTTCTAATCAAAGTAGCAGCTACGATGGCAAACACGCCTGCGTCTACCCATTCTCTTGAAGCTGGCTTATGATAATGTGTTAATGCCGCTTCTCCAAACCATTGTTCTTCTTTTGACAAGCCAAGATAAGGCAAATAGATAAACGGTACCAATACTACTAAACTGTGATGGATTAATTTCACTCGCTTAAAATGCATCACAAAAATGATCGTAATCCATAGGCTTACAAATTGTCCTAAAATAGGAATCAATTGAATCCAAAACCAAATTTTTGAAATTTTACAAAGCTTGACTACTTCCCAAGTATTATAAATAGGAATGATTGCCTTATTAGCAGGCACGCCTGCTTTTCTTAACATTGTGTAAATACCAATATGCCAGCCTAGCCAATAAAGAATAAATAATGTCATGCCCATATAGTTGTAATTAGATAGAACAAAAATATCCCTTTGTGAGGGATATTATATAAAAAGATTTATTAGCCGTTAAGCAATCGTTTAAAAGGTTAAATATAAGGATTGACCTTATTTGTATTGTTGTAACACTTCTTTAACCAATTTCACTGAACGTGTTACGTCAGGGATTGCCAATGCAGTTAAATTTGGTGCATAGTGCATTGGAGCATCAGCACTTGTAATTCTTCTGATAGGTGCATCTAAATAATCGAAACCTTCTTTTTGGATACGGTAACTTAGTTCAGAAGAGACTGAAGCAAATGGCCACTGCTCTTCGATAATTACTAAACGGTTTGTTTTTTTAACACTTTCTAACACAGTCATCCAATCCAATGGACGAATAGTTCTTAAGTCGATCACTTCAGCGCTGATCCCTTCTTTTTCTAACTCTACTGCTGTCGCTAAAGCGACTTTCATCATTTTATTATAAGACACAATCGTAATATCTCTACCTGGGCGTTTTACATCTGCCTTACCCAATGGAATATAATATTCTTCTTCTGGCACTTCACATTTATCACCATACATTACTTCACTCTCTAAGAACATGATTGGATCTTCTTCGTAACGAATCGCTTGCTTTAATAAACCCTTTGCATCATATCCATTAGAAGGAGAAACTACTTTAATACCCGGAATATTCGCTAAATAACTTTCAAATGCTGTAGAGTGCTGCGCACCTAATTGACCAGCGCTACCATTTGGTCCTCTCATTACAATTGGACAACCAATTTGTCCACCACTCATTGCCAACATCTTACTTGCAGTGTTTAAAATTTGGTCTAAAGGCAATACTGCAAAGTTCCATGTCATGAACTCAACAATGGGTCTTAGTCCATTCTGAGCAGCACCCACTGCAACAGCAGTAAATCCCAACTCAGAGATTGGTGTATCGATGACTCTTTTAGGGCCAAATTCAGCCAACATTCCTTGACTCACTTTGTACGCACCATTATACTCTGCTACTTCCTCTCCCATTAAAAATACGCGTTCGTCTCTTCTCATCTCTTCATTCATCGCTTCGCGTAGTGCTTCTCTAAAGGCTATTGATCGCATGAAAATCGTTTTTAATATTGAATTGCAAAAATAGCGTTTTATCGAGGAAAAAAGTACTTCTAGCCCCAAAAAAAATCCCCTCCCGAAAATCGGGAAGGGATCACTAACTAACCCATCTGAGTGCCTTAGAACACGTTATAAGCAAAGCTTACATAGTACAATCCACCAATCGCTGGACTACCATGTGCTGTGTTGTAATATGTATTCATAATATTGGTACCACCCGCCTTGATTAAAGACTTGATCGCAGGTAATTTGTAAGTTAATACTGCATCTAAAGTATTGAATGCAGAAACTTCACCTACTCCGAATGTTCCTTCGTAAGTAAAGCCATCTTGGTAACGGTAGTTCGCGCTGAAACCTAAACGGTTCTTTAATGCGAATCCACTGTTGCTCAATCCTACGTTTGCTCTCATTTTAGGTGTGTTGAAGTAAGAAATAAATCCTTCTTGTAAACCACCTAATTTGTCGCCATAGATGCTACTAGATACTGTAAAGTTTCCAGGCAAGATATAATCTAAAGAAAGACCCCATCCTGAAGTTTTCACTTCTTGTGTAGAGTTAGTAGAGATACTGTAAGCGATACGCTTGCTTGCATCTAATACGTCTAAAGGACTAGGAGCAGTTGCATTTCTTGATTGTAAAACTGTTACACCGCTGATGAAGTTTTCATATTTACCAAAGTAGTAATAGAAATCAATCATTAATTTTTTAGCCACTAAACCCTTGTAACCAACTTCATATGAACTCATAGACTCAGGCTTGAATTCAGGGAAAGATTGTACTTTAAGTAATGATGGATTTGGAGCACCTGCTAAAGCAGAAGCACCGAATGCATTCACACTCGCTAAAGAGTATGCTGGGTTGGTGTTGAAATTGTAGAAATTTCTTAACTGAGGCAAACCACCCATCAATCTTGTACCACCACCAATCAATAAATTGATCCATTGGTTTTGAGTAGTTGGGAAACGGTAAGCTGTTTGATAAGAAATACGTAAGTTATGATCTTCTTCTAATTTCACAACCAATGTTGCTCTTGGAGTAAAACGACCTTTGAAGTTATCATTCTTGTCATAACGAGCAGAAACTGAGAACTTGAATAAATCATCTAAGAAACGCTTAGACAATTGCGCATATGCACCAGTCTCGTTGACTTTGATCTTTGCAGCTGTATCAGCAAACAAAGTACCTTGAGAATTCAATAAATATTGTCTTGTGCTTGCACCTACTAAGAAGTCAGCATTGTGCTTAGCCAAACCTAAAGCGTCTGTTAAATTGTATTGACCTTCAAATACACGCAAAGTAGATCTGTCCAAGAACATCGCACCACCTTGAGAGATTGGCGTGTTCGTTAAAGCTTGGAACATTGGATTTGTACCAATGAAACCTGTTGGTCTTCCTGCGTCAGCATTTGCACGAGCACCTGCATGTGCAGCAGTTTGATTCATACCTGCACTTAATAAAGTAGCATAAGTTGCAGCATAAGTAGGATACCATGTAGTACTTGGTTTCCATGCTTCGTTAAAATAACGTGCAGCAATAGTAGAGTTAAATGAAGCACCAGAATTCTCTAATGTTGTATAAGCTCTTAAGTACCAGTTTTTAGATTTTAATTCTGCTTTGTATTGACCCATTCTTAAATCTTTCAAAGAATAACGGTCGCTACCTGTGTATACAGTATTTCCAAAGCCATTATAAGCAGCGATAGATGCTTCCACATTATCGTTAATCTTATAATGAATAGAACCTTGGAATTTTACGTTCAATGCAGTTGGATCAATGATATCTTTTTCAGCATATCCTGTTCTACTAACATTTACGCCAGAGAAATAACCTTTTTTGTCACCATATAAGAATGCAGCATTTGCACCTAAAGCAGCGCCACCAGCAGTTGTTAAAAATGCTTGATAAGCAGCTAATGTTGGATACAATGCAGCAGCATTGTATAATTGGTTAAATGTTGCAGTACCTACAGCTGTACCATAAGCACCCACTAAAGAAGCTAAAACGCCACTTTTTACTGCTGTACCTACTCCAGCTAGAGAACTAGTTGTCTCATCACCATAAAAGTTAACACCATCATAGTTTGGATCAGACTCTCTAGTTCCTGGAATCGTTTGACCATTCTGAGTACCTGTTGTTCTTGAATAGTTTTGTCCACTTGTAGCTCTCCAGTCTTCTGCTTCAGTGTATTGCATGCTGAACTTGTAAGCAAAGCGATCACCTATTTTTTTAGCATAACGTACTGTCCAATCTTTGAAAGGGGCTAAAGCACGTTGCTTATTATCCACATGGTTAATACCTTGCTTCACTTGGAAACTTAAACCTTGGTATTTGAAAGGACTTTTGCTGTTAATTAAAACAGTACCATTCATACCACCTGCACCATACAATGCAGAAGATGCACCTGGCAATAATTCGATATTATCTACATCTAATTCTGTTAAACCAACAATGCTACCTACTGAGAAATTCAAACCTGGTGCTTGGTTATCCATACCATCAATCAATTGATTTAGACGGTTGTTACCACTACCATTGAAACCTCTTGTGCTGATGCTCTTGAAAGTTAAACTAGCTGTATTCACATCCACACCTTTTAATGTACCCAATAAGTCGTAATAGTTAGACACTGGGGCATTTTTGATGGTTGTATTATTGATTCTTTCAATTGTTACTGGAGACTCTAAAATACGCTCCGCAACTCTTGATGCAGCAACTACAACTTCAGAACCCAAAGTATAAGATTGCTTTAAGCTAACATCTACTTTTGAAGTTCCTGCGTTCACCACCAGCTCTTGATTTTCAAAACCTACCGAGCTAAAAACCAATGTATAAGGTGTTTTTAGAGACACATTTAATTTGAAATTCCCTTTGTCATCCGTAAATGTACCTGCGGATGTACCTTTCACTGTAACAGATACTGCAGCAACGGTTTCACCGCTATTTGCATTCTTTACAGTTCCTGTGATTGTTCCTGCATTTTGAGCCATTGCACTGATTGCTGTAAAAGCAATTGCACAAAAAAGACCAAAACGAGTTAATAATCTTGTCATAAATAATTGTTTTTAAATTGAATTGTATGGCAAAATACCAAATTGTTAGCAAAACAGAAAAAATTATCAAAATACTGTTAAAGTTTTTATTTTCGTACAATGAACCCTACACCATTCCCAGGCCAATTAAACACTTACCATGGCAAGGTGAGAGACGTATATTACATTGAAAATGAATTACTTGTAATGATTGCAAGTAACAGAATTTCAGCTTTTGATGTGATTTTACCAAAACCCATCCCATTTAAAGGGCAGGTTTTGAACCAAATTGCAGCCTATATGCTAGAAGCAACCAAGGATATTTGTCCAAATTGGCTCATTAGCACTCCAGCACCCAACGTGGCCATAGGGAAAAAATGTACCCCTTTTAAGATCGAAATGGTGGTTAGAGGCAATTTAGTGGGTCATGCTTGGCGTACTTACCAAGCTGGAGGCAGAACCCTATGTGGGGTAAACTTGCCAGAGGGGCTTAAAGAAAACGACTATTTCCCTACCCCAATCATCACCCCTTCTACCAAAGCGAGTGAAGGGCATGACGAAGACATTTCAAAGGAAGAGATCATCGCCCAAGGTCTGGCTTCTGAAGCAGATTGGACTATTTTAGAAAAATATGCACAAGCACTTTTTGCTAGAGGCAAGGAAATTGCTGCGAAAAGAGGATTGATCTTAGTGGATACAAAATATGAGTTTGGCAAAATTGGAGACACCATTTATTTAATGGACGAAATTCATACCCCGGATTCTTCTAGGTATTTTTATGCGGATGGATTTGAAGCAAGACAAGCTAAGCAAGAAAAGCAAAAACAATTGAGCAAAGAATTTGTGAGAGAGTGGTTGATCGAAAATAATTTCATGGGTAAGGAAGGCCAAACAGTTCCTACCATGTCTGAGGGATGGATTGACACAATTTCTAAAAGATATATTGAATTGTATGAACAAATTATTGGTGAAGCGTTTAAGCCAGATCCAAAGACTGAGCAAGAAACTTTTGACCTAGTCAGTGCAGCATTAAAAAACTTAGGTATACAATAAATAAAAAATCCCGAAACAAATCGGGATTTTTTTATGCATTTTTTTGCTACTATTTTACTTCAATATCAATCCCCAATCTAGGCCTTAACCTTTGCTTAGACTTATTAAACACTTGCATACCTTTCTTCACGCCTTTTCTTAATGCTTCTTGTGCTTCTAATGGCAAATGATATACGTCTTTACATGCAGTAGTGCAACAGCCATCAAATTCCTTAGCACATTCTTCACATTGTATAAAAAGCAAATGACAGGCGTCGTTTTTACAATTAGTATGCGTATCTGCAGGCTTACCACATTGATGACAACTAGCAATAATATCATCGGTAATTTTTTCTCCTAAGCGATCGTCAAACACAAAGTTCTTTCCTTTGAATTTACTTTCTAGTCCAGCTTCTTTTATTTTATTGGCATAATGAATCACCCCACCTTCTAAATGAAAGACATTCTTAAATCCTTCGTGTAACATATAGGCACTTGCTTTCTCGCATCGAATACCACCTGTGCAATACATAATGATATTCTTATCCTTATGAGGTTGCATCATTTCGGCTGCCATAGGCAATTGATCTCTAAATGTATCTGAAGGAATTTCAATCGCATTGTCAAAATGACCTACTTCATATTCATAATGATTGCGCATGTCAATCACAATGGTGTCAGGAGATGCCAGCAAATCATTCATTTGTTGCGCATTCACATACTTGCCTTTATTTTCCATGCTAAAGCTTGGATCCTCTATCCCGTCTGCAACTACTTTTTCTCTCACTTTAATTTTAAGTACCCAAAAGCTTTTACCATTGTCATTCACTGCTTTATTTAAACGAATGCCGTTTAAAGGTTTAAATGAATAGAGGTATGCTTTAAAAACATCAAATAGCTTTGTGGGTACACTGATCTGTGCATTGATCCCTTCAGTAGCTACATAGATACGTCCAAACACCTGCATTGCATTTAATGCGCGGTACATTTCGTCTCTAAAACTTACGGGATCTTGAATTGGGAAATACTGGTAGAAACTTATTGTCGTTCTTTCGAAATCTTCTTCGTACAATTTTTGTTTCAACTCTTTGTTGGAAACACGGTTGTGCAGTTGTGCCATAGGTATTTAATTTAAGCTCAATTACAGATTAAGCAAATTGAATACAAAGATAAGACAATTTGATTTTTCTATAAACGCACAATAGCTGATAAAAATCAGCTATTGAAAAAATTATGTATTTCTAAAAGACTTATGCCGCCTTACGCACAAAAGCGCCTGTCAAAGAAGCCAATCCACCTAATAATGCACCCACAAAAGCTGTCACAATTATTAAGGCAATATAAGATCCGCCCAAAGGAAGGATCTGTGCTACTTTGGTTGATAAGATATGGTTATTGGCAATGTCAATGCCAAATGCTAAACCTGCCCACAAAGCACCAACTCCTAAAGCACCTGCAGCAAAAGATTGAACAGGCTTGATAGGTAATGCTACCGCTATCAATAAATTGGTAACAACAAAACTCCACCAAGGTAAGCTTCCATAAACACCCACTGCATAGGTTACCAAAGCGACTAATAAAATAGATACTATAAATTTCATTTGAATATTTTTAAAGTTAATTGAAGGTTAATTAAGCAACTGCTTTTTTAAATTGAATATGCCACTTAGTTCGCTCGTGTTGCTTTAACTTTTCTTTAGGCAAGAATAGCAATCTATAATATTTACCAGCTGCCCAGTAATCCACAAAGCTATCGTAATAAGGACTACCCGGATTCCCACTCTGTCCTCCTGGGTATAAACCATATGCTTCAATTTCATCTGTTAAATGCACCACCATTCTCCAACTTGGCCCGTGGTTTTCACCTGCTGCATTGATAATATTGACACCACCTCCAATCGGAAGATTAAGCCTACTTAATGCAGGTATTTTAGTTAAGTGCAATACACGCGTTGCTTTAAATGCTTCCCAGCTTAATTTGTTTTCCTTTTCAAGCTCCAAACATTTTAAAGTTGCTTTTTCAATGCCGACAATCACCTGATCCTTCAAGCTTTCAACCTTGTCCTTGGTTCTGATATCATCCGCAACGCGGAAATTTGTATCACGATTCATTTGTTCTAACAAAACGAAAGCTTCGGGCTTTGTTAATGGAATCACTGATCCAGCCAACTCATCTCCCCAAACTGCATTTTCAACGCTATCCCATATTAACTTAAATACAGTAATTCCTTTTTCTGCAGGATTGTTGTACAAATTCCATACTGTCATAGTTTGCACCATTCTTTGTGCGTCCTTACTTAGACGATTCATTTCTACAAATTTCATTAAAGCTGGTCTTGCTTGTTCAGCAAATACATTGAAATTATTGGTCTGTAGTGCCTGCATGTCTTGAGCAGTCACTTGTGACATACCAGACAATTGCTTGTTGACACTAATACCTCTGTATAATGGGAATGAACTTGCAGTACCCAAATAATATGGATAGCTCGCATCTGTTGATTTTTGATTCGCACTACTTACAAAGCCACGCTCAGGATTTTTGATCATTGGATTTTCCTCAAAAGGAATGATCCCCTGCCAATCATAACTACTATCTTCTCCTGGCATAATAAAATCTCCTTGTCTATCCCATCTTGCCACAAAGTCTCCTTGTTGTTTAATGGCGATATCGCCAGACTTAGTCGCGACTACAAAATTCTGTCCTGGACATTTCCACAATTGAATGGCTTTAGAATAGTCATCAATATTTTTAGCACGATTTAATTGATAAAATGTTTCAACACCTGTAGAAGGATTATGCGCCGTCCATTTTACTGCCAAGTTTCTGCCTTTTGATTGTGGATTTTGATAATACGCATCAAACATCACTGGCCCCCAATGACTCATTGCAATATTTTCAATCACGTCTGCACTATCTTTTACCTTAATCACTTCCACTCTTTTTGTCACAGCTTTCCAAGCGCCATTATACCAATATTCATTCTGTGTCGTATCCTTGAACTTTAATTCATAATAATCTAAAACATCTCTCCCTGCATTGGTAACACCCCAAGCCAAACTATCATTGAATCCAATGATGACTGCTGGAGACCCAGGGAAACTTGCGCCATAAGTACTATGCGTTGGCGTAGTTATTTGAACCTCGTACCATAATGAAGGAAGATTCAATCCTAAATGCGGATCACTACAAACAATTGGTCTACCAGACTTAGTCTTAGACCCACTCACCGCCCAGTTATTACTTCCGTTATTTGGATCTGGTGCTTCTGGTGCTTCAACCACTTTTGCAATATCTACATTTGGGGTTTTCTTTAAGTAAGCAATCTCAGATTGGAATGGTTTTACAGGGACAATACTAGGTTCTGCGTAAGCTGTTCCTATTGGTATAATCGGATCCAATGAATCTTGTTGATTGGTATACAATTGATCAAACAAATCGTATCCAAGATAGTCTCTGGTATTTGTCAACTGCAAGTCTGCGCTAGCTGACCTACCAGTTAGATCATAAGACATAAACATCAAAAACAAATAGGTCTTTTGAGGTGTCCAATTTTCTGGCTCAAAGTTCATCAACTTATATTCGAATGGCAAGTCTTCTGGTGCCAATTGTTTTAAATATGCATTTACACCTGCAGTATACGCATCCACAGTGGCTTTCATCACTGGATTATTTTCATTGATATAGGCTTCAGTTTTTTCTGCACCATACACCATGCCTAATCTTCTAAAAAAACGATCTATTGATAATTTATCAGCACCTGCAACTTCACTTAATCTTCCAGCTGCAACGCGTGTCTGAAAATCCATCTGCCATAATCTGTATTTTGCATGCAAATACCCTTGCACATAATAGGCATCTTCATCATGGTCAGCATAAATATGTGGTACTAAACGATCATCCATGTACACGTCTACATCTCCTTTCAAATCATTTGCAAGGATTGTTGCGTCAAAATTGGTATTGACTTTTTCGGCATTTTTCCAGAACCCATGTTGAGGAGACAAGAAATAACCCAATCTTGGTGCTTTAGTGGCCCCTAATTTCAATTGGATATTCAATGTAAAAACAAGCCCAGCTGTTACAGTCGCTGACACTAAAAATGGTACGATGCGCATGGCAATAATTTAGACCACTAATGTAGCAATTATTTGCTTATGCCTGCAGTAAAAAATGCTAAATGATCCTGCAATGGAAGGTTAGGATGCGCTTCCATCAATGCGGTTGTTTTTCGGATACAAGTTTGAAGGAATTTCTGGTGTTCAGCTGAACCAATAAAGAATGGCTTATGACTTAACGCTAATTGAAGTTCAGCAACCTGTTTCATAATAGCCTGTGTCTCAGGCTTCATATAAGTCTCAATTAATTTTTCCCATACATAGCCAGATGCCGCAAAATTTGGATGTACTAAATCCTCTGCGTAAAATCGATAGTCCCTTAGGTCGTCTATCACATACTCATAAGCCGGGAAATAATCTACATTTTCACATAAACTCATTAACTCATGTACTGCATGTATTAAGACGGCCTTGCTACGATTGTTCTCAATTAAACCCTCTCTCAAATGTCTTACCGGACTAATGGTAAAACTGATATGTAAATTTGGATTGAACGCTTGCAAGCGCTCCACTAATCCATGTAAATGCTCTAGTAAAACTGTTGGCTGCATTAAGGATTTAAAGAACCAATCTGCTGGCGCTTTATGGTTATTGGCTACCACTTGCCCTGCACCCAGTGGCGCTTCAGGGGTAAGATGGTACAACCATGCCGATCCTAATGTAATCACCAATCGATTGGCTGTTTTCAAAAAATGATGTGCAGCTAAAATGGAACTATTTATTTTCTCTAAAGCTTCTTGTTGATCGATCGCTGAAAAACGACTATGATGATGCCAACTATGCCAAAGCTCATTGTGTTGAAATAGATCCTTTGAAGCATAGCTGCGCGCTTCTATTATTTCTGTTAATGCAGAAGATACACTTACTGGATTAAATAAAATACCATAAGGATTCTCTACTACATTGAATAAATGTGTCTTGAACTTTGCACCAATATTTTCTGTAAAACAAGATCCAATTAACATGAGCTTATCCGCATAGTCAATACTATGTTTAGACGGTTTTGCTTCTAATGTTAATTTGAATTTCATTTAAACAATCTTTGCTTCATTGCTTCGTATAAAATAATTCCTGCAGCAACTGATACATTGAAGGAATCGAAATTTGTAGCCATTGGGATTTTGAAAAAATAATCTGCTGCTTTTGCTAAATAGGGCTGTACCCCTCTTCCCTCATCTCCCATAATAATACAACTAGGAATCGTTAAATCTAGTTCATGTACGTTTTTATCTGCACGCATCTCACTCGTAAATACTTGGATGCCATTCATATGTAAATCATCCACCGCTTTCAATAAACTACTCACGCGAACAACATGGATATGCTCTAAAGCACCCGCACTACTTTTGAATGCTTCTTCATTCAATGCACCCACCCCTTTATCAGGAATGATTAAAGCTTGCGCGCCACAACAATGTATACTTCTACTGATCGCTCCTATATTACGTACATCGGTTACACCATCCAACATCATGAATAATGGAGTCTCTCCTTTTGCAACTACAAAATCTATTACTTCTTGTAAATCTAAATATTTTACATTCGAGATAAATGCAAGCACACCTTGGTGATTTGCTTTAGTCATCCCATTCAATTTCTCAATAGGTACAAATTGAACAGGAATGGTATTTGCTTTTGCGAATTGCTTGATCTCCTCCAAGCCTTCGCCTTGTGCATTTTTCTGCAGTAAAATTTTTTCAATATTGGCACCAGACTCTAGCGACTCAATTAAAGGTTGACGACCAATAATAAATTTACGTTCCGTTGTAAAACTAGGTCTAGGACTAAATCTTCTTTGCCCATTGAATTTTCTTTCTGGCCTTCCAGATCTATCAGATCGCTCTGATCGGTCTGGTCTATTGTTTCTTTCCTGCATTTGTCAAAGTTATGGATTAAAATAAAAATCCCGTCCCAATTTGTGTCGAGACGGGAATTTTTAATTCAATGCTTGATTTATTTTAAACCAAAGGCTTTTTTAACCTTCGCTACATAATCTAATTTCTCCCAAGTAAATAACTCCACTTTCATTGTCTTTGATTTACCATCTGGCGTAGTGAATGTTTTAGTCACTACTTCATTCTTACGGCCCATATGTCCATAAGCAGCAGTCTCGCTATACATTGGTGTTCTTAACTTTAATCTTTGCTCGATAAAGTAAGGACGCATGTCAAAAATACCTTCAACAATTTTACCAATTTGGCCATCCGTTAACTTCACTTTAGCAGTGCCATAAGTATTCACGTTGATAGATGTTGGCTTAGCCACACCGATTGCATAAGATACTTGAACCAATACTTCAGAAGCTACACCAGCAGCTACTAAGTTCTTAGCAATATGACGTGTTGCATAAGCTGCAGAACGGTCTACTTTACTTGGATCTTTTCCAGAGAAAGCACCACCACCATGTGCACCTTTACCACCATAAGTATCAACGATAATCTTACGGCCAGTCAAACCAGTGTCACCATGTGGTCCACCAATTACAAACTTACCAGTTGGGTTGATATGGTACTTGATATCCTTGTTAAATAATTTTGCGTATTTCTTATACTTTGATTTAACTCTTGGAATTAAAATTTCAATGATGTCTTTTTTGATCTTCTCCAACATCTTGCCTTCTTTGTCAAAATCATCGTGCTGTGTAGAGACAACAATCGCGTCAATTCTAACTGGCTCGTTCTTGTCGTTGTACTCTAACGTCACCTGAGATTTTGCATCAGGACGTAAATATTTAATCGCTTTGTTCTCTCTTCTTAAAGCAGCTAATTCAATTAAAATTTTGTGTGCTAAGTCTAAAGCCAATGGCATTAAGTCTTCTGTCTCGTTACTTGCATAACCAAACATCATCCCTTGGTCTCCAGCACCTTGCTCTTCCTTCTTCTTTCTGTCTACACCTTGGTTGATGTCAGCAGATTGTTCGTGGATAGCAGATAAGATACCACAGCTATTCGCTTCAAACATATATTCACTCTTAGTGTATCCTATCTTACGGATTACACCACGTGCAATTTCTTGTACATCTAAATACGCTTTAGATTTTACTTCACCAGCCAATACTACTTGACCTGTTGTCACTAAAGTTTCACAAGCCACTTTTGACTGTGGGTCAAATGCTAAAAAGTTGTCGATTAAAGCGTCAGAAATCTGATCCGCTACTTTGTCTGGATGTCCTTCAGAAACACTCTCAGAAGTAAATAAATAAGGCATATTCTTTTATTTAGATGTTAGTTGTAAAATGCAAATATATCAAATAATCCTAATGATTATAAGTTGGTATAATAAATACGCAATCTCATTCTGAATTTAGAATGTGATCCTCCACCTAGTCTTACTCTACCTATTGCAGCTTGGTTGCCCAACACAGTAGATAAGTATTCAGTAGAATGTATTTTATTATAAGGATAAGGCTGTACAAACTTAATTGAATCATTCACTGGCGCGTACAATCTAAAATCAAACAAGGAATCTGTCCTAGCGATCAAGCCCTGCACATACCTACTCACATTAAAATTGTAGGTAGCCACATTGCTATAACCATGTAAAGATTTAGAGATTTTCTGACCGCCAAATTGCGCTAATAATTGTGGATTGGTTGCACCTTGAAAATCATTTGGCACAGACCTTAATTGCTTAGTTGCTGTATCATAAACACCTAAGAATAAAAAATTAGGTGCAGTCATATAGCTATCTGTAGTCGCTAAGCGTGCATCATCTGGCACTTGTTCAGCGATCAATTCTGCTCTATGAATGATTTTATTTTTAAAAGTCTTTAAACCTGGTACTTTAATTTTCACCATCGTACCTGGGCTTGTTTGCACATAAACCAATGAGTCTTTCGCAAATCCATTCAAATGACTTGCAATCTCAGATGCTGCCCTGTTTCTTTGAATAAAATTGGCATTTTGAGCCGTATAATAATTGAATCTGAAATAAGTCACCAAGGTATCTCTAGTCACACTTCCCGTTGCACTTGTAGAATAATATAAAGCCAATTTTGTATTAGAATCCAATAATGACAATCTGATCAAAGCATTGTGGTTGTCTGAAGCATTCGTACTTAAAGCAAAACCAGGGAAAGCATTACGGAAGGTTGTATCATTTCGGTAGGCCCCATTTGAATCATAGGTTTTCAATAATTCATACGCTACTGAATTATTCAATTTTAAGCGAATTTGACTTGCCGCATTCTCAAATCGATCATTCAATGAATCCTTCGCATGCACAAAGTCAAGTAAATAAGAATTTGCTACAGCACTACCTTTTCTAATGCCATAAGCACTTGCATAATTACTTGCATAGAACTTACCTACTTCTAAGGGTGTTGCTGGGTCAATTTTATTGACGTAAATCCTAATAGGTTTTGTAGAATCTCCATAAAAGCCCTTATAACTTAAAACCAATACCGCAGAATCCACTGTGATACTGTCTTTTGTGCCTTTAATATAGAATGGGTAAAAGCTAGGCTTTAATTGAAAGAATAATGAAGCACTCGTGGTCCCAAAAATTGGATCATTGGTAATATTACCTAGCATCTGTTGATCTGTAGGGTAAATTCTTAATGAATCCTCCATCACAATCGTTTCTGTCTCTACGTCTAATATAGTGTCTTTAGTGCTGATTGCGTCTTGAGACAAAAAGTCTAAGCCAAGCTCAGAAGTTCCGACTCTAGTACAAGAAAAAAGCAATGTGGATGCTATTGTAATATAAGTGAACTTTCTAACTATGTTAATTAATGCCATGTATAATTGCTTTACTTGCCTGCAAGTTCGTTGTATAAATCTAAATACTCTGTTAAATCAGAATCCCAACCATTGAAAGGCACTACTTTTTTACCTTTCGCAGCAGCGAATTCTGAAACTAATTTTTTATCAATCACATCTGAACCAAAAGTTACTGCATCTGCATAAGTTGCACCCCCTCTGAACATAGCAGAGTTAGATAATTCATTAAATGCTTCTAGTTCTTTTTCTTTGATATTTGTATTGATCAAAGCCTTGTTCATGAAGTCTTTTGGAAATTGCTCTTCAAATGTATTTTGCCCAATAGTGAATACCACTTTGGCATTAGAGAATACTGGTTCTTTCTTAAATGCAGTCTTAATATATGCAGGAATTAAGCCAGTCATCCATCCACTACAGTGAATGATGTCTGGAGGCCAGCCGAATTTCTTAACCGTCTCTAATGCACCGCGGCAGAAGAATATGGTCCTCATAGCATTGTCATCAAACCATGTTTCATTTTCGTCATGAAATATATGCTTGCGCTTGAAAAAATCTTCGTTTTCTAAAAAATAAACTTGAAGTCTTGCATTCGGTAAGGAAGCCACCTTAATTTGTAGAGGATAATCGTCGCTATCCACTTGAACATTAATACCTGACAATCTAACTACCTCATGTAAACGGTGTCTTCTTTCATTGATTACACCAAATCTTGGCATGATACAACGCACTTCTAATCCACTGTCATTGCTTTTAATTGCGAGTTTATTGATCACCTCCGCAAACTCTGTCATCTCTAAATAAGGCGACATTTCTGTGGCGATGTATAAGATTCGTTTTTTTTCTGACATTCCTTTTAAAGTTTAACTAAGTACCCTCTACGAGTTGGCAAAGGTACGGATTTAAAAGGACTTTATAAAACCCTAAAAAAGGCCAACAAATAGGGCATTATCAGGGGTATTCTAGACATTTGGTTGTAAATTGCGGGGCAACTGAAACCTTACAAAATGGGAAAGTTTCTTAAAATCGGGTTCTTTTTTCTTTTAGGTATCGCCTTGATATGGTGGAGTTTACACCAAATTCCGGCCGAAGAATGGACAAAATTCACCCTAGCCTTAAAGCATTCTAAACTTTGGATTGTATTCCCTGTCTTTATAATACTAGGTCTTTCTCACTTTTTACGTGCCCTAAGATGGAGATTGATTATGGAACCATTGGGCTATAAGCCTAGCATTGGGAATACCTACTTAGCGGTACTCATTGGGTATTTAGCCAATCTAGCCATCCCCCGCTTAGGCGAAGTCTTAAAATGTACTTTACTAGCAAAATATGAAAAAGTACCAGCCGAGAAAATTGTTGGCACTATTGTAGCAGAAAGAGCATTTGATGTGATCAGTCTTGGCATTGTTTTTTTAATGGCACTTGGATTGCAGTTCAATGTAATTGAAGCTGGATGGAATCAACTAAAACAACACACTGCAGCACCAGCGGCAAATGCTTCAAATAATCATTTAACCTTCTATATCCTAGTTGGCATCATTGTCCTTGTGGTGGCATTGTTTTTTATACTTAGGAAACGCATTCCTAAAATGATTGCGTCCATCCAAAAAATTATCAGCGGCATCTGGGAAGGTGTTATAAGTGCTACTAAGTTGAAACAACATTATTTATTCTTCCTATACTCATTTGGTATTTGGTTCTTGTATTTACTTGCAACCTATGTAGGATTGCACGCAACAGCAGGAACTGAAAGTAGTTTTGCGACAGCCATCAGTTGTTTAGCCTATGCAAGTATTGGTATGATACTTACGCCTGGTGGTATTGGTGCATATGCCTACTTTATGGCCAAGGTATTGGAATTGAATGGCGTTGACTACACACTAGGTTTGGCCAATGGTACTTTGCAATGGTTCTCTCAATTTTTGATTGTACTAGTTTTAGGTGGCGTTAGTTTAATTTTATTACCGATCATTAATAAACAATCAAAGTAAGATGCGCGCAGTAGCCCAAATAGATCAGAAAATCATGACCATCGAGCAAGCAAAAGCATTTATGCAAGCTTGTAAAATAACCGGAAAAACTGTTGCATTCACCAATGGATGTTTTGACATTTTACATCCAGGTCATTTATTTTCATTGGCACAAACAGCAAAAGAAGCAGACTATTTACTAGTAGGTTTAAATAGTGATGCAAGTGTGAAAAGATTAAAAGGTCCTGAACGTCCTATCAATACAACTGAAAGCAGGGCTATTGTACTAGCCAACTTAGTATTGGTAGATGCTGTGGTGGTCTTTGAAGAAGACACGCCTTTAGATTTAATCAAGACCCTCCTACCTAATATACTTGTAAAAGGTGGCGACTACACGATAGACACCATTGTTGGTGCTAAAGAAGTGATTGCAAATGGAGGCAAAGTCATTATTAACCCAATTGTGGAAGGATTTTCTACAACGAATATTATTGAAAAAATAAAAAAATAAAAATGCAATTTTTACAACAATTACAGATCCAGAAAGAGAACGAAGGCACATCAACTGGTGCAGCATGGATTCAAAGTAAAGGCGAATTGATCTTGTCGTTTTCTCCAGTAGACAATCAACTAATTGGTGCGGTTGCCACGACCGACAAAGCAGCATACGAACAAGTTATTGAGACTGCACAGAATGCGTTTTTGAGCTGGCGCAATTGGCCTGCACCTAAAAGAGGTGAAGTGGTTAGACAATTAGGTGAGGCATTGAGAAAAGACAAAGACGCATTGGGACAATTGGTAAGCTATGAAATGGGAAAGAGTTTACAAGAAGGATTAGGAGAAGTACAGGAAATGATTGATATCTGTGATTTTGCTGTAGGCCTATCAAGACAATTATATGGTTTAACCATGCATAGCGAAAGACCTTCTCATAGAATGTACGAGCAATGGCACCCAATGGGTATTGTGGGTATTATTTCTGCCTTCAATTTCCCAGTAGCAGTATGGAGCTGGAACGCAGCACTAGCTTGGGTATGTGGCAATGTGACCGTGTGGAAACCAAGTGAAAAAACTCCACTTTGTGGCAATGCGATTCAGAAAATTGTTGAGAAAGTATTTGCAGACAATGATGTACCTGAAGGTGTAAATAATTTAATTCAAGGTGGACGTAATGTTGGCGAGTGGATGAGTAAGGACACAAGAATTCCATTGGTATCGGCAACAGGTTCAACACGCATGGGTAAAGAATTAAATAAAGAAGTTGCAGGACGTTTAGGCAAAACTATTTTAGAATTAGGAGGTAATAACGCCATCATCATAACAGAAAATGCAGACTTAGACATGTCATTAATTGGCGCTGTGTTTGGAGCTGTTGGCACTGCAGGTCAGAGATGTACTAGTACAAGAAGATTGATTATTCATGAGAAAATTTATGATCAATTTGTAGAAAAATTAGTGAAGGCATATCAGCAAATTAAAATCGGCAACCCATTGGACAGCAACAATCATATGGGCCCATTGATTGATGCCGAAGCAGTTAAAATGTATTTATCCTCTATTGAAGCTTGCAAAAAAGAAGGCGGCAATTTTGTTGTAGAAGGTGGCGTATTGGAAGGTGCTGGTTATGAAAGTGGCTGCTATGTAAAACCATGTATTGCTGAAGCAAAACCTCAATACCAAATTGTACAACACGAAACCTTCGCGCCTATTTTATATTTATTAAAATACAAAACGATCGAAGAAGCAATTGCCATTCAAAACGATGTTCCTCAAGGATTGTCTTCTGCGATTATGACTTTAAATATGAGAGAATCAG
>ERZ650308.489-NODE-489-length-21320-cov-17.327204_pt1 | contig 21320 bp, 17 predicted proteins | sample MGYA00376244_ERZ650308 | MGnify/ENA primary metagenome ERZ650308 (study PRJEB26733, sample SAMN07839295) | wastewater metagenome | biome: small river; feature: stream; material: water | place: USA: North Carolina | collected 2016-04-26 ... | reverse complement strand
CTAAAAAATAGCCAACGTCAGATAATTCTTTTTATTATACAAAGCAATTGATATACATATCCACAGGACATGAATAACTTAAATGGTTTGTTTAGCTTTTTTTCCGTCAATTTGAACAAGAAATAGCAAGTCCATTCTGCCCATGTTGCCAAAAAATGAAGAAATAAAAGCCTTATTTAGTCTCATCGACGACCCAGATGAGGAAGTGTTTAGTACCATTGCTGATAGGTTATTGGACTATGGTACACCTATCATTCCCGACTTAGAACATTTATGGGAAAATACATTAGACGAGGCAACACTTGAGCGCATCGAAAAAATGATCTACCGACTTCGTTTAAAAGATATTCAACAACAATTGATTGAATGGTCTGCATTGCCTAAGCCATCACTTTTTGAAGGAGCATTAATTTTAGTAAAATATCAGTTTCCAGAATTGGCACTGGATCCATTAAGACACCAATTAGAAAAAATTCGACGAAATATCTGGTTAGAATTGAATAATTATTTGACCCCATTAGAACAAGCCAATGTGATTCGGAATATATTATTCAGCTATTACCAAATAAAAGGAGTTGAGGTGAACTACGAAAATCCAGAAGATTTTTTAGTATCATCTCCACTGCAATCTAAACCAGGTAATGCTTTTGCCAATGCTTTGATCTACGCAGAATTGTGCCAACAATTAGAAATACATGCAGAATGGATCAATATTCCTAAGCAATGTATTCTTGCTTATTTTAGTGCAGACTGGGAACCAGATGAGATTGTACCCAATCCCCAAGAATTCATTCAGTTTTATGTCGAAGGCACATCGGGACATCCCTTTTCACAAAAAGATATGGACCAATATTTTATAAGACATAATATTGAACCGAAAACGATTTATTATAAGCGTCTCTCCAATCAAAGAGTCATCAAAAAAATGATTCTAGAATTTGCAAAATGTTTTCAAAGCCCTACCCTACAATTCAAGCAAGATGATTTAATTGAATTAGCAAAACTGATAGATCAAGCTTCAAAGTAACTGCCCAATGCAACAATTCGAACATATTTATACTAGTCCAATTGGTCGAATTAAAATTGTTGCAGATACGGATTGTATTCACGCATTAAATTTCATTGAAGATACTGAGCTAGCGTCTAACTCTGATGGCAAGGAGAGTCCCGCTGTCATTCACCAATGTATCGATGAATTAATAGACTACTTTAATGGTAACAGAACTCAATTCACTGTTCCTATTCATCAAACAGGAACTGATTTTCAACAAAAAGTTTGGAAAGAATTATACGAAGTCCCATTTGCAAAAACAATGAGTTATGCTGAATTGGCAAAAAAATTAGGTGACCATAAAGTCATAAGAGCGGCAGCATCGGCAAATGGAAAAAATAAAATCGCCATCATCGTCCCCTGTCATCGCATCATTGGGTCAGATAGAAATTTGACCGGTTACGCTTGGGGATTAGCTAGGAAAAAATGGCTACTACAACATGAATTCAGGATAGGACTAGGCGTGCAAACCTTATTTGCCTAAAATAGAGCCTGTAAAGCCAAATGGCAGGATATTGTTTGCAGATGGTATCAACATGACCTTCCCTGTCTTGCCCGCCAAAATAAGCTTGATTGGGGCCTTATACCTTAATTCATAATCTAATAATGACTGGCGACACATTCCACAAGGTGACAATGGATGATCAGATTCTGCTCCATGGGGGATATAACTAATAGCCATAGCCGTGATCGTTTCTTTTGGATATTGGCTTCCAATACTATTTAACAAAGTTCTTTCAGCACAAATGCCCACTGGATAACTTGCGCTCTCTTGATTCGATCCAAGTATGATTTGTCCATTTGATAACCTAGCAGCAGCACCCACTTTGAATTTAGAATACGGTGCAAAAGCGGTTTCTACTGCATCATAAGCCGCGTTTAACAGGGCCAAATCTTCAATCGCTAAGCCTTCTTTTGTATCAAACTCTTCATATTCGAATTCAAATTTCTTTTGCATACTTTTTTATTTTATCAAATTAAAGAGCCTATTCCATCTGATGGATTGACTATAGCTAAACCAAATCATAGCTGCACGACCCACAATATGCGTTTCTGGAACAAACCCCCAATAACGACTGTCCTGACTGCGATGACGATTGTCTCCCATCATCCAATAATAATTTTGTTGAATCGTATACGTATTCGCTAATTTTCCATTAACAAAGTATTGACCATTTTGTATCGTTAATTTTTGTTGCTCATACCCTTCTATGATTCTTCTGTATAATTCTATTGTGCTATCATTTAATTGCACTTGATCTCCTTTCTTAGGAATTCGAATTGGTCCAAAATTATCTGCTGTCCATGGAAAATGTACAATGTCATTTGGAAACGTATAACCCACATTCTGATCTTCAAACAAGACTACAGATTTTACATTCGGCAATCTTTTTAAGCTGGCAGCAGCAGATGCTGTGAGATTCAATTTAAACGTATTAGGACGACCTTCAACAAATTGGAAATCAGCAGTAGCTTCATTGATATTGATCCCTAATGTGTCCTGCACAAAATCTTCTGCCAAAGGTCTTCCATCTGTCTCTACAATGTATTCTGTCTGCATAAATGGTGCAACCAATGCGGGTGCGCCATTCACCCATAATTGACTTTTTTTAATTTCAACCACATCACCTGGAATACCCACACATCTTTTAATATAATTATCTGTCTTATCCATTGGATGCACTAAAATTGGATAATCCGCTTGTAGTTTTGCTCGATCATTATTGTATTGTGGACTTCTTAATACATCATAATAAGGAATCTTAGAACCAAATTCTGGCAAGTTGATGATGGTATCCCCTGCAGGAAAATTAAATACCACCACATCATTTCTATTGACGTCTCTTAACTTAGGAAAACGTTTGTAATCCAACTGAATCCATTTCAAATAAGAAGGAGTTGTTGGAGCGCCTGGCAAGGTATTGTGTACAAATGGAAATGACAATGGTGTTTGTGGAATTCTTGCCCCATAAGTCACTTTGTCAACGAATAAAAAATCATTCACCAACAAAGTTTTCTCCATGCTCTCTGTTGGAATTACATATGCTTCAAATAAAAATGTCCTAATCAATGTCGCAGCCACAATCGCAAATACACCTGCATCCACCCATTCCCTTGATGCTGGCTTGTGGTAATGTGCTAATGCTGCATCACCAAACCATTGTTCTTTTTTATCCAAACCTAGGTAAGGTAAATAAACAAATGGAACTAAAACTGCCAATGTGTGGTGAATTAATTTAACTCTCTTAAAATGCATCACAAAAATGATAGTGATCCATAAGCTTACAAATTGCCCTAAAATTGGCACCAGTTGTATCCAAAACCAAACTTTTGGAATCTTACAAAGCTGAACCACTTCCCAAGTATTGTATATCGGAATGATTGCTTTTTTTGCAGGAACACCTGCTTTTCTCAACATCGTATAAATACCGATATGCCAGCCCAACCAATAAAGAATAAAAAGTATCATGCCCATATAAGATAGATTAGATAGAACAAAAATATCCCTTTGTGAGGGATATTATATAAAAAGATTTATTAGCCGTTAAGCAGTTGTTTAAATGGTTAAAAACAAGGATACAACCTTACTTATACTGTTGTAACACTTCCTTTACCAATTTCACTGAACGTGTTACATCAGGGATTGCCAATGCAGTCAAGTTTGGTGCATAGTGCATTGGAGCATCTGCACTTGTGATTCTTCTGATTGGAGCATCCAAATAATCAAACCCTTCTTTTTGAATACGATAACTTAGTTCAGATGATACTGAAGCAAATGGCCATTGTTCTTCAATAATGACTAAACGGTTTGTTTTCTTTACACTCTCTAATACAGTCATCCAGTCTAATGGACGAATTGTTCTTAAATCGATCACTTCTGCACTGATTCCTTCTTTTTCTAATTCCTCCGCTGTAGCCAATGCTACTTTCATCATCTTATTATAAGACACAATAGTAATATCTCTACCTGCACGCTTTACATCTGCTTTACCCAATGGGATATAATATTCTTCTTCAGGCACTTCACATTTATCTCCATACATCACTTCACTCTCCAAGAACATGATTGGATCTTCCTCATAACGGATAGCTTGTTTCAATAAACCTTTAGCATCATACCCATTAGATGGAGATACCACTTTAATACCTGGGATATTCGCTAAATAACTTTCAAAAGCAGTAGAGTGCTGTGCACCTAATTGACCTGCACTACCATTTGGGCCTCTCATTACAATGGGACAACCAATTTGTCCACCACTCATCGCCAACATCTTGCTAGCCGTATTTAAAATTTGGTCTAAAGGCAATACCGCAAAATTCCAAGTCATGAACTCTACAATGGGTCTTAATCCATTCTGAGCGGCACCCACTGCAACAGCAGTAAAGCCTAATTCAGATATAGGTGTATCTATCACTCTCTTTGGACCAAATTCAGCCAACATCCCTTGACTTACTTTGTAGGCTCCATTGTACTCAGCTACTTCCTCTCCCATTAAAAATACGCGCTCGTCTCTTCTCATCTCTTCATTCATCGCTTCGCGTAGTGCTTCTCTAAAGGCTATTGATCGCATGAAAATCGTTTTTAATATTGAATTGCAAAAATAGCGTTTTATCGAGGAAAAAAGTACTTCTAGCCCCAAAAAAAATCCCCTCCCGAAAATCGGGAAGGGATCACTAACTAACCCATCTGAGTTCCTTAAAACACGTTATAAGTAAAGCTTACATAGTACAATCCACCAATTGTTGGACTACCATGAGCAGTGTTATAATAAGTGTTCATAATATTTGTACCGCCTGCTTTGATCAAAGATTTGATTGCAGGTAATTTGTAAGTTAAAACAGCATCTAATGTATTGAATGCTGATACTTCACCTACTCCGAATGTTCCTTCGTAAGTAAAGCCATCTTGGTAACGATAGTTTGCGCTAAATCCTAAACGATTCTTCAATGCAAAACCACTGTTGCTCAAGCCAACGTTCGCTCTCATTTTAGGCGTGTTGAAGTAAGAAATAAATCCTTCTTGTAAACCACCTAATTTATCACCATAGATGCTACTTGATACTGTAAAGTTTCTAGGCAAGATATAGTCTAATGAAAGTCCCCATCCAGAAGTCTTCACTTCTTGTGTAGAGTTAGTAGAGATTGAATATGCAATACGCTTGCTTGCATCCAATACATCTAATGGACTAGGTGCTGCTGCATTTCTTGATTGCAACACAGTTACACCACTGATGAAATTTTCATACTTACCAAAATAGTAATAGAAATCGATCATCAATTTTTTAGCAACTAAGCCCTTGTAACCAACTTCATAAGAACTCATAGACTCAGGCTTGAATTCTGGGAATGATTGTACTTGTAATAAAGCTGGATTTGGAGCACCTGCTAAAGCTGAAGCACCAAATGCATTCACACTAGCAAGAGAATAAGCTGGGTTGGTATTGAAATTGTAGAAGTTTCTTAACTGAGGCAAACCACCCATCAATCTTGTACCACCACCAATCAACAAGTTGATCCATTGGTTTTGAGTTGTTGGGAAACGGTAAGCTGTTTGGTAAGAAATACGTAAGTTATGATCTTCTTCTAATTTCACTACTAAAGTTGCTCTTGGCGTAAAACGACCTTTGAAGTTGTCGTTCTTATCATAACGAGCAGAAACTGAGAACTTGAATAAATCATCCAAGAAACGCTTAGACAATTGTGCATAAGCACCAGTCTCGTTTACTTTAATCTTTGCAGCTGTATCAGCAAACAAAGTTCCTTGAGAATTCAATAAATATTGTCTTGTGCTAGCACCTACTAAGAAGTCAGCATTGTACTTCGCTAAACCTAAAGCTTCAGTTAAATTGTATTGACCTTCAAATACACGTAAAGATGATCTATCTAAGAACATCGCACCACCTTGAGAGATAGGCGTATTGGTTAAAGCTTGGAACATTGGATTTGAACCAATGAAACCAGTTGGTCTACCTGCATCAGCATTAGCTCTTGCTCCTGCATGCGCAGCTTGTTGATTCATACCTGCACTCAACAAAGTAGAATAAGTTGCAGCATAAGTAGGATACCATGTAGTACTTGGCTTCCATGCTTCATTGAAATAACGTGCAGCAATTGTAGAGTTAAATGACGCACCAGAATTCTCCAATGTTGTATAAGCTCTTAAATACCAATTTTTAGATTTTAATTCTGCCTTGTATTGGCCCATTCTTAAATCTTTCAATGAGTAACGGTCACTTCCTGTATACACAGTGTTACCAAAACCATTGTAAGCAGCGATTGATGCTTCTACATTATCGTTGATTTTGTAATGGATAGATCCTTGGAATTTAACATTCAATGCAGTTGGGTCAATGATATCTTTTTCAGCATATCCTGTTCTACTTACATTTACTCCGTTAAAATAACCTCTTTTATCACCCCATAAGAATGCAGCATTTGCACCCAAAGCAGCTCCACCAGCACCAGTTAAGAATGCTTGGTAAGCAGATAAAGTTGGATATAAAGCAGCAGCATTGTATAAGCTATTAAACGTAGCAGTACCTACAGTTGAGCCATAAGCGCCAACCAAAGATGCTAAAACGCCACTTTTAACAGCAGCACCAACACCAGCTAAAGAACTTGTTGTCTCATCACCATAAAAGTTTACACCATCATAGTTAGGATCAGACTCTCTTGTGCCAGCGATCGTTTGGCCATTCTGTGTACCAGTTGTTCTAGAATAGTTTTGAGCACTTGTAGCTCTCCAGTCTTCCGCTTCAGTGTATTGCATGCTAAATTTGTAAGCAAAGCGATCACCTATTTTCTTTGCATAACGTACTGTCCAATCTTTGAAAGGAGCTAATGGACGTTGTTTGCTATCAATGTGATTAATACCTTGTTTCACTTGGAAACTCAAACCTTGGTATTTGAATGGGCTTTTGCTATTAATCAAAACAGTACCATTCATACCACCTGCACCATACAATGCTGAAGATGCTCCTGGTAATAATTCAATATTGTCTACGTCTAATTCTGTTAAACCAACAATGCTACCCACAGAGAAGTTCAAACCTGGAGCTTGGTTATCCATACCATCAATCAATTGATTTAAACGGTTGTTACCACTACCATTAAAACCTCTCGTGCTAATACTTTTGAAAGTTAAACTAGCTGTGTTTACATCCACCCCTTTTAATGTACCCAATAAGTCATAATAGTTAGACACAGGTGCATTTTTAATAGTGGTATTGTTGATTCTTTCAATCGTTACTGGAGACTCTAAAATACGCTCCGCAACTCTTGAAGCTGCAACAACCACCTCAGTACCCAAAGTGAAAGCTTGCTTTAAGCTAACTTCAACTTTAGCTGTTCCTGCATTCACCACTAGCTCTTGATTTTCAAAACCTACCGAGCTAAATACCAATGTATAAGGTGTTTTTTGAGCTACATTTAATTTGAAAGTACCTTTGTCATCCGTATAGGTTCCTGCGGATGTGCCTTTCACTGTAACAGATACTGCAGCAACGGTTTCACCGCTAGTTGCATTTTTTACAGTTCCTGTGATTGTTCCTGCATTTTGAGCCATTGCACTAATTGCTGTAAAAGCAACTGCGCAAAAAAGACCAAAACGAGTTAATAATCTTGTCATAAATAATTGTTTTTAAATTGAATTGTATGGCAAAATACCAAATTGTTAGCAAAACAGAAAAAATTATCAAAATACTGTTAAAGTTTTTATTTTCGTACAATGAATCCCAACACCATCCCAGGCCTTTTACATACCTACCATGGCAAGGTAAGAGACGTCTATTACATTGAAAATGAACTACTTGTAATGATAGCAAGTGATCGTATTTCTGCTTTTGATGTGATTCTGCCAAAGCCAATTCCTTTTAAGGGACAGGTTTTAAACCAAATTGCAGCCTATATGCTGGACGCCACCAAGGATATTTGTCCAAATTGGCTCATCAGCACCCCCGCTCCCAATGTCGCAGTAGGTAAAAAATGTACCCCGTTTAAGATCGAAATGGTTGTTAGGGGTAATTTAGTGGGGCATGCTTGGAGAACCTATCATGCTGGCGGGAGAACACTCTGCGGTGTAACATTACCTGAGGGATTAAAGGAAAATGACTTTTTCCCAACCCCTATTATTACTCCTTCTACAAAAGCTAGCGAAGGTCATGACGAAGACATTTCTAAAGAAGCCATCATTGCACAAGGATTGGCTTCAGCAGAAGATTGGGCCATTTTAGAAAAATATGCCCTTGCACTCTTTGCTAGAGGTAAAGAAATTGCAGCAAAAAGAGGTTTGATCTTAGTGGATACAAAATATGAGTTCGGCAAAATTGGAGATACCATTTATTTAATGGACGAAATTCATACGCCAGATTCATCTAGGTATTTTTATGCAGATGGATTTGAAGCAAGACAAGCAAAGCAAGAAAAACAAAAGCAGTTAAGTAAAGAGTTTGTTAGAGAGTGGCTGATTGAAAATAATTTTATGGGGAAAGATGGTCAGACCGTTCCTGCTATGTCAGACGAGTGGATTCAAACAATCTCTAAAAGGTATATTGAATTGTATGAACAAATTATAGGCACTCCATTTAAACCTGAACCAAAGACCGAATCGGAAACCTTCCAACTAATTACAGACGCATTAAATGCGCTAGGTATCCAATAAAAAAAATCCCGGCATTCGTCGGGATTTTTTTACCTATTTTATTTGATCATTATTTCACTTCTATATCAATTCCCAATCTTGGCCTTAATCTTTGTTTAGATTTATTAAAAACTTGCATTCCTTTTTTTGTTCCTTTTCTCAATGACGATTGTTCTTCTATTGGCAGGTGATACACTTCCTTACAAGCAGTAGTACAACATCCGTCAAATTCTTTGGCACAAGCCTCGCATTGAATAAAAAGTAAATGACAGGCATCATTTTTACAATTGGTATGTGTATCTGCTGGTTGACCACATTGATGACAACTTGCGATAATATCGTCTGTAATTTTTTCACCTAAACGATCGTCAAATACAAAATTCTTTCCCTTGAATTTACTTTCCAATCCAGCTTCTTTTATTTTATTCGCATAATGAATAACGCCACCTTCTAGATGAAATACATTCTTGAAACCTTCATGTAACATATAGGCACTTGCTTTCTCACATCGAATGCCACCGGTGCAATACATGATGATATTTTTATCCTTATGCGGCTGCATCATTTCTGCTGCCATTGGCAACTGATCTCTAAAAGTATCTGAAGGGATTTCAATGGCGTTGTCAAAATGCCCCACTTCGTATTCATAATGGTTACGCATATCAATCACAATGGTATCAGGTGACTCAAGCAACTGATTCATTTGTTGCGCATTCACATACTTGCCTTTGTTTTCCATGCTAAAATTGGGGTCACTAATGCCATCAGCCACCACTTTTTCTCTTACCTTAATTTTTAAGACCCAAAAGCTCTTGCCGTTATCGTTCACCGCTTTGTTTAAACGAATCCCATTGAGTGGTTTAAAAGAAAAAAGATAGGCTTTGAAAACTTCAAATAAATGGGTAGGCACACTAATCTGAGCATTGATTCCCTCTGTGGCTACATAAATACGACCAAACACTTGCATCGCATTTAAGGCACGATACATTTCGTCTCTAAAATTGACTGGGTCTGGAATTGGGAAATATTGGTAAAAACTAATTGTAGTTCTCTCAAAATCTTCTTCATACAATTTTTGTTTCAACTCTTTGTTTGAAACACGGTTGTGCAGTTGTGCCATATGTATTTAATTTAAGCTCAATTACAGATTAAGCAAATTGATTACAAAGATAAGGCAATTTGATTTTTATATAAACGCAGAATAGCTGATAAAAATCAGCTATTCTGCGTTTGAATTGATTGTAAAGCTTATTCTGGCTTTCTCACAAAAGATCCAGTTAAAGAAGCTAGGCCGCCTAATAAAGCGCCCACAAAAGCTGTGATTATAATTAATGCAATATAAGAACCGCCAAGAGGAAGTATCTGTGCAACTTTAGTAGATAGGATATGGTTATTTGCCAAGTCAATTCCAAAAGCTAGACCAGCCCACAAAGCACCAACCCCTATTGCGCCTGCTATAAATGATTGAGCCGGTTTAATGGGTAATGCTACTGCAATGATCAAGTTCGTTACTACAAAACTCCACCATGGCAAACTTCCGTATATGCCAATTGCATAAGTTACCAATGCGACTAAAAAGATAGAAAGTATAAATTTCATTTGACTATGTTTAATGTTGTAAGATTAGAAATTAAGCAGTTGCTTTTTTAAATTGAATATGCCATTTTGTTCTTTCATGTTGCTTTAATTTCTCTTTAGGCAAGAAAAGCAATCTATAATATTTGCCTGCTGCCCAATAATCTACAAAGCTATCATAATAAGGGCTGCCCGGATTGCCACTCTGCCCGCCTGGGTACAATCCATACGCCTCAATTTCATCTGTCAAGTGCACTACCATTCTCCAGCTTGGTCCATGATTTTCTCCAGTTGCATTAATGATATTCACACCACCACCAATAGGTAGATTCAATCTACTCAATGCTGGTATTTTAGTCAAGTGTAACACTCTAGTTGCTTTAAAGGCTTCCCAGCTTAATTTGTTATCTTTTTCTAATTCCAAACATTTTACTGTGGCATTTTCTATTCCTAATATCACCTGATCTTTCAAGCTTTCTACCTTACCCTTTGTTCTGATATCGTCTGCAACAATGAAATTAGAATCTCGATTCATTTGCTCTAATAAAACAAATGACTCAGGCTTTGTTAATGGAATCAATGAACCTGCTAACTCATCTCCCCAAACTGCATTTTCAACACTATCCCAAATCAATTTAAAAATCGTAATGCCCTTTTCGGAAGGATGATTGTATAAGTTCCATTGCACCATTGTCTGAACCATTCTTTGTGCATCTTTACTTAGTCGATTCATTTCCACCAACTTCATCAATGCTGGTCTTGCTTGTTCAGCAAATACATTATAGTTATTTGTTTGCAAAGCCTGCATGTCTTGTGCAGTCACTTGTGACATAGTAGATAATTGCTTATTCACACTGATACCTCTATATAAAGGGAAGGAACTAGCTGTACCTAAATAATAAGGATAACTAGCGTCAGTAGATTTTTGATTGGCACTACTTACAAAACCACGTGCAGGATTTAAGATCATTGGATTTTCTTCAAAAGGAATAATCCCTTGCCAATCGTAACTACTATCTTCTCCAGGCATGATAAAGTCCCCTTGCCTATCCCATCTAGCCACAAAATCTCCTTGTTGCTTAATTGCTATATCACCCGTTTTAGTAGCAACGACAAAATTTTGACCTGGACACTTCCATAGCTGAATTGCTTTAGAATAATCGTCAATATTTTTAGCTCGATTCAACTGATAAAATGTTTCTACACCTGTAGATGGATTGTGCGCCGTCCACTTCACTGCAAGGTTTCTACCTTTTGATTGTGGGTTTTGATAATACGCATCAAACATCACAGGGCCCCAATGACTCATGGCAATATTTTCAACGACATCTGCACTGTCCTTTACTTTAATGACTTCAACTCTTTTTGTCACCGACTTCCATGCACCATTATACCAATATTCATTTTGAGTCGTGTCTTTAAATTTCAATTCATAATAATCCAACACATCTCTTCCTGCATTGGTCACACCCCATGCTAAACTATCATTGAAACCTATAATCACAGCTGGAGAACCAGGGAAACTAGCACCATAGGTACTATGTGTTGGTGTAGTGATTTGAACTTCATACCATAAAGAAGGTAGATTCAATCCCAAATGGGGATCACTACATACAATCGGTCTGCCAGACTTGGTCATAGAACCACTTACCGCCCAGTTGTTGCTTCCATTATTTGGATCTGGTGCTTCTGGTGTTTCAACCACTTTTGCAATATCTACATTGGGTGTTTTTTTCAAATAAGCCATATCAGACTGCAATGGCTTTACTGGAACGATACTTGGATCTGCATACGCAGTTCCTCTTGGTATGATTGGATCCAATGAATCTTGTTGATTGGTATACAATTGGTCAAATAAATCGTACCCTAAATAATCTCTTGTATTGGTCAATTGCAAATCTGCGCTCGCAGATCTACCAGTCAAATCATAAGACATAAACATTAAAAACAAGTAGGTCTTTTTCGGCGTCCAGTTTTCGGGCTCAAAATTCATCAACTTGTATTCAAAGGGTAGATCTTCTGGTGCCAATTGTTTTAAATAAGCATTCACGCCAGCAGTATACGCATCCACAGTCGCTTTCATGACTGGATTGTTTTCGTTGATATACTCTTCTGTTCTTTCTGCACCATATACCATCCCCAATCTTCTGAAAAAACGATCAATCGATAATTTATCTGCCCCTGCTACTTCGCTCAATCTTCCTGCAGCAACTCGCGTTTGGAAATCCATCTGCCACAATCTGTATTTAGCATGTAAATAACCTTGAACATAATAGGCATCTTCGTCATTGTCAGCATAAATATGCGGCACTAAACGATCATCCATATACACATCCACATCACCTTTTAAATCATTGGCAAGAATAGATGCATCAAAGTTTTGATTCACCTTTTCTGCGTTTTTCCAAAATCCATGTTGTGGAGATAAAAAATAACCCAATCTTGGTGCTTTGGTCGCACCTAATTTCAATTGGATATTCAAAGTAAAAACGAGTCCAGCTGTTACAGTCGCTGACACTAAAAATGGTACTATGCGCATGGCAGTAATTTAGACCTCTAATGTAGCAATTATTTGCTTATGCTGGTCTTAAAAAATGCTAAATGATCTTGTAGTGGCAGACCTGGATGTGCTTCCAATAAGGCTTCTGTTTTACGAATGCTAGATTGCAGGAATTTCTGATGTTCAACAGAGCCAATAAAGAATGGTTTATGGTTCATTGCCAATTGAATTTCAGCAACTTGTTTCATGATAGATTGTGTTTCTGAAAGCATATAGGTCTCCACCAACTTCTCCCATACATACCCAGATGCAGCAAAATTGGGATGCACTAAATCTTCTGCATAGAAGCGATAATCTCTTAAATCGTCTATTACATATTCGTATGCTGGGAAATAATCCACTTGGTTGCAAAGACCAACCAGTTCATGCACCGCATGAATTAAAACTGCTTTACTACGGTTATTCTCGATTAACCCTTCTCTTAAATGTCGAACAGGGCTGATGGTAAATGTGATATGTAAGTTGGGATTAAAGGCTTGCAAGCGCTCCACCAAACCATGTAAATTTTCAATTAAAACTGTGGGCTGCATCAAGGATTTAAAAAACCAATTGGCAGGTGCTTTATGATTGTTTGCGACTACCTGTCCTGCACCCAAAGGGGCATCACTTGTAAGATGATACAGCCACGCAGAACCCAATGTAATCACCAATCGATTGGCGGATTTCAAAAAATGATGCGCCGTTAAAATAGAATTATTTATTTTATCTAAAGCCGCACCTTGATCAACTGCCGAAAAACGACTATGATGATGCCAACTATGCCAGAGTTCATTGTATTGAAATAGCTCATCCACCTTATATTTTCTAGCTTCAATTATTTCGGTTAAGGCCGATGCAACACTTACTGGATTAAATAATATTCCATAGGGGTTCTCGGAAATATTAAATAAATGTGTCTTGAATTTTGCTCCTATATTTTCTGTGAAACATGAACCAATTAACATGAGCTTATCTCCATAGTCAATTGTATGCTTGGATGGCTTAGCGTCTAATGTTAATTTGAATTTCATAATGCTGACCTATTGTTTAACAGGAAACAATCTTTGCTTCATTGCTTCGTATAAGATGATTCCAGCAGCAACAGACACGTTGAAGGAATCAAAGTTGGTAGCCATAGGGATCTTGAAAAAATAATCTGCTGCTTTCGCCAAATAAGGCTGTACACCTCTACCCTCATCCCCCATAATGATACAACTTGGGATAGTCAGATCTAATTCATGTACATTTTTATCTGCACGCATTTCACTTGTAAAAACTTGAATGCCATTCATGTGTAAGTCATCCACTGCTTTGAGTAAACTACTTACACGAACAACATGTATATGTTCCAAAGCACCTGCACTACTTTTGAATGCTTCTTCATTCAAGGCGCCTACCCCTTTATCTGGGATGATCAAAGCTTGTGCACCACAACAATGGATACTTCTGCTGATAGCCCCAATATTTCTTACATCCGTCACCCCATCTAACATCATAAATAAAGGAGTCTCCCCTTTGGCCACTACAAAGTCAATGACTTCTTGCAAGTCTAAATATTTTACATTGGAAATAAAAGCCAATACCCCTTGGTGATTCGCTTTTGTCATACCATTCAATTTCTCAATGGGCACAAACTGAACAGGAATGGTATGTGTTTTTGCAAATTGCTTTATCTCGTCCAACCCTTCGCCTTGTGCATTTTTTTGCAGTAAAATTTTTTCAATATTGGCTCCAGATTCCAACGATTCAATTAATGGCTGACGGCCAATAATGAATTTTCGTTCAGTTGTAAAACTGGGCCTTGGACTGAATCTTCTTTGTCCATTGAATTTTCTCTCTGGCCTTCCGGATCTATCTGATCGTTCTGGTCTATTGTTTCTTTCCTGCATAGGTCAAAGTTATGGATTAAAATAAAAATCCCGTCCCAATTTGTGTCGAGACGGGATTTAAATTCAATGGATGATTTATTTTAAACCAAAGGCTTTTTTAACCTTGGCAACATAATCTAATTTCTCCCAAGTAAACAATTCCACTTTCATGGTCTTTGATTTACCATCTGGAGTAGTAAATGTCTTAGTAACAACTTCGTTCTTACGACCCATGTGGCCATAAGCAGCAGTCTCACTATACATTGGTGTTCTTAACTTTAATCTTTGCTCAATAAAGTAAGGACGCATATCGAAGATGCCTTCAACAATCTTACCAATTTGACCATCTGTTAATTTTACTTTAGCAGTACCGTAAGTGTTTACATTGATTGAAGTTGGCTTAGCCACTCCAATGGCATAAGATACTTGAACCAATACTTCAGAAGCCACACCAGCAGCTACTAAGTTCTTCGCGATATGACGGGTTGCATAAGCAGCAGAGCGGTCTACCTTACTTGGATCTTTTCCAGAGAAAGCACCACCACCATGCGCTCCTTTACCACCATAAGTATCTACGATAATCTTACGGCCAGTCAAACCAGTGTCACCATGTGGTCCACCAATTACAAACTTTCCAGTTGGATTGATATGATACTTAATATCCTTATTGAATAATTTAGCGTACTTCTTGTACTTAGATTTAACTCTTGGGATCAAGATTTCAATGATGTCCTTTTTGATCTTCTCCAACATCTTGCCTTCTTTATCAAAATCATCGTGTTGCGTAGATACAACGATCGCGTCAATTCTTACCGGCTCGTTCTTGTCATTGTATTCTAAAGTCACCTGAGATTTTGCATCAGGACGTAAATATTTGATTGCTTTGTTCTCTCTTCTTAATGCAGCCAATTCAATTAAAATCTTATGTGCTAAGTCTAAAGCCAATGGCATAAGATCTTCTGTTTCGTTACTTGCATAACCAAACATCATACCTTGGTCTCCAGCACCTTGCTCTTCCTTTTTCTTTCTGTCTACACCTTGATTGATGTCTGCAGATTGTTCGTGAATAGCAGATAAGATACCACAGCTATTTGCTTCAAACATATACTCACTCTTTGTGTATCCGATCTTACGTATTACACCACGCGCAATTTCTTGTACATCTAAGTATGCTTTAGATTTTACTTCACCTGCCAATACCACTTGACCAGTTGTTACTAAAGTCTCACAAGCCACTTTTGACTGAGGGTCAAAAGCTAAAAAGTTATCAATTAATGCGTCAGAAATCTGATCCGCTACTTTGTCTGGATGTCCTTCAGAAACACTCTCAGAAGTAAATAAATAAGGCATATTCTTTTATTTAGATGGTTGTTGTAAAGTGCAAATATATTAATAAATCCTAATGATTATAAATTGGTGTAATAAATACGCAATCTCATTCTAAACTTAGAATGTGATCCTCCTCCCAATCTTACTCTACCAATTGCTGGCTGGTTACCCAAAACAGTAGATAAATAATCAGTGGTTTGAATTTTATTGTATGGATATGGCTGAACAAATTTAATAGAATCGTTCACCGGAGCATATAATCTGAAATCAAATAAGGAGTCAGTTCTAGCAATTAAACCTTGAACATATCTACTTACGTTGAAATTGTATGTAGCGACGTTATTGTATCCATATAATGATTTAGTTATTTTTTGTCCTCCAAACTGAGCTAATAATTGAGGATTTGCAGTACCCTGATAATCATTTGGAACTGAACGCAACTGCTTTGTTGCCGTATCATACACACCTAGGAATAAAAAATTGGGCGCTTTCATGTAGCTGTCAGTGGTTGCTAAACGAGCATCATCAGGCACTTGTTCCGCAATCAATTCGGCTCTATGAATAATTTTATTCTTAAAAGTCTTTAATCCAGGAACTTTAATTTTCACCATTGTACCAGGACTAGTTTGCACATAAACCAAAGAATCTTTTGCAAAGCCATTTAGATGACTTGCGATTTCTGATGCTGCTCTGTTTCTTTGAATGAAATTGGCATTTTGTGCAGTATAATAATTAAACCTAAAATGCGTCACTAAAGTATCTCTAGTTACACTTCCTGTTGCACTGGTAGAATAATATAAAGCCAATTTAGTATTAGAATCAAGTAAAGATAATTTGATCAATGCGTTGTGGTTGTCAGCAGCATTGGTTGTTAAAGCAAAACCCGGAAACGCATTACGGAATGTAGTATCGTTTCTATATGCTCCATTTGAATCGTAAGTTTTTAACAATTCAAATGCCAATGAATTATTCAATTTTAATCGGATTTGATTTGACGCATTTTCAAAACGATCATTAATTGAATCTTTTACTTTTGTAAAATCAAGTAGATAAGGATTACCCACTGAAGCCCCTTTTCTTATACCATAAGCATTAGCATAATTACTAGCATAGTACTTGCCTACTTCTAAAGGCGTTGAAGGGTCAATTTTATTCACATAAATTTTTACTGGCTTAGTAGAATCTCCATAAAATCCTTTGTAACTTAAAATCAAAACAGCAGAATCAATAATGATACTGTCTTTAGTGCCTTTAATATAGAAAGGATAAAAGCTAGGCTTTAATTGTAAGAATAAAGAAGCACTTGTGGTGCCAAAAAGTGGGTCATTGGTAATATCTCCAATCATTTGTTGGTCTGTTGGATAAATTCGCAATGAATCTTGCAAAACCACTGTTTCAGTTTCTACATCTAATATGGTGTCTTTAGTAACAACAGCATCTTGGGACAAAAAGTCTAGGCCAAGCTCAGAAGTACCAATTCTAGTACATGAGAAAAGTAAAAATGATGCGATTGAAATATAAGTGAACCTTCTAACTATGTTGATTAATGCCATGTATATTTGCTTTACTTGCCTGCAAGTTCGTTGTATAAATCTAAATACTCTGTTAAATCAGAATCCCAACCATTAAATGGCACTACTTTCTTTCCTTTCACAGCAGCGAATTCTGAGACTAATTTTTTATCGATCACATCAGATCCAAAAGAAATAGCATCTGCATAGGTCGCTCCACCTCTGAACATAGCAGAGTTAGACAATTCCTTGAAAGCTTCTAATTCTTTCTCCTTGATATTTGTATTAATTAAAGCCTTGGTCATAAAGTCTTTTGGAAATTGCTCTTCAAAAGTATTTTGCCCAATCGTGTAGACCACTTTTGCATTGGAAAACACAGGTTCTTTCTTGAATGCAGTCTTAATATAAGCAGGTATTAACCCAGTCATCCAGCCACTGCAATGAATGATATCTGGAGGCCATCCAAATTTCTTGACTGTCTCTAAAGCGCCACGGCAAAAGAAAATGGTTCTCATGGCGTTGTCATCGAACCATGTTTCATTTTCATCATGAAAAATATGTTTGCGCTTAAAGAAGTCTTCGTTTTCTAGAAAATAAACCTGTAATCTAGCATTGGGTAAGGATGCTACCTTAATTTGTAAAGGATAATCGTCGCTGTCTACCTGAACATTGATCCCTGACAATCTAACCACCTCATGTAAACGGTGTCTTCTTTCATTGATTACACCAAATCTAGGCATGATACAACGCACTTCTAATCCACTGTCATTGCTTTTAATTGCGAGTTTATTGATCACCTCCGCAAACTCTGTCATCTCTAAATAAGGCGACATTTCTGTGGCGATGTATAAGATTCGTTTTTTTTCTGACATTCCTTTTAAAGTTTAACTAAGTACCCTCTACGAGTTGGCAAAGGTACGGATTTAAAAGGACTTTATAAAACCCTAAAAAAGGCCAACAAATAGGGCATTATCAGGGGTATTCTAGACATTTGGTTGTAAATTGCGGGGCAACCGAAACCTTACAAAAATGGGAAAGTTTCTTAAAATTGGGTTCTTTTTTCTATTAGGTATCGCCTTGATATGGTGGAGTTTACATCAAATTCCGGCCGAAGAATGGTCAAAATTCACCCTCGCACTCAAGCATTCTAAACTTTGGATCGTATTCCCCGTCTTTATTATACTAGGATTATCCCATTTTTTACGTGCCTTAAGATGGCGTTTAATTATGGAGCCTTTAGGATACAAACCAAGTATCATGAATACCTACCTTGCCGTCCTAATTGGTTATTTAGCCAACTTAGCTATCCCACGACTCGGAGAAGTTTTAAAATGTACTTTATTAGCTAAATATGAGAAAGTGCCTGCCGAGAAAATTGTAGGAACAATTGTGGCAGAAAGAGCATTTGATGTGATCAGTCTTGGCATTGTATTTTTAATGGCACTTGGCCTGCAATTCAATGTCATAGAAGCAGGTTGGAATCAACTAAAAAACCAAACTGCTGCGCCAGTAGTTAATTCAAGTGATAGCAATTGGAAACTCTATGTACTGTTGGGAATGAGTGTTTTAGTTATTGCATTATTTTTCATACTTAGAAAACGTATCCCAAAGATGGTTGCTTCCATCAAACAAATCATTAGTGGAATTTGGGAAGGGGTAATCAGTGCTACTAAATTAAAACAACATAATTTATTCTTCCTCTACTCTTTCGGAATTTGGTTTTTGTATTTGTTAGCGACCTATGTTGGATTGTATGCCACAGCAGGCACTGAGAGTAGTTTTGCGACAGCAATAAGTTGCTTAGCCTATGCAAGCATTGGTATGATCCTTACTCCAGGCGGCATTGGAGCTTATGCCTATTTTATGGCAAAAGTCTTGGAACTAAATGGTGTAGACTACACATTGGGACTAGCCAATGGCACTTTACAATGGTTTTCACAATTCTTAATTGTCATTGTGTTGGGTGGAATAAGTTTAATTTTATTACCTATAATCAATAAACAAGCAAAATAAGATGCGTGCAGTTGAAAAGATAGAGCAAAAAATCATGACCCTAGAACAAGCAAAAGCATTCATGCAAGCTTGCAAAATCACAGGAAAGACAGTCGCATTTACCAATGGTTGTTTTGATATTTTACATCCTGGTCATTTGTTTTCCTTGGCACAGACTGCTAAGGAAGCAGACTATTTATTGGTTGGCTTAAATAGTGACGCAAGTGTAAAAAGACTTAAGGGCCCAGAACGACCAATCAATTCCACATCAAGCAGAGCCGCCGTGTTGGCCAATTTAGTATTGGTTGATGCTGTTGTGGTATTTGAAGAAGATACCCCACTCAATCTTATTCAAACCCTCTTGCCAGATGTATTGGTCAAGGGTGGAGATTATACCATTGATACCATCATTGGCGCAAAAGAAGTAATTGCAAATGGCGGAAAAGTAATTATCAACCCTATTGTGGAAGGATTTTCCACGACGAATATTATTGAAAAAATAAAAAAATAACAATGCAATTTTTACAACAATTACAGATTCAAAAAGAAAACGAAGGTACTTCTACAGGTGCAGCATGGATTAAAAGTAAAGGCGAATTGATCTTGTCATTTTCTCCAGTAGACAATCAATTAATTGGGGCAGTCACCATGACTGATAAAGCTGCATATGAACAAGTGATTGAAACGGCACAAAATGCATTTTTGCAGTGGCGTAATTGGCCAGCACCTAAAAGAGGTGAAGTCGTAAGACAATTAGGCGAAGCATTGAGAAAAGACAAGGACGCATTGGGCCAATTGGTGAGTTATGAAATGGGAAAGAGTTTACAAGAAGGATTAGGAGAAGTACAAGAAATGATTGATATCTGTGATTTTGCAGTGGGATTGTCAAGACAACTTTATGGCTTAACAATGCATAGCGAAAGACCTTCCCATAGAATGTATGAACAATGGCATCCAATGGGTATCGTTGGAATCATTTCTGCCTTCAATTTCCCTGTTGCTGTTTGGAGTTGGAACGCGGCATTGGCATGGGTATGTGGCAATGTTACAGTATGGAAGCCGAGTGAAAAAACACCATTATGTGGAAATGCAATTCAAAAGATTGTAGAAAAAGTATTCGCAGACAATGATGTTCCAGAAGGCGTGAATAATTTAATACAAGGCGGACGTGAGGTTGGCGAATGGATGAGCAAGGATACAAGAATCCCTTTGGTTTCTGCCACTGGTTCAACACGTATGGGTAAGGAATTAAACAAAGAAGTTGCAGGACGTTTAGGTAAAACAATTTTAGAATTAGGCGGAAACAATGCCATAATTATTACAGAACATGCCGACTTAGATATGTCATTGATTGGCGCAGTGTTTGGAGCTGTAGGTACAGCAGGACAAAGATGTACTAGCACAAGACGATTGATCATTCATGAAAAAATCTATGATCAATTTGTAGAAAAATTAGTTAAGGCTTATCAACAAATTAAAATTGGTAACCCATTGGATAGCAATAATCATATGGGTCCATTGATTGACAAGGATGCAGTAAAAATGTATGTACAATCTATTGAAGCATGTAAAAAAGAGGGCGGTAATTTTATAGTGGAAGGTGGCATTCTTGAAGGTGCTGGATATGAGAGTGGCTGTTATGTTAAACCATGTATTGCTGAGGCAAAACCTCAATATCAAATTGTACAACATGAAACTTTTGCTCCAATTTTATACTTGTTAAAGTATAAGACGATCGAAGAAGCGATTGCCATTCAAAATGATGTTCCTCAAGGATTGTCTTCTGCGATTATGACTTTAAATATGAGAGAATCAG
>ERZ650308.488-NODE-488-length-21335-cov-5.185150_pt1 | contig 21335 bp, 19 predicted proteins | sample MGYA00376244_ERZ650308 | MGnify/ENA primary metagenome ERZ650308 (study PRJEB26733, sample SAMN07839295) | wastewater metagenome | biome: small river; feature: stream; material: water | place: USA: North Carolina | collected 2016-04-26 ... | reverse complement strand
GTTTCGCCGTCTTCGAGACGCAAGGTGGTAATCCTCGGATCTGGACCTAACCGCATTGGTCAAGGCATTGAGTTTGACTATTCGTGCGTTCACGCATCATTCGCGCTTCGCGATGCCGGCTTTGAAACCATCATGATCAACTGCAACCCAGAAACAGTTTCGACTGACTACGACACCTCAGACAGACTTTACTTTGAGCCGTTGACTCTTGAAGATGTACTCGAAGTCATTTACGCAGAGCAGCAGAGCGGCGAATTAGTTGGAGTCGTTGTTCAACTTGGCGGGCAAACTGCTCTTGGCTTGGCTAAGGGTCTTCAGGAAGCCGGTATTCCGATTCTAGGCACCTCACCGGATGCGATTGACCTTGCCGAAGAGCGGGGGTTGTTCTCAAAGATTCTTGAGGACGGCGATCTACTTGCTCCGGCAAACGGAACGGCGCTGAACCTTGAAGAGGCAGAAGTTATTGCCACTCGTATCGGATATCCGGTACTTGTTCGTCCTTCATTCGTGCTCGGTGGACGTGGTATGGAAATTGTCTACGATCAGGCGGGTATTCGTGATTATTTCACTCGCATTGCAGACCAGGGGATTGTTGGACCAAATCATCCGTTGTTGGTAGACCGTTTCCTAGATGACGCAATAGAAATAGATATCGATGCACTATTTGATGGAACTGATTTGTACGTTGGCGGAGTGATGGAACACATCGAAGAGGCCGGGATCCACTCTGGTGACTCAAGCTGCACTTTGCCGCCAATCACGATGAGTGATTCTCAAATTGCGCGTGTTCGCGAAGCCACCCTTAAGATCGCTCAGGGTATCGGTGTTCGCGGATTGTTAAACGTTCAATTCGCGTTGGCAGCAGATGTGCTTTACGTGCTCGAAGCAAATCCTCGTGCATCCAGAACTGTGCCGTTTGTTTCTAAGGCCCTTGGAATAACTCTTGCCAAAGCTGCCTCACTTGTAATGGTCGGAAAGACCATTAAACAATTGGTTGCAGATGGTCACCTTCCTGAAAAGGATGGCACCTATATTCCCGCCGGATCACCTATCGCCGTTAAAGAGGCGGTGTTGCCTTTCAAGCGCTTTGCCACAAAAGACGGACGCTTCGTTGATTCGCTACTCGGCCCTGAAATGCGATCGACTGGCGAGGTTATGGGAATTGACGTGGATTTCCCTAAGGCTTTTGCCAAGAGTCAATCTGCGGCTGGAAGTGCTTTGCCAACAACTGGAAGTATCTTCATCTCAGTGTCCGATCGAGATAAGCCACAGGTTATTCTTCCGGTGCGCAGATTGCAGCAACTTGGCTACAAGGTGCTCGCAACCAGTGGTACGGCGGCAATCTTGGCTCGACACGGCATTGACGTTCAGGTGGTTCGCAAACACACCGATGACAACTCCGTTGCAGAAGGACCGTCGATTGTTGATTTGATCTCAGCAGGCAAGGTAGATGTAGTTGTTAACACACCATCTGGCTCAAGCGCCCGTAAGGATGGCTACGAAATTCGCGCGGCAACCACTGCAGCAGACAAGGCAATCTTCACCACAATTGCCCAACTAAGCGCTGCAATTGGTTCGTTCGAGGAGGTAATTGCGGGCCCGTTCGCCGTAAAGTCCCTCCAGGATCACGCGATCGATCGGGCGGTGGCTCTTGCCCAATAGTTTTGGTGTAAAGCTGAGCGAATCGTTCGCAAGATATGGTCAATTGTGCGTTGGAATCGATCCCCACGCAGCACTTCTTGATGAATGGGGATTGAACGATGATGTGCAAGGACTCGAGAAGTTTGCGAACGCGGTCTTAGATGCGGCAACTTCTAGAGTTGGCATAATCAAACCTCAGGTGTCCTTCTTTGAACGTCACGGATCAAAGGGTTTCGCAATCCTAGAAAAACTTGCTGCGCGCGCGGCTCAAACAGACCTGCTAGTCATCATGGATGCCAAGCGTGGTGACATCGGCACCACCATGGATGCTTATTTTGATGCCTGGCTTGGCCAGAACGCAGCATTTGCGTCAGATGCTCTAACTGTTTCTCCTTATCTAGGCTTTGGTTCACTGAAAGACACCCTTAGTGGAGCTCTCGAACGAGGCAAAGGCGTATTCGTTTTGGCTGCAACGTCCAATCCGGAGGGAGGTAGTGTTCAGCGAGCTACTTTGGGCGAGAAAACATTAGCTAAATCAATCTGGGATTCACTCAGTGAAATCAACGCTGTAACTGCCGCTGGAAATGCCAAGTTTGGATCATTCGGGGCCGTGCTTGGAGCGACGCTGAATTTGCAATCATTTGGTTTAGGCGAAGTTCTTGAAGGTCAATCACATTCGGCTACACCGATTCTCGCTCCCGGGTTTGGAGCGCAGGGCGCCGAGTTGTCTGCGAGCAAGCAATTGTTCGGTGCGGCAGCGGCTCAAGTTATACACACAGTCTCTAGAAGCGTTCTTCAAGCAGGTCAAGATGGTTTGGCAAAATCTATCGACGCCGCAAAAGCAGAACTCGCGATTGGCTTAGGCTAAATTCATGTCGAGAAAGTTGATTGTCCTTGCTGGACCAACAGCTGTTGGTAAGGGTACGGTCGTCGACTACATCGTGAACAATTTTCCTGGGATACACCTATCTGTGTCTGCAACGACTAGGGAACCAAGACCTGGCGAGGTCGATGGTAAAAATTATTTCTTCCTCACCCATGAGGAGTTTGATAACTTGATCAACAAAGGGGAAATGCTGGAATACGCAACGGTTCATGGTCTGAACAAATATGGAACACCGCGTAAACCAGTAATTGAAGCCCTTAATCGAGGCGAACATGTGATCTTGGAGATTGATATTCAAGGCGCAAGGCAGGTTCGACAGACTATGCCAGAGGCTAAATTCATTTTCATCGGCCCGCCAAGTTGGGACGAATTAGTCCGCAGGCTTACCGGCAGAGGCACTGAATCCGCTGAAGAGCAGGCAAAACGCCTTGAATCAGCCCGAGGGGAGTTGGCCGCACAGGGTGAGTTCGACCACGTGGTTATCAACGATGAGGTAGCCAGATGCGCCGCCGAAGTCGTAGAATTGATGAAGGATTAGCGGCAAGACCGCAAAAACACCAAAAACAACAAGAAGGTTGAACCATGTCTGAAAAGCTAGAAGGAATTGTTTCTCCAGCGATCGACAACCTGCTAAACAAGGTTGATTCAAAGTACGAACTAGTGATTTTTGCGTCAAAGCGTGCTCGCCAGATTAACGACTACTACTCAGCACTTCACGAGGGAAGCCTTTTCAATAATGTTGGCCCTTTGGTAGATGCAACAGTTGATGAGAAACCACTTACTATTGCAATGCACGAGATCGATCAGAACAAGCTCCAGAAGCACGCAACTGAGTAGCTTTCCCAAAAAATCATAAGACCAAGGCCATGCACGTAATCGTTGGCATTACCGGTGGCATCGCCGCCTACAAGGCGACGAACATAATCCGTTTGCTGACAGAAGCTGGCCACACCGTAAAGGTGATTCCAACCCAAAATGCCTTGCGGTTTATCGGGGCGACCACACTCGAAGCGCTATCACACAACACAGTTGATTCGGATTTATACACCGATGTGGAGTCCGTGAAACACGTGTCTCTTGGTCAAGAAGCCGATTTAGTTATCGTTGCTCCTGCTAGCGCTGCATTCCTTGGCCGCTTCGCCTCGGGTATTGCCGATGATCTTCTAGGAAATACTCTTTTAGTCACGAAGGCCCCTGTTGTTTTAGCTCCAGCAATGCACTCAGAGATGTGGCAGAACGCGGCTACAGCTTCGAACGTTAGAACTTTGACCGCACGGGGCGTGCACATCCTTGAACCTGCGGTTGGCCGACTAACCGGGGAAGATACCGGCATAGGTCGAATGCCCGAGCCGGAACAAATCGTTGAATTTGCCCTATCAACAATTTCCAAACAGGACCTTTTGGGTAAGAAGTTCCTAATCACTGCAGGCGGCACCAGGGAAGAGATTGATCCTGTCCGTTTCATTGGAAATAAATCTTCTGGCAAGCAAGGTATCGCAATCGCTTTGGAAGCGTTGCATCGTGGCGCCAGCGTGACCCTAATTGCTGCAAACATAGAAAGAGTCCCTGCCGAGATAAAAAACATTTATCGGGTTGAAAGTGCTCAACAGATGGGCTTGATTCTCGACGAGCAACTTGAAGACCATGACTTCTTGGTTATGGCAGCTGCAGTAGCTGACTTTAAGGTGCTCAAGCCGGCAGCCAGCAAGCTTAAGCGTTCCGAGTTGGGTGATCACCTGAAAATAGAGTTAGTAGCCAATGACGACCTTTTGGAAAACGCCGTCAAACGCATTCATTCCGAAAAACTAAGAGTATTGTCGGTTGGCTTCGCCGCAGAAACTGCCTCGGGCGCTAAGCACCTTGAGGAGTTAGCCAAACACAAACTTGCAGCTAAGGGCTGTGATCTTATTGTTGCAAACAACGTTGCAAACGGCGCCGTATTTGATGCCGAGACTAATGACGTGTTGATTCTTACGCGAAGCGGGAGGTCGGTCACGGCTCAGGGATCAAAACGTTTAGTAGCTGCAGAACTACTAGACGTCATAGTCGACCTGCACCCCAATTGATTGCCAGAGTGGTGATTGATTCACCGCTACCGCAATTAGACCGTCTCTTTGATTACTCGATACCGCAAGAAATGGTTTCCCAGGTAATCACTGGAGTTCGCGTACGCGTGAAGTTTGGAAGATCGAAGAGTCTCTTGGACGGCTTTGTAGTTGAAGTCGTCGAATCAAGCGAGTTTTCTGGAGAGTTGAATCCAATATCAGAGTTGGTATCAGGTGTTCCGGTGCTAGATCCAGAGATTTACAAACTCGTGCGGGCCGTTGCAGACCGTCAAGCTGCAACAGCTTCAGACGTTCTGCGTTTAGCTATACCTGATCGTTCTGTCGCGGTCGAGAAGAAGTGGTTATCTTCTTCGAGCGTTGCTACCTCGGCGAGGCGGGCCGAAAGGGGACTAAAGCAAACAGCTTTGGTTTCACCGTTCACCACTTCTGACGGGCCTGCCTGGGCATTACTAATTCGCGACATCTGCTCGAGAGCCGTTAATGGCGGCTCATCGGTAATAGTTGTCGTTCCTGATTTTCGTGACCAAACTGCTCTAGTTGAAATTCTTAGATCTTCCCAAATTAGTAACTTTGTTATCAACTACACCACAGACACGCAAAAATCAAAGCGCTATTCGGCATTCCTAAACGCTTTAGGTAGCGATGTGAGCATTGTGGTTGGAAGTAGATCAGCGGTTTATGCTCCTGTTCGCAATCTTGGCCAGATAATAATCTGGGACGATGGTGACGGAAGCCATCAAGAACCAACCAGCCCATACAGTCACACCCGTGACATTTCCTTATTACGTCAGCGACTTGCAGATTGCAATCTGCTTTTCCTCGGTCACAGTCGATCAACCGAGGTTGCCCGATTAGTCTCACTCAAATATCTCGAAGACGTAAGCGTTCCATTCAATTTGCCCAAGATCGCGTATAGCGATACAGATCTTCGTGTTGACTCGATGGCGTGGCAAGCTGTTCGCGATGGATTGAAAAATGGCCCCGTCCTTATTCAAGTTGCCTCCAAGGGGACTGCGACATCGGTGTTTTGTTCCAATTGCGATAAACGTGCCGAATGCAGACAATGTCACGGTCCACTGTGGATAGATGATCGGAACTATGTAAAGTGTCGCTGGTGCAATGCCGTAAACATGGATTTCAGATGTCTCGACTGCGGTGGAGAGAAACTAAAGCAAGGTAGAGCAGGTTCCACCAGGACATTGGCCGAATTTGGACGAGCATTTCCTGGCGTGCAGTTGATTGAGGCAACAGCTCAAGACAACATCCAGACTATGAAACCGGGAAAATTTTTAGTGGTCGCTACTCCGGGAGCAGAACCCAGAGTGCATGGTGGCTACGCTGCAATCATTATTCTGGACGCAAAGCTTTCCCTAAATCGCGACTCGTTGCGCGCCACGGAAGATGCGGTGCGTTCATGGTCAAACGCTCTTGCCCTTGGCTCTTCTGAATCTAGAGCAGTGCTGGTCGGAGTTTCAGGAGTTCTTGCCAAGAAGTTTTCACTTTGGGCGCATGCGGAGATCTCTCAACACGAATATTTATCAAGAGCGGAACTCAGGTTCCCACCGTCCATCAGACTTGCATCCATTAGTTCATCTAAGGACCTGATTCAACAGGTTACTTCTGAAACAAAAGACCTTTCTGGAATGGAAACTCTCGGGCCAATGCCAATCGCAACCAATGGCGTGGGTGCAGAGTGGAGGGTCCTCATAAAGTACGAATACTCCGATGGCGCTAAACTGGCGGAATTGCTCAAAGCACTATCCCTCAAACTGTCTGCTGGTCAACAAAGAGTCAGCGCGAAAACTGGCCGCGGTATTCGGCCAATCCGCATCAAGATGGATGATGTCGAAGTAATCTAGGTGCCTATGAGAGTAATTTTCGCTGGAACGCCGCAAAACGCCGCCGCCACGCTAATTGCCCTCAAAAAATCTGGCATCGAAATAGTTGGCGTTCTTACCCGAACTGACGCCCCTGCCGGCCGCAAAAAAGTCTTGGTTCAATCACCGGTTGCCGACATCGCCAGCTCCCTTGGGATTCCGGTCATCAAAGCAAATCAGGTCGATCAGCAGACCCTAGAAATGATTTTGGCGCTTAATCCCGACCTTGGAGTTGTGGTTGCCTACGGCGCCTTCCTCAGTGAAGAAGTCTTAAACGCTCTGCCAAAGGGTTGGATAAACCTTCATTACAGCCTTCTGCCCGCCCTACGTGGCGCTGCGCCGGTGCAGCACGCTCTGCTGCAGGGCTTTCCATCAACTGGTGTTACGGCTTTTCAACTAGATCGAGGAATGGACACTGGCCCGATACTAATTCAAGTTCCAACATCGATAGAGAGAAACGAAAATGCCGGCCGGTTGCTCAGTCGGCTCACTGACCTCGGAGTCAGCGCTCTTTTAGAGGTTCTTCCGGCCATTGCTGCGGGAATTGCAGTTGCAAAACCGCAAGACGCCGCTCAAATAAGTTTTGCGCCAAAAATCAATCGAGTTGACGCTGAGATTGACTGGTCAGAAACTGCAAGTCAAATTGAAAATAAGGTTCGTGCCATGAATCCAGAGCCTGTCGCATGGACAATGTTGAATACAGAATCGTTCCGAATCCTAGAGGCGTGTGCCGTGGCCACCAATGTTTCATCAGTTTCTATCGGTAGCGTCCAATTGATTGACGGAAAGGTCTTCGTTAAAACCTCGTCGGGTTCTCTGCATCTCACCACCGTGCAACCTGCTGGCAAAAACGAAATGAAAGCTACCGATTGGTTTCGTGGTGTAAAAAACAAGGAGAGCATTGTCTTCGGTTCCTAAACAGATGCGCACTTCCTCCAGAACCATCGCACTCGAACTTCTCTTCGCTGTCGAGTTTGATGATGCATACGCAAACCTTCTTCTTCCTAAACTTTTGACTTCCGCCCGGCTCGACCAGCGCGACTCCGCTTTGGCTCAAGAGTTGAGCTTTGGAACACTTCGCTGGCAACTTTTCTATGACCGCGTAATTGAAGAATGCGCAAAACGCTATGCAGATGAAATAGACCTAAAGGCGTTGGTAGTGCTGCGTCTCGGAGCGCACCAGTTACTAGGTATGAGGACCCCGGCACACGCTGCACTTGATGAAACGGTTGAACTTGCAAAACAATTCGTAAGCAGGGGAGCGGCTGGTTTCGTAAATGGAGTGCTTCGCCGAGTTAGCGAACGAACACGAGAACAGTGGCTTGAAATCGTGCTACAAGGGTTGGTGAATCCAGCCGAGAGACTTGCGGTTGAGTTTTCTCACCCAATTTGGGTTGTCAAGGCACTCCAGCAATCGCTCGCGCTAGATGGGCGAGAGCTTGAACTGCAAGATTTACTTTTTGCTGACAACATCGCACCACTAGTGAGCCTGGTGGCTCTGCCGGGGCTGGCCTCGAAATCCGATTTTGAAGACCTTCCGATTGGGCCGGCAAGTCCTATCGGTGCTCAATTGGATTCCGGAGACCCAAACAACCTAGTTGCGTTTCGGGAGGGTCGTCTTCGCGTTCAGGATCAAGGTTCACAGTTAGCTGCCCTGGCGTTGGTCGGGGCCAAAGCAATCAATCGCAATGAGAAGTGGCTTGACCTTTGTGCAGGTCCAGGGGGCAAAGCTGCATTGTTAGCTGCCGAAGCCCACATCCATGGTGCTGAACTCACGTGCAATGAGATTGCACCGCACCGCGCAAAACTTGTAAGGCAAGCTCTCTCCACGGTTGATAGCAAAATTCAAGTTACGGTCGAAGATGGACGAGCGTACGGCCAAAACCACCGCGCTGAGTTTGACCGAATCTTGCTCGATGCACCTTGCACCGGACTCGGAGCATTACGAAGACGCCCTGAATCCAGGTGGCGTAAGTCGCAGTCAGATGTCTCCGAACTAAGTCAATTGCAAGAGCAACTAGTGCAAAGCGCTTGGGAGTGTCTAAAGCCTGGTGGCGTAATCGCTTACGTGACTTGTTCACCGCACCTAGCTGAAACAAACGCAATTGTTGATTGGGCTAGAAAGAAACTCGTTGCCCTCGAACTAATTGATGCCAACGAGATACTTGCCAGTATCAATCCGAATTTGCACCTGAATCACACCCGCAAGACCGCGCAACTTTGGCCGCATATTCACCAAACCGACGCAATGTTCATTGCACTGCTAACCAAGTCACTCAACTAAATCGGTAGGCTGTTTTTATGAATCACGCGAGAATCAACCCAAGCATTCTTTCTGCCGATTTCGCCAATTTTGAATCTGAGTTTCAAACCATCGCAAACTGTGACCTCATCCACATCGATGTAATGGACAACAACTTTGTGCCAAACCTCACCTTTGGCTTGCCCATGGTTAAACGCATGCAGCAGATTACACCTAAACCGCTAGATGTTCACCTGATGATCGCCCATGTAGATAAGTGGGCATCCGATTACGCCGAGGCCGGAGTCTTCTCGGTGACATTTCATGCGGAGGCATCTGATGATCCAGTAGCCCTAGCTCGCAGAATAAGAGCAATCGGTGCTCGTGCAGGCGTTGCAATAAAGCCTGGCACCGGAGTTGAGGGATTTTTGGATGATCTCGCTGAATTCGACCAACTGCTGGTTATGACAGTCGAGCCCGGATTCGGCGGTCAGTCCCTGATTGAGGACACTCTCAAGAAGGTGAGTACCGCCCGCAGGCGAATTGACCAAGAGAAACTGAATGTTTGGTTGCAGGTAGACGGTGGCATCGATGAGGGCAACATTGAACGCGTTGCCGAATTAGGTGCAGACACTTTTGTCGCCGGGAGTGCAGTGTTCAAATCAACTGACCGCGCCGAGCAGATCAAAAACCTGCGCGATTTAGCGAATCTTGGTATTTCACATAGACATTAGCCTTGGTTGCCTAGCGTTGAACAGGTAACCTAATTAGATGAAGTCCTTCGAGCAACTTTTCGCAGAGATAAGCGATAAGGCCGTAAATCGCCCTTCCGGTTCAGAGACCGTCAAATGGCTCGACGCCGGTACCCACACGATTGGTAAGAAAATCGTTGAAGAAGCGGCTGAAGTCTGGATGGCTGCTGAGCACGAGAGCAAGGCACGCACCGCCGAGGAAATATCCCAACTTATTTACCATCTGCAGGTTCTTATGGTGAATCAAGGTCTCACCCTAGAAGACCTAGAGAAAAACTTTTAGTCACCCGCTCCGAAAGATAAAACTTTGCTTAGAGTCGCAGTACCCAATAAAGGAATCTTGTCAGATTCCGCAATCCTCATGCTCAAAGAAGCTGGATACACGGTCCGGCGCGATCCAAAAGACCTGCACGTGGTAGACGAGGCACACAACATTGAATTCTTCTATCTGCGCCCACGAGACATCGCCACCTATGTTGGTTCTGGATCACTGGATGTTGGCTTCACTGGTCTGGATCTACTCCTTGATAGTCGCTCAAAAGCAAAGTCTGTAGCCGATCTAGGTTTTGGTGCATCTACCTTTAGATTTGCCGGACCGCTAGGTAAATTCAACAAACTAAGTGATCTAACGAATCAACGTGTTGCTACTGCTTACCCTCACCTCGTAGAGGATTTCCTAAAGAATCAAGACATCAAGGTTGACCTTGTTCAACTTGATGGTGCCGTGGAAGTTGCTGTGCAGCTTGGTGTCGCCGACGCCGTGGCAGATGTTGTTTCCACTGGAAACACTCTGCGCCAAGCGGGCCTTGAAATTTTCGGTCCAGTTATTTTGCAGAGCTCTGCTCAACTAATTGTGGCTCCAGGAAATCAAAGCGAGCACACACAATTGTTGCGACGCATGCAGGGCGTCTTGGTTGCTCGTGAGTACGTGATTTTCGATTACGACTGCCCAACGAATTTGGTTGAGAGGGCCTCTGCAATTACGCCCGGAATTGAATCGCCAACCATTTCCCCATTGAGAGACGAGGATTGGGTAGCAATTCGAGCGTTGGTAAAAACTTCTGAAATCAATTCCAAGATGGACGAGCTGTACGAAATCGGCGCGCGTGCCATCTTGGTAAGCGCCATCCACGCCGCGAGAATCTAATGTCTCTTTCGGTGCGGGTGATTCCCTGCTTAGATGTTGCCGAAGGACGTGTAGTAAAAGGGGTGAATTTCCTCAACCTGCGCGATGCCGGTGACCCAATTGAACTCGCAGAAAGGTACTACCACGACGGTGCCGACGAGCTCACATTCTTAGACGTCAATGCAACAGTAGACAATCGCTCAACAATGTACGAATTAGTCACTGCATGTGCTGAAAAGATTTTCATTCCACTTACGGTCGGAGGAGGAATTCGCGAAATCGATGATGTAGCTAGGCTTCTAGGCGCTGGGGCAGACAAAGTAAGCGTTGGTTCGGCCGGTATAGCAAACCCTCTGCTGCTAAACAAAATTGCCAACCGATTTGGAAATCAGGTTCTAGTAATCTCACTCGATCTAAAGCGTTCAAAAAAGACTGAATCTGGGTACATTGTCACCAGTCACGGAGGTCGTGAGGAAACCGAACTCGACGCTTTAGCCTGGATAAGGCAAACAATAGAACTTGGAGCAGGAGAGCTGCTGGTCAACAGCATCGACGCTGACGGCACCAGGGCTGGTTTTGACACCGAGATGCTAAATACCGTGCGTGAGATAGCGAGCATTCCGATAATTGCTTCAGGTGGCGCCGGTAAGGCTGCGGATTTTCCAGTGGCAGCCGCCGCGGGCGCAAACGCAATTCTTGCTGCATCAATTTTTCACGAGGGATCGGTTTCAATTGCCCAAGCAAAAGCTGAACTAAAATTGGCTGGATACGAAACGAGATAGCAATGATTGCCAACCAAGAGCAACTGATGAATTTGCGCTTCAATGACGCGGGGCTAATACCCGCCGTTGTGCAAAGCGCAAGCAGCGGGCGTGTTCTTATGATGGCTTGGATGAATCTGGAATCTATAAGGCAAACATTTGCAATCGGCGAAACAGTTTTCTTTTCAAGATCACGGGATGAACTTTGGCACAAGGGTTCAACATCAGGAAACACTCAACGTGTTCTGAAAGTGGAAGTTGACTGTGATGGTGATTCTTTGTTGATTCAGGTGGAAGAAGCAGGTCCGGCTTGCCACAGCGGAAGTGAATCATGTTTTGATACTGAGGTTCTTGGCGATGCAGGTCAAAGCAATGGCTAAAGTACAGTTCACTGAATCAATGGCGATTGAACTCGCAAAAAGCCAACGAGTTATTCCGCTCATTGAAACGCTCTTTTCTGGTACAGAGACTCCAATGTCAATTTTCGAAAAGCTAGCTGCCGATAGAGCTGGTAGCTTCTTGCTCGAGTCGGCTCAGCACGGGGTTTGGGCTAGATACAGTTTCATCGGGGTGAATAATCGCGGGCTACTCACGCAGGATTCGAATGGCACGGTTAAGTGGCAATCGTCGGCCAACCAGTCACCCTTGGCCAATGGTTCATTTGACCTTTCAACTTCAGCACTCGATGCTGTCGCGCAAATACAAAAATCCTGGACCTCTGTTTCAGTAGGGGAACTTCCGCCGCTAACCAGTGGATTAGTTGGCGTGATGGGCTGGGATTTGATTCGTGAAATCGAGGAACTGCCGCAAGCGCGCAAAAAGGATTTCCCATCTCCGATTTTGGCTCTTGCGATGTTCCGTGACCTTGTCATCGTCGATCACGAAACTAACTGCGTTCTACTGGTTTCAAATATTTTTGCCGCAGATGGCGAAGACGTCTCTCAGCTCTACTCGGAGGCAATTAAGCACATCGATGAAATGCGTGCGAAGCTTCTGGAGCCGATCAACTCCGTTATCGCCGACATAGATTTCAACACCAACTTCTCAGCCCGACATGCAACGGAACGAATCGACTTTTTGGAGTCGATTGAAAAGGCAAAACAGTACGTTCGTATTGGCGATGTTTTCCAAGTGGTGTTGTCGCAACGCTTTGATATCGCGACGAAAGCTAGCCCCCTGGACACCTACCGCGTGCTTCGGGCGCTCAACCCAAGCCCCTACATGTACCTACTCAACTTCGAAGATGACCAAGGGGAGTACGCCGTGGTGGGATCTTCGCCAGAGGCACTTGTTTCCGTAAACAACGGAAAGGCAACCACACACCCAATCGCAGGCTCACGCCCTCGCGGTACCACGCACGAAGACGACCAAAAAATGGAAGCCGATCTTTTAGCTGACAATAAAGAGAAGTCTGAGCACTTGATGCTGGTCGATCTAGCGAGGAATGATTTATTGAAGGTCTGTGAACCAAATTCGGTAACGGTGACCGAATTTATGCAAGTCCACAAGTTCAGTCACATTATGCACTTGGTCTCAACCGTTGAAGGAAGAGTCGCTGATGACTGCACGCCAATCGATGTATTCAAAGCAACGTTTCCTGCAGGTACTCTTTCGGGAGCACCAAAACCAAGGGCTCTGCAAATAATCGATGAACTAGAGAGCTCAAATCGAGGAATCTTTGGCGGGGTAGTTGGATACTTTGACTTCGCCGGTAATGCAGATCTGGCAATAGCTATTCGCACGGCTTTCATTAGAGATGGAGTTGCGCACGTTCAAGCCGGAGCTGGAATAGTGCTTGACTCCGTTCCCGAAACTGAATTTGAAGAAACACTCGCAAAAGCTGGTGCTCCGCTCAGGGCAATTGCCGCAGCCAACGCAATGGTGCGGCTCGCAAATTGAGGTGTCAGTTTGCCACTTAATCTCTCTAAGGGTCGAAGTCTCGGTCTGATTTCTTTCTTGCTGATGGCTGGTTTTTTCCTTGCCGGTCAAACTTGGTATCTCGTCTCAATGACTCCTAGCGACGAAGCCATAACTCTGAGAGGTTTCGATGGCTATTCAAGCTACCCCTGGATTTCACCATTGCTCTTGGTCTGCCTGGCAGCATTAGCAACCTCCGCCATTTCTTCGGGTGGAACTCGTATAACGAGTCTCTCAGTTGGCATCGGTAGTTCGTTTTTATTGGCAGTACTGTCTACAATTTCGATCTCAACTCAGGATCTTTCTGGCGTTGCCAAGGCACTTGAAACGGCCACGGGTATTGCGGCTACCCACGGTGTAGAGGGTCTTGCCATCTCCACGCAACCAATAGCACTGGTGTGTACTGGTCTTTTTGTAGGGTTGGGTCTTCTTTTTGCTATGGCGATTTGGTCCAGTAGAACATGGAAAGCGAAACCTGTTGAAACAAGTCGCCGAACCACCAAGCCATTAAAAGATTCGATTTCTCTCTGGGATGAGCAGCGGTAGAAACCTTTGGGTTTGGTAAGATTGTCTTGATTGTAGAAAGGCACCAATGTCAGAAAACCTAAACGACCCAGGTCACGGAGATTCAGTAGCCTCGTGGGCGGCAGTAATTATCATCATCATTGCATTCACGATAGGTACGTTTGCGTTTTGGTTTGACATCGCACCCTTGGTTTGGGCCTCAGCGGTTCTAGCAGTAGCTGGCGTTCCGGTGGGCATTCTGCTGAAGCGCTCTGGCTATGGCGTTGGTGGCGAAAAGTCCAAGAAAACTCACTAGTGCTTTCGGATCTTTACGCTGGGTCGCTTGCCGACGCGGCAAGGAGACTGGAAGTCAGATCGCTCGCTCAAGTCGAATCGATAGCCCTCTCAAGGCCACAAGCATTGGATGCCATATCTTTCTTGGCGCCTGCAGATCACATCAAGATCCTTGCCGAAGTCAAACGCGCCTCTCCATCTAAAGGGCAAATGGCTGATATCCCAGATCCGGCAGCTCTCGCTTCGATTTACTCAGCCAATGGCGCAAGTGCAATAAGCGTTCTGACCGAGGAACGGAAATTCAAGGGTTCGCTTGAAGATCTAGAGGAGGTTCGCGCGGCAGTGGATGTTCCTTTGCTTCGCAAAGACTTCATTGCAACTGAGCACCAAATTCTAGAAGCCAGGGCAGCTGGTGCAGACATAATTCTGCTGATCGTTGCTGGTCTTCCAGAATCTGAAATCGCTCGGCTAATGAAGTTCACTTTCGAGTTGGGCATGACGCCCTTCATCGAGACCCACTCTAAGGAAGAACTAAAAATCGCCATCGGACTAGGCGCCGAACTCATTGGGGTGAACGCTCGCGATCTTTCTACATTTGAGACCAATCGGGATTTGTTTGCAGAATTGGTCGAACTGATTCCCAGCGCAGCCATAAAAGTTGCTGAATCCGCGGTGAGAAACGCCCAAGATGTTGCCCATTACCGAAAATCCGGTGCTGACGTAGTGCTAGTTGGAGAGGCACTCGTCACTAATGACCCAGCAGAAATGTTGCGCTCATTTCTAGCAGCTGGAAAGTCTTAGACTTAGCCCATGACAAACCTGCGTGATCAAGTTGGGCCGTATTTCGGCGAGTTTGGCGGCAGATTTGTGCCCGAGTCTCTAATCGCAGCCTTAGACGAGCTAGACGCGACTTATCAGAACGCAAAAGCAGATCCAGGTTTTCAAGCCGAACTCGCGGAATTGCACAGAACTTACACCGGTAGACCTTCAATAATTACCGAAGCAAAGCGGTTTGCGGAACACGCAGGGGATGTTCGTATCTTCTTAAAGCGAGAAGATCTAAACCACACGGGTTCACACAAAATAAATAATGTCCTTGGGCAAGCGCTTTTGACCAAACGCATGGGTAAGACTCGAATAATCGCAGAGACCGGGGCGGGGCAGCATGGCGTTGCGAGCGCAACAGCGGCCGCTCTTTTTGGTTTGGAATGTGTCGTCTATATGGGTGAAGTAGATACCCAGCGACAAGCATTGAACGTAGCCCGCATGCAGCTGCTCGGAGCAACCGTTGTTCCGGTTACCACTGGAAGTAGAACACTCAAGGATGCCATCAACGAAGCGTTGCGCGACTGGGTGGCAAATGTCGACGATACTCACTACTTGCTAGGTACAGTTGCGGGTCCACATCCCTTCCCGACGATGGTTAGAGACTTCCACAGCATCATCGGAACAGAAGCAAGACAACAGATGCTCGATGAATACGGATTCCTGCCAACAGCTTTGGCAGCGTGCGTAGGCGGGGGCTCAAACGCGATTGGACTTTTTCACGCGTTCCTAGATGATCAAGAAGTTGAACTTTACGGATTCGAGGCTGCTGGGGATGGTATGGGTACACCTAGGCACGCTGCAACACTAAATTACGGTCGCGCCGGGGTTTTACACGGTGCCAAGAGTTACATGCTGCAGGACGAAGACGGACAGACAATGGAGAGTCACTCAATTTCAGCAGGCCTTGATTACCCAGGCGTTGGCCCGGAGCACGCTTGGCTAAAAGATCTTGGCCGTGCAAACTACTGGGGCATTTCAGATGCCGAGGCCATGGATGCACTCCGCTTGCTAAGTCGCACCGAAGGAATAATTCCAGCAATTGAAACAGCTCACGCAATGGCTGGGGCACTAAAACTTGGAAAAACTTTGCCAGCGGGATCCTCAATTTTGGTAAACCTATCGGGTCGCGGAGACAAAGACATGGAAACAGCTGCCAAGTATTTTGGTCTGTTGGATGCGGCGGATGGACACCGATGACGAGCAAAACATCGAATGTCCTAAAGCAGCGCAAGAGCGAAGGTAAAGGATCCCTAATCGGATATTTTCCTGCGGGATATCCAACTCTTGACCAATCAGTCGAGGCTGCCATCGCCATGTGTAAAAACGGTGTTGATGTTCTTGAACTTGGTGTTCCTTATTCCGATCCGGTAATGGATGGTCTCGTCATACAGGAAGCAACTGAGGTTGCATTGGAAAATGGGTTCAAACTCGGTCAAGTTTTTGAAGCCGTTCGAAAAATAACTGCTGCTGTAGACACTCCGGTTTTGGTGATGACTTACTGGAATCCGGTGCTGAGCTATGGCGTCGATAGATTTGCAAAAGACTTAGCGGAAGCTGGCGGTGCCGGTCTTATCACCCCAGACCTCATCCCTGATGAGGCCAAAGAGTGGCTTGAAGCTTCAGATAAGTATGACCTTGACCGGGTCTTTTTGGCCGCCCCTACCTCAACCGCAGAACGCGTTCAAAATGCATGCGATTTGAGTCGCGGTTTTGTTTATGCAGTATCCACCATGGGTATTACCGGAACTCGCGACTCGGTCGATGAACTAGCTAAACAGGTCGTATCCTCAGTCAGGTCTTCCTCTGAAGTTCAAAATACTGCCGTCGGAATTGGAATTTCATCGGCGAACCAGGTGCTTGATGTTAATAGTTATGCCGACGGCGCAATCGTGGGTTCTGCATTTATTCGTGCCTATTCAGAAGGTGGAGTCCAGGCACTTTCAGAAAAAGTCTCAGAACTTTCAAAAGCTCTTAGCTAACCAATCACGGCGAAAATGATTCAAACACTAGCTAGCATTCCAAGCCCGCAAATCAATTCATTTATGGTTGGACCATTCAAGGTTCACTTCTACGCACTCTGCATCTTGACCGGAATGATTCTGGCAATTTGGATTGCTGATAAAAGGCTTGTGCAACGCGGTGCAAAGTCTGGAATCGCATTGGACATCGCCCTATGGACAATACCCATCGCGATAATTGGGGCACGAATTTTTCACGTTCTAACCCACAGTGGAGACTACTTTTTTCCTGGCGCGGACCTGACCGCTGTCTTCAGAATCTGGGAAGGCGGTATCGCAATCTACGGGGGATTAATCGGCGGAGCAATCGGAGCCTGGATTGGTACTAGGCGCTCTGGCATCAGATTCTGGTCGTTCGCAGATGCCGTGGCTCCTGGTATTTTGCTCGCTCAGGCAATCGGGCGCTGGGGAAACTACTTCAATCAAGAGTTATTCGGGCTGCCAACTACTTTGCCCTGGGGCCTTGAAATTGATTCCACAAACCCCGCTTTTCCGCCGGGTTTGCCTGCGGAAACCCTATTTCACCCAACTTTCCTTTACGAATCGCTATGGAGCGCCGTCGGTGTGGTCATTTTGCTGGCTCTAGATAGGCGCCTTGGCCTGCGGTGGGGAACCATGTTCGGTGCCTACCTGATGTACTACTCGCTAGGCCGAATCATCACTGAAAATCTAAGAATTGACCCAAGTGACCTGATTTTGGGGATCCGAACCAATGTCTGGTCGGCGGTCGGCGGGGTAGTAGCCGGGCTGGTAATCATCTACTGGCAAAGGCGTCAGCACCCTGGCCCAGAGACCAGTGTTTATAAAGCAAATGCAGTAGACTCGAGCCCTGAATAGTCTTCAGTTCCGGCCAGTGCAGGTCGGCTTTTGGGCCAATGTTGTCCCTCCTAAAAAATGATTGGAGTGTGGCATGTCCGAAATGTCGCCGTTCGAAAGATTTGGTACCGCACCGGTAGCCCAGGGTCTCTACGACCCTGCTTTCGACAAAGACGCGTGCGGATTGGCAATGGTTGCCACTCTTCGTGGCACTCCCGGACATGACATCGTAAAAACAGCTCTTACTGCACTGACGAATCTTGAACACCGCGGTGCCGTTGGTTCAGATGCTGGCACCGGCGACGGTGCGGGAATCCTCACTCAGATCCCAGATGCATTTCTAAGATCAGTCACTAATTTCGAACTTCCCAAAAAAGGCTTTTACGCAGTAGGTCTGGTTTTCATCGAAGTGGGCGAGGAGCAAAAACTCGAAGCCTCATTTGAAGAGCTTGCCAAAGAAGAAAATCTTCAGGTAATCGGTTGGCGCGATGTTCCAATAAACCCAGATGTACTTGGCGATCTTGCGCGCGCTGCAATGCCAACAATTCGACAGGTCTTTGTCTCTGCACCTGATTCCGCTACCGGGATGGACCTTGAAAGAAGGGCATTTAGGCTTCGTAAGCGTTCCGAGCGAAAGCTTGGCGCCTACCACCCTTCACTATCGTCACGAACAATCGTGTACAAGGGAATGGTCACAACTCTCCAACTTGAACCGTTCTACCCGGATCTAAGCAACGAGTTATTCGAGTCAACGCTCGCATTGGTGCACTCACGATTCTCAACAAACACCTTCCCGTCTTGGCCACTTGCACACCCGTTCCGAATGATTGCGCACAATGGTGAAATCAACACTGTAAAGGGCAATAGAAACTGGATGCGTTCGCGCGAGGCTCAGCTCGCTGCTGACGTACTTGGTGACATTAAGCAACTTACGCCAATCATTACGCCGGATGGATCCGACTCTGCGTCGTTTGATGAGGTCGTCGAGCTGCTTTACATGTCAGGACGCAGCCTTCCGCACGCCATGATGATGATGATCCCTGAAGCGTGGGAGAAACAAAGCGACATCGATGAGAATCGAAAGAATTTTTACGAATATCACTCGATGCTCATGGAGCCATGGGACGGCCCAGCGGCAGTTATCTTCACCGATGGCTCGCTAGTTGGTGCAACGTTAGACCGTAATGGTTTGCGACCTGGGCGATATGTTGTGACCGAGGATGGACTGGTTGTCCTCGCTTCGGAAATCGGTGTTGCTGAGATTGACCCGAGCAAAATAGTTCGTAAGGGCCGCTTGCAACCAGGTCGCATGTTCCTAGCCGACACAGTCAATGGGCGATTGATCGACGATGACGAGATCAAGGCGGAAATCGCAGCGCTCGAACCATGGGGAGAGTGGCTAAAGGGCAACAGGATTAACCTCAAGGACTTACCAGAACGCGAACACATCGCCCACACCGCGTCATCTGTGAATCGTCGCCAACGGACCTTCGGTTACACCGATGAGGAACTGCGTATTTTGCTGGCCCCAATGGCGCGCAATGGCATAGAGCCCCTAGGTGCGATGGGTTCAGACACACCGATTGCCGCAATTTCAGACCGTTCGAGACTTCTCTTCGATTACTTTGTTCAGCAATTCGCACAAGTTACCAACCCGCCGCTTGACTCAATTCGTGAAGAAGTTGTCACATCGCTTAGCACGGGAATTGGGCCGGAGCGCAATTTGCTTAGCGCCACCCCTGAGCACGCACAACAGGTTATTTTAAACTTCCCTGTGATTAGCAACGACGAACTTGCCAAGATTCAACACATCGATGAACGTCCGGGTGTTGGTCAGGCTTTCACCGTTAGAGGCACGTATCGAGTGGAGGGTGGCGCAGATGCTCTTGCCGCTCGCATTCGTGAGATCTTCGAGGAGATTGAATCCGCCATTTCTGAGGGTGCAACCTATCTAGTGCTCTCGGATCGCGACAGTAACCGCGACATGGCACCTATTCCTTCGCTACTACTTACATCTGCAGTTCATCACGCCTTGATTCGCGCCGGACTTCGAACAAAAGTCGGATTAGTTGTTGAAGCCGGTGACGTCCGCGAGGTTCATCACGTTGCAGCTTTGATTGGATATGGCGCGGCCGCGATCAACCCATACCTCGCTCTTGAATCGGTAGAGCAAATGGTTAAGTCTGGCCAAATCGTTGGCATCGACATCGAGCATGCGCAAAAGAATTTGATTAAGTCTCTTGGCAAGGGTGTTTTGAAAATCATGTCGAAAATGGGAATTTCGACTGTGTCGTCATATTCCGGAGCGCAGTGTTTCGAGGCTATCGGCCTGAGCCAAGAATTCGTTGACACATACTTCACCGGAACAACCAGCCAACTTGGTGGAATTGGTATTGAGGTAATCGCGCACGAAATTGCCGATCGCCATTCAAGTGCCTATCCAGTAGACGAGGCCCTAAATCCCCACGAATCACTAGAAATTGGTGGAGAGTATCAGTGGAGACGTTCGGGCCCGGCTCACTTGTTCAACCCTGAAACTATTTTTAAGTTGCAGCATTCAACTCGAAGTAAGAGTTACGAAATTTTCCGCGAGTACACCAAGACAGTCGATGACCAGGCAGAGAACCTCATGACGCTGCGCGGACTTTTCAAGCTGCGCGATGGTGTTCGCCCCGCTGTTTCAATAGACGAAGTTGAACCTGTTTCAGCGATTGTTAAACGTTTCTCTACAGGTGCAATGTCTTACGGTTCCATTTCACCGGAAGCTCACGAAACTCTTGCGATTGCCATGAACCGGCTTGGAGCTAAGTCGAACACCGGGGAGGGAGGCGAAGACGTAGAAAGACTGCTCGACCCTGCTCGTCGTTCGGCAATCAAGCAGGTCGCATCTGGTCGCTTCGGTGTCACCAGCATGTATCTGACCCACGCAGATGACATTCAAATCAAGATGGCTCAGGGAGCAAAACCAGGCGAAGGCGGGCAACTTCCGCCAAACAAGGTTTACCCGTGGATTGCCAAGACACGCCACTCCACTCCTGGTGTGGGCCTAATTTCACCACCACCGCACCACGACATTTATTCCATCGAAGACCTGAAGCAGTTGATCTTCGATTTGAAACGTGCAAACAGAGACGCGCGCGTTCACGTGAAGCTGGTATCTCAGGTTGGCATCGGAACCGTTGCCGCGGGTGTTGCAAAAGCGAAAGCAGACGTGATTCTTGTTTCGGGCCACGATGGCGGTACAGGAGCAAGCCCACTCAATTCACTGAAGCACGCGGGAACTCCGTGGGAACTTGGATTAGCCGAGGCGCAACAAACACTGCTCATTAATGGCCTGCGCGACCGTGTTTCGGTTCAGGTTGACGGTCAGATGAAGACTGGTCGCGATGTCATCATTGCCGCCTTGCTTGGCGCGGAGGAATATGGTTTTGCCACAGCGCCTCTTGTCGTTGAGGGCTGTATCTTGATGCGCGTTTGCCACCTAGACACCTGTCCGGTTGGTGTTGCTACGCAAAACCCAACCCTGCGTGCTCGTTTCACCGGCAAGCCAGAATTCGTAGAGACCTTCTTCGAGTTCCTTGCCGAGGAAGTGCGTGAATACCTAGCC
>ERZ650308.487-NODE-487-length-21440-cov-7.525134_pt1 | contig 21440 bp, 38 predicted proteins | sample MGYA00376244_ERZ650308 | MGnify/ENA primary metagenome ERZ650308 (study PRJEB26733, sample SAMN07839295) | wastewater metagenome | biome: small river; feature: stream; material: water | place: USA: North Carolina | collected 2016-04-26 ... | reverse complement strand
CGTTGGCGTGGTTGCCTTCAACGTGGATGCAATCGTTCAAGTAAGCGACGTTGATGCAACGGCTTGTCACCCCCAGCCACGACTCAAACTGGTTGTTTCGGATGTGGCAGACGTAGGTGTTGTTGCCTTTATCGACGTGGATGGCATTGACCGCAAGACCGCTGCCGTTCCGAAGGTTCAGCCCCTCGATAGTGAAGGGATAGGCGGAAATTTCGATCAGGTTCGTCATCGACGCACCCGGCCGGATGACCGCCGTATTCCCAGCCCCACTAATCCGGACGCCTTGAGCAATCGGCGATCCGGTCGGCCCGATGACCCACGTTCCCGAAGGTGCGAACGGCCGCGTTATCAAAATTCCCTTGTTGAGGTCAGTGAGACACTGAGCCGTCGCCGCATTCAGCGCGGCAAGGTCGCCAGAGCCAGTCCCCGTCGTGTCGAAATCATTCGCTACAATCCAGTCGCGGGTTCGATCAACTATCGTGCGCGAAGCGCCGCCCGTGTAGACCGGGAAAGCATAGCCCTTGATCGCATCAGCAACACGCAGCGGCGTCGAATACTTGCCGTTCTCCGTGCCGGCAATCGCCTCTGCTTCGCTCGCCGCCGTCAGCGATGCGCCGCCGCTTTGATCGGCAACCTGCTTCAGCTTCTCGTACCATTGAGGCGTGACGAGATCGGGCCGTTCAAGCAGAAACGGGACATTCGGCTTTGGCAGGATCACAGCCATCAGCGCAAATCCCCGCCCATCAGTCCGACCGGCACAGGATCGGCAATGATGAAGCGCAGCCGTGCGCCCTGCGGGTGCGCCATGCCGAGCATGTTGAATGCGACCCTGCCCGATGCGATCTGTTGTCGGCCCAGCTTGGCCCGTCGCGGGTCCTTCCAAGACAGACCGCCATCCGGCGAGAACTGGCATTCGATCTGCGGGTCGGTCTGCTGGGGATCGAGCCCCGTAGCCATGCCAACGCCGCGAGTGAGATAAAGCTCAACACGATCCGCCCGGAGCGGCTTGGGAAAAGCCCCCATCGGGCCAGGCTCGATAACCTCGATCAATGGCTGGCCGTCTTCCATCTGCTCCTGGAAATCAAGACGCAACAGATTGCCGCTTTCGGTATCTCCACAATGCCAGCGGTCGAACGCCTTGAAGGGTTGCAACCCGCGCCAACGCGTGCCGAGATACGACGCGCGTTCGTTGAACGTGCCAGACGTGACGCTATATTCCCACGTCCACGTCGGCGACGAGATCACGACAACAGGGCGACCGCGCTCGACATAGCAATCGACCGTGATTGTCGTCTTGTCCTCGACTAGCGAAATAAGCCGCTCAAGATCGGCGTGCGGGATGACCTCGCGGCCGTAGCCGACGATGCGGCTGAACCGGAAATCACTCGCGACAAAATAGATGCCTGCGTCGAAGCCGTCCGTGTCGCCGCCGACCGCGTAAGGCCCGACGATGCCAATGTCCATGGCTGAGATGAAGGAGAACGGGAAGCCGGTATCGTTCAGGCCGCCCCAAAACTCGACGCTCTCCGATCCCCAGATCAGCAGATTGTCCTTATACGACATGGGCCGATAGGCCGTGTCCGGCTTGTATTCGGCGGTCGCCGTGTCCAGCGTGTTGATCGCCGTCGAGTTCGGACCGGTCGCGATGATCGTCCCGTTTCCGCGCGTGAAAATGAAGAACGACTTGTGTTCGCAGACCGCATTTGGCGAACCAACGTCCGCATCGGGATACGAACTGACCGCCGTTGTTGACGCCACGAACGCGCCATCTCCCGGCGAGACGACCACAAGATCAGGCGTCGCGGCGTTGTTGCGCGCCATGAATACTCGCGCCGTGCCGGTAAGACTGCCAGTCAGAGCTGCCAGCGCGCCGCCGGTAGAACTGCACTTATAGACCTTGCCTGACCATGCGCTGTAGAGCGTCGATCCGACCTGCAACGCACCGCGAAATCCAGACTGGTTCGACGTGGCAAAGCCCATCAGTCCCGGCACGCGATGGACGACAACCTGCGTCCCAGCAGCGCCGTCCAGCTTCTCCGCATAGCAGTTGATGAGCCGGCCGCCACTCTCATGCGGGTGCTGACCCGGCGCTGTAGTGACGGGCATCTGAAACGCGGTCATCAGAAGTATTGCGCCTGCAATGTCTTGTAGGTCGGCGGGCGAGCGGCGATCACCTTCAGCGTCGTCATCTGCGCGGCCTGCAATTCGCGCACGGAACCGAATCCTGCATTGACCGCGAGGTTCTGCGCTGCGTCGGCCCCGAACTCCGGGGCCACTTGAACAGCCAGCAAAAGCACAAGCGCGGGATAGAACCGATCCTCGATCGCGTTAATATCCTCGATCACGACGCCGCAGCGCGGATCAGCGGCCAGCATTGCGACCAGCGGGCCGATGGCCTGCCTCACCGTCTCATAGTCGCCGTCGTCCGGCGCTTCACCGACGTATCGCCGGCCAAGCTTCGACAACGCATCGTAGATCAGCTTTTGCGTTGTCTGAGTCATGCTCTTCCCTCAAATGAAAACGGCCCCCGAAGGGGCCGCTTGGTCGCTAGCCGCGAAGCTCGGCAATGAGTTCCGCCTTGCTCTTTCCGTCGCCATCCTCACGAAGGGAATCGATGCCCCGCTCCGCAGCGATCTCCCGCAACTTGCGAATGCCCATCTTTTCCAGATCACCGATGTCGCCGCCATCATGGCCATCGGCTTCCTGCGGGCGCTTCACATGACCCTCAACCTCGAAAAAGCGATTGCCTTTCGCCTTCGCGATGATGTGAGGGTCAGTGACTGCGACCGGCTCGCCCTTCCGGAAGGAGTAACCCTTCCAGACGTTCGTATCCGGCTCGCCTTCTGCGCCGACGTAGGTGACGTTTACGCTCTCCGACATGACGACTTCCTTTCGGTTAGCGACCGCCGGTAATGAAGGCGATCACCACTTCCAAGTCGCCAGTCGTCGCAGCCGTTCCCGTCAAGTCCAGCGTTGCCGTGATCGTCGTGTCCGACGAGACGTACATCGAGACGGCTTCATCGAGCGGAACGAACGTCGCCGTGCCGGTCGCAAGGTCAGTGCCGTACAGATCGTCGTCGGCGGACGTGCCGATGTCGATCCGGTTGTTGGTGCCAGCGTTGGTGATGACGTTCACCATCACCCCGGACAGCGGCTTCAGGATGAGCGATCCCGCCGGGATGACGCCGATCGTGATTGCGCCGGTCTGCGTGTAAACGATGCGCTTGCGCAGGAACTGCACAACGCCGTAGCCGATGTCTCGCGCGGAGACGTTGTTGTTGAGAGTGCCAGTCATTGGTTGATCCTCTGAAAATGAAAATGGGGAGAGCCGAAGCCCTCCCCGCGCCCGTTAGTCGGCGGCCGACGCGAAGAAGCCCGTCGCCATGCCCCACTGCACAAGCGCAGAGCCGGTCTGAGCCTTGCTGAACATCTTGGAGATGCCGTAAGCAGCCTCGATGCCCGTGCCAGTGATGAACTGGTAGTCGTCCTCCTTGCGGAAGGTCGGCTTCGCCATCTGGCCGATCGCCATGACGGCTGCTTGCTGGCCGCACAGGAAGACCGGCTCGACACGAGCCGACGAGTTGCCCGCCGTCTTCAACGAGGTCCAGACGCTCGTCACGAAGGACGAGATTTCCGGAACTTCGCGGACGATGACACCATCATAAATCTGGTCGCCATCCTGGAAGAGCGGGTTCTTGCTCACGCCATCGGCTTCGCGCGGGCGCGCATCCTTGTTCACGGTCTGAAGGTCGATCTTCAGATCGCGGAACGGATTCGTGCCGGCGAACGCCACGAAGTATTCGCGACCGTCTTCCGTCCGGTAGGGGCGGATTTTCGGGTTGGCGTTCTTCGCAACGCGCTTCAGCAGCGACAGGTTCGCAGCCGTGAACTTGTCGTTGGTCGTGTCGACGTTACCAAGCGCCGTTGCGTGCGTGGCGTTGTAGTTCGACGTGGATGCGCCATAAAGCACGCGGTCGGAGTTGTCAGCGTTCCACGTATTGCGCTGCGCTGCGCTCGCATCCTCATAACGAAGGCCGTTCACACGGTCGCCGTCATCGGAATTGAGGCCAGCCGGCGAAGACTCACTCGGCAACGCCATGAGCGCGGCAATCAGTTCGTCGCGCTTCAGCTCGTTCAGCCAGTCGGACAGGAGCGGCTTGGCTTCGCCGAAGATGTCCGCTGAATCCTTGTGCTGCTCTGCCTTGTTGACGGCAGTCGCGTTGCGCGCCCAATCGAGCCACACGCGCATGCCGTAGTTGTCGATCTTCTCCTCGTTGCCGACGAGAGTACCGGAGCCCTTGCCGCGCCCCGTCAACCGACGGACAAGCGGGATGTTCATCTGTTCGCCGCCGGACTTCAGTTCGTTCTTGATCCGGATGATGGCATTGACGCTCGTACCCTGATACGGGCTGAACGCATTACCGCGAACCCACTCGCGGTTGATTTCCTGGGTGTACTTGACCAGCTTGTTGTTGGTCTGAACGGTTGTAACGGCCATGTGATGCCCTTTCCGCGTCGTCGTCCGCCCATAAAAAAACCGCCCCTTGGGGCGGCTGGTTCATTCTATGGTCAGACGCTTAGCGCATTGCGTTTTCAAACAGGCTCGCATCGCTCATGTCGCCGGACGCATCGGCAGCGGACTGCGCGGATGCGATACGGTTGAGGGATGGCGGGAGCCTGACGGTTGATCCTTGCTGTTGAGGAGCACCACGGGCGGACTGCTGGATTTTCTGCAACAGGCTTGCGGCGAACTGCGGATCGCTCTGAAGCTTCTGTTCAAGACTGGTCTCGAACCACTTCTGAGGGTCGCTGCCGATCTGCTGAAGCAACTGACGTTCCTGATGCGCTTTCACGATCTCGCCATAGGGATGCATCGATTGCATCGCCTTCTGGTAAATCGCGAACCGCTCAGGATCACGCGATGCGCTGCCCTCTTCGAGCCAAGCGAACGCTGCCTGAACCTTATCGGCCCCGTGCTCGCGCTCGGCGTCGCGACGCGAGAAGTATTCCCGCATCTGGCCGATTTCGCTTTTGATCGGATCGACGGCCTGACGGACGTTGTGACCGACAAACCCGTTCGGGTCTTCGTACAAGTCCGGGGCGGCCTGGGCCTCCTGCTTCGGCAACCGGCTTCGCAGGTCAGCAAGTTCGCGCTGATAGCGGTCTTCGATCTCCCGAGCGCGGCGTTCTGCCGCTTCGCGAGCATCGTTGACCTCTCGCAGTCGCCATGACGGAACATGCGCTTCGTCCTTCGTCGTCTGCGGCGCTGCCGCTTCAGACTCGGATTGGCCCTCCGGCTCGGGCTCCGCTGCCTTCGCAGTAAACCGACCCTGTTCGTCACGCGGCTGTCCACCCTCGTTCGCTTCCGGCTCGGCCGGCGCTTCGATCTCGGGCGCAGCTTCAGTCATTGCAGAATTAAACAGTTCCTCGTCGTTCATGGTGTCCTCTGGTCGCCGTATCGTGGCGGAACGTATGCCGACATATCGCTGTCAGCGTGCGGATGCGCCGTGTCGTGGTCGCCTACGATTTCTGCTGCTTCCGAGCCGCAACCTTGCGATCCTCGGCCTTGTCCTGTGCTGACTGCTGGAAGTTCGCAGCATCCATGCGCTGCTGATGCTCGGCTTGCTGCGGGGCAAGGCTCGCGTCCACCTCCGTCTTGAACGCCTGCGACCGCTTCTGCTGCGTGTCGGCGTTCGTGTTCTGAATATCGGCCAGCGCCGCCGCGACCTGCACTTCGGGCGGCAACTCGAACTTCTCCGGCTTGCCCGGAGCCGGCATATCCGGCTGCATCGTCTCCTGCGCCTTCGCCATGTTCAGCGCGACCTTGGAATCCGTCTCGCGAACCTTTGCCTCTTCGCCAGCAAGAGCGACCTGCTTGGCGCGCTCCTGCATCGGGTCTGGCTGCTGCGCGGCCTTCGACGCCTCGCGGAACTCCTTCTTGGCAGATGCCGGTAGGGCAGACGTTTCGAACAGCACCTTGACGGCCGCCTGCGCCTGCGGCGGCGTCAACATCGGCGCAACGGACGGCAACACCTGCGATAGCGTCTCGTATACGTCGGCCTGCGCGTTGATCGCGTCCGGGCCTTCATCGAGGATGATATCCACGTCCAGCGAGCCGATGGCATTGACTACGGTCGGCATACCGGTCATCGGGTTGACCTCAACGCCGTTAATCTGGATGAACTGCGCAAGCCCCTCGTCGTCCGTCACGCGAATCCAGCGTTCACCGCTCCAATTGTGCTGCACAGCGTTGAACAGCGCGCGATAGACACGAACCTTCCAGCCGCGATAACCGAGAATGTACGGGCCAAGCTCGGCCATCCCCGCCTGCTGTAGAAGCTGAATCGCCCGTCCCGACTGGTTCTGCGCATCCCCGACCAACGCCTGGTTCGGCCCGTAATTCTCCAATTCCGCGATGGCGTTTTCCATCAGCTTCAACTGGCCGGCGAAGTCGTAGGACTGATCGTCGGCCTTTGCGCCTTCGTTCACCGCGCCGTTGACAAGCACCACACCATCGGGACGCGCCCATTCCTTGCGAGCTACCTCGATATCCTCAACCGATCCGTGAGACAGCATGAGCCGTCGTGAGTTCAGGATATGCAGCGATTTCGACCGACGGGAATTGTATTCGTCCTGCGCCGACTTCATGTTGCGTACGAAGCCGTAACGGTCGCCGTCATGGTCGACGTTGCAAGAGAACATGACGTACTTGCACGTCGTCCTGTTTTTCTCGTCCTTCAGGTAGCTTTCGCCCTCCATCAAGACCAGCGATCCCGTGAATATCGTCCAGCACCACTTGCCCTTGTGCTGATACCAGATATCCACAAGCCGGATAAGTTTCCGGCCGCCCGAGAACGAAAACCATTTCTGGTCGCGATCCGGCGAAGTCGTTAGCTCCGATCCCTGCTCGCAGGATTGCGCGATTTCTTCCGCCTTGTCCGGGAACATATCCTTGGCGGTTTCGACATCGAGCCACTTGCCCATGCCCATATAGCGGGCATCGGTAAAGTCCGGCCGGAACGAGCGCGGATCGTAGAAGAACGAATCCGGCTCGACGACATCGAACGACACCTCGTTGTCGCCCTGATCGCCTTCCGTGATTTCAATCTCGATGCCGCCGAAGCCGTCAACCGCGCCATCACGCGCGCATTCCGGCGACTTCGCCTTCCACTCCTGCTCGTCAAGCACATAGCGAATGACGGCGGTCGCAAGCTCTGCGCCATCCTCATGCTTTGGCGTGCGCGGATAAGCCTTCGGGTCTTGCCGCAACCGCTCGATCAGGCCGACCACGCCGTCGATCTTGCGGCCGATACGGTTGAACGTGATGACCGGCTGGCGACGTTGGTTGAGCGCCTTGACCTGCTCGGCCGTCCATTGCGCGCCGTGGTAATAGCGGCGCGCGTCCTTCTGCTCGTCGATCTCAGCCTGCTTGTTGCCGAGATAGTCGAGATATGCCTTCTTGCACTTGTCCAGCGGCCAGAATTGCTGCTGGCCTTCAGACGCGCCGGTTTGCGCGCCGGCTGAAGTGCTGCCGCCGATCTGATAGCCGGTCTGGTTCATGTCAGTAGGTCAACCAATCATTCGGCTGTGCGGCCTGCGATGACGAGCGGTAGCCGGAGTGATTGCTATGCTTCTCTGGCGTCTTCGGCTTCTGCCCGCTCATCATCCGATCCAGCAACTGCCCCACAAGCCCCAAAGCATCAACGATATCGTCGTGCTTGCCCGCTGGGAAGCTCAATAGCTCTCGCCGCAGTTCGGCGTACCAGGGCGCATTGACGGGCACGTAGAGCCCTTCCAAGGCCATCCTGCCGCGAATGGACTGCGCCCTGACGGCCTTGTCGCCGCGCGTCGGGAATTGCTCACGGACGACATATGCCCTGCGCTCACGCTGCCTGCGATCCAGAAACGGACCGACGCCAGCCTTGATCTGGCCCTGCTCCTCAGCCCAAGCCATCGGCTTCCATTGCACAACAAGGTCGCAGAAAGCCTCAACCCATTCGTCCGATGCGGCCTGCTTGCGCCATAGGTCCAGCAGATACATCCGGCCTTCAGGATCAAGGCCGACAACCGCGTGAACCGTGTAGTCACCCCCGTCTGCCGTTACCGCGTAATCCGAGCCGCCGTAAATCCGAAGCGTGTCGCGTGCCGGCGGCTTGTCGTAAGGCTTCAGCCATTCGGCTTTGAAGTAGTCTCCGTCTTCCGGCGCTGGTCGCTGCTGATAAAGCGCGGACCATGTTCGTGCAGGCGTCTTCGAGCGGATTTCCTCGATTTGCCCGCCATACCCGTAAGCGTCGTCGTTCCAAAGCGGCTCGCCAATCTTGCGGCCGAGCTGGTCGTTTTCTTCGGCAATCGCCGGCAGCGATATCACGCGCCAATCGTCATGCTGCAAAGCGCGGCCGGCCAGATCATCCTCATGCCAGCGGGTCTGGATAAGGATTTCAGCAGCCCCAGGCACAAGCCGCGTGCGAAAATCGTTTATGTACCAATCCCAAATGCGATCCCGGATCAGCTCGGAATCCGCGTCCTGACGCGATCGGATCGGGTCGTCGATAATCCCCAGCTTCGCACGAAACCCCGCGATGCCTGTGCCAACACCCGCCGCGTAATACTCAGAGCCTGTCGTGAGCGCCCAACGTCCGGCCGCCTGATTGTCGGCGGCCACCTGAATGCCAAGCACAAGCGAATGCTCGGTGACGAGATTGCGAACACGCCGCCCCCACTTCTCGGCGAGTTCGGTCGTATGCGAAGCAGCCAGCACATTCCCGGCCATACTCTGCATCAACCACGGCGGGAACAGCACGCTCCCGTAGGTCGATTTGGCCGAGCCCGGCGGGAGGAAGAATGCCAGCCTGCGCGTTTCTCCGCGCGCAACAGCCTCCAGCTCTCGGATCAGGAGCTTGTGATGCTCTGCGGGCTCAAAGCCGCAGAGACGGCACCATTCCGTCAGGCTCTTGCGGACACTTCTGCGGGTGAGTAATTCCTGCGCCGCCTCACCACGAGGTATTGCCGTCATTCGAAGCGAACCCATTCGTCCGGGCGAACTCGCCGTGCAGCGCAATAGCGGCTAAATCGTAAGCCTTGGCAGCAGCTTCTGGCGTGTCAAATAAGCCGATCCTGTGATAGACTTTCTCTTTCATGATCTGTGCTAGCCAGCGGCCGCTAGAAGTTTTCGTGATCCCCTTATATGGCGATCTACTATCTCTCCGCGATCGTCTATTGGAGTTACTTTCCGAACGATCACAGACCCTCAGATTCGACCGCCTGCAATCCAACAAGTCGCCGTTGATATGGTCGACGAGTTGACCTCTCTCAGCCCGAGCGATGAGGCGGTGCAGATACGCGGGCCGCCCGTCCACTTTTGCCTTGAAGTACGGCTTCTTGCCATTCGGCTTCCATGCGCGAGAATTCAGAAGCGCTAAATCTTCAGGATCAACCAATGGAAGCATCAACGCCTCAGTTAAGCTGCTGCGGATCGACCGACGCTTGAGCAGTTCCGTCGCCGCTTCCGGCCGCGATACTTGCAAGTTCATCGTCCGTGAGTTCGCGCGCGATCTTGCGCACGTTCATGTCAACCGTCTGTGCCGGTTTCCCATCAAGTCGATCTGCGATGGCGCTGATTGCCTGCATGTCGCCATTCTCAGCCATGCCGATCAAAGTCTTAGCTATCCTGCGCAAGGCCTTGTGATTGTCGCCTGCGGCAGCAAGCTCCATTCGCAATGCTTCGACGAAGGGCTTGTCCTTGTTTGGCGAACCCGCAGGGCGAGGCATAATATTTTATTGCTTAAGCTGTTGACCGACGGGCAGAAACCCATCTCTGTTATAGACGAAGTTGTTTATCGGCTTGAACCGCTCGATAAGGCGTCGCTCAAAAGCTAACGCCTGCTTCTCGCTGGAAAAGACAGCCCTAATTCTGGCCCGGCCCCTCAATCGCAAGGCTGATTGAAAACTGCGCCGTCCGATGCCCTTCCCAATGTAGATAAGCTGCCCGCCTGCGCTATAGACCGCGTAAACGTAATATTCTCGCTGGTCTAAGACGAAGCGCGCGTGATCGGCCACCAATGTGCCATAGCCGCGATTCAAAATCTCTGTCGCGGCTTTTGCTCGGACGGACGGCGAAACGCTAGGGTCGTTCATCAATTCTGCTAGGACGCGTAACGCCCCATCAGTATGACCTCTAGCTTTCGAGCGGATATCTGTTGGTGTCTTAGCCATTTACCGATCGTCACTTGCCTGACTGGCAGCAAGGCTGCGGCCAACGAAAAACCCGCGACCAGTCTCCCGGCGCGGGCGTAAAATCATGTTCTGGCATCGCCGCCCTGAAAAATGCGGCGAAATGTGTAAAGAGCATTCTGCTCAACAGAAGGCGTCCGTGGATGCCACTCCCGCCTATCAGCCGAAATATCAAGCTCCTTACACGAACCCTTTTGCTTTTCCCCGGCCATCTCTCTCAAAACTGACCGGCCAAAGCTCGCGATAGCCTCGTTTTCATTCTCTGCACGAATGAATGCTTGCCCCGAAACGTAGTGCCATTGCCTTTCGGTGTGGCTTTCTGTCACTCCAGGAAACGTCGCTGACGATGCTCGCTCGGACGGAACGATGCCAGCACCAAAGGATGCGATCGTGTTGCTAACCTCGCGGCGCGAAACCTGATACAGGCTGGGCTTTACGCGAGACACATCCATTTCCGTCTCAGAGCGCGGCAGATCAAGCCATCTCACAACAGCATCCGACGCCATTTCTGCTGACGCTGCGCACACAACCACATCGCCAAGATCGACCTTCTCGGACGAAATCCGGCGGACAAACTTAACCCGATACATTTGCATTTTCTGATATCCTTTACGGCTTCCGGCCTGCCAAGCCCGGAGCGCGTCAGGGGTTCACAACAAAGCGAACGCCGGAGCCGTAAAAGCCCGTTGCTCGCGCTCTCCCCCAATGGCAGCGGGGGTCCAAATTTTTGGAAAGCTGAAATAAAGAACCCGGCACCTTGCGGGACCGGGTTGTCCAGAGCGAATTAACTCACTCTGCATTTCTGACGAGATACGATTTGCAGATGTTTGTCAATCCCGAAAAACGCAACGAGATTGTCCAGCCCTGTTTTCAACAGATCGAACTGCAATCCGTCGCTCACATCCTCGATCGCGTAGCGCTTCACGACGCGCGCAACCCTCGTCCCGCCGCACGCCTCGAAGGCGCTGTTGAGCCGCTTGCGAATCCGCTCCACGTATTCCGGCGACACCTCGCCGTCATAGCCGCCGCCTGAGACCCTGAGAAGATCAATCCCGCTCGGATGTATCGGGAGCGGCGTGTACGTCCGGCGCACCTGCTCGGACAGGGCCGCGTATAGCTTACCCGCCTCGTACTGCGCCGGCGTGATCCGTCCGTTCAGCATGAGCCGGCCGAACATGGTTTCGGCCTCCGGCCATTCCCGCATCAATTTCACGACGACCCCTGACCTGTGTGGCTGGGCTGCAACCTGCGCCCGTGGATTTTCATAGGCCCGAGCTACGCGGCCATTCGCTTCACGCTTACCCAGCTTTCGCTTTCGACCGACCATGATGCTTCGCACCCCTCGCTTGAATTGGATGTACTCGCGACGCCACGACAGACCAGTCATTTGCGGCTTTTCACTTCGAACTCGTGCGGCTTTTCACTTCGAACTCGCCACCTACAACGAAGCAAAGCAGCACGACTGCCAAGAACCACCACCAACCGCTGTAGCCGAGCCCAAACACGACGTAGGCGGTGCCGGCGAGGATCGTAAACATCCACAGCGCCCGAAAGATCAAAACTGCGATAAAAGCTCCAACCATCACCCACCCCTCAGTTCGTTGCCATCTTGCGGCCGTCTGGAAGGAGACCATATTTCGCCAACACTTCCGAAGATGCTTTGCAGCCTGAGTGCCCCGGCTCAGGGCCGTACCATTTCGACGACCACGGCAGACCGCGCGAGAATCTCTCAACCTGATCCTCGATATTCAGGTCTGGCGGCTTCTCGAAAGCGACCGCCGCGTGATCTATCCAGCGTTGCTGATTGAGCCACGTCACGGCCTGCGGGATGAACTGCGTTCCAACGTCCGCCGCTTTCGTCAACGCCATGGCCTTCACAGCTTCGATCATCACGCTTGGGTCAACGCCCGTTTTCACCAATCGATTGAATTTGTCCTCGGCTGGCTTTCGTGGATTGTCGCCAAGGCGACGGGGATAGACCTTCCAAAATTCATCGAAGCGAGATGGCGCGCACTCGACCGGCTTCGGTCGAGAATCTGCCTCTTCTCTACCTCTTCTCTTCTCTCTCTCTGGGGTAGCACTTTGCACCACATTGATAGCGACATGCGCGCAATCCGCTAGCGGCTTGCTAGCGACATGCTCCGGAACGCCATCAGAAATGAAAAAGCCCTTTTCGATCAAAGGCCCGATTCCAGCCTCGAGTTCCTCGCGCGTCACATGGATGCGAAACGCGATCTCATCGAGAGAGGCATCGATTGATCCGTTTTCGTACTCACTCGCTAGCACCCAGAGCAATGGCGCTAGCGCCTTGCTAGCGAGAGGCAAGCGCGAAAACTCGAAATCATTAAGAAGGCTCTTGTGGAGCTTGATCCAGGGCGGGGCGCGATCCTTGTAATGCTGGAATGACGCCCAATTTTTTGGAGTCAATCGCACGCGCATTACATGACCCCCAATGCTTCCCGATAAATCTCGATCTGAGCTTCGCGCGCTTGACGCTTTTCTGCGTCTTCGCGGCGCATTCGAACGATGGCTTTCAGAGCCGGCACATCGTAGCCATTTCCTTTTGCCTCCGTGTAAACATCGCGGATGTCGTCGCCGATCGACTTCTTTTCTTCCTCCAACCGCTCGATGCGCTCGATGATCGATCGGAGCTGTTCTTTCGCGTTGTGTCCAATTTCTGTTTCGGTCATCGTGGACTATCCAAATTTTGAATTTCAGGTACGCGGTGAATACTCGGATGCTTTGTGTCTGGATCGAACGGCCAGACGCCGATCAGTGCGGGATACTCACAAGGACCCCACGCCCATGAACCGCCGGCCGCATACTTGTCATTCTTGATGAGGCCGACGCGCTGCAAGTAATCGAGCGCATACTTTTGGCGGTTATCGCCATCCATCGCGGCCGTGCGCAGGGCCTCGTTAAGGGTCAGGTGGTAGGTGAAGGCACCCTCTATCCTTCGGCTACCCAGCGCCCGTTTCTGTTGGATGTAGAGCGCGTCTGCGTCAGCGACGAACCTGCGCTTGGTATCGCTCGAAAACGCCATGGCCTTGCCGGTGCGGCGGCTCTTGCCGATCACTACAGCGTCATTGACCGATGGCGGGAATGGCAGGCCGAGATAGATCGCTGTCATAGCCGATCCTCGTTCGCAGCGTTGGCCCACGACTGATCTCGGATCGTCGAAGGTCGGTCGTCTGTACCAATACCGCGAAGCTCATAGGCGATCAGGAACACAGCGCAGCAGCCCGCATGCCACAGGTGCGACATCCCGGTTTCCGGGTCTTTGCTCTCGCCTTCCCACCATTGGGTCAGGTGACGCTGCATCGCAGAGAATGGCCGCGACCAGGCCATGCCTTTTTCCCAATTGCGCGGCGCGTACTTGTCGGCTCCGAACCGGAGAACCTTGACGATGGCGCGAAACGCATCGAACGGGGCGAGGTGCCACGGGTCTTTCGCATGATCGTCCTTGCGGCCCTCAGTCAAAACGAATAGTTGCTCGCTCATCGTCGCTCTACCCCTCCCCCGATCTTGATTTTCCATTGTGAATTGCGAGAGCCCGGAAACCGCGACGGCGGCCGAAAGCCGAGATTCTTCTTCCGAACCCGCGCGACCTTCGCCTTCAGCTTGACATCCAGCTTCGTCTTCAGCCCATGGCACTCATGGCAAAGCAGTTGGAGATTGCTTTCTCGATGCTTACCGCCAAGAATCAGCGGAATCGCATGATCGAACTCGGGGCGGAGCTTACCGCCGACCTTTCGTGTACAGCGCACACAGCAATCATCGGCAGCTCGCGCGATGCGCTCCTTGACGCGATCAGGGATTGCCGCGTCGTCGGTCTTCCCGATCCACTCTGGCAAGGCTCTGCTCATGCAGCCACCATCTGCGGGTCATGGAAGGCAACGCCGTGTTCGGCTCCGAAGGCGGCAATCAGCTCCATCAAATCGGACATCTCGGCCTTGGACAGGTCCGACGACGAACGGCCAAGGTTTACAAAGCCCGTCCCGTCAAGGTTCGGCACGACCCGAAGCTCGCGCTTCAGGCCGTCAAGGAACACAAGCTTCCAATCATCCGGCCGAAGGCGCTTGCCGTGCCATTCGAGCTGCGTCGCTACGTCCGTCAGCATCGCCCATAGCCGATCATTCTGCGGCAGGCTCCGCTTGGCCTGCTTGAACTCCAGCCGCGTTCCTGTCGGCGCACCATCGATCCAGCGATGGGCGCGAGCGCGGTCCTCTTGGCTGCGAATGGTGATAAGGGCGCGGCTCATCAGAACGGAATCCGATCTCCATCCATATCGTCGTTGGGCTTACGATTTTTGCCCTTCACATCCGCGTAGCTCTGCTGGCCAGATTGTTGGGCGTCTTTCGGACGCACGGAGAATGAAAGCGAAGGAGCTTTCGGGCCAGCATCAGGCTCCCGCTTCCATGCGTTCACCCAATACTCCTTGCCGTCGATGTTCATGCTGCCGGTAAAGTCCGGGTGCGATTCCTGCTCTTTGCGAGCGTTGCCCCAGATCGCGCCGCGATTTGTCTTGTCGTTCATCCTGCCATCCTCATGTCGTCGCCAGCTTCTTGCTTGCGAAGTTCGGTTTGATGTTCTGCAAAGACGCCGCGCAAAAACTCTTGCCACTCTGGCTTGAGTTGCCCGAGCCGGTTGCGATTGTCTCTGCCCCACTGCTGAAGCTGAGCGACGCTGCCTGTGGCCTGAATTTCTTTCTGGCACGCATCGAAGATCGGGCGCTGATCGGCAACCCGCAGCTTCTGAACAGCGCTCGCGTCAGGCTCGCCAATGTTATCCACCACGCGCCCGTGCTGGTCCCGCTCGATTTCCGGCATAACGTCGTGGGCGCGCGTCACATGCGGGTTCTGACGAGGTTGCTCGAACTCGTCGGCCTCTGCTTCCGAGTACAGATCGCCATGCGTTGCTAACAGCTTCAGGATCACGCGATCTTTCGCGCGTTTCTCTGCCATCGCATACGGATAGGCGTTCTTGTTGTTCTTCGGAGAGGCTTCACCGATGGACCATTCCGTCCGGTCGCCAAGAGAACCGAATACCACCAGTGCTACCACACCATCCGCCGAACTTGTTTCCAGCATCGCCGGTCGGTCGAACTTGATGTTCAGATTTGCCGCGACCCGTTCCAGCGCCTTGTGTTTGATGACCCAAGCAGCGCCATGCACCTGCCAGATTTCGTCGCTGTCGATGCCGTAGGTTTCCATGAACTTCATGATTTGCGGAGACGGTTTCTTGCTCATCGGGTGTTCCTCTTTCTCCGTTCGTCCCGGATCGATCCGCGCAAGTCTTTCAGCACGATGTCGGACATGCGCTTATGAATGGTGCTGCGTTCCGAATGCGTCGCCTCGGCGCGCTGGTATCGCTTCGCAAGGCGGTCACGCTTGTCCTTGAGGGATTTCATGCGACCCTCGCAAATTCGCCGAAGTATTGCTGCGCCGCGTCCGCGTAAGCCTCGTGCGCCTCCTCCGGAGTGTGGAAGTACCCAAGGAAGATCAGGGTATCCCCGACCTTGATCTGCGAGCGCCACTTCTTGCCCTTATGGCAGGCGTGGTAGAAAGCGCCCTTCAGCCCGGCGCGATTATTCGATTGGACGCGCCTATTCTGCTTCTGCTGGCTCGATGTGGCCAAGCGCAGGTTGGCAATCGCGTTGTTCGAACGATCCCCGTCGATATGGTCGATCTCGGCCCCGCCGATCTCAACCCCATGGACGTATATCCATGCGAGCCGGTGCGCTGCGAGTTGGCCGTATCCAGGAACACCAATCCTGACGTAGCCCGTCTGTTTGACGAAAGTCCCTGCGATCCGTCCCTCAACCGAACCGACCGTCCTTGGCTCCTTTTTCCAACGGAAGAATCCGGTCTCCGGATCGTAGTCGAACCATTCATGAAGCGTGGATTGCTTAGGAAGCTTTCTCAATGCAGCCTCCCAGTTGTTTCGCAATTTCACGCACACGGTGGTCAAAGGCGCCGTCATCGCGCATCATTCGCGCAATCTTCCGCTGCGCCGCGATCTGCGTCGTATGGTCACGCCCGCCGAACCTGCGCCCGATCTCTGGCAGTGATTTCAACGTTAGCTTGCGGGCCAGGTACATCGCGACGTGACGAGGCAGGACGACATCTTTCGTGCGCCGGGATGACAGAATGTCAGCACGCTCAACGTTGAAATTCTCAGCAACGGCCTGCTGGATGCGCTCGACTGAGATAGTTGTTGCTGCGGTGATCGGTATTTCAAATCCGCAGATGACGATGGCCCATGCGCGCTCGTCTTCAAACGTCTTCGGATATTTTGGGAGAACCGGCACCGTCTCCGGTCGCGGCCTGGCTGCTACGTCGCGCACTTTCGAAACGCCGAACGGCGTGTTCGGGATGAAGTAGCTGACCTCGCGCTTCGCCGGCTTAATGCCGGCGGCTCCATGCCAGAGCCGCGCTTGCCTAGCCCGACGTTCCTCTCTCGACGGCAATGTGATGGTCATATCTGTCATTGGTCATCACTCTCCACTAGGATTTCAGGTGCGATCTCGACCGCCAAGGATGCGAGCCGGACTAAACTCGCCGAAATGCTTATTCGCCTCACGCTCGTAAGCTTCGCGGGCAGCCTCGAACGTTGGGAAGACTCCGATGCTGCGAGCCTTCCCGTTGTGCTTAATGCGGGCTTGAAACGGATTTTTTATCCGGAGCTTATGACGGCTCACGCCAGCCGACGATCGGCGGTTGCGCGAGTTTTCAAGTCGCGTGGCCTCCCTAAGATTAGAGATGGCGTTATTCGATGGGTCGCCGTCGATATGATCGATCTCGCCGATCGGCGCTCTGCCATAGTGCATCAAGAACGCAAGCCGGTGCGCGAGATAGGTAACGCCATCGACGTGGATGCGGAGGTAACCCCGATTTTGGTATCCCGCGACAAGGTTTGCCGCGCGCCCCTGCTTCGGTTTGCGCCACATGAAAACCCCGGTATCGCTGTCATACGACAGCTCAGACTGAAGCAATTCGAGTGATGGTAGCGGCTTCATTTACTCACCATCTGACGTTTCAGCCGCTCGGACAAGCGGTTGGACGAGTGATCGAAAGGCTTGCCGGGCTGCGCGAACAGCCTTGCGGAGCCGATACCGCGAAGAAGATTCTGGACACGATGGAAGCGAGTAGAAATTCAAACCATGCGCGAAGCCGTCACGACGGACGCCGTTCAGCATGAGATACGGATAGACGCCCCGCCCCGCGTCTAGCGCGCGGCCAGACTGAGTACCTTGCGAAGCCCCCGACGTGAGGATGGTCTGGCCGCGTGCGAACATTACGACCTCGTATTCGCTGCGGTGTAGTCGGGGTAATAAGAGGATGGCTTAAAGCCAGTACCGATCTTATTCTTGGCTAGGCCGCGCGGCGAATGCACGCGTTCTGAAACTGGATGCTTCGCGCGGAACAAAATGCCGGCAACGACGCTGCGCGAAACTTTGAAGTGATCTGCAATCAGTTGATACGACCACTTTCCGCGTTTGGATTTTGCGAATGCAAGAATGGCGGCGTTACGGTCAGAAATGCGATACATCACACCGTCTCCCTATGGAGAGCCGCATTGAAAAACACTGGATCGGAAAGGGCTTCTCGCGGGCCGGGCTTGATACCGGCTTGTGTTGTAGCTCGGCCGTCTACATTGAATGACGATTGCGTTTCATTGGCAGGCTCTTGAACGGGTGTTCCACTTGACCGACGATCCGTACCAGCGCCGAGCACGCGATCGGCACGAGGCCGATCATTCTTTAACTGTGCCGGGTTCGTCGTATGTGGCCGTTGGGTGCACTCCCTCGCCTCTACGCTTTCATCAACACGTCCTTCCGTGCGGCCGCGAGAACTCGTGAATAGATTGGCGACGACCGCTGATCGGGGGAGGCAGGATTGCACAGCAGTCGTCGCCCCCTTCGTCTTGAGGACCGAAGGGATGGGATTTTCAGGGATGCCATGGCGCTTCAAAGCAGCCGACAGACGAACCTTGAAGTCTGCAAATCGCTCATCGAGCGGGCGCTGTGGCGGATCAGGATATGGCCGGAAGTTGACCATTCCGCGCAAGGCGGCGTCGTTCACTGGGGCCTGTGCCATGGACTGCAATTGTTGCAGTTGCAGGACATTCAATTCGCCCGGCGAAAGGGGGCGCATAGAAGTCTCGTCGTAAGCGAAAACACCGTACGGATTTGCGCAAAAGATCATGCCTGCCTCCATGCATTGACAAAGGCGCGGCAAGCACGAAGGAATCTGGTTTTCAGAGAAGGAGGCACGCTATGCCCGAAGGCAGTCCCAAAGAACGAATTGCGGTCATAGACCCGGATAGCGTCGGGGAAGCTCTCGTAACCGGCGGCACGTACGTACAGCCCTACGGGCCAAATCTGCTCATTACCGGCTTCACCATGAGGCCCGATATGTCGGCCGTCCTGAATGGCGAAGAAAAGCCTTGGGACAGGGTGGTTGTCTGCCGTCTTGTTCTGTAGCCCGATCAGGCCAGAAGCTTGGCCGACACCATTCTGGCTGTTCTTGAACGAAGAAGTCAGATGGCCGCCGCCCCCAACGTAGCCGGGAGCGCGTGAGTTGATCGTGGAGGAGCCGGTCATGCGGCTGACTCCGGGCTTGGTGCCGGCAGCTTCATCGCCCACAATGAATCTGGCGCGCGCATGCCTTGCGCCCTTAGCGCAGTCATGATCGCGACGTAGGTATTCGCCGGGAATGAGTTCGAGCTTCGCCAGTTCCAGACAGCCTTAGCGTTACTCCCGGTCAGGTCACCGACCGCCGGGTTTCCGCCCAAAGCGTCGATAACTGCCGCCGTCGTCTGGAGATCAAATTCCTGCATAGGGCATACATTATCCAAGGAATTTGGAAATGCAAGACCCAAAAGACTTTCTTGGCAAAAAAATTTGGAACGCGGCATTCTCCGCCGAAATGGCGAGAGCACCTGAAACCGAGTTCAACAAAGCCGTCGCCGCGCGTCTTCGCGTGTTGCGTTACTTTGTCGCAGGCCACAGCCAGACAGCTTTCGCTGCCCAAATAGGGGTTGACGTAAAACGCTGGAACAACTTCGAGCGCGGCTTGCCGCTCTCGAAGGATGTTTCCTTCTTGCTGTGCCAGAAAGTTCCCGGCCTGACGCTCGACTGGCTTTTCTTCGGAAAAGAGGACGGGCTTCCCTCTCGCCTTCAGCGCGAGCTGGTCGCAGCCGAGATTGAGGTCACTTCTGCCACAGGCCCCCGCTGAGGCTCCGACAGAAATCCCTCGACGAGTTCCCGCGCGAAGCGCAGAACCGCCAAGGCATCGTTCGTATCCTCGGGCAATTGTGCAACAATTTGAATAGCATGGCGTCTTTGCCAGCCCTGGTTGTTATTCATTAAAGTTCTCCCCACACTGCACGCAAACCCGAAAATCATTGCACATTAAATCGGCATCCGCCGAAACATACCATGGACACACGATGTCAGGGCCGGGATTGGGTGTAAAGTCCTATCTCTAGAAAAATATTCCTGATCCAAATTTTTTTGAAAATCTGCTTGTAAGTCCAAAATTTTTGGATATACTTCCCCCATCAGCATCGGGGAGACGGGAAATGACGAAGGCGAAGAAAGAGCTTCTGAAGTTTGATGTGTTGAACCGCTGGTCTGGCGAGGTGAAGTTCACCGCCGAGATCGATTGCGCTGCTGACGCGCTTCCGAGCGTCAAGATGGGCTTGGCAGTGAAGTGGGCGATTAAATCGCGTGCCGACCTCGCGGGTGCCTACCTCGCGGGTGCCTACCTCGCGGGTGCCAACCTCGCGGATGCCTACCTCGCGGATGCCTACCTCGCGGGTGCCTACCTCGCGGGTGCCGACCTCGCGCGTGCCTACCTCACGGGTGCCAACCTCACGGGTGCCAACCTCGCGCGTGCCAACCTCACGGGTGCCAACCTCGCGCGTGCCGACCTCGTTGACGGCGGGCAGCGATCGGATGGCTATCGCTTCGTTGGGTCCATCAAAGATGGCTTGCTGATGATTTCGGCGGGTTGCCGGTACTTCGCCATCGCAGATGCCCGCGAGCATTGGAAGCATCGCGAAGGAACGCCGCTTGGTGCTGAGACGACCTGCATCCTCGATCATATCGAGAAGGTAGCCGCTATTCGCGGGCTGTTGCCTGCCACCAAGCAGGAGGCAGCATAAATGTCCGTGTTCTTCGGATTTCACAATGCCAAGTCCATCGCCGCTTATGCCACCCCCGGTCTTAAAAGCGCCGTCCACCTCGTCGTTCATCAGACCGACGGCAGCGATGACATCACGATCTTCCTCAGCGACTCCATTCTCGCCGCTCGCCTGATCGACGCAATCAACACTGTCGTCGGAGATCGTGCGACTGAGCTGCTTGAAGCTTCCGCGATGGAGGATGCGTGATGGCGTTCTCCCGCAGCATGGAACACACCTTCGAGGAAATGCCGCTTTTCATCATCGACGGCATGCAGTGCGCAAGCATCAACGTCCGCGCGAGCATCGACTATAGCGCTGATAATTACTGGCAGATTAGCGAGATCGGCCTCGAAGGCTGGAGGCCCGCCACGGAGGCTGAGAAGAAGGCGCTCTCCCGCCGCGTGATGTTCATCGAGCGGATCAAGTGGATCACGCCAGACCATCCGCTCCACCCCATGATCCTGAACGCACTGAACGGCCACTGGTCCGACAAGGTGCAGGATGCGGTGGAGGATCAAATCCGAGAAGACCGCGAGCACGAGGCCGACGAATACGCCGACTACCGACGCGAGGCTATGCGTGAGGCGCTCCCATGACCCTCACCCAATGGCTTTCAGAAGTCGCGAAGCATTTTGAGCAGGCCGAAGAGTTCGACCTCGCGCGCGCGATCTACTCATTCGAGGTCGCCTACCATGACGGCCTTACACCGAAACAGGCTTACGAAGCTTTCGACGCATGGGTGGCAGCATGACCTCGCCCTATCTTCTCGACGACCGATCCGGACAAGCCCTGAGCTCCATCGAAGCTGCGATCGATGAAATGTCGGAGATTGATCTCTGGCGGTTCTACGGAGACGCCAGGCGCATCCGAGAAGCAGCGGATCGGCTGTCCGCATATGCAACCACCATCGAGCGCATGCACGAGGCTCGCGCATTGCTTCAAGCGGCGGAGTAGAAGCATGACTGACCATAACGACACAGGCGCGACGGCGAGGCCGTGGCGAGAGGCGTTGCGGCGTG
>ERZ650308.486-NODE-486-length-21449-cov-4.428157_pt1 | contig 21449 bp, 20 predicted proteins | sample MGYA00376244_ERZ650308 | MGnify/ENA primary metagenome ERZ650308 (study PRJEB26733, sample SAMN07839295) | wastewater metagenome | biome: small river; feature: stream; material: water | place: USA: North Carolina | collected 2016-04-26 ... | reverse complement strand
TGGCGGCGCAAGTTTCGGCTTCACTGGCGGCGCAAGTTTCGGCTTCACTGGCGGCTGCGCAGGTTACTGCGAGTTGAGAGTTAAGAACATGCATCTGTCTCGGGCGTATGAATTTATGACTCATTTCACACACCTATTATTAAAGTTTCATTTTTTGAAAAAAAAATCAATTTTTATCGATAATAGCGTATTATTATTAATTGATTTTTACAGCGTAGAATCTATTTCCTTTCCATGCTGATCCTCCAAAAGAGTTGTAAAATAATATAATACCATTGTTAATTTGCGATTCACCATACCAACTAGCCTCTTGAAAAAATAAATGATAGGTTTTTGATGATGATCCGGTATTATTAATAAAAAAACTTCCTTTATGATTTGAATTTGCAGCCGTACGGCTACTTACAAGTGTTATGGGATGTGTAAACATTGCGCCGCCTGGAATTAATGCATCATTAGTAATATTGGTTGGCGTAGTAGGAAATGCATATCCAATCATTTCTGAATTTGTATTGTCTTGCAGCCAATAGGACATTTCTAAACTAGGAATATCCATAAAGCCAGGTTCGCCTTGTAAAGAAATAATAGCAGTTATATTAAGTACTACTTCCCATTTACCAGGAGGTAAAGTGATTTCAGCATTGAATGTTTTAGTGCCATGAGAATATTCTGGCAAATATTCTCCACTAGTAAATACTGGAGACCCTAAACTTCCATTTACAAAAGTTGTCGGAGTGGCAGTTGTTTGGTCAGCTAAACGTTGCCATGCTGTTCCAGTATAATAATAGACACCTGGAGTAACCGCTGTACTTCCAGAACCAGCTGTAGCGGTGTTAAACACCATTAACCCAGTTGCTGGTGAAGCTATTGTACTCGAGTCAGAAGTCCCTGTTAAAGTTACTCTAGGTTGTAAAAAACCTTTATCAGTTGCATCTACTTGCAATTTTGCTGAAGCATTTACAGATGTTGTTCCAACACCAACTTGTGCAACAATTAGGGTTGGTAATAATAACGCTAGTAATAATAATTTGTTTTTCATTTTAAAAATTTGAATAAGGTATTTGAATTAATTTTTTGATTTTGTTTTTTGTTTGTTGATCATATAGAAAGCCATTGTGATTGAACCTAAAATTAACAATGGAATCCAATCATTTATGGGAGATGCAGGTGTATTATCAACTACATCATCCACAAAAACTGGAGGATCCTCAGCAAAGATGGGTAATGAACTTAGTAATAATATTGATAGAATGTAACGGGTTATTTTCTGATTTTTCATGCTTATTTTTTTATCCATTTTTTAACAACACTGGTGTTGTCTTTACTAATTATTACTTGATAAATTCCAGTCACTAATGATGCATCTAAATTACACTCAATAGTATTATTTAAAGAAGTAGTTGTTTTTACTTCAATAAGCTGTCCTAAAGTATTATAGATTTTTACTGAGTAACTATCGGCGGTGCCAGGTACTTGAATAGTGAAAATAGAATTAGTGGATGGGTTTGGAAATAACGCTACGGTATTGTCAGCAAATTCAGGATTTGTTAAAGAAGTAGTTGAATATACAATTTCGAATCTATTGGCAGCAGAGGTTAAACTATTGTTAGAATCAATGGAAAAATTATATGATGCTACTGGGTTTATTTCTGTGTATGTTTGTAAAAAAGCATCATAAATATAAGGTGTTAATCCTTCAATATTTCCTTTTTCGGCAACTAATGTATATTCTGTAGATCTATATTGATTGATATTTAGTGGAAATGTAGTTGTTGAGGTCGGAGTTTGATAACATCCAATACTCAATTTTTTAGTACCTGAAACGATGGAAATATTTTCATCTAAATTATTCATTTTATCTGCATCGTTTGAATCATTATCATTATTAAAAGTATCGTTAAACAATAATAACGCTCCGTCAGCAGGCGTTTGCTGAAGATTCAATGAATTTGCATCATATAATGTTAATCGTAATGAATTACTAGCATAAGAATTGTTTGTTCTGTATACATTTTCATTTGTTGAAATATACTTATTACTTTCACTAAATGTTATACTCGCAGCACCATTGTTTAAAGTCTTTACAAAACAGGCTTGCATTGGTTCAAGATATTGATTTACTGCTGAACCAGAAACACTATTTGTATTGCCTGAAAAAGTATATGTTACGAATGCACCTCTACCGTTTGTACCACCTACTTTTGGGTCCCAAACATAATAAAAATTTGAATTTAGATTAGAACTTGCAGTTAATACATCTGCTATTGAAACTGCCGATTGGTATGGATTTCCAATGAAATTGAAACCGTTGGCAACTTGGCTTAAATCTGAATTTGTATAGCTTCCAATTTTTAAACTACCTTTTGTTCTAAGTGTTGTTACAGAAGGTGTTGCAGCATTGTTTGTTAAATCTACAGCACGGCTGCCTCGAACCAACAACCTGTAGGCACCTCCACTTGTTAAGGTGTTAGTGTCTGTATTGTTAATTGATGACCACGTTTGCGAAGTATTGTTAAACAAGTATAACGAAGGATTACCAGATTGCGTAGCATCAAATCCGTTAGATCCAGTAGTAGAACCTGTTATATGAGTTCCATAGTTTGAAATGGAATTGATATTATTAGCAAATGCAGTTGATGTATTGTTTTGATTTTCTTGCCAATTGTATTTTATTGAAGTTGAGGTAGTCACTGGAGAACTCAATAATCTAAATGCTCTTTTAGATGGAATATATCGTTCAACTACTATATTGTTCACTGCTCCACCACTAGATTGTAATACAATGGCTGTTTTACTAGATGTACTTTTCATGATCAATTTGCCGCCACCATCAATAGTTCCTTGTGTTGTTAATAAATAATCTGTTATTGATAAAGTACCCGAATTAAAGGTTGCAGTTCCAGCAGATTTATCAAGTTCCAGTTTTTTCACAACATCAGAACTTCCAAAATCAAAGGTTTGTGAATTAGATCCTTGGATATTTAATGTTCCATTTTCCAAAGACAACGTACCGTTGTTGTCAATATTTCCTGAAACAGCTAATTTTCCTGTACCAATAGTTATTGTACCATCATTTATGACATTGTCATTTGAATAAATTGTTTCGCCATTAGCAACAAATAAGGTTTCTCCTGTAGCTACTTTTAATTGAGCATGTCCAAAATAAAAGGCGAAGGAAAATAAAATTAAAAATTTAAATTTCATATAATAAAAAAAAGTATTGACCCCGAATTTTAAAAAAAAATCGGAGTAATTAGTAAAACTGTAGTTAAAATGATGGTTTATTGTGGGGCATAAAATAATTTCGGGTGCAAAAATAGAATAATAAATTAAATACACATTAATTATTAAATATTAATTGTGACTATCTATATAATTGCTATAATTATTTAATGCTTTTCGGTCTGTTTATCTTGAATAGTTTGATAGTTAGACTAACGGATAATAACAAAATTATTGTAAATATTATTTTGTTCTAAATTTAAATTCTCAAAACGAGTAATTTATTTTATATGTATCAATAATTTTAGATGTAATTGATACCTTTAAATTAATGTAAAATTGGATATGTTGTAGAGAAGAATTAAGAAGATAATTTTGTTTTATAATACATAAGTTAAGTCTTCTTATTTTACTGATTTTGAAATTACATACTGTTTGTGAAATACATAACCAATTCCTGAAATTAGTAGTAAACCTACTACGGAATCGATAGGAGCTGCACTATCATCCGGATTGGTATTTGTTTCGCCAGTGGTTCCAAATTCGGTTGGGGTAGAATTTGTTTGTGATGCCACATGGATGGTATAAAATAGAACTACCATCATGTATAATAGTGTTACTTTTAATTTCATTTGGTAGGTTTTATTTGATTATTTTGACGGTAAATGTTTGTAAATCTTGCGATACAATTTTTATCAATAGAATTTGTTTGGTTTGCCTATTTTCGCTCAAAATCATTTCACTAGTATGTAGGTCGCAATACTGATTTAGTAAGCGTCCCATTACATCATAGACAAAAACATCTTTCATAAGTATTCCAGAAGTTGACAAATGAAATTCTCCTTGGGATTGATAAATAAGGACCGTATCACGATTCATTTTAGGGGTCGTGGTGGCTAAATTATCCAAATACACTACCGAAAAACGATCGTTAAAAGTTCCAGGTGCTGAGGTAAAATTGTAAGGTGTTGTTTTTATGTTTGTTGTCGTTCCGGTAAGTTGATCATGAATAAAAACATCCTGATTTTCAGAAAAAATTCCATCCCAATGAGATAGTTTAATCGTATAATTTCCTGCTGTTTCACAAAACCATCCTAGTTGAACCACGTCGGTTGCATCAAAGGGTAGGCTTCTTCCTTGAATAACATAACTGTCATTGTCAATTACAGAATACAAATGGCTGCCCGTATTTAAAAATGTTTTACCGTCGTAATTTGGATCGTAATTTTGAGTTGCACCCGCTACATATCCAATCAATAGTTGATTAATATCTCTAGTGCCATTTGAAAGAAGATTTAACCAAATATGTTGTTCGTCTGAAGGTGTTGTTCTTAAAAATTGATGATTTTGATCATTGATTCGTTGTGCATTTGAAAAATGAATCACACCATTATTTTTAGCTTTTACAAAAAAACCTTGACCCACTTGAATACTTCCATTGGGTATTGCTGCAGGAGTATGGTAAGCGGGATCATTTACAGCTACTTCTGTTGCTGCAGTTGCTCCGGTTGCATTCCAGCTGGCGTAATTTGTCCCCGTCGGAAATATCCCACTTGAATTCATGGACAACGTATGTTCGTAAAAATATAAGGTGCCTTCTATAGTTGTTGAATTTTCGGTTATAAATCGAGCTGCATCTATAGTCGATGGATATGGATTTCCTACTAAATTGTATCTATTTGAAGGGGAATAACTTAATGTATAAGACGCGTCTCCGTTATTTGGAACACCCAAAAATTCCCCCGTCCATTCAGCCGGAACCGTTGCAGATTGGTTGTTCGGTGCACGAACAGCATATCCTTTGGCAGGTGCAAAAACGGAGGTGTTTGTTAAAGTTGAGCTTAAAAAAGTATCCGAACCTGAATCATAGGTGTAAATACGGTAAGGGAGTGTTTCTGGAGAAAAACTGTAAATATTTTGACCTACTACAGGGGATGACCATAATGTATGGTCCAATCGAACGATTGTGCTCGTATTTCTTTTAACTGAAATTACACCAACATTAACAGCTAAAGGATCTATCTGAATCAAATTTGTGTTGTTCCTTTGACTGTAACTACTTCCGCTATCAATAGTGATGGATCCAAATACAAATACATCGTGGTTTGCAATGACGACTGCATTATTTTGGGTGTGAATTTTACAGGCATACAATGTTGAAGAGGTCGTAAAGTTGGATTCAAAAACCACTTCTTTTGAATACGATGGTAGTCCGTTACTCCAGCCACTTCCATTCCATGTAGTTGTGCCTTCGCACACTGAGGTATCTGAATCGGTTGTACCGTTGCAATCGTCATCTATTTCGTTGCCATAAATTTCAACTGCTCCTGGATGAATGGACGAGTTGCTATCGTCACAATCTGTACTGTTCACTACGTATCCTGAAAGTAAATAGCAAGATGAAGTTAATACGTCACCATAGCCATCTAGGTCCGAATCGGCATAATACATTGCATCGGTATTTGAGATTCCTTCATTTGATAATGTAGTTCCGTAGGTAGAAATGGCTCCGCTTACGGCTAATAATTTACAGTTTAATTCATTGCCAACTCCAATTGAAATGGCTCCATTAGAAATAATAGTTCCTTTAAAAGTACAATCGGCAGCAAGTGAAAATGCACCTTCAACAATCCAATAAATTTGGTTGGATTGCGCTCCATTAATTAAGTGCAAATTAGAATTTGCACCCGATGTAAATGCTCCTCCGAACTTAAAAATGAACTTTGCACTTGGGTTGTTTTGCCCGTCTAATATGAGTGTTCCAGCAATAGAACCGGCTGTAGTAATGCCATAAATACCGGGTATAATTGTTTCTCCTGCTCCAAATGCCGCTGGATGCGAGGTAATTGTAGGAGTTAGATTTTGAAAAGCAGTGTATGCATTCGATACATCTGTTGCAGCTGCTGAGGTGGTTGCATCGGCAATATGAAATACCCCAGAAACAGTTGAAGTTTCAAATCCGGTTATGGTGCCGGATTGGGTTCCGATATTCCCGATAATGTTCGAATTACTCACATTACTGATTGCTCCAATTCCGCTAAAAATGGTAAAGTTTGCTGCATTTCCTATACTAGGTAAACATTGTGCAAATGATGGGAGTAAAGGGAGTAAAAAAAAAGGCAATAAAATCCCATTAAACCACTTGAAAGTTATTTTTTTCATGTGTTTTGTATTTAATTATTTTAAAATGGACAGTGATTATTTATCGCTAGGAAATAGGTTGTCTAGTTTGACGCTTTCAAAGGTAGTGCATTATATGCCTATTAATTTATAAATAATTGAAAGTCTATGAATTATTCAAGTATTGGTAATTAATATGTAAGTTCTCAGAAAGCGTTTTTGATCAAGTGCTATAAATTTATTTTTGTAAGAAGTAAATTAGTATTTAAAAATTCCGTACTTTTGTTTAATTATTTTATTAAAATAGTAAACAAAATGAAATCAATAATTGCTCCACTTCAAAATGAACCGCTTTCAGATATTCAAATAGATCGAATAATTGAAATGGCATGGGAAGACCGAACCCCTTTTGATGCGATTAAATTCCAATTCGGATTATCTGAGGCAGATGTGAAAGCCTTGATGAAAAAAGAACTGAAATTTAGTAGTTACAAATTGTGGCGAGCACGAGTTGAAAACTGCAAGACTAAGCATGTAGCCAAACGCAGTGAAGACATTGATCGTTTTAAATGTACAAGACAACGCAATATTTCCAATAATAAAATCTCTAAAAGGTAAGTTCATGGAATCCAAAAAACCAGACAACGTTGTGTTTTCAGAAACCCAAGGATATAATGCAAGTTTGATGACCTATGGCACCAATGTGGGCGCGCCCGCCATTCAAATGGATGATATTGTTGCTTTTAAAAGTAGGGGAATTAGAAGTGTGAATAAAGAATTTGAGAACAAGTTCAACGAACTTAAAGAACAATACGAAAAGTTGATGAAAGAATTCGAATACAACGAATTGGTGTACAGTTCCAAATTTTCTTTTGAACCCGTTATTGGCGAAATATATCATTTGTACAGAGGTGCTGATGGACTTAATTTTCTGTCATTAATTTCACCTTTGGAATGTTCCCGTGAGCATTTGGGTTCATTTCGGTTGAATAGTGATAAAAAATGGATTTTAATCGAATAAAATAAGCAAAAAATGATGCAAAACCATTTTACTTCCGAAGCAATATTAGCGATGGAAAAACAACAACGAGTTCATTTTATCAACAGCTTATTAGGATTTAAAAGTGTGGCTATGGTTGGTACATCCGATTTGGAAGGAACTACCAATTTGGCAATTTTCAGCTCGTTTTTCCACATAGGTGCCAACCCCGCTTTGGTGGGCATGATTTTTCGCCCCACACCACCCGAGAGAAATACTTTTTCCAATCTAATAGCTACCGGTTTTTATACCATAAATCACCTCAACGAGTCCAATTATCTTCAAGCACATCAAACCTCAGCTCGGTATGATAAAAATTGTTCCGAGTTTGATATGACAGGTTTACAAGCTCAGTATAAAGACGGTTTTTTGGCTCCTTATGTTAAAGAAAGTAACGTACAACTCGGAATTCAATTTAGAGAAAAAGTAGATCTCACAATCAATGACACTTCTTTGGTTATTGGTGAAATCATGCATGTGTACCTACCCGAAAATTGTGTGGAAGCGGATGGTTTTGTACATTTAGAACAAGCCAATACACTTACTTGCTCTGGATTGGATAGTTACCATGCAACTACTCGATTGGACCGATTGAGTTATGCCAAACCCAACAAAGAAGTTACCTCTCTACTTAATTTGTAAATTAACTGTAGTGCGCAATCTCTGAATTGTGTATGTTTTTTAATGCTATTAACTCAATTGGATTACTCTATATTGATTCATTTCATCTACGTATTGGGTATATATGGGCTAATTATGGGCTAAAAATACGATTGGGTTATAGTATGTTTGTTAAAACATATAATTATGAGCTCGATCACAGATAAACCTATTAATAAAAAGGGAGAGGATCTCTTAAAAGTAGAAAAATACAGCCAAGCATTATCCAATTTTATTACCCGAAGTGATACGCCAATAACTATTGGACTTCAAGGTGAGTGGGGGACAGGTAAAACTTCATTAATGTCCTTGCTATTAGAAGATTTTAACGAAAAAAATATTGCTTGCTCTTGGGTGAATACTTGGGAATACAGTATGTTTAGAGGTGCCAACGAAACGACTCCTGGAGTTTTGAGAGGTATGTTGGAAAAGCTCAAAGAATCTTGTGAAAGTCGAGGGGTATGGACCTTAAAAGACGAGAGCCATGCAAAATTTAAAACCGCTGCTCGTTTTTTGGGTGGATTAGCTAATCAGTTTATTGCCAATCAAACGGGTATCAATGTAAAAGAAGCAGCCGAGGGTGGTGCCTCTAGTCCAAAGTCAACGGCCGAAATTGCAGAAATAAAAGCGTTGATTACAGAATTAATTAATGACCTGATTTTGGATTCCAAAAATTCAATTCAAAAAGTAGTTTTTTTTGTAGATGATCTGGATCGTATTCCTCCGGGTGATGCTGTAGAAGTATTGGAAGCACTCAAAAATATATTTGACATTCCTAATTGTGTTTTTATTCTGGCTATTGATTATGATGTTGTAGTCAAAGGACTAGAAAGTAAATTTGGACCTAAGACAGAAGAGAACGAACGTGAATTCCGATCCTTTTTTGATAAAATTATTCAAGTACCTTTTTCGATGCCAACGGGAACGTATGATATTGAAAATTTCTTAGTAGAAAAGTTGAACAGTATTGGTATCCAAATTTCAGATGAAGATAAGGAATTGTACACTAAAGCAGTACGTCATACGATTGGATTTAATCCTCGAAGTTTAAAGCGGTATTTGAACTCGTTCAGTTTGATCAATCATCTCAAAGAAATAGAGACAGATGAGAATGCTCCACAAGGAGATGATTTCATGTTGTTTGCCCTATTAGGAATTCAAATTTCGTATCCAAAAATTTTCAGATTATTATCACAACAATCCAATTTTACCCAATGGAATAAAGGTTTCGGTAATAAGTTTGGAATTGAATGGGATGAAATACAAGAAAAAATCAAAAAGTTTGGAGAATCGGATCTTATCGATGAAGAATGGGAACAAGTAGCTTGGGGTGCTTGTCAATCGGATTCATATTTAAAAGCAAGAGCATTTTCGGTATTGGAATTATTGAATTTATTGAGAATGAAATATGCTGACGGACTGGAACAAGAGCTAGAAAGTGCCATGGAATTTGCAGCTATTACAAGTGTTGATGATGATGTTGAAACTAAGCAAGCAGTTCAAAAAATAGGAAACAAAACCATTTATATTGGTATTGAATCCAAGATTAATCAATTAAACGAAGAGGGGTTTAGCTCAGATTCGATTGCTAATTTTAGTTCGCTTTGGACGCCACTTAGTGAAAAAGAGCAAAACAATTCAAAGTTCAGAATCTCATTTGCAAAAAGTGGTTGTGGTTTTTATGATGATTCAAAAGGAGGTAGAGGAAAAAATCAATTGATCTATTGCGATAATCCTTCAAAGAAAACACAAGGAATGAAATTTTATTTAAAAAGTAATACCGGGCTAGTAAACAAGTGTTTCGAGCAATATGGCGCTAAATACAATTTGGTTTCATCAGAATCATTTTACATATCGAAAGACAAAGACTTAATTTTTGAATCCAATCTAATTGAGATTTTGGGTACAGAAAAATATAGAAATTTAGTATCCGAAATCGCTAACGAGATTTACTAATTATGTTTGATAATTTAACAGTTACAAAATTGGGTTACTATGTATATGCATTGGTAAATCCGTTGACCGATAAAGTATTTTATATTGGAAAAGGTATCGAAAATAGAGTTTTTTCTCACAAATTAGAAGTGCTTGAAAGTACTTCGCAATTAGAGTCTTTAAAAAAAATAGAGATTAAGCAAATATTAGATGCCAATTTAGATATACAACACGTAATACTTCGTCATGGTCTTTCAGAGAAAGAGGCTTTTTTAGTAGAAGCGTGTTTGATTGATTATCATAATTTCACGCATCACAAGCTAACTAATGAAGTCTCTGGACACAAAAGCGGATTCTATGGTATCAAAACAGCCGATGAGTTAATTCGACAATACAATGCTCCTAAACTAGAGCAACTTTATCATAATGTAATTATCATTAATATTAATAGAAGGTATGCAAAAGCAAAAAATTCGAATCAATCTATTTATGAGGCAACAAAAGAATCTTGGGTTATAAATGAAAGGAAAACGCAAGAGGTAGAATACGCTTTGGCTGAATTCCAAGGGATAATTATTGGTGTATTTAAAGTAAATGATTGGTATTCTGTTAAAACGGAAGACAACAAAATAAATAAGCGATGGGGTTTTAATGGAGAGGAAGCATCTGATGAGTTAAAAAACTTGTATTTAAATAAATCGATTGCTCATGTTAAAAAACAAGGGGCTGCAAATCCAATACGTTACAAATTATAATATTGAAATTGATTGTATAACAAATAAATAAAATAAAAAAATGGCATTATCCGACTCACAAAAAAGTTCAATCGAATCAAAAAAACGAGACATTGAAAGAAAGAAAAGCGAAATCGAAAATGTAAAACAACAAAAGGATCGTTATCAAAGTAATACCAAAATAATGATAAATAACTATAAAGAATCCTTGAAAAATGCTAAAGATCCTAATTCAAAAAGTACTTTTCGTAATAGTGTTGAGTCTACAACTAAAACAATGAAAAATCAAATTGAAAATTACAACCGTGACATTGAAAATATTAAAAGAAATATTGCGTCACTAAAAGAAGAAATAAACAGAATTAAATCAAGATAACAAATTAAATATATAAAATTATGGCTGATAAAGATTTTAAATGCGGAAACTGTGGAACTATTGTTAAAGACAAAATTTTATCATGGTCTACAGGAGATGTTCGAAATGTATGTGCAACTTGTGGTCCATTATGTGAAGAATGTGTGGAGGGTGGCGGTTTGTTTTCATCAACTAAATGCAAAGGTTGTGAAAACAAGACCAAAACTGAAAGCTACCGTGGAGGAGAATGGAAATAATACCCAATTATTGAATTAAACGTGATAATAAACAACCTTATACAACAATTTTAAAGAGATGAAAGATCAAATTTTCGGGTTTTTTATTATTGTTTTTCCTTTTAGTGTTTGGTGTCAATCCATCGTAAATACTGAAAGTATGTCTGCAAAATTAGATAGTACTTTTGTTTTCACCACCAGTTTTGATGGTAATTACTCATCAGGTAATATTGATTTGATCCAGTTCAATTCGTCGAACCAACTGGCATACAAATACGATCGAAATTTAGTACGTTTATTTTTAAATTATGAGTACATCTCGCAAGACAAAGAGACCATTTCTTCTGATTATACAAGCCAATTACGGTATGCATATTCATTAAAGAAGAATTCGGTGTATTCCTTTATTCAAGGTCAGAAAGCAGTTTCTTTATCACTGAATAGTAGGTATTTGTTGGGTTTTGGTTACCGCCAAAATTTATATAAAAAGGATAAAAATTATCTAGATGTAGCTTTCGGTCCTTTTTATGAAAATGAAATGTATCTTAAAAATAGTGAATCTACGGTTCATGTGATTAATTATAGATATAGTTTAAGTTCTTTTTTTAATTTTAAAATCACAGATAAATTAGAAAACAACACTGTTTTTTATTACCAACTTAAATCGAATGATTTTCAAGATTATCGCATTTATTTTGAACCCAAAATACTATATAATTTTGAGCACTTTAAAATATATATAACCCTCAGGTATCGTTTTCATTCCACGCCATATATAGATATTAAAAATACAGATTCTCAGATATTATTCGGATTTAGTTATGATTTAGGATTCAATTGATTTACGTACTATAATTCAAAAAAAGTAGTTACTCATTTTAAAATAATTTATTCATGAAAAATTCACTTTACCTTGCTTTACTTTCTATTTTTTTTGCATCATGTGACACAAACGAAAGAAATATAAAGAAAGCATTTAACAGATTAAACTCAGGAGAAACTTCGGCTGCATCGAAATATGTATGGCCCGAAGACCACAACAACCTGTATACATTTGAAAAACGGTTTTTAAACGACAATGATTTATTATCTTTTGATGTTGAAACAATTGAAAAACTAGGATTTTCGGAAGAGGATGCCTACAAAGTGCGTTTAAATTGTAGTAATGGTAAAGAATCCGTATTGACTTATTTCAAAAATAAAGGAAATCTAGTGTCAGGGACTAAAATTGTGGACACTTTTTTTGTGAAAAAAGCCAACGGAAAAGAGTACATCACCTTCGATTGGGATTTGAATGAAAAATCACTTTCAACCAATATTAAATTATCGACTATACAAGTACAAAAGTTAAATTTAAGAACAGGTCCAGGAACAAACTACAAAGTGATTGGTCAATTGGAGAATGGAGATGAACTCCTCATGGATGACAATTATGAAAATTCAAAATGGAGAAAAGGATTTTATTTTGAAGAAGACAGCGCGATTAAAGAAGTATATTTTTCTTCTCAATTAACGGATCGAAAAGAAATTAGCTTTTTTACATTGAATTGGGCAGACAGTATGGGAGTTGTTGTAATTTCCTTACTTGGTTTGGTCGTGCTTTTTGTAGTGTATCCGTTGCTATTTGCCGCACTATTTAGAGCAGGAGGTGAGGGCGCAGGTACGTTTGCTTTGATATTGTTTGTGGTGTTGTTGATTGCGGTCTATTTCACGTATCAAATTATTGAAACGGCTGTTTTCGAGATTTTTTTAATTAATTTACCATTTTAAGTAGTTATTGATGTGGAAGTTGCAACACAATTCATTGGGCCGCTATTAATCTTTAGTGCATCAATAAAGCTTAAGTTAAAATCTTTAAAATAGTTTACTAAAAATAAATTATTGGATAAAAATAGCATATTATTGTATAGTGGATTTTGTCCTGAATTATTATCCTAATAATTCACTTATTTTAAGTAATTTAAATTCATAATGAAAGAAGATTATTCGCAACTTCTTATTGATGTTCAAAGAAAATCGAATATTTCGGTTTCTAATAGTAAGGATTTGAAATTTTTGAAAGAAGAAATCGAATCAAAAATTAACGCTTCAATTGCTTACAATACTTTAAGAAGATTATTTGGATTTTTAGAAAAAAGGGAGCCCAACCAAAGTACGCTAAATAGATTGGCAAGTTATCTCGGTTATGGCTCATTTTCGAAATATAAGAACAATAAGAACAATTACAGTGATTGGTATTTTCAACAGTATTTATTACAAATAAGAAGCAAAAAAAAAATTACTACCTCTGAAATTGAAATTATTAATGCCGGAATTATTAATGAAAATAATATTGTTTACTTGGCTTATTTTATAGCTTATCATATTGAGAAAAACAATGTTGAAATAGTAACCGATATATTCAGTCATGTTACGCTAAAGAATGTGAGCGGTACACAATTGCATAAATTCGGGATCATCCTCTCTTTAAGTTTATCTATAATCTCTGACAAAAAAGCATTACGTCTTTACGAAGTTCTGATTAAGTTTGACAACTTTAGAAATTTCGTTCCTCTTTTGAATATTGATTACTCTTCTTTACATTCTAGATATTACGATATTCTTCAATTAATAAAAAAAAATAATGCCAACAGTTCGGATGTGTTTTTTGCAAATTTAATGGGGGTATATAGGGATTATTACATATGCAATAAGAATAGGAATGATTTGGTTTTGGTTAAGCCCAAGAATTTTTCAGATTTTTACGTAGTACTTAAAGGACGATATTATGGAGCTTGTTTTTTAACACAGCAAAAAAACATCAGCAAAATAAAAAATGAAATCATCTATGAATGTAGTCAAACCAAAATCAGTTATTTTCTAGAGGAAATTATTCCCGCATTAATAATTACAAATGAATACACTTTTTTAGAAAAAATATTAGAACGTTATTATGAAGAAATATTTGAAGTTGATGTTTGGTCTAATGAAACCACGAATGCAATTTATTTGATTGGATTGGCTACGGTAAATTGGCACAATAAGAAGTATACGTCAGCCAAAAATAATTTAGACTTGGTTGAATTAGGTAGAATTGAACTAGGTTATGTTGATTATATATCACTGTTCTATTATTTAACTAAAATTAAAATTAGTTTTAGTGAAAATGATATTACAACCAACATGAAATCAATTGCAATAATAAAAAAGCTTGTAGTGCATACTAAGTTTTTAAGATTTGAATCAGAAACTCACAAGTACAGTCTTTAGTTTTCGAGCTAATATTCTTAATTGGTTCAGTTTATTTTAAGTACAAAATGAAGTAAATATAGATATGGACTGGTTCAAGTCAATGTAAAAAACGTAATTCATAAGTAAAAAATGGTCTATTTATTCCTGTCGATACTACTGTTTTCAATCAATAATATATTGTGGAAAAAAAATATTTCGGATGTAAATATTACTTTTCTAGTTTCTTATAGAGCACTTTTCACTTCGCTATTTTCAATAGGTTTTGCGCTCTACTTTCATAGTTTTGATGCAGTAACACTGACTGATATTTTCAGGACATCAGTAGGGTCTATTTTTGGGGTAATCGGTTTATTGAGTATGTTGATTGTCATCAAAGAGGCATCTTTACATTGGGTCAGTATTTATAATTTACTTGGAATATTTTTCACAACCTGTTACCTTATCATGATAGAGAAATTCGAAATTTCAAATTCTATTTTAGGAGCATTTCTAATTGTTTTAGGATTTATCTATCATGTTGTTACTAACACGAATAAACAGTTACACATGACGTTGAAGCAACATTTGTTATTGTTGTTAATGACGGTTTCATTTTGTGTTTCTTCAATAATTCATTGGAAAAATTTAGCTAAAGAAATCCCGGCATTGGTCATTCTTTCCAATCAAGAGTTAGTTGTGTTTTCAGTTACTTTTTTGATCAGTTGTTTTAGTTTGAAACCAATAGAATTTGTGGAATATTATAAACAATATTTTGCAAAAGTTGCACTGATGGCATCCGTTATATTTTTTGCGTTACTATTTAGTTTTTTAGGACTCAAATTAACAAATCCCATAATTTCAAGCATTGTTTTTTTGGCAAATCCTTTGATGACAATTGTGCTGAACCTAATCGTTTTCAAAGAAAAGTTAACCAAACACAATTTGGTTGCGTTATTGTTTTTTGTATTAGGCGCCTTTCTTTTGCATTTCCATTCGGTTTAGTTTGCAGTAATTGCAATTACTAAGTAGAAATAATTCGCCAACGGAAGTTCATGAATGGGGTTTAATACAACAGCTGTTTCTTTTCGTTATTGCGCCATCCCGCTTGGTTTTCGTAGGAAACAAAGAAGATTTTAATATCAGCTTGGTTCTCGTAGTCTACAAAATAGATTTTCGTCTTGGCCTGATTAGAATAGTGCGTAAAAAACCACTTTCCATCATTTTCACCTGCTTGATTTTCATACTTGACTTTAAACACCTTTAGGTCGGCCTGATTTTCATATTTAACAACAAAAACTTTTATTTCAGCTTGGTTTGCATATTGGGTGCTGAATACTTTTTGAGCATTTCCAAATTGGAAAAGAGCCAGGAGTGAGAGGGTTAGGAACGTTTTCATATTGATCAATTTGAATTCAAATATACTAAAATTCCTAATGCATCTTTTGATTAATGATGGAAGTGAAATAAAATAAAAAAACCGATTAGTTTCCTAATCGGTTTGTTATTGCGGAGATTAATTTAGAGGAACTCGTTCTTAAACAAGAGTATATTAATACATTACAAGTCTAATTTTGAATGGGCATACTTATAGGCACACCATTTTTTAATGATAGATACAGGTTAGAAATAGTTCTAAAGTACAATAAATACAAATTTTGAAGAGTGCTTTTTTATAGTTTCAATTTGGATCCTAAAGTTTTTGAAACCAAATTTTTCTACTTAATAAAAATTCTTGCGAAATGTAAACGTGAAATTACTACAAAATTCGCAATCTTGCCAAACGCCTGTTAGCAGTAGTACTTTAATTTAATTTTGTAACATTTGGATTTTCATAATCAAATTCTTGTAATTTTAAACTACATTCCAATATGAAATCTATAGCAAATTCAGAATTATCAGAATTAAAATTATTTGGATTTTCTTTACCATAAAAAATATATTCTCCTGATGATGTTTGATAAAAATTAGAACAAAGCATTTTGAATTTTGAGTATTTTCTAAAATCAAAACCAAATGAAATAATCTCCAGTGCTTTTTCTAGATGATTAAACTTATCATTAACTTTTTTAACTACATCATCTAATCTTCCGTCTTTAGTCTCACGATTGACTCTAGACATAAAACTACTGCTTACACTTATTCTATCGGGAAAATTGAAAAGGTTTTTATCCCACATACCAATTTTATTTTTTTTGTATTCTTGAAGTAGTACATCAAAAGCAATTGTAGAATTTTTTATACTATTATTGAATTGATTTTCATTTAGTGATTCTTGAGCTGAAATTAGGAGATTTTTCGTTTCCTCAAATTTGATTAAATTAAGAAGTGATATTTCATGAAAGTTTATTCCAAAAATGCTTTTTGTATTTTGTTCAAAAAAATCTGAAGTATTAACTCTTGAAGCCTCAATTTCAATTTTTGCAGGAACTAATCCTTTATGTTTTAAATTAACTCTTCTAGCATTCAAATTACGCATACTTTCTTTTAAAGTCAAATGTGGTAAACTATCCCAATATTCTATAAATGAAAGTTTCTCTGATTTAATTTGTTTATATTCACAAGCTAATTTTAGAAACATTTCAATACTATCGTGAAAAGAAAGTATAGAGAAAAATGAAATTGATTCAGATTGTCTAGATTGTTCTAAGCCTATTTTATATAATAACTTAATTGTAGATAATCTTTTCAGTAAAATATCTTTATTCATTAATGTATGTTTTAGTATTACTGCTAACGTTTCGCGGCTTTAAGAAGTTGGTGATTTGTAAGCCCTATCTTTCGGTTAAGGACTAATTTTCCAAGTACAAAACCAGCTTTAAATTAAGCCCAAAATCCCAATTTCTTAAAACCGCTGTTGGTGGCTGGGTTTATTGTAAGTAGTTGTTTTCAAATTCATTACTAAATTCAATTTTCTTTTCTTCTCGATGTTTTTTGTTTTTAAATATAAGTTTGCCTAACCAAATCCAACCATTTTTCACTTTTTCTTTATTGAATATATATGAGCGTCCAAATAATTCTATAACAAAAATTAATACTAATACAAGCCAAATGTACAGTTGATTAGTACCTAATGATTCCATCCAAGTATTAAGTGTTTTGTTTGCTTTTAAGATAAAACCAATAATAATTGGAAGAATAGTAACAAAAAATACAAATGATAAATACAACAAATTCAAATTTTGATTGTTCTTATATTTAGTAAAACTTGTTTTAATATATTTATCTTTTTCAATCTTTTTAATATTTTCTTTTTCAACTAATTCTAATTTTTTAGTCTCTTCATCACGTCTTTTTATTTCATTTAGCAACTCTTCATTTTTCCTCAATGTTTCTTGAAAAACTTGTTCTTTTTTCTCCTTTTCTCTGAATAAGTCTTCAAAATATGTATCGTTGTTTAAAAATTCTAATGAATTATCGACATTTTCAATTAATATTTCTTCTGGTTTGTTTGGTTTTTCTCGAAGTTCATAACTTATTTTTATTGCATCTTCTGTTGTCAATGTACCTTTTTTTACTTGGTCTTGAATTTTTTTATATTCCTGATAAACAGATTGGTTTAATTGCGATGAAAGAATTATTTGAGCTTTGGTTACAATGTCAAATGATTTTGGTAAACTTGATTTATCACTGAATCCTTTTTTTAACTTAAACCAAAACTTATTTGTTATGTAATCAATATCTTTAGCAAAAGGAATATCATCTGCTTCAAATTTAACTTTCGATTGATGTGCCAAAAACAATGCAAATCTATTTCCAGTTAAAAAAATATGACCAATTTTTTCAAAATTAAATTTGCTTTCTCCGCCTCTATAATAATTTATTTTTGTGAATATTTTAAAAAATTGTCTACAACTATTTTCATCAAAATATTTCCCCTTACTTTCAGATTCTTTCTTTAATTGTTCAAGAATTTTTTCATCTTCCACGACAAATTCTGGATAATCATAAATTGAATTTTTGAATTCTTTTAGGTAAATTCCTTTTGACTTTAAATCCGATTCAAACTTTACTTTTTTTGCAATTATATCACTTGGATTTGAACAACCTTCTACAATAGTTTTCATTGCAGTTTTACTTGTATCAAGATGAGTAGTTCCTTTTAAAATATTTTCAGCTGTTTGAAAAAAGTAATTTACTTCATCTCTTGTTTCTTCCAGATAATACAGATTTACTAATTTATCGCCATTTTCAGTTTTCCTCGATGTATTTATTTCTCTAACTAAATTATAAAAATCATCAAAAATCTGTTTGAATAATAGTCCATTGTAGCCTAAAGAATTAAACAAATGTTCTGTGCTTAAAAAAATCGATAATTCACTATTCCATTTTCCGAGTTCGTTTATATCTGCTGTAAATTTTATACCTTGATATAAAATCACACCTTCTCTAATTAAATTTAGACTGTCTGTAAAAGATTTATCAGCTTGATTTTTTATTACAAATGCACTAATGTATTTGGAGTACTTATCAGTTACACCATTATCTAACAAGTATTTGTTTAAATTCTCAATTATTATGACTCTTTCCTCTTCAGAAATTGATTTTTTTTCTTTTTCTTCTATAAATAATATTAAATGTTCAATTATATGATTTTGATTTTTTTGAATTGTTTGAAATTCAGAATTTAAAATATCAAAATCTCCTTTAATACTTGTGTCAAAAATATAATGTCCGTCTTTAGAAATAACAAGGTCTTTTAATCTGTTTCTTACAGTAGTTCTGACTACTGATTCAGGTATTTTAAAATCATAAATTTTTTCAAGTAAAAAAGTAAGTTCTGTTGAATTAATTGTCCATTTATTTTCTTGAACAACAACTCCCTTAATGAATTCAGCTAAAATATCGGTAACATTTGTATATTTTTCAGTGTTATACAATTCACTAAAAAGAGCAACAGAAGCAATTAAATTATTTTCGTTCATTTCTATGTTTATTTTTTTACTACGATTTTTCGTAACCTTGCCACTAACTTGTTTATATCCGAAATAATTAACTCAATTAATCAATTACAAACACTTACAATTAACTGTAAACATTTGCAAGAATTCTACAAGTTTTATTTCTTGCTAAATTACCACATCAAAAAATACCATTTTACGGTTTTTTAGGCTAATTGTTACGGTTTTTTCTATTGAAGGAGCAATAGATGAAGTTGGTAATTTAAACTACCTTTTAGTGAGTTTTGATATTAAAAAAGCCCTAACAAGGGTAGGGTTACGGTGGGTACCGCTATTCCTGTTGGGGCTATTTGAGACATACCAGGGTTTACGTGTGAAAGAACAGTTTAAAACACCTGTTAAATATGGTTAGTTCATTGCTTACTTATTATCAAAATTATTATCACCTAAAATTCTTTTTTGTTCATTATATAACATTTTTTCAGCAGATGACCAATCATAAATTAGACCATCTTCCCATTCTGTGCCATTCACTAAATTGATTCCAGTTTCATGTAAAAAGTATGCAAAACCAGCTAAAGAAGTATTCATGTTTTCTTCAAAAGTTGTTTTATTATTCATGCTTGGATAAGTTAAATGCTCAATTTTCAAATCTGATTTATATTTTTTTATGTACAATTCAAGTAATAGTTTCTTGTTCAACAGTCTAATTCCATTAAACAGAGAAACACTAACTAAATCTATTGTATTTCCATTGAGGTCATTTGGCTCATAATGGATTAATACAACTCTATCAAGCTCTTCATTCTTAAAAAGTACTTCAATAATGTTTTTTACGACATATTGTGTCGCTACTTTTTCTTCTTTAATTTTATATCCATAATTGGATAAGAAAGAAAAATTTGTATTTACTGCTTCCAAAAAAGTTTTTACTTTTGATTGTAATTCCTTAGGGACTTTATTTACTACCATATACTGTTTGTTTTTCCATTTCATAAAATGTGCTTGTAGCATTTCTACCATCGCGTCCTATGTCTAAAATTGTTTTTCCGCTTTCAGTTACATTTTTTATCCAAGCTGCATTCTCTTGATATAGCAATGAACCTTTCGCAGCATCATCGCTTAAATGAACTCCACCACTTGTTAAGGAGTTCCATTCCGCCATCGCTTTATCAGATGGGTTAAATATTTCAACATTTTTAGCTCCATTTTCGATTAAAGCATCTCGTGCTGCCCCAACTCTTCCCATTCCCTCACCAATAACAACTACAGTCTCTTCGGCTTTAGCTGCTGAAAATAAAAGTTTTGCTCCTTGAAAAAGTTTTCCCATTGCTGCACCTGTTGCATAATCAACAGCTCCATATGCAACACCTTCCATAACTGATTTAGCAGTATATGGACTTCCTAAATTTTCATGGTTATTTAAAGTTTGGCTAATGGCCTCTTTTTGGGCTATTTGTGCTCTAACTTCTGTATCATGTTGTTTCCTTTCTGTAAAAGTCATTCTATCTTGAGAAAACGTTGGTCCTTTAGGGTTATTTTGTGGTTTAGCTTTCATCTGCTGAATCTCCGAAGGACTATATAAACCCAACTGCTTTCTTGCCTGTGATGTATATGGTCCCGCTTTAGTTGCCAAACTACCATCTTGAGCAAACCATGATTCTTTGCCTTCAAGGTCAATTGATTCAACCACTCTGTTTTCTGCGAAATTATAAACTCCATTGTGAGGATAACTCTCTGCCACAGGGTCAATACTAATAAATCTACCTAGAGCTGGGTCATAACTTCTCCACTTAAATTGGTATAAGTTCAGCCCCAGCTCGTCTTGAAGCTCTCTACCTTGGAACTTATAATTATTCTCCCCATCCCCAGCAAAACGTGGCATTTGATTCAAAATCAAATTATCCAATTGGTCAATGGGCATGTAGGCAAGATGTTGCGTGTTGTAGGCACTGTGCTTGACTCCAAAAGGGTAGTAGTGGTTTTCTTCTAAAATCTCATTTTCGCTAATGGTATTGTTATCATCAGCATCAGAATAAC